>AR_comb_assmDRAFT_10080396_pt1 | contig 10475 bp, 6 predicted proteins | sample ArasoioldDNA_FD_10543 | JGI IMG/M metagenome (IMG submission 10543) | reverse complement strand
AATTCCTGCAGGGCCATGTCCCTGTTGGAGGGCGGGTTCTGCGGGTCGAGCAGGCTGTTGAACATGAGGGCGCTCAAGGGGGCCGGCTTGCCGGGGCCGTAGATGAGAGAGGGGTCCGGTTTCGGCAGGGCCTCGCAGATCTTTTGCTGAGATTGCAGGATCTGCACCTCTTCACTCAGGTAATCTGCCTGTTGATAAGGGTCTGCACGGTCAGCGTGGAGACGGCGAGGATCGTGAAGGAAATGCCATAGTCAGTAATAATCTGCTGAATCATGGCCAATAAAAATCCGCAGATATAAGCCTGATATCAAGCCGGAACGCACCCGCCAGATGCGAGAAGTGGCAGAAGATATTTCCCAGCGGACGGGATTAAGCGAATGGGAAATCTTCCATGTGGTCTATGAATTGCGGGATGCCATCTTAAAGGCACATCGCCATGGACAAGCAGTCAAGATCGAAGGGTTGGGAATTTTTACACCGGTCATGCGCATGGATGGCAGTCTGGATATGCTGTTTCGTACCGAGGTGGAGCTGTTGAGGAGTTTAAACGATCCTACCAAGCTCCATATCAAGATCTTCAATAAAGCCAATATCGGCAAATCATCGAAGGAATTGATCGCTCAATGGAATAAGGATCACCCCGATGACCCGGTCAAGTAGGTCACGTCTACCGCGTAGCGCCCCGCATTGCAGCCTGGTGAGGCTGGCGAGGGCACCGTGACAATTTCAACCAAGAACAATCTTCAAACGCTTAGGCAGGGAATACCCAGAAGCCTTCCGAAGTTTGTTTCAAAATCATTCCATAGCTTTATAGAAAGCCTTCGCAAAGCTTAGGACAAAAAGTGGGCGGCGGACCAATTGGTCCGCCGCCCCGTTGTTAGAAGTTTATGCTGTTATTTTCTCCTTATGGCAGGATATCCCAGAATTTGAGATTGGCAATTGAGCGGGCATACTTACTGTCCGCTGCTGTCCCTGGTGTGAAGGTGGAACTGTCTCCCTTGGTGTTGAAGGAAGCAGATGCCTGCTGGGCATTCTTAATAGTATTCTGGTTTGTGCCACAGTACGCAGCTTCCCATTGAGCGAACATTCCAGTTCCACCAATCGGCACAGAGCCGAACGCAGATGCATTTAGTTCCGCCGCGAGGAGCTGCTGCAAGAGTTGCATGCGAGCTTGATCGAGCGCCGTTCGTTTGCCTCCAGTGGAAGTTGTTGAGACGGAGGACCAGAAACCACCCATCAGCTTACTTATATCGTTGGTTCCAGGACCTTCTATTGCTCTAACACAAAGGAGTCTATCACCAATGCCAACTGTGTTAGCAACACCAGGAAAGGTGTGTCCAAAGGCAGTTCCACTGAACCAAGCGATCTGAGCCAATTGTGGATGCGTTGCCCAGAAGCCCTGTGTTCGTGTTGCGCCTAGATTGGTGTTTTCGAACACACACGTGACAGTGTCGCCATTCTTCAAATTGATCGTGGCGCTCATCGTACTTAAGTTACCGAGGCCCGTGCTGCCGCCGGAGCCACTGACGGCACAGGCGAGCGGATTGTTCTGATCGGGCGGATTCTGTCCGATCCCAGTCAATATCCAGTTGAGTTGGGTTGACTCTGTTGCTGTGTACGTGCCAGCATTCAAAGTTTGAGAATTTTGACCTCCACCTGGAATAGTGAAGCCAACATAGCCCGAGCCGGTCGTAGTGAAGGCGAAGCTACCGGTATTCACAGGATCGCTGATCTTCTTGATGATGATCGTGCCGGGCTGATCATTGTTGGTGATGGTACAGGTTGCCTCACCACCAATACCGACAGTGATATTGCTACCACTTTGGGTACCACCCACACAGCTCCACGCACTGGCTGTGTAGCCGTAGACATTGGTCTCAGAGAGGGCCCATGTGTCAGCCTGGAGGCCAGCACCAGAGTCCACCGGGCTGGTGCCAGACAGATCGTTTGTGCCGGTGCCATTAGCAGTCAGTGTGAAGTCAGTGACAGTCTTGGTGCCACCGTTGTCATTGACCACGACCTTGCGCAGGTGCAGCTTGGGGGCGATATCGTCGTTAGTAATGGTACAAGTTGCTTCGCTACCGATACCGACAGTGATGTTGCTTCCACTTTGGGTGCCGCCCACACATACCCAGGCACTGGCTGCGTAGCCAGCTACGCTGGTCTCAGAGAGAGCCCAGGTATCAGCCTGTAGTCCCGCGCCAGAGTCGACCGGGGTAGCGCCTGAGAGATCGTTCGAGCCGCTGCCATCGGCCGTCAGTGTAAAGGCGGTTGCTGCAGCTGTACCGCCGTTGTTGTTGACCACAACCTTGCGTAGATGCAGCTTGGGGGCAATGTCGTTGTTATTGATGGTACAGGTTGTACTCTGGCCGAGAGCCAAATTGACACTTGCACCGTTCTGTGTTCCGCCTACGCATGACCAGGAACCAGCGGTGTAGCCAGGCAGATTGGTTTCAGACAGGTTGTAGTTGCCAGCATTGACGTCGCTTTCAGCACCACCAGCACCCGAGATCGGGGTTGGGCCAGTAGCGCTCAAGGTGAAGTCGGTGGCTACAGCCGTGCCACCATTATCATTGGTGACGGTCTTGACCAGCTTCAAATGTGCAGTCTGGTCATTGTTATTAATGGTGCAGGTTGCAGACTGGCCAAGTGCCAGGGAAACACTTGCACCGTTCTGCGTTCCGCCTACGCATAACCAGGAACCAGCAGCGTAACCTGGCAGATTGGTCTCAGACAGGTTGTAGCTGCCTGCATTGACATCGCTCTCAGCACCACCGGCACCGGAGATCGGTGTTGGGCCAGCAGCACTCAAGGTGAAGTCAGTTGCACCAGCCGTGCCGCCGTTGTCGTTGGTCACGGTCTTGACCAGTTTCAAATGAGCAGTCTGGTCATTGTTGTTGATGGTACAGGTTGCAGACTGGCCAAGAGCTAGAGTAACACTGGAACCACTCTGCGTACCGCCCACACAGCTCCAGGAACCCGCTGTGTATCCAGCCACGTTTGTTTCAGAAAGGTTGTAGCTGCCTGCATTGACATCGCTCTCCGCACCGCCGGCACCACTCAGTGGTGTGGGACCAGCTGCACTCAGGGTGAAGTCAGTCACTGCTGCAGTGCCGCCGTTGTCATTGGTTACCGTTTTGACCAGCTTCAAATGGGCAGCCTGATCATCATTAGTAATGGTACAGGTTGCGCTTTCACCCAGACCAACAGTAATATTGCTACCATTTTGTGTACCACCTACGCAGACCCAAGTACTAGATGTGTAACCCATGGGTCCAGCCTCTGACAGAGCATAGGTGCCTACCGGGAAAGTTGGGCCACTATCCACCGGGGTAATACCAGTCAAGGTTGTTGGTCCAGTAGCGCTCAGGGTCCAATCCGTCGCTGCTGCTGTGCCGCCGTTGTCATTTACTACGACTTTGCGCAAGTGCAACGCAGGAGCATTATCATCGTTGTTGATGGTACAGGTTGCTGATTGGCCAAGCGTCAATGCGATCTTGTCAGGAGCAGTGAAGGTACCACCTGAGCAGCTCCAGGAACCAGCTGTGTAGTTGGGCAGGTTTGTCTCGCTCAGGGTGTAAGTACCTGGATTGACATTACTTTCTGCACCGCCAGCACCAGAGATCGGTGTAGGACCAGCTGCACTCAGGGTAAAGTCAGTCGCTACAGCGGTACCACCATTGTCATTGGTTACCGTCTTGACGAGTTTTAAGTGAGCTGCCTGGTCGTCGTTATTGATGGTACAGGTTACACTCTGGCCTAAAGCCAATGCGATCTTATCAGGTGCAGTGAAGGTACCACCCGAGCAGCTCCAGGAACCGGCTGCATAGCCAGGCAGGTTCGTTTCACTCAAGATATAGGTACCCGCATTAACATCGCTCTCTGCACCGCCAGCACCAGAGATCGGTGTAGGACCGGCAGCGCTCAAGGTGAAGTCAGTAGCAACGGCTGTGCCGCCGTTATCGTTTGTGACGGTCTTGACTAGTTTCAAATGAGCGGTCTGGTCATTGTTTGTCAGCGTACAGGTTTGGTTCTGTCCTGCTACGACGGTCACGTTGCCACTGCTATTGCAATCCCCGCTGAATCCGGTGAGTGTATAGCCGGAAGGACCACCGGTTTCACTGACAGTATAGGTACCGCCCGTCAACGTGTAAGATGTACCGCTTTCGCTACCAACTTGTGGACTACCGGTTACTTCGTTGGCACCACTCTTGACATGGATTGACCATTGATTAGCGGTTGCCGTACCCCCGTTGTCATTGATAACATGCTTGATCACAGTCAGCGTGCCCTGTTGAATTGTATTATGGAAGGTACAACTAGCGCTCGTTGCTCCTCCAGCTGCAGCAATTACTGAGGCAGTGGCAGTGCTTCCACTGAAAGTACAGTTTGTTCCGGAGCCTGATACGAATGCATAACCAGCCACATTCGACTCAGTGACTATATAACTCCCTGTATCAAGTGCAAGGAAGTCTACCGAACTTTGTCCACTTGGAACACACTGAGTTAAGTTGTAATTGTTCGGACCGATAACAGTGAAGCACCACTGGTCTGGTGTCGCTGAGCCACTATCTACAACTTTAGTCACTGTGAGCTTCGCGAGTTGGATGATCGCACCAGGATTGATGCCTGCTGTCTTATCTGGCGAGGCTAAACGCATCTGTAGACTCCCACCAGGGAAGTTACTTGAACTGTGCCCAAATGCTACATTAGGATTTGTGTCGCCAGGAGCTGAAAGCCGACCGCCAAAGAGCAAGTACTTATCGCCTGTGCCAGTAATATTAAACTTCACAATGACCAGATGTTGTGTACTGCCACAGTCGAACGTATTCCCATCAAGAGTGCCTAACTGAGCTGCTGGGTCGTACACTTGTAGGATGCTGAGGCCAACTCCGCTGAAAGCCCCGCTAGTAGAGCTGATCGTACCACCAGGATCTGCCGCCCGGCTCGTATTGAAAGGTTGCAGTATCGTATACCCGTAGACGCCTCCTGATTGGGTCGTGAAATAGTCACGACAGATGGGGGCGTAATACGGATTCCCACTCGAAGTAATTTGGTTTGCAATTTCAACACGGAAGGGAACCGTTTCACCCTCCTTGTAGTCAGAGTTTGTTGTGTTAAGTGTCCCGGTAATCCACGAGTTTGCTTGATTGCCAGCTGTTGTCCAATTGGTGAGTTGGACACCGCCGGCCGGGAGAATAGTATCAGTGAATGTTGTGGTAGCGGTTCCCGAGGACTGGCCAGTTGCAGTTGCTGTGTACTGTGCTACAAACGTTGTCGGAAGCTGGAAACTATAGGTGAAGCCACCAATATCATCTGCAACGGGATCAGGATTGCTATTGAGACTCCACGTCTGACCAATATCATCGTTCACGAAAATGTGAACAGATTCTCCAGCCGCCCAGCCTGTTCCAGTCAAAGTGACTGTTGCGCCCGGACTGTAGTCTGCCTGATCGCTGGCGATCGTCGCGCCGGTGGGAGATGGCGCTGCCAGCACCGTCATAGGTGCCCCGAAGACCATCATAAAGATGACCAATAGGTCGAGTACTTTAAACGAAGCTCGTATCGTCTTACTCATAGTGTCCTCCTAGAAAGGGTTGAGAATGAAAAAGACCAGCACATACGTATACTGGTCTATGTTTCCGAAGGGGATCAACAATAGTGATCAAGTTAAAATTGTAGGAACAACAGGAACACAAACACAGAGGTAAGAACTTACCTCTGGCGAATCGGCGTTCAAGAGTGGATCGAGTACCTGTAACGATGACTTCCACACCTTTCACGATGAAAGCAGGCTGTTGGGTTTAACTATTTATAATGAAGCAAGGGTAGTTCTAAAGACTAGCTTCTCATTTCCCGCCGGTTTCGCTACTGGCTCGCCGAAGGTCCCGCACGATGATGCGCAAGCGACCAAATAAGGAGTTCTTCGGGTCTTCGCCGCTATGTCTTTCAGATATGATTATATTGATTTAGTAGAAAGAGAGGTCATTTTTTGGTCACAGTACCGGTCACAGCCGGTCGTAATAGGTTACAAAATTCACAAAATAGGTATAGATTTTCGCCTTGAATAAGAATTGGAATTCATTTTAGAGCCTAAAAATAGGGGAATATTCCGCCCAAAGGAAATTCTTTTCGATCGGAAATGCCGGTCGCAGCCGGTCGCAAAATTCCAAGGAAAGGGGGTTCTACCTGTGAAACGAATAGCCCCCGGGCCAGGTCCTCAGGATCAAGGGATTGGTTTGATCTTTCTCAATCTTTTTTCGCAATCGATAGACGACATTTTTCAGGAGCACGGTATCTCCGTTCCCATATCCGCCCCAGATCGATTGGATGATCTCATCGGCCGGAAAGACATGGCCCGGCCGGCTCATCAGCAGGTGCAGCATGCGGAACTCGAGGTTGGTCAGCCGGATATGAACATCGTTCGGGTCGACCAGACTACGCAGCACCGGGATGAGACGGTATTTGCCGACCTTGACCTGGTCGAGCCCATCGGTAGGTATAACCCAGGAGCGACGCAGCCATGCCATCAGCTTTCCCATAACGATCGGCGGGCTGACCGGCTTGACGATCACATCGTCCACGCCGAGGGCATAGGCATCCAGAATTTGAGTCTCGTGGTAAGTGGGCAGGAAGAGCAAGATAGGCGCCACAGTATTCGACCGGAACTGCTGGCAGAGATCCAGCGGATCCTGTTTGGAATTGTTAAGGTCGATGACCGCCAACTCTGGCATTTCCGCGGACCAATGGTCGATGGCCTTGTCCACGTCGGTCTCCAAGATGGCAACCAGTCCCTGCTGCCGGACAACGTACCCCCACAAGGGCAGAGTATCGTTCCGGTCGCACAGGACAAAAATTTTGGGTATGCTCTGTCCATCGAACGGGTTATCGAGGGAGGCAACGGGCTGGCCAGAGCGGTCCTTAATAGAACCATCATAGTTATTCATTTAGACACCCGTAAGGTAGGTCTTGTTCAAAGTTACTCTCTTGCTAGAATGAAAATGACGTGCCGCAATTGATTGTTTACTATTTCGTCATATTCTACCGCATACATAGAATTAACTCTAAATAGGAGATTGGAAAAGTAATTGAAAATCAAAGTTCCATTGCCAATGAGGGAAAACCAATCTCATGAAGTTGTAAAACTCGTCCTATCCAAACTTACAGATGATCCGGCTGGTTTCCCCGACATGTCCATAAGGCGTGACGCGTTTTCTATGCTGCTCTTTGTCTCCTTGCTTTGGATCAAGCCCTTGATCATCTGCACCAGGAACGATGGTTCGAAGGGCTTGGTAATGTATCCCCCCCCAAGCTGACGTACCCCCTCTTCAACCGCATCCGTCCCATAAGCGGTGATGAGGACAAGGATCATTTCCCCATAATCTTGCCTGATCTTCTTAAGGAACTCAAGACCCGACGGGCCGGGCATATTGAAGTCACTGACTACCACATCGAAGGCCTGGTTTCCAAGCAGCGAAAGCGCTTCGGAGCCGCTGAAACACACGGCAACCGAGCTCTCTTCTCCCATGGCTTTGCGGAGCCCGTGGGAAAGGGTCGTCACCAGATTTCGATCGTCGTCGACGAGTAAGATGTTCAATGTACGCATGCGTGGTTTCCATCGTCATCGAAATTTACAATATGGTGCCGGATCATCCTGCCTGTCAGTTTAACGATTAAGTTCCCCGAAACCATGAGGGTTTTCGAGGAACTTTGTGGAAATGTAATCCTGGATTTCAGATCGCCAACCGATACCCTTCCCCGCGAACGGTCAGAAGATATTGGGGCCGCTCAGGATCTGCTTCGATGATTTTGCGCAACTCGTGGATTCGCCAACGAGCCAGATCCCTCGCCTCCGTGACAGCCGCATCAAATCCCTGGGACTCTCTCACGAGAGTTTTGTATGCCACCGTTTTGGGCGCGTGACGAAGCAAAGTCGCCAGATAATCAAAATAGATTCCCACCACGGGAATATACTTGCCATCCAGGGTGGCATGGCGTGCATGCAGATCTAGCTCGAAAATTCCTTTTTTCAGAAAACGAGCAGGGTCGACAGGTGGCAGGGCAGCCAGAGTGCTGGTAGGAGTCGTCTCATCACTTTCTATCTTCTGTAACTCCCCCAGAAGGGTCTGAATCTGGCTGACGATCTCCTTTTTGCGGGCAGGCTGTTCGCTTTCTGCTAAAACATCCGCGACCCGGGTGAGAATCACCACTGGCTCGACCGGCTTGACAAGGTAATCGCGCGCTCCCAGACGAACTGCCTGGATGGCCGATTCCAACGCCGCATGCGCGGTCAGGATCAAAACGGGCATATGTGGAAATTGTCTGTGGACCTCGAGCAGCAAATCGATCCCACTCATCCTCGGCAAATTCAAATCCAGGAACATGAGATCATATTCATGCAACTTCAGGTAACTCAACGCTTCTTCTGCATTGGCGGCTGTTTCTACCCGGTAATTTTCCTTCTGCAAAATGAAAGACAGGCTCAGCCGCAAATGTTCATCATCATCTACGATCAGGATGGCATTTTGCGGCGTCATGAAAACCTTGCCTCTTCCCCGGCCGGGGCCAGTGGCAGCCAAACCGTAAATATTACGCCTTTCTCCGGCGCGTTGTCCACATGGATCTCGCCTTGATGCTGTCGGATGATGTCGTAACTGATGGACAACCCCAGACCCGTGCCATTTTTCTTCGTCGTAAAGAATGGATCAAAGATAAAGGGCAGAGCGTCCTCGTTGATCAGCGAGCCCGTATTGTGGAAATCAATCTCCACACGCTGACCATCCTCGCTTGCGCGCAGACATATTGTGATCTTACCTCCTTGATCCGCTTCCATCGCTTCCAGAGCGTTCAGGCACAGGTTTATGAAAACCTGTTTTAGATTGTTACGAACGGCAAAAACCGTATATGACTGAAATCCGTCCGCCTGGCACCATTCCACCCGGTTTTTTTTCAATTGAGGAGCCAGCAAGTCATGGACTTCAACAAGCAGTTCGAGCACATTCACGGGCACCAACGCCATGGACCCGGAAGCGTACGTTCCCCGCAACTGTGCTACCAGGTCAGCAATGCGACTCGCCTCCGCCGATCCCATCTTCAGGTACTCCACTGCCTGACTGCCTGGTGAGATTTGATCCTCCAAAAGGTAAAAGGTATTCTTGACGGTCTGGATCGGGTTATTGATCTCATGGGCGATGACCGACACCATTTTTCCCAGGGCGGCCAGCTTATCTGCCTGGACCAGTTGATTTCGCATTCCTTGTTCGTTTTCCAATGCCTTTTTCAGTTCGCCGAGCAGGCGCGCATTCTGAATCGCGACAGAAGCGTGATGCGCCAGGGATTCCAGCATCATCAGGTGTTTCTGCTCAAAAAAATTTGGCTGGTTATGACTTGCGTACAAAAAGCCAATCGTCTGGTTACTAATGACTAAAGGAACTCCAATACAGGACTGTACCCATTCCGCACCTTGCACCGTTTGCCACCTCATCTCTCTGGCAGTGTCAACAACGTAAATACTTTCATGGGTGGTATACATATGATTAAATAAAGGCCACGAGATTGGGAAACGGAATTCCATCAAACTTTTTTCAAGCTTTTCCATTCCCTCGTAACCGATCCGGCGGACGATGGAGGCGTGCTCTCCCTCTACGAACATAACGTTTATCGCTTGTGCTGGAACCAATTTGTGAGCCTGCACAAGAATGCGATCCAGGACTTCATTCAGGTCCAGGCTTTCATTAATCGCAATCGAGGTTTCTATGAGAGAGGTGAGATAAGCATTACTCTCCTGAAGTTCCCTCGTGCGCTCGGTGACACGTTGCTCCAATTCCGCATTCATCTGCCGGATGCGCTCTTCTGCCTGTTTTCGTTCTGTGATATCGCGCAGCACACCTTCTGTGGCAATTCCATGTCCGTTTGCATCAAAGAGAATGTGTGCTGTAATGGAAACAAAGACTTTGTTTCCGTTCTTAAGTCTCAGGAGCGCTTCAAAGTCGTTGACGGAACCATTTTCAAGCATCAGTGCATCCAGGGCAGCATATTGCTCCGGAAATACAAAAAAATCCGTCACACTGCAGCCAATCAGTTCCTCCGGTTGATAGCCTCCCCGCTTTTCGATGGACGGGCTGATGGACGTGAGATGGCCTTGATTGTCCGTCTCGTAAATCACATCTGCCACGTTTTCATAGATCGTACGGTACTTTTCCTCGCCGAGGCGCAGCGCCTCCTCTATCCGTTTTTTTTCGGTGATATCACGAACAGTCACTACTCGTCCAAGCAGGCGATCACGGCTGTTATGCAAAGGCGACAGACGTAGTTCGTACCAGATTTGAGATTCCCCTTCGCCAAAATTGATTTCATCTTGCGCCTCCAGCATATTTTCATATCGCTCAACCAAAGAAGGCCACGCATGAAACACATCTTTCGCTCTCTGGCCAATCACCTGTGAAGCTGAGAGACCAAGCGCTTTTTGCACAGCA
>AR_comb_assmDRAFT_10230466_pt1 | contig 10476 bp, 19 predicted proteins | sample ArasoioldDNA_FD_10543 | JGI IMG/M metagenome (IMG submission 10543) | reverse complement strand
TGGCGTAAGGCGATAGCCGCGGCGGCCATTCTCTCTCGTCCGAACAACCCAGCCAGTGTCCACCGGCGCTCTCATGGCAAAATGCACGTTTGAGACCGTGCTCCCGCACTTGGTGACAAGATTCTGTTGCGAGATGAAATCTCCCTTGAGGTCGAAGACGGTCTGCCGAATGTGGTCGCCAATCGCTACTTGTCGACGTGGCTGACCGAGGGCGCGATACCATTCGATATCGGTATTCTCCCGCTTGCTTCCCTGCTGCTTTCTCTTCGCTAGCGCCGGCTGGGCCAACCGATGGCGCCGGTTCCTGGGCCGAGACGACAGGGACGGCACCTCTACACCTTCGACGGGGCCGCGCGTCATGGCCATCAATGGTTGCCCGTTGGCGCGCGGCTGAAGGGTTTTCACCGCGATGGCGCGACGACGCTCCGGATCGGTGAAATAGACAATGAGAAAGTCGCCCCTCTGCGCTGTAAGGCGGTCAGTCGCGACCTCTACGAGGATGTCACACTCGACAAGTGGCTGCTTCACCGCACCCTCATGAAGGTTCGGCCATTGTCCTCGGTTACGATCGTCCGGGTTCGGAGATGCCGAGCGAGAATCTTGCGGAAGGCGACGGCCTTGGCACGATTGGTCAAATCCGGCTCATCCCAGCGCTCCATCAGATCGGCGATGGAGAATTCCGCGCGAGGACGGCGGTCCTGAACAATCCGCTCAAGTTGCTCGCCGTATTGCGCCAGGACTGTCGGCTGATTGATCCAATATTCCTCGTTCCCCGCCAAGCACAGCTCGACCTTGTTGAGTTCTACGATTTCTCCCCGGTCAACCAACGCCCGAACCAGTTGGTAACCCTTGCCGATGAACGTGGAATACATGTAGCCGGTTACGCCGTCCTTATAGAGCGACTCCAGCAGTTCCACGCAGTCCGAACGCGTGAACCAGCGGCGGCCGAAGGCGGCGGTTATTTCCTTACGCAACAGATCTGCCGTGAAGCCATTCGGCCTGATCGGCATCAGCTCCCTCCTTTATTTACCGAGCCGAGAGAGGTTAGTATATTGCAGATATGCTAGAGCACAAGTCGGACCAGATGCCCAGAAAGTCTCATGCGCTCACCCTCAAGCTGACCGAGGGGATGGTGACGGAGATTGACGAGTGGCGGCGGCAGCAGCCGGATCTGCCCAACCGTGCGGAGGCCATCCGGCGCCTAATCCTGACCAACCCAGCCCTGGCTAATGTCCCTGCAAGAAAAGGGCGGTGACCGCCACCTGCTTACTGCTGCCTCGTATCCTGTTCCTCGGTCGGCTCGATCTCCATCCTGAACCGCAGACCGCTGAACCTGGACCACGCGATCCAGAACGGCATGTGCCTGGCGAGGAAGGCACGGCACGCGATCTCCATCAGCACCATGCATAGCAGTTTATAGCGCCGAGCCAGGCGCAGGTTGTAGATCGCAAGTCCGACATTAGCGGCCATGACGACCATAGCGGCCAGCATTGTCAGCAAAGAAACATCCAGAAGGTCCATCACGGCATCGGCCCATCGATCTGCGCCAGCTCCTTGGCCAGCGCCACGAGGTCAATGGCGTAGCGTTTCTGGAACGTCTTCCACCCGACGTTATGTCCCTGGCGATGATGATGCACACAGATGCCGATAACGGCCGTGTGGTCTGGCTTCATCCCGGTGCCGGAATTGGCGGCGGTGCGGACGTGGTGCAATTCGATCGGCGTATGCCAGCAGCCCGGCACGCAGCAGCCCATGGAGCGGATGATCTCCAGCCGCATGGCGGGGCTGAGCTTCGCCTTAATGGTCGTGTGTTGCAAAGGTCGTTATCCCCCGTTATTCGGTTGGTCCCGTTCCGTCTGTGAAGACACCCGTGGAGCCATCACACCGCCGCCTGGGGGTCTCGGCGGGACGGGGCATATGTTCATGCCGCTTCCCGCGACACATGGAAGCCTTCGCGGGCCAGCACGTTCAGCAGCACCATCGCCCAATGCTCAGGTGCGTGCTCGGCCAACATCGTCCACTCCTCGACCACATTAACGATGATGTCGATCACCAGCGCCTGCTCGACCTCGGTCATCGCTGGATCGATACCGTCGATCATGCTCTTCATGCTGGTAGCACCTCTCTCGCCCCCTGGTCAGGCCGTTGCGCAGCAGACTGGAGCAGCGAGCGTCGCCCGCAGCCACGCGAACAGAATGTGCTCCCGCTTAAGCTCACGAACAGATTGCCGCATTGCGGACAGGTCGTGGGGTTCACCACCACCACCGTCTCCCTGGGCAACTTTCCGCTCTTGCCTTTGCGCCGTGGTTTGTCGAGAGTCACATCGTAGCAATACAATGTCGCGATCATTAGGTGCCAACGCATTTCCGCCGGACTGGCGAGCGTATCGTCTTTATTTGGTAGCGCGCACCACATGCGCGTAACGGTGTGCATCGGCATCAGCCCTGCGACCCTGTCGTAAATCTCCCCCAAGGTGGTTGGCTTATCTATGTGCTCGGTGAGATACCGGCGAAGTTCGATGCGCCATGCCGGCGGTTGCGCCATTCGTTGGCCCTCTCTTTTTCCTCGATCAGCTTGTCCACCTCAGCCATGACCTCGGCGATGACCGTGGCGGCGTCCTCCAGCATTTTGCGCTCGCCCTTCAATTCTTGCGCCGTGAACCCGCCGAGATAGAGTTTATCTGGCGATCCTGGATACGCCTTCACCATGCCACGAGGCCTGGACAGAAACGCCGTTCCCTTGGCCTTCGGTGTGCGGCTGCGCTTGCCGCGGTTCTCCGCCTCGATCTGCGCCATCTCCCGGTCACGCTCTTCAATGAGCTTCAGTGCTTGCCGCTCACTGGTCTTCTCCTTGAGCTCCTTGATCAGCGACGTTGCGGCGCTGGTGCGCAGATCAGGATAGCGAGCGATCAGTCTCACCGCCTCGGTGAAGATGACGTCGTTGTTCAGGCCGAACAGCGGTTGTTTCAGAGCCTTGAACTTGTCGTGGGAGATCTCGGCACCCACGCCAAGACGCTGCGCGCGCTCGGCGACCTCATTCTCCCTGAGATGGTTGGCGACCGTCTGCGGCCTCAAGCCAAAGCGCACGGCCAGCTCGTTGACCGGGACATCCGGATACAGCCGATGGATTTCGGCGATGTGGTTGAGCTTCTCCATCTGATCGGGCGCACGACCTTCGATGTTATTGATCGTGCGCAGCAATAGTTCCACGCGATACGGATCGGCGTCACGAACAACATAAGCATCTAGCGCGTCGATCTCCGCTTCCTTCGCGCCCTCGATGCGGTGACGACCGGTTATTAGCCGGCTAGGCTTATTGTCGCCGGCATCCAACACCACGATGGCGGGGAAGTCCGCTCCATCGATCATCGCCAACCCGTAACTCAATGCCCGATCCTTATCGAGCTTCTTATACAGCCGAGCAGGATTGGCGTCGGCCTCCTTCAGATCAATCGCCGCAAACTTGAGCTGCTTGACGAAGACATGGCCATAGCCGTTAGCCTTCAGGAAATTCTCGGTCTTCGGGTCCCTCATACACGTTCCTTCCCGCGGGTCACGCCCGCATGTGCCCCTTCTGCAGTGCCGTATCGATGTCGGCGTCAAGGAACTTGGCGAGATGGTCCATCATGCCCACCAGCTTGCCAAGCTCGATCTTAGAGTTCGGCTTCTGCCCAGTGCGAGTCTCTTCGGTGCGACACCAGAAGTCGACGCTATGGTTCTGGAACAGGATAACCGCCGCCATGCGCTGTTGTTGCTCGCGCAGCGACGCCCAGATGCGTTTGAATTCGTCGATGGCGCGACACTGCGAATGCGACGCCTTGCTAAAATCGAGTCGGGGCCCATAGACCAGCGCGTTCACCGGCATGCCGTCACGCGGTGCGCTGAAGCCGATGCGGGCGACGTCGGCGCGGGTGCGCAGATAGTCGGCGGCGTGAACGTGCTCTTCCTTGATCTCACGGCTAACGCGCTGCAATCGGCGCAGCATGCACATCGTCCAATAGCCACGGATGACACGGGCGGTGCGCTGGTTGGGACGGATGTCGTCTGGGTCTATCCATTCACCGCTATCAATTTGGTTTTCGCCCCCGTCTTTGCTGCGGCGGCGGACGGCTTGCGGTGGGTCCTGGTATTCAGTCGCTCGCTGCGCCATGGCCACCCGACGCTTGCGGCGTGTTCCAGACACAGGTTGAGGTCGGGGTGCGGTGACGGCTCGAGCGCCGCTGCTCGGAGCGATGGCGGCAGCGTTGTCGCATCCTGTCCGGGTGACACGACCACGACGTCCCTCTGGCACCCGTCGAACGAGCACTTCCGTTGCTTCCATTTCGCTTCCTCGTGGGTATTCGTCATTGGGGGGCCTCCTTGGGGTTAGTTGGGTAATTCGGCAGTTTGCCGGTCGGCTCGTAGCTCCAGTAATCGTAACGCAACGCTTTGACCGGTGACGTGCGATCGCCTTCGGTCCAGACGTGGTCGCCGCGGCGTTCGTTGTATTGGGGCGGCTTCATGCCGCCTTCCCTTCCTGCACCGACGCCTCGAACCACGCGCGGTGCTCTCGGCAGGTCCATGCCTGCTCCTTACAGAACGGCGGGCCATAGCCGAACGATGGATGGACAGTGCAGCCGGGATGGGCGCACCTGCGTGCATCGTATTCGCGCACCCATGCTTGCTTGGTGGGTTTTTTCTTCTGGTCGTCGGGCTGACCGAACAGATCAGGTATCTCAACCATCAGTCAGTCACCCAGCTTGGTGGCGGTGGAATCGGTTCCGCGTCAGATGGGTCGCGATAGCGGTTGGACGCTGACTCGAAATCCATGATCGCCCGCCGCCCGCGCGCCGACCAGCGCTTGGACTTAGATTTCCAAACGTATAGTCCAACGGCGCCATCTTTTTCGTGGTGCACGGTGATCCCAAGGTCGCTCTTGTTTGCCCAGTGCTGGCTTCCCGAGATTGAATATCCGACCGGCACCATGTAATCGCCCCGATCCTTTGACGGCGCCGGCTTTGCCGGATGCGCTATGACCCACACATTGCAGCCATACCGCTGCGCGAACGAGCGAAACCGTTGCAATGCTTTGCCGATGAAGTCCGTCTCCGGCGTATCGCCACGCTGTTGGTCTATCTCGTTCCACGGATCTACCATCAGATCGGTAACGCCATAACGAACGACCGTAGCAGCAGCCCGTTCGAGCACCCAGTCCATGGTGGGCGCTTCGTCCTCAGCATCGCATACCATCATTGTCACACGCCCGTTAAGCCAATCACCCGCATGAGCGATTTCCGCATCGCTCATTGTGTCCATGCCTGGGACGCTCCAGAACGGCTTGCCCGAGTAGACCTCCGCACATTCAGCAGCAAAATATTCCCACGGTTGATGTTCTGGGGAGAACACGGCCCAAACACGATCATGGCGTCTAATCGTGTGGATCATGACGAACCGCGCCCAGCTGGTTTTGCCGTGACCCGCATATCCGGTGACGATGATTAGCCTACCGTCTCCGGGGAATTTGAGAATTTCATCGGTCGCACGGATGCCTGTCGTTAGCACAGGAGGGGGTGGTCTGTTACGCAAAGCGAGCAGCGGTTGCGGCCCGATTTCGTAAATGCCTTTGATCGGGTAGGGCAGCGCGCCGGCAATTGTCGCAACAAGCGCGTCAACCCCATCGCGGATTAATGTGTCACAGGCATCCTTGCAACCATCCGGCCACGTCGCAAGAAAGCACCGGTGCCGTCCGAGCCGCCGCGCCAATTCCTCGCGAAGCGCTAAACCGGGCGCGTCAGTGTCGCCGGCCAACACGATCCGTTTTGCCTTGACCAGCAGGTCCGCATGCGTGCGTAGGGCGGCGAAGCGTTTATCGTTTGGGTTGGCTGTATCGGAAACTGTGATGCCTGCGCCGTCCTTGAGCGTTACCGCGTTCGTCAGCCCGCACTCGTGCAGCGCCATGACATCCGGCTCACCCTCGACCCAGATGATTTCCTTCGGTTCATCACCGACAGCATCAACGTTGAACAACGTCGGCAGCGCGTTTGCTTCCTGCATCTGCGGCTGCTTGTCTGGGTCCGGACGATACTTCCGATTTACGACATCGCCCTTGAGCCGATATGGAAAGACGATGGCTGGCCGCTTACCAAGACCCTGGAAATTCCTGGTGACGGAATAACAGCCGAAATAGTCCACCGTCCGCGCGCCGATATGCCGATCGGCGAAGAAGCGATACATCCACTCAGGCTTTTCGCTGTCGTCCTGTGGCGCTGGCTTGCGTGGCGGCGCCTGCGGTTCATCCCATTTGGTATGCCGCTCGCGCTCCTCTCCGCGGACACGCTCCCCGGCCGTCCACTGACATTTCCCGCGCCAGCACTTCACGACGACGCCTAGCCCGTCGTCATCGATTTTCACCTGCAGGCTCTTTTCCCGCGTGCGCCCGCCATCGCAGCGTGGGCAGACAACCTCCTCCTGCGCTCCCGGGCGCATCGACCGCAGGTTGCGGATGCCGAAGTTGTCCAGAATTCCCGCGACGCTGTCGGCCATCACGGGCACCACGACGGCACGGGCTGGCGATACGGCGACGCCGGCCGCGCGGGAGGTTTATCTTGCTCGCTGCGTTGGTCACGATAACGGACGTAATTCAGACACCAAGTGCGCCAGGAAGCTCCCCAGTCTGCGCTGTCGGTTCCGTTGGCCTGATGGTAGGCCACGAAGCGCGCTATTTCTGCGAGCGGGACGCCCCGTTCGGTGGCGAAGGCGCTTGCCTTTCCGTCCGCGGACCAGTCCTCCGGGATCGTCGTTCTGCTGCGTGGCTTCGGAGTAGCCTTTTGGCGCTTCGGTTTCCCGCGCGCGCGATAAGACTCCAAACTATGAATATTAGATTCTGGTTCTTTCCTTGGTTCATTGGATAGATTCCCTCCCTGATTTGGGAGGGGGGGGGATCCATTTTTGGTAGCCCCCCCTTCCGTATTTGGTATCCCCACCTCTTCCGTTTTTGGTATCCCCTCCCCTTCCATATTCGGTAGGGGGACCCCTTCCGCATTTGGTAGGGGGGTATCTCCGATTTTGAGACGATACTCAGCGCTGAGGTGGGGCTTGCTGGCATCATCGCCAGGCCGCAGACACCGCTCGGTGAGACCTGAAGCGCAGAGAGCCGAGAGGGCCTTGCGGACCGTCTTTGGATTGAGATGCGTTCGGCGGCAGATTGTCTGGATAGAGGGGAAGGCGCGTTCGCCCTCTTTATTGGCATACCAAGCAAGACAGACTAACACCAGCTTGGCGGCACTCGTGGGGCATTCCTGCTCCCACGCCCAAGACTGTGCGCTGAAGCTCATGGCGTGGCATCCACGCCGCGCCATTGCACGACGTTGGCAGCCTGCACCCATAGGAATGCTGCCCAGCGGGCTTCAAGCCGAGAATGATAGCGGCGACCGCGATAGACGGTCGGGATAGCCGCTATCCAGTAGCCGCTCATGCGTCGACTCCGGGTTCGGTTGTGGGAAGGCCGCTGCGCACGGGCGGATCCAGCAGATGAAAGCGGCTGACCCCGTGGGCGACCGGCTCGGCGCGGACCAGATGCTTCTGCTCCAGCGACTCGATCGCGCGGTAGACATTGGCGCGTTGGCCGCTGCGGCTGATGTGGTCGGCGATGGCCTGGATGGTCAGCCGGCAGCTATTGCCGTCGGCCCGTCCGACGAGGACCGCATAGACCAGTTGCTGGAAAGTGCTGAGATCTGGCGTGGCGAGCGCCGCCATGACCCGGCTGGTGCCCGTGGGCGCCTCGCCGATACCACCCCTAGTGCCTGTCGCGAAAGAATCATCAAATATCACACCGACCGCCTTGATTTTGGCGTTCGCGTGTGCGAAAAGGCGCTTGCGAGGGCGACCTGTTTTCGCACCATGCGAACGCTAGGTTAATCTAACAGACGCCGCCGGGACCCAACCCCGGCGGCGTTTTGCGTTATACGCCTATCAGCCCCCGTTGCAAGCGAACATCGCCAATTTCCCCATATGGCAACCCATCATTGCGGGGGATAAGTGGCGTTCGCCTATCAGGCGTTGCATCGTGCGTCAGTATGCAGCAAGTTGCACGCGAAATACCGTCGCAGGACTACCCCGTCTGGTTGCTTAATGGCGCGTCGTTATCACTGACTAGGTGCGGCCTTTCGCCACGCACAACCGTCTGCTGGATTGACAGCTCCGTAATACGATGGTTAGCCACCTCCAGTTGTTCGCCTAGGACCTGCAGCGCTTCGTTCAACTGGCTGATCCGCATATGGTCCTGCCGCGTCTGCGCCTGTCGCTCAACGGCGGCATCGGGCCGTGGCGGGAAGAAGGCGCGGCCATGACCGCCCCGTAGTTGCAGGACGCGCTCCCGCTCGCTGGCCAATTGCTCGCGCAACTGGCGGGCCTGGTCGTGCACTGCGGCGAGTTCGCGGTCTTTTCCGTCGATCAATAGCCAGGCCTGCTCGAGCTCGGCCCGCAGTCGTTTGGTCAACTCACTGGCGTTGGCGCGCATGTGCGAATCGCATTGCTTCCGGTTGTGGTTCTGCGACTGTGGCAAATAGGTAACGGGTGGCCAAGCGGCAAATACCGCTCGGAGGTATGTTACCTGGGCGCGTTGGGCGGCGGGCGCCGGAGGCTGAACAGGCGCTCCTGGATGCGGTGGTGAGCCGCCTCCAATTCTTCATTCATGATTTGTAATTCTTCATTGATGTGGCTGTGTTTTTCGTCTTCCAGAAGCCGGTGAACCTCAGTGGCGGCTTTGCTTAAGTCGTGCTCGAGGCTATGCCGCTGCTGCATTTCGCTGACCAGCATGCCGCGCAGCCGTCGGTTTTCGGCATGCTGCGCTGCAATGTCCGACTCCAAAGTTTCGATATATTTCCTCGCAACATTCAGCTCTTCGGTCAGGCTGCGCGTAAGTTCGCTCTGCCGTGTCCGGACTATCATATGCCACCCACGCTACTCTGGCGGGAGGTAGGGTATAGTTATTCGCCGTGAATACAAGCGTTGCCGGTTGCAACGCCCAGCGAAGCGGCAATCAACGCTTAGCGAGGCGGGTGGGCTAAGCGTTTATGGCAAAAGGATTACAAGCCACAGCACCCCTAGACCGGCGACCAGATTAAAGCTGGCCAGCCACGTCAGGGTGCCTAGCCTACGCTCAATCATGGTTAGCTTGCGCTCGATACTCATGGTTCTCTCAAATAAAAGCATAACGCTGCTCCTTATTTTTTCTTCGTTGCTCCGTGGTGCTCGCAGTCCTGCTCGCTAAGCACCTGATCAATCATGCGGCGTATTGATTCAGCGCGACTCGGTAGATCGGATTGCTGTCGCCGCCAATCGTCAATCTGCCGAACCATGTCGGGCGACAGTTTAAGCGTCAGCGCGTGAGTGAGAGGCATTTTCACAATCCCTTGACACTTGGGGTGCCCCAATATATGTGATGCTCGGTCACTCAGAGAAGCCCGATCAACGGAAATGGTTCCAGCGACGGATCCGCGAATGACCAGGAGCGAAAACAATGGTTCAGTTCACTATTGATCTGGCCTCAACGTCATCGGCTGCCTTCGGCAACCTCATCGAGCAGTTCGAGAAATGGAAGCAGGACTCTCCGCCTGCACCGTTTGGCCTGACGACGGGTATCCATACGATTACCCCTGAGCAGGCCGAGGAGCTGCTGAAGCGCAATCGGAAGAACCGTTCAGTTGATATGAGGACGGTTCAAAACTATGCCGTCCAACTGATGCGGCAAGAGTGGAAGATTACTGGACAGCCCGTGATCTTTACTGAGCAGGGCAACCTCTTGGACGGGCAGCACCGTTTGTGGGCTTGCTATCTGAGCGGAGTGCCGATCACCACATATGTGGTAACCGGCATCCCCGATCAGGATAACCTGTTCGCCTACGTCGACAATTGTCGGCCACGCTCGGCCGGCGATGCTTTGCAGACTGCTGGGTTGAATGGCCTCGCCAAGCACGTGGCGGCAGTCATTCAGGAGTTCGCTCATCGCTATGATGAAGGAGCGCTCGGCGTATCTGGCCGTGTCTTCGGTATGACGTTGTCCAACCGCGAAGTGCTTGGTTACATGCAGGACCATCCTGACCTGATGGATGTCGCCCGCTATGTAGACAAGATGCACAAGCAGGCGAAGGCCAAGTTGGGCGCCTCGATCACTACGTTCCTGGCATGGAAGATCGAACAGCTCTATGGCCGGGAGACTGTCGATGAGTTCTTTCACTCACTCATCGCAGTTGATTTGCCTAACGACCATCCGGTCACGATGCTGCGCAAGTATATCGAACCGCCGACCCTGACGCCGAAACAGCGGCAGGCAGGCATTACCGCGAAGCAACCTCCGGCAAAGACCCGGCTGGCCATGGCCATCGCTGCCTTTAATGCGGTGCAGTCTGGTCAGCGCCTTAAGAAGCTGCAGATCGACCCGATGAATTCTTACGTCATCAATGAGCCGGTTGCGCAGGCAGCCTAACGGATGGGGGGG
>AR_comb_assmDRAFT_10781510_pt1 | contig 10478 bp, 8 predicted proteins | sample ArasoioldDNA_FD_10543 | JGI IMG/M metagenome (IMG submission 10543) | reverse complement strand
TCAACTAACAACTCTCAACAATTAACTCTATCCAGACCAAGCATTTTCTCAGGTGAACCTCGCTCTAAGAGGCGGCCGCGTTCCAAGATAAGCACCTCGTCGCACAGCGCAGTAAGTTCACTCGCATCGTGAGTCACGTAGATAAGAGGGACGTGAAACTCGTCCCGAATTCGTTGCAGGAACGGAATGAGCCGAGTCTTAAGCCGTGAATCGAGATTGCTCATCGGTTCGTCGAGAAGAAGGAGACGAGGCGCGGAAAGAATCGCCCGAGCAAAGCCAACCCGTTGCTGTTCGCCACCCGAAAGGCTCCTGATATCGCGATCAACGAGATCAGAAATCTCCATAACCTCGACGACATGTTTGAGTGTTAGGCTGTCATTGCCCGCACCTTGGTGGCGATAACCATAAAGCAGATTGGCCTCCACATTGAGATGCGGAAAGAGGGCAAGATCCTGCGGAACATAGCCGATTCGACGTAAGCGCGGCGGAAGATGCAGCCCAACGGCAGCATCGAACAGAATCTTGTCGTTCAATTTCGCCTTTCCAGCGATCGGCCGACGAAGACCAGCAATTGTTTCAAGCAGCGACGTCTTTCCTGAACCGGACGGTCCGAAAATTCCGGTGACCGGAGATTCGAAAGTAGCATCAATCTCGAGCGTAAAGCCCTCCAGTCTGACGCGAACTTGGTCCAGAACCAGATTCATCGCGAAGGTTTACGCCTAGAAATGATTTGTCCGCACAAAACCGTGACAAACACGATAGCAATTGAAAAGAAAAGCAACGGCAAGGCAGCGGTGTCCTGGCCAAGTTGAATCTGTTGATATATTGAGAGCGAAATTGTCATCGTTTTACCTGGAATTATTCCGGCAACAACCGCCGTTGCTCCGAATTCGCCCATGGCCCGAGCGAAGGCGAGAACTGCTCCCGCGACGATACCGCGCGACGCCAGCGGCAACGTGATGGTTCTCAACACTCGCCATTCACTCGCGCCAAGGGTGCGCGCAATTTCTTCAAGTCGCCTGTTAACTTCTTCAAAGGCGGTCTGGGCAGTCCGAACCAGAAGTGGAAAGGACATCACCGCACATGCGACCGTTACCGCGCGCCAAGTAAATATGATCTCCCAACCGAACCGATTGAGAAGCGACCCGAGCGGACCATTCCGTCCAAAGAGCATCAGCAATAACAGTCCCGTGGCTACAGGCGGTACGAACAATGGCAACATCACCGCTGTTTCAACCACCGTTTTTCCGGGCCAATCATAGCGTGCAATCAGCCAGGCGATCGCTATTCCAAATGGAAGAATAACCAGGGTGCTAAGTGCAGAAACCCGGACCGTAAACCATACAATCTGCCACGCTTCACCAGTCATGCACCGCTATCTCGGAACTATGAACCCGAATTCCTCGAAGAGTTGCTGGGCAGCTGGCCCAACCAAATACTCCGCAAGCTTCTTCGCTCGATCGGACTGGCGTGAAGACTTCATTACAGCTAAGGGATACGAAATTCTTGGTCCTTCCGCGGCAGGAATCTCAATCGCAATCCTGACTTTCTTGGAGTTCACCGCGTCTGTTTTATAAACAAAGGCTGCTTCTACATTGCCAGACGCGACGGCCGCCAGGGCTGAGCGAACCGAATCCGTCGGAACGATTTTGTGCTGAAGTGCATCCCAGAGGCCACGCTTCTGCAAGTACTCATTGGCATAAAGCCCTGCAGGCACCGTTTTCGGTTCTGCCATTCCAATCGCCTTATATTCTGGCTTTGTTAGGTCGGAGACAGAAGAGAGATTCGTCTTTGCCTCCGCGGCAACAACAATCACAAGCGTGTTGGACAACAAGGTTCGTCGCGTCCCTTCCTGGAGCAGACCTTTTTTTTCCAGCGCATCCATTTTTGCATCATCGGCGGACAGAAAAAGGTCCGCGGGCGCGCCGGCCGCGATCTGTCTTGCCAGCATGCTGGAGGCACCAAATACCAACACAAGACGATCTCCGCTCTCTTTTTCGTAGGCCTTTGCGATCGCCTTCATCACATCGGTCAAACTGGCAGCCGCCTGCACCGTCAGTTCTGCTGCAAAACTGTTAGCCGAAACCAGCAGGGTTAAAAAAAGCGCCAGCGCCTTTGCCTTCATGCGGAGTAATCGAAGATCGGCGTTGTTTGCCTAGTCACGCGAGCGCAAAGAGACGCTCGTCGCCTTTATTAACGCGTAGACTTTGTCTCCGAGCTTTAGATTCATCTCTTCGACCGAACGAGTAGTAATTACCGAGTAGATTTCGCCAAAACTCGTCTGGATAATAACTTCACTCATTACTTTATCGGAGATGATATTCTTCACGACACCCGGCAGCTGATTGCGAGTGCTCTGTTCGCGACTGCCGGCAAACATCGATTGTAGACGAACGAATGCTTCGTCGGATTGCATGTCCGTTTTTAGCGAGCTCGATATATTTTGTCAAATATATCGAGAGCTTTGGTTTATTGCAAAAGGCGAGCGAGTTTTCGGCCGTCAGGAGTCGCGGCGCGAGCGCTTTTGCGCTCCATGTTTTGGTAAAGCATCAGAACTTTTTTACCGAACGCGGTTAGCTTGGCTGTGCCACCTCGCGTCCCACCTCTCGACATCTCAACCATCGGTCGCTCCGGGTTGCGATTAAGCTCCTGGATCAAATTCCAGGCTCGCATGTAGGACACCCCCATCTCCTTCGCCGCGGCGGAAAGAGAACCGGTGGAAGCAATCCACGTCAGTAGTTCCATTTTGCCGGGCCCAAGCATGCGGTCTCCTGCATAAACCCGAATCCGCATCTTGAAAGTAACGCTGTTCCGTTTTGGCATAAATGCTCCGCGCACGGAGTCTATTTCGTTCAACCAAAATCAAAAGATTGAATCGCGCTAGTTCGAATCGAATGAACGCCGCAGACTTAGAGGTCTGTGCTACCACGCATTCTCGATTCTTCTGAAAATAGCCCAGCGTTTTAACGCTGGGAAAATCGTCTCACTAAAAACTTCAGTCCCTTTCAAGGGACGAAAGAATCGCGGCGAGGTATTAGGCGTCGCAGAGGAAATGACGGTTCTGTCGTCCCTGACGGGACTCTATCGTTTTTGCTTATTATGACCCAGCGTTAAAACGCTGGGCTATTTTCAGGAGACACAATGCCGCAACGCAGCGCCGCTGCCCTGAACAGCAAATTAGTTCAGCGCGTAAGCCTCGACTAAGGCCACTCCCGTTGTGCCATTCACCCCGCGCACAATCGCGGTGTAATTGCCTGGATCGAGATTGCGCACGATCGCTGACTCCAGATCATTTGTCGGTGGTATTCCGGTCGCGATGATTTCGGATTCCTGTTCGTCCCGCCAGTTATCATTCGCAACTATCAACGCCCCATTGCCATCGTGTAATTCCAACGTTGGATTCGCCAGCGCTCCCCCTACTGGCAACGAAGGTCCAATCGCGCGCACAATTACTCGCATTGAATTTTGCCCCAAGACAATCAATCCACCGATCAAGACGTCGTCTCCCGTTTGAACAAGACCGCGTGTCGAAATATTAGCCAATCTCGAATCGACCGTTCGATCAAGATCGTACGCTTCCACCACACCAATGCCTGTTCCATTGTCCGCGCCACGCACGATCGCAGTGTAAGCAGCGCCATTGGCCGGGAGTGTCTCCACGATCGCCGATTCCAAATCATTGCTCGGTGGTATTCCAGTCGCGATGATTTCCTCTTCCTGATCAGTTCGCCAATTGTCATTCGATCGAATCAAGTCACCCGACGAATTACGCAGCTCCAGAACCGGATCGGCCAACACACCCGGAAACAACGAAGACAGTGATGGACCAATGGCACGCACAATTACCTTCTTTGGCTCAGCCCCGGTAACGATGAATCCGCCGATAAGAACGTTGTCGGATGTCTCTACTCGAAGGCGAGTTGAGATGTTGCCAAAAACCGAAATTGTCGGCGTCCCGGTAGCGGTTGGACTCGGTGTTGGTGTCGCAGAGGGAGCGGTTGTTGCCGTGGGCGTTGCACTAGCGCTGGGTGTTGGAGTGGGCGTGGGAGTGGGTGTAGGAGCAATTGTAGACGTTGCCGTCGGAGTCGCTGTTGCGGTTGGTGTCGGCGAAGGTGTCGGTCCGGTTGCGCTTACAACGAAACTCGTCGCCTTCACAAAAGTCGCGTAGCCGGGACCGATATCTGGATCGCCTGCGGCTGCCCCGGCAACGCGGACAAAGCCGAGATCACACTCGTAGCTCACACCGGGTTGAAGACTTCCAGCGGGGAGAATGTAGGAAGTTTGCGTGGCAGGAAATGGATCCAGAATGATGCTCGAGCCACCAATGACGAGTTCGATCAAATCAACCGGGTTCGCATTGGAAAACGGGTTCCAGGTAAAGGTGTAATCAGCGCTAGCATCGATCACGACATTACCGTTCTGCCAATCGTTCGCAGGGACGGTTAGCTGCGGAGTGGTCGGATAACTTAAGGGAAGCAAAAAGATCGAGCGCGAGAACATTCCCGCGCTCGTGTCAATGTTAACCGTGTAGTTTCCGTTCTGATAAGCAGCATCCATTGCCGCTTGTGTTAGAAAAGTATCGAGAATGGAAAAGCTGCCACCTGCGAGCGGATCGTACGTTCGAGGACTAGCAGTCCCACTAAAGGTTAAGGTCGCTCCGTTAATCGTCGCCGTTCCCATCATGATGAGCGAGCCGAACTGAAATGGGCTCGTTGTGTTAGCCACTGGCGCTGCCGGGCTAGTCTGTTGGAAGTTCTGTATCTTCCCGTGAATAAACCCACCAACGTTCTGGGCGACGCTGGTGGCGGCTGAACCCAAAAGGAAGCAAAGCGCCAGTACCAGGTAGGTGTGAGAAAGGAGGGAGCGTGATTTCAAACTCGGTCATTCATAGCAAATTGGAACCTCCATTTGCAATCATTTGTGCAGCCCACTAAAACAAATTGCGGCTTTCCGAGTTTAGCGCCAACGGCGCGTTCTCAATTATAGCCTGGGGCAACGCCCCAGGATTTCGATAGAAAAGAAATGAGCGCTGAAAGCGCGGTTCAACCCGTGTAATGCTGACCACGCCAAATCACGTTGAGGCCGCGTTTTCAGCGCTTTGCTGTTAGGTAAACGATTTCCTGGGGCGTTGCCCCAGGCTAGGGATGACGGCGCGCCGTTGGCGCTAGACACGTACTCAACTTGGGAACGAGGAGTTGAGACGATATCACCCAGAAGAAAACGGTGGTTCGGAAACCGCCGCTCCTTGTCAATTAATGTCGTCCCGTCCGCTCCAGTAGCGGTTCCCACCAACTGCGATTCTTCGTATACCAATTAATGGTCTCTGCGAGGCCTTCCTTGAAGTTGTGAAGCGGTTTCCATTTCAGTTCTCGTAGTGCAAATGAGGAATCGATTGCGTAACGCCGATCATGCCCCAACCGGTCGGTCACGAACTTAATCAGACTCTCCGGCTTGCCGAGGTGTCGCAAAACGAGTTTCACCGTATCCAAGTTCGCCATCTCGCTATTCCCCCCGAAATTGTAAACCTGCCCAGGTTTACCTTCGAAGAGCGCCGCCACAATCGCCGCGCAATGGTCCTCAACATGAATCCAATCGCGCACATTCATTCCATCTCCATAAACCGGGAGCGGATCATCGCGCATTGCGTTAACGATCATGAGCGGGATCAATTTCTCCGGGAATTGATATGGCCCGTAGTTGTTCGAGCAGCGCGTCACAATTACTTCCTGACCAAACGTCTTGTGATAGGCGAGCGCGATGAGATCTGCGCCAGCCTTACTGGCAGAATAAGGAGAGCTGGGCTCCAATGGTGATTGTTCCGTAAATCTTCCGGTCGCTCCCAACGATCCATATACTTCATCCGTCGAAATCTGTATGAACCGCTGCACTCCATGGCGACGCGCACAATCGAGCAATACATTTGTACCCACGACGTTCGTATGGATGAAGTTCTGAGGAGAATTGATGCTTCGATCGACGTGTGATTCCGCAGCAAAATTGACAATTGCGTAAAATTGGCGATCCGTCATAAGCGCGTCCATTTGGTCCGCATTCGCAATATCGGCTTTGAAGAATTCGTAACGCTCGCCATGTTCCTCCGCGACGCCGTCCAGGTTCGCGAGATTCCCGGCGTAAGTGAGCACGTCGACGTTACTTACAGACGCAGGCTTGTAATGTTGCAGAAAATATCTGATAAAGTTACTTCCAATAAATCCACAGCCACCTGTCACCAATATGAGCATCGAAGCGAGTCCTAGCAGCGGAGGAGAAGCAGCGCTAGCAGTTTTTCCTCCTAGTCGAGAAGACCGCTGGGCCTATTTTAAGGCTCGGGCTGCAGAGATTGACTGGGTTCCGTGGGCAATCGTTGGGCTTGCCGCGATCCTGCGAATCATCTTCCTCGGGATGAAACCCCCTCACTTTGACGAGGGCATCAATGGCTGGTTCGTCGACCAGATGGTGAAGAATGGATTTTATCGCTACGACCCGACCAATTATCACGGGCCGCTTCATTTTTATGTCCTGTTTGTCATGGAGACAATCTTCGGGCGGAATATCTATGCCCTCCGAATGCCGGTTGTCGCCCTGAGCATCCTTTGCGTTTACCTGATGCTGAAATTTGAACCGTTTGTCGGGAAGAATATCAGCCGGTTGGCGGCATTCGCGATGGCGATCTCTCCCGGGTTCGTTTTCTACGGTCGCTATTCAATCCACGAAATCTGGCTCCAGCTTTTCACGATGCTCTTCATTCTGGGCCTGATCGGATTGTGGCGGCGCGGCACAACGAACTATCTCTGGTGTTTCGGAATGGGGTGGACCGGAATGATCCTTACCAAGGAGACGTACATTATCCATGTGGGCTGCGCCGTGACTGCTTTGTTTGTCGCTTGGATCACGCATCTCATAAGTCCGGTTCCAAATGTTCGGCCTGTTAAGCAAACTTGGACTTACATGGATCTGTTGGTCATCGCCGCCGTCGGGGCTTTTGCGATCATTTTCTTTTATTCGGGTACTTTCTTCAATTGGCCCGGACTTAAAGGGCTCTACCAAACGTTTCAGACCTGGTTCAAAACAGGTTCAAATGGCAACGGCCATGAAAAACCGTGGCATTACTGGCTGGGATTGATCTTCAGATACGAACAGCCAATGCTCTTTGCCCTTCCCTTCTCCATCTACGCTGGATTGTTTATCAAGAACATCACCATCCGGTTTCTAGCGATTTTCGGCATGGGAAGCCTCCTCGCTTACAGCATCGTCAATTATAAAACGCCTTGGTGCATCATCGCTTTCGGTTGGCCGCTCCTCTTTGTTTTCGGCTCAGTCCTCCTGATTGTTCCAAAAAAATATCGGCTCTCGTCTACGGCGCCTGGGACCGCGTCGGCTTCCGCCAATCCTGCCAAAGAAGCGGACGCCAAGACGGAGGCCTCCATGGCAAAGATGATGGTTTGGTCCTACTACGGCAGCATAGGCATTCTGCTTTGCCTTTCCCTCGCGCTTAGTATTCGCTTGAATTACTTCCGCTGCAGCACGTTTGAGGAGCCATACGTCTACGTCCAAACCTACAACGATATTTATAAGTTAACTAATCCGTTGCTGACCCTCGCCAAGCAGGATCCCACTAACTATCAGTTGACAGGGCACCTGATCCGCACCAGCACATACCCTTTTCCATGGATCTTGGGCGATTTCACCAGAGTGGGTTATTACGAAGCCGGCAACATGCCCGGTAATGTCGACGGAGATTTCTTAATCGTGCAGCAAGACAAAATCGCAGAGGTCGAAAGTAAAATGCATGGTTCCTATTTCACCGATTTATTGACCATTCGTCCTTATCAGGACACCTCCAAGCTTTACTTAAACACAAAGGTATTTCAGAGCTTCTTTCCGGGCCGGGTAGCGGACTTCGTCGGAAAAGCCGCAACTCCATGATTCTTGTCTCTTGTAACCGACCGATATGAAGTGGTTATCGGCGGGATTAACATTCGTTAATGTAACGACGATTTGTGGCTGCCTCGAAGGCATTGCCGCTCATGGTCTCAATAAGACTGTCGCCGCATCGTCTGCAATCGCCGGTTTTGTTGCGGCTCTTATCGCCTATTGGGGAACCTCTGATTCCTCAGAAGATGAGGTGGAGGAAGTCGCGGTCGACGGGGTAACCCCGGTACCTGCGCCAGTGTCAGTAGAGGGTCAAACTCCCCAGCGCGATTCGATTTTTGATCAGGCGCGGCGGCGTTACAAATCCATTTGGCTTTGGGCCGTGATTGCGGTTTTCGCAATGTTCGCTTTTCGCTCTTTCTGCAACGTCTACTTTATCGACGGCAACGAATACAAGATCCAAAACCCTAACAATCTTGGCGACCTTTCACTCCACGTTACTTACATAAAGACTTTTGCCAGCGGCGTAGCAATGTGGCCGGAAAATCCCATCTACGTCTTTAGCAAACTAAGATACCCCGCCGGGATCGACTTATTCAACGCCATCCTCCTCTGTTTGGATATCAGTGTTGTTCGCGGCCTTGTTTTGGTTGGTCTGGGAGCCTCCGCTGCCCTTTGTTATGCGCTCTTTCGCTGGGGCGGAGCATTTACGATCGCGGGTTTCCTTTTCAATGGGGGCATCGTCGGTTGGCAGTGGTTCAGGAACTACGAATGGAAAGATTTTCAGAGCAGTAATTATATCGCCTGGAAAAGCCTCGCTTTGACGATGCTCGTCACGCAGCGCGGATTACTCTACGCCTTACCGGCCGGACTCCTTTTGCTTTGCCATTGGCGCGCAAAATATTTCCCAAGCAAAGAACCGGTCCTGGCTGAACCACCCCCTCGCGCTTCTTCTTCACCTTCCGAAGTCAGCGACTCTGAGACGGCCGATATCACTTCTTCAACTGATCCGAGCGTTGCGGATGAATCAGCTACATCAGCTGAAGTCGTCGCAGCTAATGACCCTATTTCAGCTAATGATTCCGCTGCTTCCGGAGCCACTGTCACTGCCGCCGCGCCAGTAACCGTCGCCGAGACCGTGGTTGTAACCGAGTCTGTCGCCGTCGCTGAATCCGTTGAAACCAGCGAACCCGAACCTGTCGCTGCGACCGAGTCTGTTGCCCCGGTCGAAGCAGTCGCTCCCACCGAAGTCGACACTCCAGTCACTCCGCCTGCGCCTTTGAAGAAGGGAATCCTCCCGTTTTGGGTTGAGCTCTCGCTTTATGCGACGATGCCGCTTTTCCACGTCCACACCTTCATGGCGCTCAGCTTCGTGCTGCTCTTTCTCTTCCTCTTCCTCGATTCCCGGGCGAAGAAGCGACTCTTCCTACTCGGCGCGATGGCATTCATACCTGCAACCCTTTTCCTCTGGCTAATCACGGATCATTTTCATGCGGGATCCGTTCTCTCTTGGAATCCAGGATGGGTGCAGAACAACGGGGACTTCGCACGACCGCTGGCGGCGTTTACTTCTCAACCGAACCCGGTCGCGCCTCCCGCGGCTACTGGGTTAATCGGGGTGGCAAAACATTTCATCCAGTTCTGGTGGATCAACTTCGGGATCACTCTCCCGCTCATCATTGCTCTAGTGGTCTTACTAGCGGTTCAAGCGTGGAGACATCGAGGCCAGCTTGGGACCGTAAACGTCCGCCTCGTCTCCTTGCTTGCGGCCCTTGCGGGTTTGTTAATTGTGTTGGCGGCCTTGCTTGCCTATCTCTCGTTAGGTTATTCCCTTTGGGTCGTATTAGCCATCATCCCGCCGGTTGGTCTGGCGATTATGATGCCGCTCTTCGCCTCGCTGCTTCAACGGAGTTGGAAGCAGACTTTACCTCTCTCAACTTCCCTCGCCTTCGTCATCCCGGCCGTTGTCCTTTTTATCTTCTCCTGCCTGGTCAAAACCGCCCCATGGGAATGGGACAACATTAAGCTAATCATCTGGTCCTACCTCATCATCCTTCCGTTCCTCTGGAGCGAACTGATCTCGCGCTGGGCGTTTCCGATCAAAGCGGTTGTTCTAATTGCGATGTTCGGTTCCGGTTTCTTTACCCTGTTCGGGGGATTGGCCGCAGGTCGGACAGGCTATGGAATGGCTGATCGCGCGGAATTGGATGCGGTCGATAAGGCTGTTCAAAAGGTGCCGCTTGACGGTCGTTTCGCCGGTTTCCCGACCTTTAATCATCCGGTTCTCCTCTCCGGTAGAAAGATGATCCTTGGCTATCCGGGCCACATCTGGACACAAGGGTTCAGTTACGGGGAGGACAACAACAAGTTGAATACGCTGATGAATGGAGCGCCGGACTGGAGACAAACGGCGCGTTATTTCAAAGCGCGTTATCTGTTCTGGGGCAGAGAAGAGATTAAGAACTATTCCCAAAGCAAAAAGCCTTGGGAACAAGAGTGCAAAGTGGTGGCGACGGGACCGTGGGGTACAATCTACGATCTTGAGTCTCCTAAGGAACAACCGGTACCGGCGGCTACACCCGCAGCAGCTAATCCAGCTAATCCAG
>AR_comb_assmDRAFT_10269358_pt1 | contig 10482 bp, 9 predicted proteins | sample ArasoioldDNA_FD_10543 | JGI IMG/M metagenome (IMG submission 10543) | reverse complement strand
TCGTATTGATTGTTTGCCTCGCGATCGCCTGGTCTTCTGTTGCCGTCGGTCAGGACCCGGACATGGACGAACAGATCAAACAGGCCCAGGAAGCCGCCAAGGGCATGGGGGTGAAGATGCCGGACATGCAAAAACTCATGGAAGAAAGCGCCAAAGAAGATGCGGCGGACGAAGAAGCGGCAAAAGGTGAAGCGAACTCCAACAAAAGCCCCTCACCGGCGAGTTCTCCGACGGCTGCGCCTGTGGTGGTAAACATTCCGGCCGGGACAGCTCAGGGTTCACTGATGTTTGATGGCGTTAAAAGCGAATTGAAATTCGCGGCTGCGTTTGTTGACCAGAAGGACGAACGAAAGCCGGTCGTACTCGTAGTAAGCGATGAAAAACTCCCAACCGAGAAATGGTCGAGTGAGTTCGACATGATGCGACACCAAAGCAAATGGAGTGGTGTGGTATTCTTTCTCGATAATGAGGGAACCGTTTACCGAAGCGACGTCCACACCAAAGGGCGGCAGGCGAGTGTGTCCGGGATATTCGATCTGAAGGTGAACGACCCGAAGGGCAAGGACCTTGCCGGAATGGCAAAAACGGAATCGAGTTCGAAGGACGACAAGCTGGACGTCACGTTCCACGCAACGCGGAAATAACGGCTCTGTAGCGGCGGTCTATGACCGCCGCATTAATCGTCTCGATCAGCGGGTCAGAGATTAGTGGGACGAGACGAGCTCGTCCCTCCGCTAGTTTTGGCCTGTTCCAGCATCAGCGTCTTGATGTCGGCCAAGACCAGACGCGGGTCGAGCGTGCCGGAACTGTAGATGTTGCGGACGCGTCCCTGGGAATCGATCAGGAACACGCGTAGGACATGATAAAGCGGGCCCAGCGGATCCGCCGGATTGGCCCGTTTGTCTACCGCCTGGCCGTAAGCCATCAAGATCGATTCGAGATCGGACGGCGATTTCGCGGCCACAAAACGCCATTCGCAACCGGTATTCGTCTCCCGCATCGCGTCGCCATACTCAGCCATGCGTTGTGGAGTGTCAGCGGGATCGAAACTGAGACTCACCAGCCGCATCTTGTCACCCAGCATCTTATCCTTTGCGCTGGCCAGTTGAAGCTGGCCTAACACATTGCTCGCATACGGACACGCCCGCCCATCCGCGCAACGCGTGTAAATAAAACTGAGCACGGTGATGCGACCATGGGTGAGATCACGGAGGTCCACCGATTTACCGGCGGAATCAATCAAGGGGCCGCCGGCGGCCGGCTTCACCACCGGCAGCGCGTAGGTGCCCGGCACTGGTGCATCATAATCATGGTCGCGATCGCGACCAAGATCAGCGGCGAAAACAGACCCCGCGATCACTAGGATACCGAGCGCGAAAACAAATCCGGGAAGCGCACGCACCTCGCGTGACGTTCCCAGCGCCCTAACGGGAAACTTTGCTGCCATTGTGCCACCCATCACCCGGATAATGCGACGGTCATAGACCGCCGCTACAAAGCTAGCGAGTCGCAACAGTTGTGCGGGGCGCGCCGATTTTCGTCGAGCCGAAAAGCATATGATGCGGGCGACCAAGTTTCAGCTCGGTGAAATCGATTGCGAACGCCGGCTTCAACTCTTTTCCATCCCAGGTGTAACCGCGCACGAATTGCTCGTTGTCGGCGCCCCCTTTATCCCAGCGAGCAAGCAGCGAACTCGTGAAGTAAAGGCGTTTCCCGTCCCAGCTCTGTGACACCATGTTCACCTGACGGCCGATGGTTTTCTCGTGAATCTGTTTCGGCTTGTGCGGATCGGACACATCGAAAACTCGGCACTTTCCATCGCCGAAAGAATCCACGAAGAGTCGTTTATCATCGGCGCTCAAGCTGATATCCACCGGCAGAACTCCGCCTTTGACGTCGCCGATTGTGGCTACTTCTTTCGCCTGCCAATCTCCTTTATCATCGGCGTACACCAGCCACAGCTTCGAACCCAGCGCGGTCGCAGTGAATGCGTAATTGTGGTTGTCACCCCACGCCCAACGGATTTCGAGCGGCGCACCCGACACCTGAAAAACTTTCTTCGGCTGACGAGCATGGAAATCCCACATGACCATTGTCGAACCGAAATGTTTCATCGCTTCGGCATCCGCCATGACTTTGCTCAGCTCAGTAGCGTAATTCTTCATCCCGGTGAACGACGAAGTCAGCAGCGCGTTTTTGCGCGGTAACACGCGCGCGTCGTAACCGTAGCCGTCGGCCAAATCCGGATTCGCGGCGCCACGCGCATCCTCTTTAGTCGGCATCCAATGCGTCGCGATATAGTTGCCGTCGTTGCCGTACTCGACCAACGCCGTGCGGCCGCCCTGATCTCGCGAATTGGAAAGACACGGTATCAAAACGCGGCCGGGCAACGCATACGCGCCATGCGGCCCCGCCGCGCCGCCAGTCGCTTCCGTGAAATTCGATATTGTTTTATCCAGGCGCGGTTTTGCCGGATCGCTGTGCACATCGAACACGAAAATCTTGCTGCTTTCGAGTCCGGCCAGCCACAACTGACGGCGGTCATCGGTAAATCCGCCGTGATGCGCTTCATTCCGGCCTTCGACAGACGAACTTGCGATAACTTTGCCGTAGTTAGGCGAACCCGGCTTCACATCGACGGTCACGAGCTTGTCTTGTCCATCCCCCAACCCGTCCACGCCCAAAGTCCAGACGTAAACGAATTCTTCCTGTCCTTCGAGACGGGCCAGGTACGGTGATGAGCAGGTTTCGTCGGCGTAGACCGGACCGGTTAGGTAGATGAGGGTGATCGCCAGCGTTCCCGGCAGAAGTTTAGTGAAAGATAAGCAGTCACGAGCAAGCGTATTCATGATTATGAAGCCTCGTTAGGTTGAGCAAGGGTTAGCGAGGCAGGCCGCTCCACGGTTCGCCGGCATTGCCGGTCTTCTTTGGCCCTCTAAACCCGGTGGAGCCGCTGTCCGCCATCCGCTGCAGGATTGAAGTAGGGTGTAGGACAAGAGCCTACTCCTCCGGTTTAGGAGGCACAAACCTTTTTGCTACAGAGGGTTGCGGCATCGGCCTCTTGCTCCTGCTCCTGCTCTTGATCCTACTCTTGATCCTACTCTTGATCTTGCTCGAAGCCGGCTTCAGCTGCCTGCAGCTTGCAGCCGCCGCCGACGCAGTTCCATTGCGCAAAGCGCCGCGATTGTCAGCACGTCGCTGGTCACATGAGTAGCTCTCACCCTGCTGTATGTCGCCGGATTGAGCGTCGGCTCCAGCACGCTCCGAGTCTGGTTGGAGGCACCACCGGTTGCGCTGGAATCGAACTGCTTGATTGATTGAAGGGTCGCGAAACGCTGTTGAGTGGTGTCGTACATCGCGTCCAGATTGTTGTAGGCGAACAGAGCAAACAAAATGCAAACCAGAGCGGTGGTGACAGCCGCCGGCTGTTTGCGCATGGATGAGAAGGCCAGGATGCCGCCAACGGCAACCACGTAGAGGTTCCAGTATTGCTGCATGGCGTTGGAACGCTCGAAGTAGAGTTGAATCAGTTCGTTATAGTTCATAGGTGTGGGTACACGGATGCGGGATTATGCGAGCGAGCGCTCGGGTGAAGCGAGGACAAAACTGCGAGCCGCAGGGGCGGACTGACGAATTACGCTCTCGAAGCGCTCAAGGGCCGAAACAATTTCAGGCCGGATAACGATCGATGGGCGCACCCGCCGCATTTGAGAGAACGCGTCATCTGCGGTGTCGGCGGTGCCGCTCATCAATAAATATGCCGCCCCCGCCGCAGCGGACCGCGAGTAACCGATCTTGCAATGCACATAAACAATCCCGTGTTGTTCCTGCTCCGCGATGAATCTGCCCATCTGGAATAATTGCACCTGTGTAGGGGCGGTCAGGTCCAGCACTGGAATGTTGCAATAAACCGTGTTTCGAAATGCGGCCGGCTCGGAAAATTCCGCCGTTAGGTCGAGAACCGCTCTCACGCCGGAACTCATCGCTTGTTTTGCCAAACGATTCGTCAGTTTTCTTCCGATCCAGACCCGGGGCGTTACCGCATCCCATGGCCGGCATTTACGCTGGTAATACATTAGCGACAACTCCTGCCCCAGGAGATAAGGCGCGAGGACGAAACGTGAACTCCACGGAATTTGTCCATTCATCTTGCGAAAAACCGATGGACCATTTCCGAAATACGCCGCAGCGACGACAACGAGCGCAATTGGCGGCCAGATCATCAACCCGGCCCAGTTTCCAAATATTGGAGCGATTACCAGCAGTGCAATCGCTCCGGCCGCATAAACCCAGCCCAGTCGGCGATCCATAGTGATTGGCGATGTAACCCGATTATCGGGCAGGAAATAAAAGCAATACGCCGCCAGAACGAAGCCGGACAAAATGTCGATCAGGTGATGCTGATACGTCAGGATCGGCGACAACCCAATCAACACCAGCCAGCCTAACGTGACGATTCGGATATTTCCTCTGAGATGCCGCAGGTAAACATTGCCGACGAGCAACAGTAATGCGGCGTGAAGCGAAGGTACCAGATTGTACGGCGCGTCAATCGCGCGAAACCAATCAAATACCGTTCCGAAGGGGCCATGTACTTCGGGTCGCGGAAAAGCAAATCGGAACGGAAAAAGCAGAAAACAAATCCCGGCAATGATGATCGCGGCGAAAATGCGGCGCGAATAAATCCGCAGCTCCTCGCGCGTCTCACACAAGAACGGCGCGCCGATAAAGAACAAGTCGAGCGAGAGATAAGCGGGGATCAGCAGCGGAACGAATGGCAAACGGCGCTCCCATTCGAAATAGAACGAGCCGACGTGACTGCGTTGCGCAGTGATCCAATTGCAGAATCCGTAAACAAACAGAAACAGAATCGATAATCCGGCGGAAGCCAGCAGAGCGCGCGAGCGTGGGACTTGCCTTTTCACATGTCGTCGCGGCGCGCTACTGAAACGGTAAACATCCCCCACTGATCTATTTCCATCGATTGCTTGGTAAACCCTGCCATGCTAACGAGCTCATCGATTTCAGCAGTGGTGCGGCGGCGCATTATCCATGGCTTGCCTTCGCGGTTCTTGAGCACTCGCGCGATTAATTTTAGTTGCGGATGCCACGGTTGATTGGTGTAGATCAGATAACCGCCGGGCTCGATCGCTCGCGCCAGGCCGCGTAGCGAAGTCAGCACTTTTTCATTCGACGGAAACAGCTCGTATAGACCGGAAACAATCCCGATCGTCGGCCGCGGGATCGTCGTTGCAATAGAATCGGCATCGAACGCGTCGCCTTTGACGACATTGACGTTAGGCAGCTCAAATTCCTCAGCCAGCACGCGAGCCGCGGTGATGTTCTCCTCCTTATAATCGCGCAAAGTGGCGGCCATGGGGATATGGCGCGTCGTCCGCATCGTCTCCAGAACATACCTTCCGACACCGGCCGCCAAGTCCAGGATTCGAACCGGTCGTCCTCCTTGATACAATCCGGTGATTGCACTCGTTAACGCGTTCTTAAGATTCGCCTTGCGCTGGCGAATGCCGCGCCAGCCGGGACTGTTCAGATACGTTCGATCGATTAGTTCTCCGAGAAGGGTGCGGCCCGTTGCCCTGTTCTCGTAAACATAGTCGAGCGACAAACCCGAATCGAACCCGATTCGCCAACCAATATCTACGCCGCGGCTGAGCTGACCAGCCGCTCGAAGCCCGGCTCGCGCGATGGCAACGCTTAGCCCGCCGCGCGCGCTTAGCCGTTCGAACTCGGCGTGGGTGTAACCTCGTTGATCCGCATCGAGCCATGATGGTCGCTGCACCGGCTCAGCGAACCGTTCCGTTACGAATGCGCGGATCCGGTTCACCACTGCATCACGATCATCGTCGTGAAAAATTGCGTGCCGCGCCTGCGGGTAGGTCTCAATTTCTTTTATCTCCGAAGAGAGCCGGTCGAAAAATCTTCTCTGCGCTTCCAGCCTAACGATCCAATCGTTTCCCGCACAAAGCATCAACGTTGGGGTGTTGATGGTTCCGGCATCAGCCACCAGCCGGCTGGCGGTGTCATTCAAATCGAGTAAAACATTAACCGCGATCTGTCGAAAGATCAGCGGATCCGCATCGTAACGCGCCGCTTCCGTTTTGTTTCGGGTGAGCAAACCCGCCTTGACGTAGCTCGTAACCCGACCCGGTCCCAAACAGCTCTGCCGCAATCGAAGCGCCGGAATGGCGAGCGGCAGATACAATTTCACGTGGAACGCCGCTGTCGCCAGAATCATCGCCCGGACCGGTGGAGCGTAATCGTGAACCCAGGCGGCGACATTCACCGCTGACAGGCTGTGGGCCAGCACGATTATATCTTCCAACCCGATGTGGTATCGCTCTGAAACGTGCCGGACGAAGACATCCGTGTCTTTAATGACGTCGCTGAAACTGTTAGCCGCACCCCGCTCTCCCGCAGAGCGTCCGTGGCCGCGCGCATCCCAGGCAAAGATCGCGATATCCTCGAATCCAAGTGCATCGACAGTCTCCTGCCATCGGCCGGAGTGTTCGTGACCACGGTGAAAAAGGAAGAGTGCCTTGTCCGGCGTACGGCGCGGGATCCAGGCGCGATAAAAGAGCTGCGTCCCGTCCCAGCTGGTCAGGCTATGCTCACTGGGTTCCATGAGCGCGAGCGAGCTGTTGCACTGCCGATCCTAACGAGGAAGCGATGGACCCAATTTCGTGTTTCTCCGTTCCACATCTCGCGAAATTGCGAGCATTACCGATGATCAGGCGAACTTTTTTCGGCCGCGGCAGACGTTGACCTTTTGGCCACGCCTCAAAGGTACCTTGCAACCAGCATGGCACGACCGTGACGTCCCGACCCGCGACCAGCGCTCCCACACCGAGCTTGAATTGCTGCGGCTGGCCATTCGTCGATCGCGTGCCTTCCGGGAAAATAATCAGGATGTTACCGGGCTGGCTGATCAGTTCGGCGCAGATTCCGAGGCTGCGCCGAACATGAAGCTGGCGTCCGAACGGCAGCGCATTGAGCACCACCGCGGCAATCCAGGTGCGGGCGACACTGTGAAAAAAATAATCGGCGGCAGCGACCGGAAACGCCCGCTGCAATTTACGTAACGGCAGCGCGGCGAGCAGACAGAGAATATCCAGGTGACTGGAGTGATTTGCTATGAGTACGAGCGATCGGTTAGTCCGCAGTTGCTGCTCCCCCACGATCTCGAACCGATGATAAATGCGGAGCCAGGCGCGAATAATCAAAGCTGCAGCTATCCGGAATCCTTCAAGCCAGCGGTTCGGCTTACGCGGAAACTGCCCTAACCGATGAACAAACAGTCGATCGGAATCCCGGAGTCGATCGTGACGCCGTTTAATCATCGGATTCCGGGAGAATAGTTCGACAGGTACACGAACAATGGGGCGACATAGATGAGACTGTCGACCCGATCCAGAATACCGCCATGTCCCGGAATAATTCGGCCCATATCTTTCGTGCCAAGGTCGCGTTTGATCAGGCTCATCGTGAGATCACCGAGTAATCCCCCTGCGCCTACGATTAGACCGGTAAGAATGAGTTGTGTCGCGCTAAAAAATGGAAATGAGAACCGCAGAACCCACGGCAGGACCATGGCTACGGCGAAGCTGCCGAGCGCTCCTTCCACCGTTTTCCGCGGACTGATCTCGCTCCGAAGCGGTTTTCTCCCGAATAATCGTCCGAACGTGAAAGCGCTGATGTCGGTCAATTCAGTCGCGAAAATGATGTAACACAAGAACCCATACGGATCGGCGGTATCCGCCAGCAACCCGAGATGCCCGAGCATCCAGCCGATCGTCATAAACGCGAAGGCGCTAAGGACGATTTTGGATAGTTCGCCGGTCACGCGGTTTCGGACGATCGGAACAAGCACAATCAGGCTGATTGCGATAAGCGGTGTTGCCATGAACTCGTTGCAGCCGGGGATGCCACGCGAAATCAATGTGGCGACACCTACCGTGACGATCCCGGCGTAAACCGCGGCCGATATCCACCGGTCGGCGCTGAGGCCGGAAACCTTAGAAAACTCCTTGAACGCGAAAATTGACAGCAAAGTTACACCGCCAATCACGGCCAGACGGCCGGCTGCTACGCAGAACAGACCGATAGCGGCCATCACGATCCAGGAGCGGTAGGTTAGCCAAACGGAGCCGAGCTGCTTTCTGAATCCGTACTGGAGAACAACGAGAATAATGCCGCCAATGACCAGCGACAGTGGAACGACGAAAAGGTAGGCGCGAAATATCGGATCGTACAACGCGGCGCCCGGCGACATCATCATCTGGTCGGGTTCCGAAGTGCGGCAAGGATCCGCCTCAGTCGCACCCGGATCGTTTGGAAACACCCTGCGATAATCAGGAGACTGGTCCAATCCAGAATTGTCAGCCCGGTGGTCGGCTGGCCTAACGAACCGACGAAAAATGTGATCCAGCAGCCGACGCTCAATGCCACCATGCGCCACGGCTTGGACATTACTCCTCCGAACTGTCGCTCCCCGCCCAGCGCCTGACCGAAGAGACCGACATACGCAGTGAGCAGAGCAAACATCGCCGCCCAGTATCCGATCGCCGGATGCATCCAGCCGCTGTGAGCTGCGCCGGCAAAGATGATGACGTCGGAAATTCGATCTGGCAGATCGTTCATAATTTCGCCCCTCAAACTGGCTTTGCCCGCCGCGATCGCCACCATGCCATCAAGCATGTTGAACCAAAGGCGCAAATAAAAGAACAACGGTCCAACTATTAACAGGAAGGGATGGCGTCCCGACCACCATAAGCAAAGCGCTCCAGCGGCAGCAGCGACAATCGACAAAACCGAAATCGCGTCGGGAGAAATCCCGAAGCGCACACAAATACGGGTCGCCGCATTTGCTGTGCGCCGAAATATCGACGCGATGGGACGTCGCGATGCGGGCTCATAATCCGCCATTAGCTTATGCTTGCGTAAAGACGGACGACTTTGTCGACAGAATTCCTCGCCGGCGCGAGAATTATCGCTCTGGCGGGAAAAGAGCCTGCAGCTTTTCCTGGCGATAAGCGAAGATTCGTTCGAGATCGCGGCCCACAAAGAGTGGATGCGCAATGAAGTCGAACGGCACAGCATAACAGACACGATCGCGCGCCACGGTTCCGCCATCCTTCGACTCAAACTCATGCGTATGTCGCCACAGGCGATACGGACCGCGCAGTTGTTCGTCGACGAAGCGGTGCGGCGGTTCCCACACTTTGATTCGGGTCCGCCAACTGACCGGAACTCCACGAAGGCGCATCCGATAATCAATCAGCGTTCCCACCCGCATCTGGATAGGTGACGCCGTGACCATGCGAAAATTGAGCCATGCGGGCGTGATCGCGTTCAGATTGGCGGCATCAGAAAAGAACGCGAACACCTCTTCGAGTGGTCGCGGCAACCAGATCTCAGATTCGAATTCCCGGATGCGCACGACAATTCACATCTTGCGGGAATCGTAAGCCCAATGCAGCAGCGCCTGGCGCTGGCGACGACGACATTCCAGATCGCCGCGCGCACAATTTTTCTTCAGCTGGGCCACATGCCTTCGCACCGCGCGCCAGCGGGCGATCTGCCGTAAATCATCGGGACAGCGGCGACCGGAATAATAACGACAATACCATTGGAACCAGCCGCGCGGATCTTCCTCGTAAATCCAGCCCTTCTTTTCCCAGACTGAGAGCGGCTGCGACGCATTAACACCGAAATAATTCAGGGCCGGATCGTGCCGCCTGGTTGAAAGCTTCGCTTTCTTGAACCAGCTCGCCGGAAATTCCTTGCGGCAATCGTTCATATACTTCCCTCCGAACACGCCCAGTTGGAGCATCTGCTTCGGCGTTAGTTGCGGTTTGAATCCAGGACGAAACGCGCGGCTCATCGGTTTCGTCCGCCAGTAAACGTAGTTCTTCTGCATTTTATCGTTCACCTTTACCCGCACCGGCTTCATTGGGTATTTACTGAAGCGCGCAACGCTGAAGCTGCAACTCCGGCGGCTTTCGAAGAATGACAATCCTCCGGGCCTATTCACTCTGTGACGTCGTAATTGTTCCGCGCAGCTTAAATCCTAGCTATGTCATCCCGAGCGCAGTCGAGGGACCTCTCATGTACAGTGTAACGTCACGCAAGTAAGAGAGATCCTTCGACTGCGCTCAGGATGACAGCCTTTAGATGCTTAGTTTCCCTTCCGAATAGCGCGCTATCTGCGACCGCAATCCTATTTAGGCAGCGAGAACGAAATCGTTTCGTTCTTTTCTCGGAAGTTCGACCAGAAATGTTTTCCGTCGAAGGTTAGCGATCGACAGGCAAATGGCACCGTCGCCAGTTCCTGAACTATCGGCTGATCTTCCTTCGGGTCGAACCGCGCGATGGTCCATTTCTCGCCGTCCTTTTCGGTTCCACGCAAAACGTAAATGGAACCGTCTACGAACACGTGACCGGAAATTTCCGGACCGACTTCAA
>AR_comb_assmDRAFT_10027239_pt1 | contig 10485 bp, 11 predicted proteins | sample ArasoioldDNA_FD_10543 | JGI IMG/M metagenome (IMG submission 10543) | reverse complement strand
GGACCGTTTACTCTTGTGTGCGTGTCGGCGGAACGCCTTCAATCCGGGTCGTTCGAAGATCTCGCCCTGCCCCTGTTCGAGCAGCTTTACAATTTCGCTCGATGGCTCACGCACGATCAGGCGGAAGCCGAGGATCTGGTGCAGGAAACGTACGCAAAAGCGTTACGCGGGTTTAAATCGTTTCAGCAAGGCACGAATTTTCGCGCCTGGATGTATCGCATCCTGCGCAACACATTTCTTACGTCGCGCACTGGATTACGAGCCACGGCGGTGACCGTCGATTTCGAAGACGAACAGGCGCCCGAGCTTGCGGATCCGGATACGCCGGAAAGTATTTTTCTGGAGCGCTCGAATCAGAACCTGCTTCAGTCGGCCATCGAGGAACTACCCGTCCCGTTTCGTGAGGTTCTGCTCTTGTGCGAGGTTGAGGAAATGTCGTATCAGGAGATTGCGGAAACGCTCTCAATTCCGATCGGCACTGTCATGTCACGATTGGCAAGGGCACGCGGGTCATTGCGCAAAAATCTGCGAACAAAAGCGGCCAGGATCTGACCATGGATTGCCAGGTATGGACAGAGCAATTCGATACCTACCTTGACGGCGAACTCCCTTCCTCGGAGATGGCTGCTTTCGATACACACGTACGCAATTGCCCCTCGTGCGCCGCGAACGTTCTCGGACGCGTTCAGCTAAGGCGCGCGGTCCGTTCCTCTGGCATGCGCTTCCAGCCGTCTCCCGAGTTTCGAGCTCGAATACAGAAACAAATCGCCGGGCGGCCCGCCACTGTCCTTCCGCGGTTTCGCTGGGTATGGGCCGCAACCGTCGCAGGCATTGTCATGGCCGCGGTTCTGAGCGGTTGGTTTGCCGTGCAGCACTCCCGCCAACAAGTGCTCTATAGCGAACTGCGCGACATGCACGTGGCCACGCTCGCAAGCGCAAATCCGGTGGACGTGATTTCCACCGATCGCCACACTGTGAAGCCGTGGTTCCAAGGCCGCATTCCGTTCAGCTTTAACCTGCCCGAACTTGCCAATACCGAGTTCACGCTTGCGGGCGGGAAAGTCAGCTATCTGAAAGGAACCCCAGGGGCGCAACTCGTTTATGAGTACGGCAAACACCATATCTCGGTATTCATCTATCCGGAGCGGACCCTTCAGTTGCCTCTGCAATCAGACGGCCTTCAGACCGATATGGCCTTCCACACTATGACCTGGACGGAGGGGAATCTTCGGTTCTTTGTTGTAGGCGATGTCAGCGCCGATCAAGTTCGTTCACTCGGCACACTCCTCCAAGCGGCAAACCGAAGCTAACGGAGTTACTGCACCTGGCAGCCCAGAACTTCATCCAACAAACAAGGACTCCAAATGACGTGGAAAGTGATTCACAACGAATCGAACCACCGCTTTGAAGTCCATCTCGGTGAAGGAGCGCTCGCTCAACTGGCTTATGTGCGGAAGGGCGGCTCCCTCAATCTAGCGCACACAGAAGTGCCGCCCGAATGGGAAGGTCGCGGAATCGCCGCGGAACTTACGCGCGTGGCGCTCGAGTATGCCCGGCAACATCAACTGCCTGTCATACCATCGTGCCCGTACGTTCAGGCCTACTTGAAACAGCATCCCGAATATCGGGTGCTGTTAGACAAAGCGACGAGGCCAGGCCATTAACGCGGCAGATTCGGCACTCAGCGAACGCTTTACCTTTCGCCTGTTCCAACCAAATGCGCCACCACAATCTTTGGCTCAAGCACCATTGCGCAATTTAGCGATCGCGAAACCAGGCACAGCCGGGCCGCCTTCTCCAATAAGCGACCGACCCGTTCGTGATCTTCTTCACGCTCGATGGTCACCGCCGGACGAATCACGACGCGCGTGAACTTGAAGCCGCCCTCGACTTTCTCAATGACGCCCTCGACCGGCACTTCGATGCCATCGAGCTCCAGCTTCGAGGCTTCCGCAACCGACCGCAATGTGGCCACGAAGCAGGTTGACACTGAGGCCAACAGGAGATGCTCTGGCGTCCACAACCCTGGTTCTCCTCCGAACTCCGGCGGGGCCGCAAAGTTGATCGTGCGAGGAATGGATTCGGCCTCCACGATGCCGCGTTTATGCTGAGTCCAGTGCGCCGCCACCCGATAGGAATAGTTTTTATTCATGACATTCCCCCTGTCGCGAAAGCTACTCCCCCCTCCTTGATTTGGGTCGTGCGCAACGTCACACGGCGTTGTGCGGCATGTCCTATATTTGCTCGATAGGAATCGGCCATGCACCTGCTGCGCTGGAATTACGGCAAGCCTTCGTCGCCTGATACACTCGCCCTGCGCGATGCGGATCGTTCGACGCTCTCTCCTCGTGATTCTTGCGGCCGTCGCACTCGTCTTTCTAGGTGACGACTTGCTGCTCCGTTTCCGAATCCACCAGGGCGGAAATCCGTATGGGCAGGTGACCGTACACCGCCTCGATGCCATTCCGGAAAAGAACGGCAAGGTAGAGTACGTTCCAGAAGAACCAGTCGCGGAAACCTGCATCCATTCTCTGTTTCCTCACATCGGATATCTGCCGTGCTGGTACCTGAGTCGAAGAACCGAGCAGCGTGTCAGCTATTAAAGTTGTTCAGCGCACTAAAAACCCCGCGTTTGTCGTTGCGGCCGTGCGCATTCAAACTCCTGATGCCGAGGTTCTGTTCGAGCATGCTTCGAATTGGAGCGTTGACCTTATTGCTACTGACGGCCGTTGCGGCAAGCGCCCAGCGAAGACACGTCTTACGTCATGATTTCTATGTACCCGGAGAACCGGGTATTCGATTGTTCGTGCGCGAAGTCATCGCCACCGGTAACCGACACCGGGCGCCCATTCTCCTGATCCATGGCGCCAGGGTACCGGGCATCGCGTCGTTCGACCTCGATGTCCCCGGCGGATCCTTGGCAGCCGACCTCGCTCAACGCGGGTTCGCCGTTTACATCATGGATGTGCGCGGCTACGGAGCTTCGACGCGTCCTCGCGAAATGGAGTCTTCGGCGTCACAGCATGCGCCCTTAGTCCGCTCAAATCAGGCTGCACACGACATCGGTTCAGTCGTGGACTGGATTAATAGGAGGCGCAATGCGCGGGTTGCGTTGCTGGGTTGGGCGACCGGCGGCCAGTGGGCTGGATACTATGCGAGTTACAATCCCGGAAAAATCGGGGCGCTTGTGCTGCTGAACAGCTTGTACGGCGGAAGTTCCACGCATCGTTCCATTGGACCAGGATCCGATTTGGAAGATCCCTCGCATCCCGGCCATTTCAACTTCACGGCCTGTGGCGGCTATCGAGTCAGCGATGAACGGTCGCTGCTTGCTCCGTGGGACCGTAACATCCCTGTTCCCGACAAGAACTCGTGGCGAGATCCTAAAGTTGCACAAACCTATGTCGAAGCCGCGTTGGCGAGCGACGCTACTTCCGGAACGCGCACTCCACCAAGCTTTCGTTCACCGTGTGGGGCTCTCGAGGATAGCTTCTACTTGGCTTCTGGGCGCCAACTATGGGACGCATCTTTCATCACAGCCCCGACTTTGATTCTGGCATCGGAACTGGACTTTTGGTCGAGGCCGGAAGACCGGCAAACATTGGCCGCACACCTGGTGCATGCACCGCGAGTGAAGACCGTGGTCTTCCCGCAGGCCACGCATTTCGTGCATCTGGACCGGCCAGAGCATGGCCGTCAACAGCTACTGGACGAAGTCAGCACATTTCTCATTCAGGGCGACTAGCAGAAATTCGAGAGGTTCCTCCGCCGCGGAGTGCTAGCGCTCCCGTTTCGGGAGGCATTCGCGCTTTTCTGGCGCGCTTCCCCCACGCCTGACGCTCAGGGCCTTTATAGTAAGCCAATCCTTGCGAAGGAGGGCCGGTGAAACGCTCATTCGCCTCACTAACTCCACAAGAGGCGTTGCACGTCGCGATCTTTATCGAGGAGCGCAACGCCGAAATTTATCGGCAATTTGCGGAAATGTTCGCTGAATTCCGTGATCCGGAGTCGCTCGAGATTGCTGCCGCTTTCTGGGATCTGTTCAATGAAGAACGCCGTCATGGAAGTATGCTCCAGCAACGTTACTACGATCGATTCGGCTCGAGTTCCTGCGCAATTACCGAGGAAGACATTAGCGAGTTGATTGAAGTTCCTCGGCTGGATGATGGCGAGATCTTTGCCGCGCCCCAGGTGCGTGAAGGACGGTCGCCTCGCCAACGCGCCTTCTTGGTCGCTTTGGCCGCCGAGCAGAGTGCCGTTCGCTTTTACCGCAGTTTGGCGGAGTCAACTGGAGATAAGGATTTGCGTTCGTTCTATCAGGAACTCGCTGACATGGAGTCGAATCACACAGGCTGGCTGGAACATCGAGCAAACGAAGCGAGCAGCCTACACGAGGGAGGGCACGCCACTTAGCACGACCTGCTAGAAGGAGTTTCAGTTCCGCGAACCGCTCTCGGCGGCGGCATCCCGTGGAAACGCCTTAAAGGCCACGTCGCGAGAGCGGGCGGAGACTTTCTTGTTCGAATCTGTCGAATTCTCTGTTAGCTTGCCCCGGATCACAAAATAGGCTTCGTCGCCCGGCTTCTTGCCCTCACCGCGCTCGATGGTTCCGGTGAACTCGAACGACTTCCCGTGAACCATTTCGGTCGTAAAGCTGAGCTTGTTGTCCTGCAATGTCCCATTTTTGAAGAAGTGATCCAAGAATGCGCCCTTGTCGCTGTCGAGGTCACCGAAGCGCGACACGAAACCCGTAACCCGCCCCGCCTCCTCTACCGTGACTTGGACGAATTCGCCTTCCTGAAGAAACGAGTACATCCCCGAGTATTCCTGTCCGGGGTGTGCCACTGGCGGAGGAGTTGGCTTCTCCTGAGCTGGCGGTTCTTGAGCCGTAGCGGCCATAGCGACAAAGACCCAAAGCGCCAGCAAAACAACGACAAATCGTTGACTGCGTGTAGGTTGCATCCCGGCTCATAGTACTACAGTTCGCGCGGACCCCGTTCCGTGTACCCGGCAGTACATATCGGCTCAGAGAAACACCCTCACTCCGATATAATCGCGAAGTCACCGCAGGAATCGGCACGCTTCATGGATCGGTTGTCAGGCTCAGAAAGCACCGCTCTAACCCTTGCTCCGGAGCCTATCCTCTCCGACGATCTGAAACTTCTCCCCGAACTTGAACCTTGGAGTCGAACATTTGTTCGCAATGTGCGCGATAACCTGCTCTGGCGGAATCGCAAGCCTCTCGAACTGACTTCGCAACCAGGTGAGTTCTGGCCTGACGTGTTCGTGAATCGGTCGCTGCCCTGGCGCGGATTCGTCGAATCAGGGTTCGGGCACGCGCTATTAATCATTGCGATATGGGGGCTTGCCGCGATTTGGCCCGCTCGCCCTACCCTGACCCCGGCACGCTCATTCGATCGTTCGCAGGTTATTTATTTCGATCCGTCGGAGTATCTGCCGCCGCTGGACACAGGCGAATCCAAACCTGCGAAGCCCCAGCTAGGCGATCCGGAACTCGCCAAGCAACCGATTCTCTCTGTGCCGCCCGAGGCTGACAACAAGCACCAAACCATCGTTTCGCCGCCGGACGTGAGGTTAACGCAGGACATCGCAACCCCGAACATCGTCTCCTGGCAGGATCATTCGGTTCCGGTTCCACTTGCAGCCACGAATCGCAATGCACCCAATCTGAATTCGCTGACGGCACCCGTTGTGGCTCCGCCTCCGGATGTCCGGCGAGACGAATCGCATGCGCTCGCGTCTCTGGAATCCAACGTTGTAGCTCCGGCCCCTGACGTGAGCCAAAATGAAAGACGCGGCATTCAGTCGCTGGAGCGATCGGTAGTACCTCCGCCGCCCGACGCTGCGATGACCCGCGACAGCCATGGACTCCAAGCGCCACAGGCGAGCGTCGTCCCCCCGCCTCCGCTTGTCCAGTTGGCCGCGCAACGAATCGCGGAAGTCACGATTGCCCCGTCCAAAATCATTGCACCAGCTCGCCAGTTAGCGGTTCCCGCGCAACGCAGTATTCCAGGATTACCGGGAACCAATAACTCCGTCATTGCGCCGCCGCCGTCTTTGGATGCTGCGGGACGTTCTTCTTCAGGCGCCCGGGCCGTTTCGAGCGCGGCTGCCGCGACCCAAGCCCGAGTGATTCCACCTCCGCCCGCCACCGGGCAAGCCGGTGCATCCGGTGGCGCCGAGCGCCTTATCGCCCTTGGAATTCATCCCGAAGCCGTGCCTCCGCCGGTTGCACCCGGCAATCGTCGCGGCACCTTCGCAGCCACGCCGGAAGGAAAGACTGGCGCAACCGGCACTCCTGCAATCGCTACTAGTGACGCTGCCAGCGGCGATAAAGGCGCCGCTTCTGGGACTGGAAAACATAGCGACGCGCCAGCGGGCTTGCACGTAGGCTCAGTTCCAGCGCCATCCGCGCCTGAAGCTGGGCACGCTGGATCGTCCCCAGCCGTAAACCCCAACCTGCTCGCGAAGGCAACTCCGTTCCCTGCCTCCTCCGTCTCCCGCTCCCGGACCGACAGTTCTCTCGATGTAGCCAAGACTCCGCTGGAGCGCAAGGTATTCGGCGATCGCCGCGTCTACTCCATGACGCTGAACATGCCGAACCTCAACTCCGCCGGCGGAAGTTGGATCATCCGTTTTGCCGAGTCGAAGACCGATGCCCCTAAAGGCGATCTGTCCGCCCCGGTCGCGGTTCACAAGGTCGATCCGGCTTACCCGCTTGAATTGATGCGCCAAAATGTCGCCGGAACCGTCACACTGCAGGCCGTAATTGCGGCCGACGGAACGGTGGAAAAAGTCCAAGTACTACAGGGCGTCGACGATCGCCTCGATCACTACGCCTGCGAAGCCTTGCGGCACTGGCAGTTTTTCCCTGCCACGCGTAATGGCAATCCAGTCGACTTGGATGCGGTCGTAGCCATTCCCTTCCGGCCTATTCTCCCGAAATCCAACTTCTGAAGCTTGTAAGTCTTTCCCGGATGTTATGTGAATTGTTGTTGCGAGGCGCTCGAGAGTATCTCCACCGCTTCCTATCAGCGCTACAATAACCGACCGGGGGTGCCGTATGCGCCTGACTGGAATTCTCGCCGTCATCCTATTCCTGGCGATCGTTTTCTTCGCTGCACCCGCGGCTAGCTACGCGCAATCCAACGACGCTGCCGCTTCCGATCTCGCAATTCTCGCCGATGCCGGAAAGACCCCAGCCGTGCTGCCCCAGCCACCTCGGTTGTCGCGGCGAGCCGTCATTGAAGAGCAGCGAGACGGTGTCTGCTTCACCATGCGCACGTATGTGGTTGCACGCGAAAGTCGAGACTCGGACGCGGTGCGGTTCAAGGGGTACCACGAGTGCCTGCCTGAGTGGAAATTGCAGATGCGCACCACCTACGACGTCAACCTTGACCGCAAATCGCGCTAGGCGCGGCGGCCACTCGAGCGTGCGAGAATGAGCGCCATGTGGCTTCGCCTCGTCCTTGTCGCAATAGTTCTTTCATTTCAGAGCGTCCAACCCGCGTCAACTCCTACCAGCGAGAGCTTGCGCGGTCTCGCTTTCGTTTCCCCTTCCACTATCTGGGTCAGCGGAACGCACGGAACTTATCTGCGTTCGACCGATGGCGGCAAACACTGGACTGTCGCCCAGGTGCCAGGTGCAGAGGCTTTGGACTTCCGTGATGTTGAAGCGATTTCCTCCGACGAAGTCTACCTGTTGAGCGCCGGCCCCGGCGATCAGTCTCGCATTTACAAAACGTCCGACGGTGGAAAGCACTGGACCCTGCAGTTCACCAACGCAGACCCAAACGGTTTTTACGACTGCATGGCTTTTTGGGACGCGGACCACGGCATTGTTTTGGGTGATCCGGTCGAAGGCCGCTTCGAACTTCTCGTGACCGCCGATGGCGGCGAGCACTGGGATCAAGCACCCGCACAGAGCCGCCCACCTGCGGCTCCCGGAGAAGGTGCGTTTGCGGCCAGTGGGAGTTGCATAGCAGTACAAGGAAGTTCCAACGCCTGGTTCGCCACCGGTGGCGGACTCGCGCGGGTTTTTCGCTCAACCGATCAAGGAAAATCCTGGAGCGCCGCTGAAACTCCCATCGTTCACGGACCGTCGTCCACCGGCATCTTCTCGATCGCCTTTCGCAATGCACGCGACGGAATTATTGCTGGCGGCGACTACCAGCATCCGGATGCGGATGGTGTCAATCTCGCCGTCACCGACGATGGCGGCGCGACGTGGAAGCCGGTACCGATTCATCCCCAATACTATTTTTCCGCTGCTACATATCTCGATCCAAAACGCGACGACGTCCTAGTCGTCGGTTCCTCTCACTTGCTGCAACTTGATCTGGGAAAAATGAAGATGATTTACTCCCAGCCCATCAACATGAATGCAGTAGCGAGCACCCAAACAGGCGAAGCAATCGCCGTGGGCGCCAAAGGAGAAATTTTGCGATGGGTTCCGGCCGAGAAGCGTTAGCGGGCCGCGGCCGCCGATTTTCCGGTGTCCAGTTGTTCGTAGATCGCAGCGTCGGAGCAAACTTCGTAGTATGTTTTTTCGGTCCACTTCTGCAGAGAAAATGTACGCGCATCAATTTGCGCGACCCGGCTCTCCCGCAAGACAATTCTGCGGAAGATGTCATTGCCGATGGTGATCAGAGCGTTGAAGAGTCGGTATTCTTCCTTCCCCCAAAGCGCGGGCAGCGACAGGTCAACGGGCTCCAGCGAAACTTCCTGTTGCAGCTTTTTGAACGCCGCCGGGTTCATTCGGATTCCACCCAAGTTGAACGCCATCACGAAGTCTTCCGCGCTTTCGCCGGCATCCGCATCACTGGCGGTTTGAAACGCATAGACGTGGAACGGACTTCCCAACGGCTCGATCGCCTTCCGTGCCCGCTTGTTGCACGATGACAGCCGGTCACTCTCGTTGAGAGCTTCGGAGATCATGATCCGCTTCTCACCGTCCATCAGGTAGAGCGGCGCTGACTCCTGATAAGAGATGCCCACCCCCAATTCCAGTGGGGGCAGACCCGACTTGGTCACCAGTTCGTTGTAACCACGCACAATCTCCACGATTTCCCGAGCCAGCACGCACGCGCGGCTCACCGCGAATCCCTGTTCGTTTTCTTTTTCCTGCAGCGCCAGAATGATGGCATCGCCTTCCAGAAAGACCTTGGTGGCGTCGTACTTCGCCAGCAGTTTGTTGACCGGATCATAGAAGTTCAGGCTGAAGTAAGACGCCGGATTCAGGCCGGAGTCCATCAGCGACCGTGTCAATCGCGATGAGTCGCGGATGTCTGCCTTGATAATCACATGCCCGAGAACTTTCTCTTCCACCGGCTTTTGCTCTTCGGCCAATAAGAACTCATACAAAGTGCCGTTCACCGCGGAGAGCTGTCGCAGCTTTTCATTGCCGATCAGGTTCACGCTGTCGAGCGTGGCATTTAGAGTTTCGAGACGCCGCAGGTCGCGATGGTACCGGAGGAAGTCGCGCAGGAATCTGCCCGCAAACCGTGCGCGATCCGCGCCCCGGCAACTGGCAACTCGCCCCACGGCTGTGTACAGATTGTTCGGGGAATGCTTGCCACCCTCTTGAATCAACCGCTCGACACGATCACATTCCGCGCGCGAGATCAGCGCATTCTTCAGCTGCTGTGGATTGATGCGCGGCGCGTATTCTCCCAGGAGAGGCACCACTTCATACGAGGCGATCACGTACTCCATTACGCCTTCGTCCTCAAGCATCCGCAACCAGTTCCCCAACCGGATTTTCTGCGATCGACCTTCGGGAGTCGATTCATCCGGCGTTCCGCTGCCTACGATTTCCTGCGAATTCTCCGGAGCGTTGAGCCATGCATCCAACGCCGAGTCTTCACTGTTCTGCGCTTCCAGCGTGAGGGAACGCAGAAATTTGCAGACCACATCGCGCATGCGAATGAATCGGTCGGGATCCCGCTCCCAATTGCCCAGCATCACGTAGTACTCGGCGCCCAGGTAGTCATCGCGGCCGTCGTCAGAAAAAATCAGGCGGCTCAATAGAACCTTATGGCCTTCGGTTTCGCTGTCACCAAACCGTGAGCGGCGCGTGCGCGCGATCGTTTCCTTCTCCATGTCCCGCAGCATGAGAAACAGCTCTTGCCCGGTTTTGCGGAGAATGATCTTCTTGCGAACTTGGAACGACGCAACGCGCTCGCGGTACTCCAGCGCTTTTTGATGGCGAGTGCCCTCGTAGGACTTGAGCATCATCCGGCAGCGCTCAAGCACGAGCCCGTACTGTGCATGCAATTCCTGCCGCAGAAACTTGATGATCGCAAGCCGCGCTAGCAGATCAATCGAAATCTTGCCTTCGGCCTTTGCGCGGTTCAGCGCGGAGACGTGCAACTCGGTCAGGAGAGGCTTCAGTTCGGTAGGTTCGGCTTTTGGAGCCGGCTTGGCCGGGCTGCTCAGCCGATTCAGGAAAGGACTCCGTGGCGC
>AR_comb_assmDRAFT_10175150_pt1 | contig 10487 bp, 8 predicted proteins | sample ArasoioldDNA_FD_10543 | JGI IMG/M metagenome (IMG submission 10543) | reverse complement strand
CGCATCAGCACAATGAAGTATAACAGCAGAACCCCGAGAGCGCCTACGAACCCGTGCTCCTCAGAAAACGCCGCAAAAATGAAGTCAGTCTGAGGCACTGGGAGGAAGTTCCCGTGTGTTTGCGAGCCTTTACCGCCCCAAAGGCCCCCAGAACCTACGGCAATCTTGGATTGCTCAACTTGGTACCCCGACCCCTGCGGATCCAACTCAGGGTCAAGAAAGCTGGTTAAACGCTGCTTCTGATACGACTTCAAAACATGGACCCGGGGCACGAGAAAGACAGCGCTGATCCCCACTACAGCTAGAAGCCCGACGGCCACACCTTGCTTCCACTGCATGCCCCCCAGGAATACGCCCATCACGGCGATAGGAACATAAGTCAAGGCTGTTCCCAAGTCCGGTTGCGCAAGAACCATCAGCATCGGCACCCCGACGATGGCACCGGCCTTGATGAAGTCGGGCCAGGAAAGCTCCCGCTGCCGCATATCCGCAAAGTATTTGGCAACCGCAAGAATGAGGATCAGCTTGACCCATTCCGAAGGTTGAAAGTGAGTCGTGCTGCCGATCCTGATCCAGCGCCGCGCCCCGAGGTATTTCTGGCCAAAAACCATCACGGCCACCAGAGACGCGACTCCGGCGAAATAGAACCAGTGCACCTGGTCGAGCAGAGCCTGATAGTTCACCAGGCTCATCAGGAACATCACTCCCACTCCGCCGATTACCCAATACATCTGCCGGATGTGGGCCCCGGCAAACTTGGTGTGCACGGTGGCGCTACGGATCTCCATCACACCCAGCCCGCAGATGATCAGGACAAAGATCAGCAGGAGCCAGTCAAAATCGCGAAATGAAACGTATCGAGACATCAGTTGTCAGTTGCCAGTTTCCAGTTCTCAGCAAAAATCTTGTCATCCTGAGCGGAGCATTAGCTTCGCAACGCGAAGCTGATGCGCAGTCGAAGGATCCCTACCCTCACAACGCACGCGTCGGTACTCGGTGCCACTGTCCTAATTCACTCCCGGCGCGGCCGCCGCCAACGCCATGGGCTTCTTCGCAATCTCGAGCAAGTAGTGTCCGGCCTGCAGCTTCTTCTGCTCTCCAGCCTCATCGGGCGACGTCCACACCGCGCCAATATCGACCTTCGGATTCGCACCAGGCTTATCCGCCATCTTCGGAGGATTCCGCCGCTGTTTCTCGACAAACGCCTTAATCACCTGCGTGACGACGCGCGCCGTCTTGTCTCCGTGCTCGCCTTCCTCGTAGAGCCCGCACACCACGATCTCCGGATTGCGCCTTGGTTCCACTCCCACGAACCAGCCGTTATCCTTGTGCTCGGCTTTCTCCGCAGCACTCATCTTCGCTTTCAGCATGTTGCTGATGGTTTGCGCGCTACCTGTCTTGCCGGCAATGTCGATCCCTTTAATCTGCGACAACGCCGCAGTGCCAACAGGGCTGACCACCTGCGCCATGGCATCGGTGATGATCTCCCAATTTTTGGGATCAATCGGAATCGTGGCTTGATCTGGGACGTTCGAAGCCTGCACAACACCCGGCGGCAGATCCGTTGGATTCGTCACGTGCGGACGCACCATGTGCCCGCCAGTTGCAATCGCTCCAAACGCCCGCGCCATCTGGATCGGAGTCGCCGCCACGGCACCCTGCCCGATGCTGACCGAGATGGTTTCGCCCGCGAACCATTTCTGCTTGAAGTTCCTTACCTTCCACTCTTCCGACGGCATCACGCCGCTGGCTTCCTGCGGCAGATCTACGCCGGTCTTCTGCCCCAGCCCCAGCATCGACGCATATTTCGCGATTCGCCCGATGCCAAGTTTTTCGCCCAACGTGTAGAAAAATACGTCGCAGGATTGGTAAACGCCTTTATAGATGTCCACCAAACCATGGGTCTGGTGCCGCGCCGAAATCCAGCATTTGAAATACCGGCCATAGAACTCCGCGCCGCCGTTACAGACCACGTGCATGTCCTGCGCGATGCCTTCCTGCAGACCGGCTGTTCCCATGATGATCTTGAACGTCGATCCCGGCGCCAGTTGCGCCTGAATTGCCTTGTTCAACAGCGGCTTATCCGGATCATTCACAAGCTTGGTCCACTCGTCGCGCGAGATGCGCACCGAGAAATCGTTCGGATCGAATGTCGGCCGGCTCACCATCGCGAGAATCTCGCCCGTCCGCGGATCCATTGCAATGATGGCGCCATTCTTTCCTTCCAACGCCTCTTCTGCCGCAATCTGCAGGTCAATATCAATCGTCAACTTCAACTGCTTGCCCGGTTCCGCTTCTGTCTCGCCAAGGCGACCGACTTCGCGCCCATGGCTGTCAACCAGTGCCTGCCGCGAGCCATTCTTGCCCATCAGCAGTGAGTTGTATTGGCGCTCGACTCCCGAGATGCCCACTACATCGCCCGGGTTATAGAGCTCAAAGGCCGCCTGGTTCAGCATGTCATCGCTGACTTCACCCACATAGCCGATCAGGTGCGCCATAAATCCGTTGCGCGGATATAGGCGCCTGTGCGCCATGATCGTATCGAGTTCTGGCAACTCGTTCCGATGCGCCTCGATGAACTGCAATTCATCCGGCGTGATGTCTTCTTTCAGAAAAATGGGCTGGTACTGCGGCATCGTAGCGAAGCGGCGAATGCGCGCCCGCACTTCGTTAGGGTCGAGATGCAATCCTTGTGCGATGAGATCGGCGTCGGCATTCAAGTCGCGAGAAGAATCGCGCAACAGCAGAGCCGAGAACGAAGGATAATTGTCGACGATGGTGCGGCCTTCGCGATCAAGTATCTTTCCGCGAGGCGCCAGCACCGGAACATTGCGGATGCGGTTTCTCTCTGCCGCGAGTGAGTAGTAGTCGGCCTGCATCACCTGCAGGCGCCACAAACCGTAAGCCAATACCAGGAAGATGCCGAGGATGATGTACTGCGCCGCCGTCAGACGGATCGCGGAGACTTTTTCGTCGCGGCCGAACATCAGTGGTGAGTGGTCAGTTGCCAATTGCCAGTTAGAGCTGGTGAGAGCACGTCAGGCCGCAACCTTTCACTATCCTCGCTGGATTGAAATCGGATATCAATATTGTACTGCCTTATTTTGATCGCCTGTTGCACGGAAGGGTAACGGAAGTCACGGTGCTGTTTTTGGGGTTCAACCGGCAACTGAATACTGGAAGCTGATCGCCGTTACTGGCAACTGACCACTGGCAACTGACGGCTGGCTTGGCTTTCGCTGGCCTCTGACCCCTGACCCCTAGCCCCTGCTCACGTTCTCTGCTTAAACCGGTCCAGCAGGAAGTACAGGAACACGCCGAGGATTCCGTTCACCAGCGCCGCCAGAATTCCGTGCCCCCAGCTCCATTGCTGGGTCATGTTAACCAGCCCCCGCGCTACCGTGAAATACACCGCGGAGTGAACCAGATAGAACGCCAGAGTAACCAACAACCGGGCGCCCGCATTCTCCACGTCGAGCCTCACCCCAAGCGAGGACGCCATGTAGCCAACCACGGTCTTCGCAATCCCATAGATACCGATCGGATTGTGGCCGATCATGTCCTGGGCGAGCCCAATCACAGCTCCGGTGAACAATCCGGCAATTGGGCTGCGGCGTGAAATGGCGAAGAAAATCGTGACCAGAAGCGGAAGATCCACATAGACGGCAAAACGCGGGAACCGTAGGGGCACAAACGCCTGCAGGAAAAGCGCGAGCACCGGCACACCAATGGTGACGGGAATGCTAAACCGATAAACCTCAACCTGCTCCCCGGATGTGTAAGTGATGGGCACGCTAGTGTGGGCTGTCGTCGGCGGGCTGCTGAGGAGTTGGTTCGGCAACCTGGGTAATCGGAGGTTTCTGCTCGGTGATGGAAGGCTGGAGATCCGCCGTTCCCGCTGTCTTGGGACCACTTGCAGTCGTTGTCGCTTTCGGCTTCGGAGCAGACGTCACGGGCGCGGTGCCGGTCGTTACAGCACCAGCAGGCCGAGTAGGAGATGTAGCCGCTTTCGTAGCAGGTGATGCCAAGGGTGTTGTTCCTGGTTTCACACTCGTGCCCGGGCTGACGGTTCCTACCGCACCAACCGGTTTGGCATTTGGATCAGCCGCAGGTTTGTCCGGCACCGAGGGCAGACGCTGCGCGAGAATATCGGCGGCACGAACGCGTCCTTTATCTTCCGCGACCGCTTGCCGCTCCTGCTTCTCTACGAGCACGAGCACTTCCTCCAGCTTGCTCAGGTTCGCTGCCGGCTTGACCTTGATAGTCAGGAATAGGTCTTTGCCGGATCCGACCCGAGTAACTGTCCCGACAGGCAAGCCCTTGGGAAAGATCTGGTCGCCACCGCTGGTCAACACCGTCTCTCCCGACTGAACCTGCTCGTCGCTCATGACTCTTTCTAAAACTACTTCGCCATTTGCCGTCCCGCGCAGAACGCCCTGCAGCCTCGATTTCTCCAGAATCGCACCCACGCCGCTGCTCTGATCACTGATCAGAAGCACCTGCGAGACAGACGGAGTCCTAAAGACCTGCAGAACCTTTCCCACAATTCCGTCGGACGTGATAACAGCCATGTCACGCTTCAATCCGTCTTGTTCGCCTTTATCGATGTAGACGATGCGAGATAGATCACTTCCACCGGATCCGATCACCTGCGCGGCGACCGTCTTGGAAACAAACTGTTCTTTGAACGCGAGAAGATTCTGCAGGCGACGCGCCTGCGCGGCATCTTCACTGAGCCGCACCTGCTCCAACCGCATCTGCTCGATCTGTTCCTTGAGTTGGCGGTTTTCCGCCCGCACACCGCGCAGATAGAAATAATTGTGCCAAACACCACTCGCCGAGTTCTGCACCCACACCACTGCGCGCTCAAAGGGAGCCACAGCGCCGACAACCCATATGCGGATCAGCCGAGTGTCTTTCTCCTCGCTGCCGATGCGCTTCACCTGCACCGCAAGTCCGATCACCTGCAGAAACAGCACTCCCGCCAGAATAATGAGATTGCGGTAACGGCCGAGAACGGATTCCATAACGCAAGGAGTCAGGGATCAGTGGTCGATGGGTCAGTGGGATTTTGCTGGCCCCTGACCTCTGGCCCCTGACCCCTGCGAACTTATTCGATCGATATCTTTCTGAGCAGCTTGAAGTCGCTCAGCATCTTGCCCGTACCCAGCACCACGCTGCACAGCGGGTCGTCGGCAATGGACACCGGCAGTCCGGTTTCTTCGCGGATACGCTTATCCAGATTCTTCAGCAGCGCACCACCGCCTGTCAGCACGATACCGCGGTCGCTGATGTCAGCCGAGAGTTCGGGTGGCGTCCGCTCCAGCGCGACGCGAATCGCATTCATAATGGTCGACACGCACTCGCTCAATGCTTCGCGGATCTCGCCGTCATCCACGGTGATGGTCTTGGGCACGCCTTCAATCAGGTTGCGACCCTTGATTTCCATCGTCATCGGCTTGTCGAGCTGGTGGGCGGATCCGATTTCCATCTTGATCTGTTCTGCGGTGCGCTCGCCGATTAGAAGGTTGTATTTCCGCTTCAGATAATTCATGACGGCTTCGTCCATCTGGTTACCCGCCATGCGCACCGAGCGCGAGTACACAATACCGCTCAAGGAAATCACTGCAATGTCCGTGGTGCCGCCGCCGATATCGACCACCATGTTTCCGGAAGGTTCTGTAATCGGAAGCCCTGCACCGATTGCCGCCACCATCGCCTGCTCAACCAGATGTACTTCGCTCGCCTTGGCGCGATACGCCGAGTCCATGACCGCGCGCTTTTCCACCTGCGTAATCTCCGAAGGCACGCCGATCACGATCCGCGGATGCACCAGCATCTTGCGGTTATGCGCCTTCTGAATGAAGTAGTTCAACATCTTCTCGGTAACTTTGAAGTCGGCGATGACTCCATCCTTCATCGGCTTGATGGCGACGATGTTGCCCGGCGTGCGCCCCAGCATCTCTTTGGCTTCCTTGCCGACGGCCTCGACTTCACCCGTGTTCTTGTTGATGGCAACGATCGAGGGCTCATTGACGACAATGCCTTTGCCACGCGCGTACACCAGCGTGTTGGCTGTTCCAAGGTCAATGGCAAGATCGCTGGAGAAGATGCTGAACAGCGAGCGGAGATTATGGCTGCGAGTTGGGCCTGAATGGAATCCGTTATTTGACATGACGACTTAGTCCGTCTTTCTCACAATGATGCCCGCCCAGGAGTCTTCCCGGCGGTCACCTAATCTTGTTTTGGGGTGGCTATTCTCTATTCTACGTGATAGTTGCCAACCCTGCTTACACCCAGTTTCAAGTTTCGCGTTTCCAGTTTCAAAATCTGGCAATGCCCCGAATGCGAAACCGACGACTCGAAACCAGAAACCTGAAACTCGAAACTTGTGTTACTGGATCACGATCTTTTTCTGCTGCGTATTCACTCCGCCCTGCGCCGTCTGTGCCGTTACGGTAATCACCGCCTCGCCCTGCGGTAGCGGCGGCGTAAAGTAATGGAACTGTCCGTCCGTCGTCACCAGCGGCACTTCACTTCCGTTCACCATCACGCGTGCGCCCTTCTGGGTCTTCCCGGTCACCTCGATCACGTGTCCATGCTGAATAAACGGATCCAGCTCCAGATCGATCGATTCCGCTGCCTTGCCAGTGGAGATGATATTGAACCGGTTCTTTTCGCTCTCCACCGACTCCTTGTCCGCCGAATCGTACGATTGCACCATCCAGTAGTAGACGCCCTCACCCAGATTCGTGACCGTAACCGCCGCTGTATTCACCTTTTTGTCAACGAGTGTAGAGGAAAAATATGGATTGCGGGAGATACGAAGGCGGTAACCAACTGCATTCGCCATCGGCGTCCAGGAAAACTCCACATCTTTACTAGGTGCTCCATTCGAAAACAGCGGAGCCATGTTGGCCGGCGCGATTGGAATGGGCGGCCCGATCTCTTTCGCCTTCTCCAGATGTGACTGGTTGCCCTTGAAACTGACCTTTTCCCAGTTCGCCAGTTTTACGGTCTCGTTCCCCTTCGTGACCTCGCCAGTACCTTTGGTCATCAAGATCTCGTGCTGATCGGCTTTGGGATCGTTATGTACTTGCGCGGCCGACTCCGGAGCCAGCGAGGCAGTTGCCCCGGCAACAATCACCTGCGACTTCGAACCCTGACTGTACGTCGCCGTCGAAAGATCCACTGTTCCCGTGCTGACCGCGACAGCGATGTTGGTCTGCTGCTGGTCGTTCGCCGAGTTCTCCTGAATCACAATCAGCGAATCCTGCTTGACGGTGTAACTCGTACCGTCATTAAAGACGACCTTCGCCATTCCCTCCGAGCCGGTCTGGACGACGTCTCCCTTTTCGAGCGGGATGTGGTAGTCCGCCTGCACCCAACTGTTGCCATTCCCTTTCTTCACGCGCACGGTACCATCGAGCGCCGTGAAGTGCGCCTGTTGCGCAGTCACCGTTCCGGTACCAGCGGGCGGAGCCATTCCCGCTACTTTCTCCAACACTTTGCTGGTGACGTCTCCTGCTTTTTGCAGCGAAGCCTGGGTGAACTGGGGGAAGGCGACGCGCATCGCGACGAACGCGATCGCACCAACGGCAAGGACAAGCAGCGCTACGCTGCGGTAGGTAATCGTGGTCCACGCAATGTGGACCCCCGGTTTGCGATTGTCAGAGGACACTGTGGCCGACACACCTCGGAAATCAGTGCGTAAAGACAAAAACTAGCACAGGAAAACGCAGGAAAAGCGCACGAAGAGGCCGAAGATGTTACCGAAGTGTGAGCCTGTGCAGTACGAACGCGCGGACTACCGGATGCCACCGAAGCGTTCAGCGCCCTTTGTTAGTCTCCTCCGCGGTGAACGGCTTCTTTATTCCGCTTCTTCTTGCATCTCCTCCGAGAGCGTCTCTTTCCCTGCGGGTTTCTTCATGGCCTTGTCGGCTTCGCGCTCCATGGCTTCGTTGTAGGCCTGGGTGATTGCTGGCAGATCTTTCCTGATCTGATCGGTGATCTCGGCGCGCACCTGGGCTGCGCACTTCCCGGTCGGCTTTTCCCACCATTGTCTTTCGGGCTTCGGCTCTTCTGTCGGACGCAGTTGGGTGCTGAGTATGCCGTCTTCGTCGCGGACCAGCATGTATCTCGGATTCTTCTGCACAAAGAGCTTCAGCTTCTCTTCTTCTTCATAGCGCTTGCGTCCGCGCTCGCGAGCCGCAATGGCCTGCTCGGCGTCAAAGCGCGCGCCCACACGGGCGACCTCGGCCCGTGTTCAACCTTCTCCTGGATTTCCTGTTCGACTTCGTCGATCTCTTCCTCTTCCTCGAAGTCTTCGTCTTTCCACAGATGTGTCTCGTCGAGCAGACCGTTGGCAGCGTCGCGCGGATCGAGGATCACCTCGTGTCGATACGGCTTGAAATCCGCCTGGCGCAGATTGGCGCTGGCCGTTTGCAACGCATAAAGAAGAAGGCTTTCGGTCTTGTGCTCGATCTGTCCGGTAAGCAGCAGACGCACAACCTGCTGCAGCGACATCTGGATCGAGTTGGCGTCTTCAAGCACGGGCAGGAAAAATGTGGCGGTGCCGCGACGGCGGCGATCGCCATTCAGCCGGATGCGCTCGTCCTGATAGCGCTTGTGAAAGAAGCAAAAACGGTTACGGCGCAGCGCGGGCGATCCGCACTGCGTGCCGCTGGTCTTGATGTGCTGACAACGATTTGGGTACGACAACGACATACGATTCAGAACTCCTCATCTAAAGTTTCAAAGACGTCTTGCTGGTTTGACCTTTTGCTCGGCACCCGGTACTAGGTACTCGCATAAACACAAAACTCCCGCCGGACTCTGAAAGTCCGTGCGGGAGTGAATCTAGGCTCTCAAAGAATGGATAGCACTGTCGGTGAGGCAGATCACAGCAGGACGTGACGAGAAATACGCCAGTATTGTCATCCTGAGCGATACGCGAGGCCTGTCATCCTGAGCGGCCTCCCAAGAATTGTCATCCTGAGCGGTCCCACAAGAATTGTCATCCTGAGCGGAGTAAACCGGATCGCGAAAGCGATTCGGTTTACGCAGTCGAAGGACCTCTGCAACCCGCCACCGCAGCCGAAGTGACCACACCCCGCGAAGAGACTCAACCGGATACGTGTCTTTACTGCAAGCAACCCATTACCCCAAAACAATGGCCTTACAAAGGCATGCCCGACGGAACAAAAGCTCACCTGGCCTGCTACCTCGACCATCTCGACGACAAAGGACCCGACCGCCCCGCTGATACAAGGTGTTGCCGTACCATATTCACCACGAAATGAGCGCCCAGCCTTTCGTGAAGTTCGAAGGCTGGGTATCAGTTCGGCACCAAGCCGCGCACCATCACCGCCGCAATTCACCGCACGCGCGATCACTACAATCTCCCAACGAATGACGCCCTGATCGCCGCCGCCATAAAGCTCGAGTGGATCCCACTAGCCATCGACACCACCGACGACGTTGCGCAGAATCGCAGAATCACTGACAGTATGCCAAACCAGGGCTAGCTTCCTCCCATGCCCAACACGTACGCAGTACTGCGCTGCCCGAAACACCACGACATCCCAGTCCCAGCCCACAAACCTAGAGAACACCTTCGCGCCGCCGAGCAGGGTGGGCCAGAAATCCGCCATGCAATCTTTGTGTGCCCCGAATGCGGGTGCGCCAAATCCTACTCAACATCAGACATGAAACTAGCGCACGACAAAAATGACCCATTCGCCGGCGAATGCGAGCTCGTCGAAATAGAGGTCGAATGCGAGGACCGACGATGCACCGTCCCAAAGCCCGTCTACACGCTATCGGGATTCGGACTGTCCGAAGACCGGTGGGCGCCCAAAGTCCGAGCTCAAGAGTGGGACTTCACCGATAATAGCGCCCGCTGCCGTTGCGGAGAAAGACTCTGCTTCGACGAGTCACGCCCCTTTCACCTCCATATAGCAAAGCGGTGCAACAACCCGCTGGTTGGGCCAACATTCGACGAGGAATGAATGCAAAAGCTAATCGCAGCGCTTTTCCTGATCACGATATGCCCTTGGGTACTATCCCAAGAATGTGCCGACATCCACCAATCCACTACGCCACCGCCAGGAGCCCGCTTCGAAATTGTTCAGTCAGAACTCGCCGCTAGGTGGACATTCAGGCTCGACCGATTTACCGGGCGCGTTTCCCAACTGGTGTCCACATCAGACGGCGGCGAGGCCTGGCAAACGATGGTGGTAATCGACCCTCCAACAAACAGCGCGACGCCTCACCCCAGATTTCAGATCTTCACCTCCGGACTGGCCGCGAAGCATACATTCCTGCTCGACGCTGATACGGGAAACACATGGGTGATTGTCAAATCGACGACAACTAACAAGGACGGGAAAAGGGCAGAGGATGACGTCTGGGAGCCGTTTTCCTACTAGGTCGGTGCACCGCGACCGGGTGTCCACTCCATCACTGACACGCCCCAATCTGTAGTA
>AR_comb_assmDRAFT_10129009_pt1 | contig 10487 bp, 7 predicted proteins | sample ArasoioldDNA_FD_10543 | JGI IMG/M metagenome (IMG submission 10543) | reverse complement strand
TTTACATAGAAAATCTGGACCTCAACCAGTTCCTGGATTCGAGGTACAAAGGAACATTACTAACTTATTTGCGTGACAAATACATCGAGGCGCCAATTGGAGCGATCGCCGCGAATGGAACAGAGGCACTCAAGCTCGCGCTGCAATTGCGAGGTGATGACCGCTGGTCGAGAATTCCGATTGTATTTTCTTCGGTCGATGAGCAAAGAGCCAGGGCATTGATGCCGCTGTCTAACGCTACGGGCAGATTCGTCCAGCTCTCGCTGAACAGCTCGATCGATGCTGCCCGAATGTTGGTTCGAGATCTCCGGCAAGTCGTCCTCGTCGGCGATGCCCTCGAACGGCAACCGTTTCGGGGTCACTTCGCAGGAGAAATGGCTGAGCAAGCTAAAAAGCTGGAAGTGACAAATCTCCTGGGAGTATCCCTTACTGAAATCAAAAATCGCGTTGCGAATCTGCCAGCAAGTTCGGTGATCCTGTACACGACGCTGACTTCGGACGAGGCCGGCCACCGTTATCTTTCAAATGACGCTCTGGAAGTCGTCGCGAAGGCTGCCAACCGACCCATAGTGGTGGATGTCGACAACCGGCTGGGGCATGGAGCAACCGGCGGATTTGTTATTGTGCCCAGCTTGATTGGTGAAGAGGCCGGACAACTCCTGTTACGCCTGTTCAACGGCGAAGACGCCTCAGCAATTCCGGTTGCCAACTCAAATGCAGTGAGACCCGTGTTTGATTGGCGCGAGCTACAACGTTGGGGGATTAACGAAAAAGATCTGCCGCAAGGAAGTGAAATCCGGTTCCGTCCGCTATCTGCATGGGAGCAATATCGTTCGCAAATTCTTTTGCTCTGCGCCGTTATTCTCACACAAACCGCATTGATCACGGCGTTGCTGTATGAACGCCGGCGCCGCCGCACGGCTGAACAACAGTCATTCCAGAGAATGACTGAGTTGGCACACCTCAATCGTATCGCCACGGTGGGAGAGCTGTCGGCTTCAATTGCCCACGAGGTCAAGCAGCCATTAACGGCTATCGTTGCGCAAAGCAGTGCTGCGCTGCGCTGGCTTGGGCACAATTCTCCGAATCTCAACGAAGCAAGGGGCGCCTTGCAGAAAATCAAGATCGCTAGCGACCGTGCCAGTCAGATTGTTGACAATCTTCGTTCAATGTTCCGAAAGGAGGGCGGGACGCGAACGCCGCTTAACGTCAATACCATGATCGCCAACGTGGTCGAGCTAACGAGGGATGAAGCGTACAGACATGGTATTTCTGTCCGTACCTCTTTCGATCGCCAGAATCCCGTAACGGTGGGAGACAGAGCTCAGCTCGAGCAGGTCTTCCTCAATTTGATGATGAACGCAATTGAAGCAATGAGTTCATCAAAAGCTGATACCCGAGTTCTGGAATTGAAGACTGCTCCAAAGAACGGTAACGAAATTTTGGTTACTGTCGCTGACACCGGTCCTGGTATTGCGACGGAGAACCTTGGCAAGATCTTTGACGCGTTTTACACGACAAAGCCGCAGGGGATGGGTATGGGCTTGTCGATTTGCCGGTCGATCATTGAATCTCATGGGGGCCGCCTATGGGCATCTCCTGGCGATAATGGTCTGGTCTTTTATGTGTCGCTACCCATGAGCAGTCGATGAGCAAGCCCGCCGACCCTCAGCCCATCGTGATTGTCATCGACGACGATGTCCTTGTCCGTGAGGGCGTCTCGGACCTCTTTCGGTCAGTCGGCATACAAACAAAGCTGTTCGCGTCCGTGCCAGAATTCCTGAAATGGAAGCGGCCTGACACGCCCGGTTGCCTGGTCCTCGACGTCAGATTGCCGGGTATAAGCGGGCTCGATTTTCAATCGGAACTGAACAAACGAGATGTCCAGTTACCGATCGTTTTCATGACGGGCCATGGCGATATCCCGATGTCGGTGCGCGCTATGAAAGGGGGAGCAGTTGATTTCCTGGTGAAGCCTTTTCGCGATCAGGACATGCTGGACGCAGTTCAAGCCGGCCTCGAACAAGACAAGGTCCGACGACAGAATACAAACGTTACCGTACAACTAAGATCTGCTTACGACTCGCTGACGCGCCGCGAGCAGGAGATCATGAAGTTCGTTACGGACGGCTTGATGAACAAGCAGATTGCAAACGAGATTGGGGTAAGCGAGGTGACAGTCAAATTTCACCGCGGCAATCTCATGCGGAAAATGGGCGCAAAAACGATCGCCGAGTTAGTGCGGATGGCTGATGCGCTAGGGATCCGGAAAAGCTAAAAACCTATACCCAAGTACAGTTTTGCCGACCAATGAATGTGCCCAAACTACCAGTCGATAGTGGCCGGCAGTTACCTCGACCCACTACTGTCGGCCCAATGGACACAGGTTGGCAGAAATTCCAGTGATTTCGATCATTGACGACGACGACCTCGTTCGAGACGCCGTCCAGGATCTTATTCGCTCCTTGGGTTACGCAGCTGCAACCCATGCTTCTGCCGAGGACTATCTGTCTTCCGATGACCATTGGACCTCGTCGTGTGTAATTGCCGATATTCAAATGCCGGGAATGAGCGGCGCGGACCTCCAGGCGCAATTGATTGCCGAGGGTAATCCAACGCCAATAATTTTCATGACCGCATTCGGTGATGAGCAGACGCGGGCACGCGTATTGGAAGCGGGCGCGCTTGCTTACCTAAAAAAGCCCATCGACGACAACGCACTTATTCAATGCCTGGAAAAAGCGCTTAATCCGGGCAATTTCAGTTAGGACATTCCTCGACCAAAGAATAGGTTTGCCTCCCGCTTCCGCTAGGTGCTCTTTCCCAATGTCGAATAGGCTGCTGGCTGCCCTTGTAGTCTCCTTGAGTGACAAGCAAGGGGGTCTCAGAGATGCGGCCAAACGATCACGAGCTTAGGCTAGGGTTCGAACAGTGCTTGCACGAACCGCGGGCGTACGGCTTGCCCAACCCTGTTTCGCATTTAAGGAATAACGAGAGCGATGCGCACCTGGCGATACGAAGCATTCTGAACCTCGGGCATGGTCCGGTTCGTTACCCTCGCAACAAAGTCATTTCTTTGGAAGGCGATCCCGCCGACTACATCATTATCGTGGGCGAGGGTGTGCTTCGAACTTGTAGAGCCTTCAAGGATGGTCATCGCACTATTGTTGGATTTCACGTCTCCGGCGAGCTCGTTGGATTTACCGACGAGGCGACGCACGCGCTTTGCATCGAGGCATCTACCAACAGCACGGTGTTGCTCCTCAACCGCATCGCGATAAGGACGCTTGCCGCGCGCGACAACCGAGTCGCCAATTTTCTGCTGGCAAACACGGCGAAAGAGCTGAAGCGTTTGCAGGAGCATTCCGTCTTGATCAACCGGAGAGCCCAGTGTCGGGTTGCGACATTCCTGATCGATTTGTCCGTGCGGTTGGGAAAAGCACGATGCCTCGATCTTCCGATGTCTCACCAGGACATTGCCGACTTCCTGGGGCTGACGATCGAGACCCTTAGCCGCGTCATCACTGAATTTGAACGAGCCAAATTCATTAGCAGGGTCTCGGTGCGAACTCTGGTTTTAACCAATCGAGAGTCGCTCATTCGAATAATGGACTAGAGCTCGGGCCGGCGCTGCTGCTATCGGCGCAGCCATTTTGATCTGCGTCAACGACCGTGAGCGGAAGGCATGACGACTGTGAAGGGCAAACGAGACCAAAGCTTGCGCGCTGTGATTATTGCGCTGGTTGTTTTCATCGTGGTGTTTTTCGTGGCCTACGCGCTTCCGCGCCCGTGATTAATCGCAGATCGGAAGCTCCAATCATGAAAATGATGACACGCGGCGATAAGTCCGCACTTTTGGCGTAAAGCGGACATTGCTCGGACATGTCGCCACGTCCGCTTTTGACAGCCAGGACGGTCATCGGGCTTCGAGCCTCCCATAGCGCGGAACTCACGACTTGGCATAGTATTGAGCATCGTGGTCCGCATGATGGGGCGTCATGCAGCGGCGTGTCGGAAGGAAACAGTCAGTAAAGCGCAGGCGCAGGGCGGGCCTGAAGGCTCGCAAAGCGAGGCTCAAGGGCGTGTCGCCGGCAGTTGTAAAAGACTCGCTCGCCGCGCTGAGCCGCGAATTGAAAGAAGCCCGAGAACAGCAAGCGGCCACGGATGAAGTATTAAGCATCATGCGCCGGTCACCGGCGGATGCGCAGCCGGTTTTCGACGCAATCGTTCAGAGCGCCACGCGTATTTGTGAGGCTATGTTTAGCGTCGTCTATCTCTACGATGGCGACCATCTTCGAATTGCGGCGACCAAAAACTTTACACTCGAGGCCGCTCTTCAGCTTAACGAGACTCAGCAGCTCAAGCGGCCCGATCGCTCACACCTTGGTGGTCGCGCCATATTGGACCGTGCAGTTGTACACATCCCCGATGTGCTTGAAGACCCCGAGTACTCTCGGGAATTGGCATTGGCCGGTGGATGGCGTGCTGTCCTTGCTATTCCTTTGGATCGCGATGGGAAGGCGATGGGCGCCATCACGGTTGCAAAGGCCGACCCCACGCCGTTTTCGGACCGTCAGGTTCAATTGTTGAAGACGTTCGCCGATCAGGCGGTGATTGCAATCGAGAACGTGCGGCTGTTCGAGACCGAGCAGCGGCGCACACGCGAGCTTTCCGAGTCGTTGGAGCAACAGACGGCAACCTCAAAGGTGTTAGGCGTCATAAGCAGTTCGCCGACGGACGTTCAGCCCGTATTTGAGACGATCGCCAGCAATTCCGTCAATCTGTGCGGAGCCGGGTACTGTATCGTGTACAGCTTCGACGGGGAGATGATCGATGTCGTAGCCCACTACAATCTCGAGCGGGTTGCAGTCGATGCCCTGCGTCAAATCTGGCCGATGGCGCCAAACCCCCGGGCGCTCGTAGGGCGAATCATCATAGAGCGCGACGTGCTTCAGGTTGCAGACGTTGCGGCTGAACCGAACTACACTTTCGCCAACACCAGCCAAGCAGTCCTCGGCATTCGGACGTTTCTCGGCGTTCCGATGCTGCGTGACGGGCAGCCGATTGGTGCGATCGGTCTTTATCGTCGCGAGGTTAGGCCTTTCTCCGACCGGCAGATCGAACTTGTCAAGGCGTTCGCTGACCAGGCGGTGATTGCAATCGGGAACGTGCGGCTGTTCGAGGCCGAACAGCAGCGCACACGCGAGCTTTCCGAGTCGTTGCAGCAACAGACCGCCACCGCCGACGTATTAAAGGTCATCAGCCGCTCGACATTCGATCTGCAGCCGGTACTCGACACGCTGACCGAGTCTGCGGCGCAGCTTTGCGAGGCGGATATCGCTGCCATCATTCGACAGAAAAATGACGCCCACTATTGGGCCACGAGTTATGGCCTGCCGCCCGACAGCAGTGAATACGCCAAAGAGAAAGTGGCGATTGAACCCGGGCGTGCGACCGTTGCCGGTCGCGTGCTGCAAGAAGGCAAGACCGTTCACGTTCCGGACGTTCTCGAAGACCGGGACTATGGCATTCCTTCGCTCAATGCTCAGAAAATAGTAGGCCACCGGACGACGCTCGGCGTTCCGTTGATGCGTCAAGGCTCGCCAATCGGCGTCATCCTTTTGATGCGCCGCACGCCGAAGCCGTTCACCGACCGGCAAATCGAGCTGGTCGAGACATTCGCCGACCAGGCGGTCATTGCGATTGAAAATGTCCGTCTGTTCGACGAAGTACAGGCGCGCACCCACGATTTGGCCGAGTCCTTGCAACAGCAGACCGCCACAGCTGATGTGCTTAAAACCATCAGCCGCTCGACGTTCGACTTGCAGACCGTACTCAATGCCTTGATTGAGTCCGCTACGCGTCTGTGCAACGCGGATCAAGGAGCTATTACACGGGAAATCGACGGCGCATTCTTCCGGGCCGCAAGCTACGGCTATTCGTCGGAGCTTTCAGACTTCATCCACAACACGCCGGTGCAGATGGATCGGAGCTCCATTGCCGGCCGCGCGCTTGTGGAAGGTCGGACCGTGCAGATTCTCGACGTCAAGGCTGATCCCGAATACACCTTTTCGCCGGGCCTGGATCTGGGCGAGTTTCGCACGGCGCTCGGTGTTCCGATGCTGCGGGAGGGCGTGCCAATCGGCGTCCTGGCGTTGACGCGCAGGGAAGCTCTTCCCTTCACCGAAAAGCAAATCGAGCTGGTCGCGACCTTCGCCGACCAGGCGGCGATTGCGATAGAAAATGTTCGCCTGTTCGAAAGTGTCGAGGCACGCACGCGCGAACTTGCCGCATCGCTGGAGAATTTACGCACCACGCAAGACCGGCTCGTCCAGACGCAGAAGCTTGCTTCGCTTGGTCAGCTCACCGCTGGCATCGCGCATGAGATCAAAAACCCGCTCAATTTTGTCAACAATTTCTCGGGTGTCTCCGTCGAATTGATCGATGAATTACAGGACAGCTTGAAGGGCATACTGTTCGACGACAAAGCGCGCGCTGAGATCGACGAACTAACAGCAACGCTGCGGGGCAATCTCGACAAGGTCGTGCAACACGGCCAGCGCGCGGATTCAATCGTCAAAAGCATGTTGTTGCATTCGCGTCAGGGCTCCGGAGAACGACGGCCAGTAGATGTCAACGCTCTCATCGAGGAGAGCTTCAATCTCGCCTATCACGGCGCACGGGCTGATAAGCAGAATTTCAACGTCATGGTGGAACAATCGCTTGATCCGGCTGCTGGCAAAGCTGACCTCTTCCCACAAGAAATCACGAGGGTTCTGCTCAATTTGATTTCTAATGGGGTCTATGCGACGGCAAAAAAAACTCAGGCTAATGGCGCAAGTTACAAGCCGACCCTCGTTGCCTCAACGAAGAGCCTGGGCGACCGGGTGGAAATCAAAATCCGGGACAACGGAACGGGCGTTCCACCTGACGTTAAGGACCAGATGTTCAACCCGTTCTTTACGACCAAGCCGGCCGGAGAAGGGACCGGACTCGGCCTCTCCATTAGTCACGATATTGTCGTGAAGCAGCATGCCGGCTCGATCGAGGTCGATACGCAGGTGGGCGAGTTCACCGAAATCAGGATCATTCTGCCACGCACTGCCGTGTCCCTCCGGCGATAGGGGGCGTTCCCGGTAGGCCCGGAATGTCCCGCTATTGGCGCTTAAATTCCAACCGTAGCCGCGGATGTCTGCTTCCAAAGGGGTAAAGCAGACATCGCGCGGGCCTCTTCGAATGCCCGCTCATGACCCAAAGCGGACAGGATCACCGCGCCAGCCAAGTGCTGCCGCGCATCGGCATTGATCACGTCGTGCGCCGCACAAAGCTGGGATTGAGCTCCTTCACCGAGCGGACGCCACATTGCTGCATGGCCGCCCGCGTTTCGGTTCGTACCAGGTCGAGCACGCGCTCGACGCCCTCCTGGCCGAAGGCGCCGAGGCCCCAGAGATAAGGCCGCCCGATGCCAGCTGCCTGCGCGCCCATGGCGAGTGCCTTGACCACATCCGTGCCGCGGCGGAATCCGCTGTCGACGATCACAGTCATTCGGCCATTCACTGCCCCAATGATCTCCGGCAGCGCGTCGATGGTTGACCGCCCGTTGTCTTCGCCGCGCCCGCCGTGGTTGGAAACAAGGACCCCGTCAATGCCGTTCTGCACCGCGAGCTCGGCGTCCTCCGGGGTGAGAATGCCCTTGAGCACGATCTTCATCTTGGTGATGTTGCGCATGCGCTTCACCGTCTCCCAGGACAGATTGCTTGACTCGCCGCTGCCGGTGATGCTGGACAGATCGATGCCGTCGTAGTTGTTCCGGCGGAGCACGCGTGTCGCGAAGCTGGTGCGGTCGTGGCAACCGGAGCAATCGCGTGTGTCCTCGCGCGTGAGGCGGAAAAGGGTTTCCTGGTTTCGACCGCCGACGCGATCGACAGTGACAACGAGCACTGGACAGCCGGCTGCCTCGGCACGCTTGATCAGCGCCTGGGCGACCTCCCACTGTGGCGATGCATAAAGCTGGAACCAGATTGGCGCCCCACGCGCTTTGGCGACGGCCTCGACAGAATCGTTCGACGAGGTGGAGAGAACCTGCAGATGATTGCCGACGCGCGCTGCCTTCGCGACGGCCACCTCGCCGTCGGGATGAAAGAACTTGTTGCCGCCGGTCGGGCACACGAAGATCGGCGAATCGTATTTAACGCCGAACAGCTCGATACTCATGTCGACCTTCGAAACGTCGTTGAGTCGGCGCGGGCGGAGCTGGAACTTCAGGAAACCTTCACGATTGGCTCGCAGCGTGACCTCGTCGTCGATCCCCGATGCCATGTAGCCGAAATGAGCTGGCGGCACGTTCTTGCGCGCGACAGGCTCGAAGTCGAAGACGTTGATCGCATCTTTTGGATTTTTGATCAGCTCATGGTCGGTTGGCGCCCAGATCATCGGATCCGGCAGTTTGGACGGCGCTTCCATTCCGCAGACCTCGATCGCGCCGGAGGCGACGAGTGGACTTGCGGCAATGAATTGCAGGAACTTGCGGCGGCTGGTGCGAACGATCGGCGACGTCATGTGAGAACTCCTCCCCAGCAAGTCGTCTGATTGAGTAACAGTTTCAATCTTAGCCTAATTCCAGGGGGCATGACTTCGCTCTTTTGGTCCAAAGCGGACATCGGCGTCAAAAATCCTGCATCGCAGCGGACCTCCGGCCATCTGGTGTGTTATCGTCGTGTTCGGCAGGCCAGGTTTGCCCGCTCGTTAGATGCCCTGAGGGTAGCGCTATGTTCGATGGTACGCGGCGCGAGTTCATCACGGGTTTCGCGGGCGCGGCGCTGGGATGGCCACTCGTGGCGCGCGCGCAGCAAGGCAAGCGGATTGCGCGGATCGGCGTGCTGCTGTTTGGAACCCCCGATAGCGACCCTAACATGCCCGCATTCCTTCGAGGTCTGCAGGAGTTGGGATACGTTGAACCAAAGACCGTCGCAATCGAGTATCGTTATGCGGAGGGTAAGCCGGATCGATTGCGCGGGCTTGCGGGAGAGTTGGTCGGGATCAAACCTGATCTCATATTCGCACTCGGCGGCGATGTGGCGCCTTCGGCACGGGTAGCGACGACCACAATTCCCATTGTCATGGTCGTGAGCAACGACCCCGTTCAAGCCGGCCTGGTAACGAGTCTCGCTCATCCGGGAGGCAACATCACGGGCGTGACTTTGGTTTCCTCCGATATCGCTGCAAAGCGTTTGCAGTTCCTGCGCGATATCGCTCCGAACTTCACACGTTTGGCGGTTATCTGGAATCCCGATCACGTCGACCCGGAATATCGCGAGATCCAGAGCGCGGCCAAAATATTGGGAGTACAAATTCGGTCGCTGGAGGTGAGAAGCACTGAGGATTTTGATAGCGCCTTTGAAACCGCAGCGAACGACCGGGTTCAGGCTCTTATGCCAATTACCTCACGACTGATGCTTATCAACCGTGCACGCATTATCGAGTTTTCGAAGCGGCGCGATTTGCTACTCGCATCCGGTTTTGGGCCATGGGCAAGCGAAGGCGCGGTCCTCAGTTATGGACCAGATACTGACGCAAGCACGATGCGTGCGGCGGCTTATGTCGATAAGATCTTGCGAGGCGCAAAACCGGACGAACTTCCTATAGAGCAGCCGACGAAATTCCAGCTTGTGATCAACAGGAAAGCCGCCAAATCACTGTCCCTGGATATCCCGTCGTCGCTGCTCGCTACCGCCGATCAGGTCATCGAATAAGCACATTAGCCTCAGGACGGCCGAGGCGCTGGGCATCACTATGCCTCATTCCCTGCTCGCACGTGCCGACGAGGTGACCGAATGAGTGGCGGAATGTCCCTTTTGGCACTTAGCGGACAATCCAGTTTCACCGATCAATGTCGCTTTGGGGCGCAAAGGGGACATTCAAACGAACCCTTTCCCAGCTCTGCTTTAAGCCGGTACGATAGCTGTGAGTTTGGGGGCGGAGATGAAGCGACGCGAGGTCATAAAGCTTATCGGGAGCGCGGCGGTATCCTGGCCGCTGGCGGTGCGCGCCCAGCAGCACGATGAGGTCCGCCGTATTGGTGTGCTTGTGAACGTGGCCGCGGACGATCCGGAAGCTCAGACCAGCGTCGCGGCGTTCAAGCAAGCCCTGCAACAACTAGGCTGGAGCGAAGGCCGCAATCTGCGGATCGACTTTCGCGGGGCGGCTGGTGACCCGGAACGGATGCAGGCGTTTGCAAAAGAGCTTGTTTCGCTCCAGCCCCATGTGATCTTGACCAGGAGCACGCCGGTGACGGCGGCGCTCCTGAAGCAAACGCATACAATCCCGATCGTTTTCACGGTGGTCTCCGACCCCGTCGGGGAACACTTCGTCGAAAGCCTGGCACGTCCGGGGGGTAACGCGACCGGCTTCACCAATGTCGAGTTCTCGCTGACAGGCAAATGGCTGGAGCTGCTCAAAGAGGTCGCGCCCGGCATCAAGCGCGTCGC
>AR_comb_assmDRAFT_10595988_pt1 | contig 10488 bp, 7 predicted proteins | sample ArasoioldDNA_FD_10543 | JGI IMG/M metagenome (IMG submission 10543) | reverse complement strand
CGGATACATTGTCCAACCTCCACTGGCTGGTCCTGTGGTAACAAATAGTGAAGAAATCATAACGACGCTCGCCATAAAGAAGAACCAGTATGACAACATATTCAGGAACGGCGAAGCCATATCCCTGGCTCCGCACTGCAGCGGAATCAGCAGGTTTGCGAAAGTACCACTCAGCCCGGCGGTTAACACAAAAAATACAAGCACTGTTCCATGCATTGTGATTAAGGCGTAATAAAATTCCGGTTGAATCTGACCACCCTTGGCGTGGCGGCCAAAGAAGGTTTCAAGAATGGGAAACGTTTGATCAGGAAATCCTAGTTGCAAGCGAAACAGTACAGAAAATAAACCGCCGATAACAGCCCATGTAATCCCCGTAATAATAAACTGCTTGCCTATCGTTTTGTGATCCTGGCTAAAAATGTACTTAGTAATAAAGGATTCCTTATGATGATGTACATGGTGCTCATCATGGTGAACCACATGCGTCGTCACTATCTCAGGATGACCATGTAAATTAGATTCGTTACTCATAATTCTTTTATTTAAAAGACACGACCGTGTCTGAAAATTATTTACTCAAATTGGCAGCTACTACTTTGGCTTTACTCGTATCAGCGGCTTGTTGATTTTTCTGTGACGGATCAAGCTCCGGATGTGCCGCTAAATATTGTGGTTTTTTTGTAATAAGCCACCTGTCAAATTCTTCCTGCGTCTCAACAACGACGACCCCTCTCATTCCGAAGTGGCCCTTGCCGCACATCTGATCGCACGAGAGCTCATAAACAAATTGCGGGTCCCCAAGTTTTTCCGCCATTTGCTTTGTAGTATATTTTGGCGTAAACCACATCGTTGTTGGAGTGCCGGGCACCGCATCCATTTTTTGACGAAAATGAACTAACCCTACGTCATGTACGACATCTTTTGACCCAATTATCAATTTCACAGGCTTATTTACCACAAGATGCAACTCGTTTATTACAACGTCATCGAGATTAAAGGGATCATCCCACAATTGACCAAGGGGATTACTTTTTTCAGGGCTTATTTGTTTATAATATTTTTTCCCGAGCACTCCATCTCTTCCCGGGTAGCGAAATTCCCATTTAAACTGGCTACCTGTTACTTCCACAACCATCGCATCTTTAGGCGCATCTCCTGTTATTTTAAACCAATAATATATTCCAAACCCAACTAATGCTGTCAGTGCAATGGCGGGAATGACCGTCCATATAACCTCCAGTTTGTTGTTGTGAGGATAGTAGTACGCTTTTCTTTTGTCAGATTCCTGATATTTGAAAGCAAACCAGAACAATAAAATCTGCGTAATGAAAAATACAATGCCGGTAATGGAAATCGTAATGTAGAGCATGGTATCAATCTTCTCTCCCTGAACCGAAGCAGACTCACCAAGAATTTTTCCTTTTAATCTCTCATTACAATAATAAACTCCAATCAAACCAAGAACCAAAAAAGTCAGCAACAAAAAAGCATTGATCCTGTTTGTCTGTTTTTTTGCTTTTTCTTCGCCACGCAAAACAGCAACATATTCACTTGCCTTTGCAATCTGAAATGTGATCAGAAATCCAATGGCCAGGATCGCTATGATGAAAAAAGTTTGCATACTCTGTAAACTATTATAAATTCCAAATAAAAATTCCAAAGTCTCAACACTCCAAGCTAGGTATGATGGATAATGCTTTCTTTAATAAATGGATGATTCTTTATGACCATCGGCCACTTGCTCAATGACCGGGCTGTAACAAACATAATTAGTCCAACAAATCCAAGTGCAATACCAAAATCATACAACATGAATGGGACATGTGTTTGGCCCGTAGCGTGATCTTTTAGAGGACCCGGGAAAACCATCTGAAAAAAGTCCAGCCAGTGGCCAAATATCAGCAATACACACATAAACGTCATGGTCGCATAATTACGCTTTGATCCTCGTTTCATTAGTATTAACAACGGAGCAATAAAATTGATGATCAGGTTTAAAAAGAAAATTCCCCTGTACGGTCCTTGCACGCGCGGTTTAAAATAAATCGTTTCTTCGGGTTGGTTGCTGTACCAAATGAGCATGTATTGCGAAAACCACAGATAGGTCCAGAAAACCGAAAAGGCAAACATGAATTTTCCAAGATCGTGCAAATGCTCTTCATTCGTGAGCTCCAGGTAACCGTGGTTCTTTAAATAAATGATGAAAATTGCGATCAGGGCGCAGGCCGGTACAAAGGTGCTAGCCCATGTATACCAGCTATACATGGTAGAATACCAAAATGAGTCAATGCTCATAAGCCACAGCCAGGGTATTGTTGACATGACCGAAAGAGCAAAAACCACCAGGTAAACTGAGGCCCACACTGTATTTTCCCAGATATATTGTTTCCCCTCTTTCACGGTCAATGGTTTTTCATCAATACTCCTCGAAAGTCTGCGCACTTTCGCTCCTATCAAATACCAAAGTGATACAGTCAGCAATGTCCAAACTGTAAAAAAGCTCTTGTTTAAAAAAGGTGACTTATGTTGCAGCGCTTCTTCCTTTGCTAGTTCGGGATCGGTCCACGGGTATATAAGGTGGTTGTTTCCAAATACAAGCACAAGCATAACAACAATGGAAATTACACCAATCACAGGCACTGCAGTGGAAATTGCCTCAGTTACCCTCCGAAAGCTAATTTGCCATCCTCCCCAAGCAAGAGTTGTAGCGCAAATGAAAAACATCGTGGCGTTCGTGAGCAGCAAAAAATAAAGACTATTTTGTAAGAGGCTTCCCCAAAAGCGAGCTTGCTCATGCTGATCAGATTTCGCTCCATGAGTAATAAATAAAATGATAAGGGATAAAACACCTACTCCTATCAAACCCAGGGACCAGTTTTTATATCCTTTAGGTGTTACGAATTGATCTTTTAATGTCGTCATGTCATTTAGCTTTTTCTGTTGCTGTGCACCTGTTTTAGTCTTCTATCGGCGCCTCATTTTGCTTTTGCAGTACTATCCGATGTTGCCTTTTTAGCCGTACTATCTGTTAAAGCTCTCGCTACTGGTGTTGCCTTTGCCGCTTGTAACGCTTTTATATAATGTATGATCATCCATCGCTGCTTTGTTGTGATTTGCGAAGCATAGCTACCCATTGCATTTTTGCCGAAGGTGACTGAATAGAACATTTGACCTTCGGGCATTGCATGGTACTTTGGATCTCCGACCAACGTTGCAGGCTTCGAGGGAAAAGGTCCATTACCATCTTTATATAACGGTCCATTGCCATCTAACTTGGTACCGTGGCAGACACCACAATTCACCAGGTATAGTCTCTCCGCTTCTTTCTTTTCAACTCCTGTTAACGCCGGTAGGGGATTTTGAACTTGTTTCGACGCCACATAATTCGCCGAATCACCAACTTTATCCATTTCGTACGGGAACGGCAATTCATCGCCGCGTGCCATCGTGCCCGCCACGGGATAGGCTGTGTAATAAATTTTCCCTTCACCTATTTTTGACGCGTCATTGGTGAATTTGGATGAATCGGGCTTAGCGTACGTTTCAAGCGCCCTGCTGTATCCCATGTCCGGCATATATACCGCTCCCGGTTTTCGTCGAACATCACTACAACCGATAATAAGTGACGCAGCAAAAAGAATAAATACTATTTCAAAAAGTCTCTTCATCATGCTTTTTTTAAAATTGCCTTATACAACGGCTTCTGATTCCTTCATGCCAAACATTTTTGTTTCCCTGTCATATCTTCCAAGCCACCATCTTGTCTCTCTGCGATCAACCTTTACATCCTTTGCACCCAGGCTTTGAAGGAACGTTACCGCTTCCGCTTCATTGGTCTTATCGGTGCATTCCAGCGCCATTACAAATAAATCATCTGTCGAGCGAAGATTGAAATGGTCCTTTTTTACAAACGGAGCCATCTGGCAGAGGTAGCAAAAGGTGAGGAACATGCCTACGGAGGCGAATAAAACCGTTAACTCAAAAGTGATCGGTATCCAGGCAGGTAAAGAGAAGTGTGGCTTCCCGCCAATATTCAGCGGCCAATCGTAGGTAAAGACCCAACTGATGCCGCCGACCGCTGTTGCAGTACCCGTAATACCGTAGATAAACCCTGCAGTATGCAAGCTTGTATCTCTTAACCCCATTGCCTTATCCAATCCATGGATCGGGAAAGGCGTGAAAATATCGTAGATCCTATATCCAGATCTGCGAACACTTCTCACTGCAGGAAAAAGCACTGCTTCATCGTCAAAGCTGCCGACAATAAATTTTTTAATAGCCATACCAGATAAAATTCAAAATTCAAAAGTTAAAATTCAAAAGGGGTTCTCTCCATTTTGAATTTTTAATTTTTACTTTTCTACGCTCCATGATCATGCCCATGCCGTTCCACAAATGCTTCTACTGATTCGTCTTCCAATTCATTCATTCTTAGTTTATAGTTTTCTCCACTCTTCTTTAGCAAATGTTTGATCTCGGCGGCTGCCACTACCGGGAAGAATTTTGCAAACAAGAAATAGCAGGTAAAGAACAACCCAAACGTTCCCATGTAAAATCCAACCTCCCAGATTGTGGGCCGGTAATAAGTGCTCCATGCCGATGGCAGGTAATCACGATAAACAGAAGTTACAATGATCACAAAACGCTCGAACCACATTCCTATATTTACGAGAATACTCATAAAGAATGTGACCAGCAGGTTCCGTCTCATCTTCCGCACCCAGAATATTTGCGGCGACAACACGTTACATCCCATCATTATCCAATACGCCCATCCATAAGGACTGTCCAGGTTCAACCTGTTCTGCATGAAAGCGAAACCTTCATATTGATTGGCGCCGTACCATGCAATGAATAACTCGGTGAGGTAGGCGATACCAACAATTGACCCTGTCAGTACAATGATTTTGTTCATCACATCAATATGCTCAATAGTAATATATTCTTCGAGGCCCAAAACTTTTCTGGTAACTACCAGCAGCGTTTGTACCATGGCGAAACCCGAGAAGATGGCACCTGCAACGAAATAAGGAGGAAAGATTGTTGTATGCCATCCGGGCACGACTGAAGTAGCGAAGTCGAACGACACGATCGTGTGTACAGAAAGTACCAGTGGTGTACTCAATCCGGCTAGTACCAACGCTAGCGCTTCAAATCGTTGCCAGTGTTTTGTTGAGCCTGTCCATCCAAATGCAGCCAAACCGTAAAAGAATTTCCGCCATTTCAATCTTGCGCGATCACGAAGTGTTGCAAGATCGGGGAGCAGACCGCTATACCAGAATAATAACGACACAGTAAAGTAAGTTGAGATCGCGAACACATCCCAAAGAAGTGCCGAGTTGAAATTTGGCCACACTGGTCCGCGTGTGTTCGGATAGGGCAACACAAAGAATGCCATCCATACACGGCCCATGTGCCAAATAGGGAATTGACCCGCACACATCACTGCAAAAATTGTCATTGCCTCTGCGGCCCGGTTCACACCTGTTCTCCAACCCTGCCGGAACAAGAGTAAGATCGCTGAAATCAACGTGCCTGCGTGACCAATCCCGATCCACCATACAAAGTTGGTGATGTCCCAACCCCAGCCCACCGTTTTATTCAGATTCCATTGGTTCACTCCGTAGATTACCTCCATTGTAACAGAGACAATTCCAAAGCACAACAGAGCCACGGAAAAAAGAAAACCAATCCACCACAAACGGGTTGGCCTTGCTTCCACCGGCCGGCAGATGTCTTCAGTCACAAAGTGATAATCCTTATTATCTTCTACAAGGGGTGCTCTAACCTGTGATTCGTAGCGGAGTAATGCCATCTTTTAAAAATTCATTAGTCAAAAGACAAAAATCAAAATCCGACCATAGATTTAATTAATCTGACTTAATCTTAACCTAGCCAAGTTTCTCAGGCTCAATGATCTCTTCAGTGTTCCTAACCTTAGCCAGGTAATTTATATTAGGCAGTGTATGCAATTGATCAATTACGTAAAATGTTCTGAGCTCGTTTTCCTCACGCATTTTTGATACACGGCTTTCTTTATCATGTACATTTCCAAAGACAATTGCATCGGTCGGGCATGCCTGCATGCAAGCGGTCTTCGCTTCACCGTCCCGTAAAACCCGGTCTTCTTTTTTCGCTGTAAGTTTTGCATCCTGCAAACGCTGTACGCAGAAGCTACATTTTTCCATCACTCCGCGGCTGCGAACTGTTACATCGGGATTCAGGACCATCCTCGTCACATCATTCATCATTTGCTCTGTAACCACATCATCGAGCTTGCCCACGATCCACTGATCCTGGTTATGTGGGAAACTGTCAGCTCCGGTGTAATCTGCCCAATTAAAACGACGCACTTTATACGGACAGTTATTTGCGCAATATCGTGTACCCACACACCGATTATAAGCCATTTGGTTGATGCCTTCCGTGCTGTGATTAGTAGCAGTTACCGGGCACACATTTTCACAAGGTGCGTTATCGCAATGCTGGCAGAGCATTGGTTGAAATACAACTGTCGCCAATTCATCAGGATTGTTTTCATTGCTCACAAAATACCTGTCGATGCGCAGCCAGTGCATGTCGTGATAACGCAGCACTTCTCTTTTGCCCACAACTGGAACATTGTTTTCCGCATGGCATGCAACAACACACGCATTGCAACCGATGCAGCTATTCATGTCCACGCTCATGCCCCATTTGATACCTGGTTGAGCGAAATCGGGATAAATTGTCCCTTCCTTACGAAAGTCTTTTGTCTGTGGTGCAAATTCTTCGGCAAGATGGTCCCTGTATTCTTTATACTGGTTGGGATATTTTTTAAACGTTGCCAATGTTGTTTCCCGCACAACCTCCACGCGGTGCTCATACGAGTTCTGAATCTGCATCTGAGCAACTTTCTGGGAATCGCCGGTCTTAGACACCGCTACGTCTGAAGAAAAGTAAACAATATTGTTTCCATTGAATGTAGTAAACGGATAAGCATTTTGACCAACATCCTCCGCCGCCTTGCCGAGGTTTTTCGCTCGCCCATAACCTAAGGCAACGGCGATGGTGTTCGCATTCATCCCCGGAATGACAAGCGCAGGAAGCGTCAATTCTTTATTTCCGGCTTTTATGCTGATCACAGGTTTGGATGGATAATACTCATAGTCGACACTGTCATACTCGATGCCAAGTTCTTTGGCTTTAGCAATCGATATCAATGCATAGTTGCCCCACGTCGCTTTTGAAATTGGATCAGGAAGTTCCTGCAGCCAGGGATTACCGGCCTGCTTTCCCGTACCAATAGAAACTTTTTGGTACAACACCAATTCATCCTTTCCACCTTTTCTTGCGCCACTGATGGCGGCTGCCGCCGCATTGACATCGCCGGTAAAGGAGCGGGTAGAGGTCGTTACCGCCGGAACCTGCGACCGACCTGTTGTATCGCTTGCTGTCGCTACTGCTGAAGGCAAATTGCCGCCCTTTTCAAGAACGCCATTTTGCAAGGCAATGTCAAATGCATTTGTGTTACCAAGTTTGCCTGTCCAGTAATTTTTGAAATACGTTTCGTAATCAGGAGTAGCGTTTCCACTCCATTTTAATAGCGAAGTTTGAAAATACCGGGTCTTGAAAAGCGGGTAAATAGTAGGCTGAATAAAACTTATATACCCTGCTTTGGGTTCTGCATCTCCCCAACTCTCAAGATAGTGGTGATTGGGAATTACATATTGGCAGAGCTCAGTCGTTTCATCCAATTTCTCGCTGAAAGAAACAGTCAGCTTGACCTTTTTTACTGCCGCCTTGAAACGCTCTGCATCAAAATAATCATAAGCAGGGTTTGCACCATAAATTAATAATGCTCCAACCTGCCCGTTCTGCATCATTGCGACCAGGTCACTCATGTCTTTGTCAATTCCCTGGCGGTAATTTACGGGTTGTGACCAGTCAATCGTCTTTCCGTAGGCACCCACCTGTTGGTTAATCGCATTGACAATCATCTGAACATTTACATCATTGCTGCGGCTAACAACAAGCGAAGCGCCATTGGCATTCTTCAGATCGTTTGCAACTTTATTAATTCCCTCCCTGAGCTTTGCGTCAGCAATTGCGGGAGCACTAACGCTTCCTCCAACTGCCGCGTAGATTGCTAATGCGACGGCTCCAGCCTCTGAGGGCCGATGAGTAAATCGCTCATCTGCACAAGCCCCAGTCATCGTCAGAAAACTTTCGAACTGGTAATGCTTGCTCATTTGCGGATTCTTTTCATTGATCTTGCGACCTACAGAATACCCGCGGGCAAATTCAACGGGGCTTAACCATGTGCCTAAGAAATCCGCCCCAAGGCCAACAATTACCTTTGCGTTCTCGAACCGGTACGATGGCAGCGACCTGTTGCCAGTTCCGTAGGATTCAAGCATGCCACTATATGACACACCATCATATTGCACGTGTTTGCTGCCTGGATACCTGGCCAAAAATTCACTTATAATTTGCTTGGACGTTGGCGATATAATTGTGCTGGTGAGTAATACAACTGGAGCACCTCCTAACCCTGCCAAACCATCGCTCACCATTTTATCGAGCTGATCAAAAGTTGGAATCTCCTCAAACTTGTCACCTACCTTCCTTTTTGGATGTGGCAGGCGATACATGTCATATAGATCAAGTACCGAAGCTTGTGCTCGTGGTGAAGTTCCTCCTTTAGTAAAAGAGCAAAGATCATTACCCTCAATTTTAATGGGACGACCGTCTCTCACTTTTGCGACTACCGGCACCACATCACCATCCTGCACATATGTAGTAGCATAATATTTTGGCACCCCAGGAAAAACATCGGCTGGTTTATTGGCGAAAGGAACAACTCTGCGGGAAGGTATTTTGCAACTTGCCGCAAGAGCAGCTGCGGCTGTGCTGAATCCGAGGTATTTTAGAAAATCACGGCGCGGAGTGCTCGCATCCATCAGTGCGCCATCAATATCCTCGAATGGTAATTGTTCTTTGAACTCATCCTCGGTTAGTTTTCTAACAGCTTTTTCGTCTCTCAGTTCTCCAAACTTTTGCCAAATTTTTTTTCCCATACCTATATTTCCCAAACGGGGAATTTAGTTTTATTGTTGAACAGAATTCAAATTTTGCTTCCTTCAGGACGGGACAGGGTTAATAATGACACCTCTGGCACTCAGTTCCACCGATGTTTTCGACTGTCACGCTGTCCATTTTATGATTCTTGATGTCGTTGTGGAATTTTTCGTAAATGCTGTAAAATTTATTTCCTGTAGTGTCATTATAATTAAAGTTCACCTTGGTTTCGCGATGACAATTGATACACCAACCCATGCTTAATTCGGCAAATTGCTTTACTTCATCCATTTGTGTAATTTCTCCGTGGCAGGTCTGGCACTGAACATTCCCGGCATGCACATGTTGGGCGTGATTAAAGTATACATGATCGGGCAGGTTATGGATTTTTATCCATTCAACCGGCTTTGCCATTGAAGGATTCCACCTGGCAGCATTTGCGGGATCAAACCCGGCAAATTTGTAAAGCTTTTGGATTTCTTCCGTGCCATTAATCTCAGCACCTGCAGCATCGTAAAGCTTTGGGCCTTTTTCATAACTCTGGATAGCTTTGTGGCAATTCATACAAACATTCACCGATGGAACTGCTGCATGACGGCTTTCCCAGGCATTGCCGTGACAGTATAAGCAACTGATCTGGTTGATGCCGGCATGCACCCTATGGGAATAATAAATTGGTTGCCTTGGTTCATACGCTGTTTGACGACCCAGGCCAACAGCGCCCTTTGTGAGATAAAACCCTCCTACGATAAATACCAGGATTGTGAGAAGAGCTATGTATACTTTGTTTTTGTAGAATGGAACCGGGTCGGGACGAATGATTCCCTCATGATCATCTGAAAGTTTTTTCAAATTGCTGTTCACCTGCATCAATATCAGGGCGATGATGGCCATGATAAGTGATATAACCCCGAAGATGATCCAGTTCCGATTGTCAGTAGGAGCGGTTTGAGTCTCACCACCCCCGGGTGCTTGAGGTTTTTGCGCACTTGCATAGGTGGCCTCAGCATAGTTGATGATTGCTTCAATGTCTTTATCCGGAAGCGCAGGAAATGGTGTCATTGGGACGCCACCGAACTGTGCCTTTAAGCCTTTATAATACGGATCAGCATTCTGTAGTTTATCAGCATTGTGCACCCAATTAACAACCTTCTTGATGTCTCCATTGTACGGATCTTTCTCCAAAACGCCACCAAGTTTTGGACCAACCAAATCCTTTGTAGGGCTATGGCAACTAGCGCAATTTGCACTGAACAGAGCTTTACCATCCTGCGCAGCAAGCTTACCGAAACTTAATACAGAAAGAAAAAAAATGGTAATTGCAAATCTCCTGCTGGCTGAGTTACATGGGCTCATAGTCTCGGTTAAGCTGAAATGTGGATAATTCTCACAGTCGGTTGCAAAAATAAGTCAGTAGGTCTATAAAAA
>AR_comb_assmDRAFT_10127110_pt1 | contig 10488 bp, 7 predicted proteins | sample ArasoioldDNA_FD_10543 | JGI IMG/M metagenome (IMG submission 10543) | reverse complement strand
GAAAATTCGCGGGCGTGCAAGTCGATTTTCGTACCTGCGCGCACCACTTCTCGAGTGAGTAAGTCCAAAGAAATCTCCCCGGCCGTCAGTCGAGTAGCCTCAGTCACATTGCCGGTTCTGCGGATAAGCGCCTGTACCCTTGCGAGCAACTCAGAGAAGGCGAATGGTTTGGTCAGGTAATCATCGGAACCTACTTGCAATCCTTTGACCCGATCATCCACAGAACGCTTTGCGCTGAGGATAATGACGGGGGTGGTGATCTTTTTCTGTCGGAGGCGCTCGATTAGGCTCAAGCCATCCAGTTTGGGCAACATGATGTCGATGACGGCCACATCATAACTCTCCGTTGTGGCCAGGTGCAGGCCATTTTCCCCGTCTGCTGCATGGTTCACAGCGAAGCCTGCCTGCTTTAGCCCGTTCACGATAAACGCGGCGATCTTCTGATCGTCTTCTGCAACTAGTACTCGCATATTAGTCCCTCATTGCTGCCACGGAGGACAGTATAAAATACCAGACAATAGTGGAGTAACAACCAGGCGCCAGTCCACTTGAAGCCGCAGCAAGACGAACGCCCCCAATTGTCCCGGTGATCCTAAACAAGATAAGAGCGAACCAACAAGTGCGACCGCAATGGTGGTAACCTGGTTCTCATGAACACAAGACTGGTCCTCGTAGAAACAATACGAATCCTACTATAAACGGCGGAGGATTGATCGAAGAAACATTGCTTCAATATTTCCTGAAGATTATATTTTAGAAAGGTTGGGTAGCGAGAGTTCAAGCGAGGGCAGCTAACACTCGGGTTACGAACTACAACGGTCCATAGCGTCCGATCGACGTCATAAGACTTATTTCCATCTCACGAGGACACACTGCTCGCTGTGGATGTACTTTCGATACGCCCCAGCGAAAGAATAATGCCTAGCTGGGTTCATGGACTTAAGCTGATTCAACTAATTCGCCAGTAATCGCGAAGTGGTAGCGTCTCCTCCCGTGATCTCGTCCTCTTCGTCTCGTATTAAGTCATCGTCGATGAATCTTCCGAAAACCCGATCGTAGCAATCCGCGGCCAACCTTTTCCGATTCAGGAGGGCTATTTTGGGGAAACAAAGAGCTATGGCTTATTAGTTCTTGAGAGCTATCCGCCGTCGCAGGAAGACCAGAGGCGGCTTGCGTGCTGATTATTGGCCGGAGTTTTGGCGCTAAGTTGAACTCATTCTCGACACGCTGCTGCCAGCGTCCAGGAGTCGCCGACTGCAATTCGTCCTAGTGATTATTTCGCCACGACAACTGCGACCGAACCCGTGATGTTGAGGAGTTAGTTTCAGGATGGCAACCGTCGCGATGCCCATGAGGCAGGCCTATCGGATCCAAAAGAAGGTATCTTCTTGGTGCAACCAAGTCCGAAGAAGTTCTCACGTGACGCGTTGCGCTTGGCATTCCGGTAGTCACCATCGTGGCTCTCGACCGAAAACTTGACTCGTTGAGCCTGACGAAGTGGCCACCATTTTTCGGATCATCGAGCGGGCCATTCGAAGTTACCAACAACGCCAGCGCAGCTTTGGTCGGTAGAATTCATGGAGGTAAACTTCGTGAGAAAAGTGAGATGTTCCCTTGGCTCGCTTGTGGGTGGTTGGCTGGCTGGTGATCTGCTCATGTGGCCGGGTTAATCGTGTGTAATCCCGATTTGCCTGTAGCTTTCAGAAGGCTTACCAAGTGAAACCGACGGTTAGACCCGTCGGCCCGTGTCCCGGAAGCATAGGCAGGATAATCAGCGAAGCGGGTTTTTCTCTTTGACGATGCAAGTAAAATAAAAACTCTGTGGTTCCCGCTCCAACTAAGGCCGAGCCCAAAATATCGGAGGCCCAGTGAGCATCTTTTCCCATCCGTCCTACGCCTGTCATCACCGCTAGGCTGTAGGCGGGGATAGCCGCCCACCAGTGATAATTAAACTCCTCACTTATAGTGGCAGCCGCGGCAAAAGTCGGTGTGGTGTCACCGGAGACAAAAGACTGACCTCCCTTAAAAAACGCTCGCGGACCGTCACCTGCATTCGGCCTTTTCCTGCCGAAAGCGTACTTCATGCCGACTGTTAAGAGCGAGGACAATCCAATGCCTTCCACTCCTGTCAAGACAGCGTGACGCGCCTCATCATTATGCGAATAAAGCCCCCACCCATAGATTAACCCCAAACTACCCAAAGTGGTGCCCTGTCCAACAGCCGTTAACGTGCCTGCAGTACCGTCGGGAATATTTTTCACATTGCGCCGAATTGGATCATCTAAACCATAAATTGTGGCCGGGATCGTCCCAAGGACGACGGTACTTATAAGTACATCCGTTAAGGTCACCTCTGTAATCCGAAGAGGGAGCTTAACCAAATCTATCCCGTCTCTGTATAACGACCGGAAGAGATAGCCACCATCATCCGCCAGCAAAGTAGCGACGTTCTCTCCGCCAATAACGTATGGCTGACCAGAGCTCGCGGCAGAGTCCTGCGCGCCTGCATGGGAGTGAATACCGGGAGAAAGAGCAAAAGCAAAAAGGAAGAGAATGCAAAATAGAGAACTTAGCATTCCGTGTCTTCGACAAACTTTGCTTCCCATGTCATCCCTCCTTAGGACCGAAAATCAGGTCATCAAGTCATAGAGGAGGCTGCTAGGTGCCCATCAACGGAAACGCCTTCAGCAACGCGGCACAAGCCAACGCCATCCCGCGGCGGGTAAACATAAGGCCAGCCGCGGGGGTTTTGCACTTCGTAAATGTCACTGCCGGTCAACACCGCCCAACCAGCAGCGCGATAAGTGATGAAATCGCAATTTAGCTCCGTCGCGCGCTGGATCATTAACACGCCGAGCCCAACGACCGTAGCAAGCGCCAAAACAACAACAGCCCACTTCATCTTTATGTTTATAATGTCGCGTCCGCGCGTGAGACAACGGCACAACATGGCAATAGCTTTTACTAACGTTTCCCCAAGCCGCATGTTATGTCCCCCTAGCGATCATGAACTTCGCCACTTCATCATGTGCGCGATGCTCCCGAGAAGCCCGAGAGAGCGAACAGTATGGCACTCCCCACGTGGTCCGATCCTCGTGTAGGTGGAGAGAATGCGGCGTTGGGAGGAATGATTAGTGGTAAACATTCGACGCTCTAAGACATACTCAAGCGTCGGTATTCTGGGCAGACTCAGGATAGCCAACTACTGCCGAAATAAAGGGCTAAAGTTTTCTAGCCCTTGAGAGCTATCTCTGATGAATCTTTGGGCTGGGCGATCGTTATTCTGGAGGGTTTTTCACGGCAAGTATGCCTTGCTGGATCGCCAGAGCCGCGGCTTGTACACGGTTTTGGAGGTGAAGCTTTCCGAGGATACTTTTGAGATGATTCTTTACGGTGTTTTCCGCAATGTCCAATCTCGAGCCGATTTCTTTATTGGTGAGCCCCGCCGCCAAAAGTTGAAGCACCTCTTTCTCTCGTTCCGTGAGGTCATCGACCGGCGTCGTTTCGGAATGTTTTGATGCCCGGGCGGCAAACTCTTTCAAGATTCTCGCGGCCGTCGCTCCGGAAAGAGGCGCTTCACCGCGGAAAACTCCTACAAGCAACTCGCGAAGCTTTTCAGGCTCGACTTTTTTTGAAAGATACCCGTGAGCGCCGCACTTGATGGCTTCAAACAGATGCTTATCTTCTTCGGAGACCGTTAAGATGACCACGCGTGTTGCGGGTAAGGTGGTGGTAATCCGGCGAGTGGCCTCCAAGCCATTGACGCCAGGCATATGAATGTCCATCAGGACTAGATCCGGTTTGACGGCCTGCGCCTTTCTGATGGCTTCTGCGCCGTCCTCGGCTTCCGCGACGACCTCGAAACCTGGCTCCTTTTCAAGCAGACTGGCTAAGCCCTTTCTGAAGAGAGTGTGGTCGTCAGCAAGTAGCACGCGAATGTTTTCCATCAAATTCCTACCGTGCCAGCGGCACTCGGATAGTCACTCGGGTCCCCTGTCCTGGGGCGCTGCTGATGCTGAGCTCGCCACCCACAGACTTTGCGCGATCTTTCATGGTATCGAGGCCAAAACGAAGGCTTGTCTCTGAGGTTCTCTCTGCGAAAAACCCCCTTCCGTCGTCTTCAATGGTTATGTGGGCACTTTGGTCGTCGTTCTCTATGCTAATCTTTCCCTTCGTCGCCTGAGCGTGATTAACAATATTCGTTAGCGCCTCATGGATGATTCGGATTAACTGGATTTCTGTTTGAGACGAGAAATGAATCATTTCGGGATGATCAACTTTGAGTTCCACGGGGATTTCTCTTACCTCGGTGAAGTCACTAAGATAATCGCCGAGGGCGGCGACGAGTCCGACATGATTCTTCACGGCGAGAGCACGCAAGCCGAATATTGATTCCCGAAGGTTTTGATAGGCTTCGTCAACGATCTGAAATAATTCACTCAACAGCTTGTTTGTTTCAGAGGAGGCGTTCCCACCGAAGCTTCTTTCCCCCTCAACCAGCTTGAGACGGAGGGAAGCTAAGTCCTGGGCGAGGCTGTCGTGAAGTTCACAGGCCAATCTTTCCCTTTCCTCCAAGATAGCTAGACCTTTTAATTTTTCTTCGTGCTCCTTCAACTGCTCGGCCATGCGATTAAAACTGTGGCTTAATAGACCGATTTCGTCCCTCGAGGTGACGGGCATGTTTTTGGAAAATTCTCCCCTTGCGATGTCGCTGGAGCGTTGAGCGAGCTGGCGGAGTGGCAGAGCAATCGCATAGTTAAAGTAGCGTTTTGACGCCAGCAGAAAGAGGGTGCCGATCAGAACCAATGCAACATTGAAAACTATCGTCAGTCTCATTTTTTGTCGGGTTTCCGAAACCAGCTGATCTTCGATTCTCTCGTGTTCAACGGTTATCCGGTCAGTGAAGACTTGAATCCGCTGTTGTATCGCTTCCATCACTTCCAAGTCGGGAATGTTCACGTCGCTGTAAACGCGGCCTAAACCACTCTGCATTCGGTCAACGATTCTCTCCGCGACGCGTTCCGCATCGGCAATCATTTGACGCATCTCTTGGATGTTTCGCTCGGCTCCTTCGGCGTTTTTGTAACGCGTCAACAGCGTTTCGAAATCTTTCGAATAAGTCCGAGTCAGAGAATCTGGAATCGCTCTCCCTTGCAACTGGGCCAGCTGTATCTCAGAAGTAAAATACTGTAGTCGCCTATCTATTTGTTCTACAATATGAACTTGCTCGCTCTGTCTCGCTATGATGTCAGACTTGAGAAGATGGGAGCTCAAAAGATACAGCGAGGCACCTCCAACCAAAAGGACCAATATGAAAAGGGAAACGAAGACAAAACTCAATCTGCGGTCAAGTCGCCCGGTGAACTCCGTATCCGAATAGCTAGTTCGCATCGTGCTTTGGTTGACGGTAGGAAACGGTTTCGGCAATAAACAGCCGGGCAAAGACAACATCGTGATCACCAATATGAACTCTCGGTGTAATCATTCGACGCTTTATTGTGCGACGAGATTGCCCATGACTTTTCCGGCAAAGTAGGTATGCATTCGCCGCGGCGTGAATTTTAGCAAGTAAACCAACAACCGATTGTGCCCGCCAGGAATCGCGACCGGCTTCTTGCCCAGTTTTTTGATCGCCAATTCGACCACTGGTTGAACCCCCATGGCAGCGACCGCGCGTGAGCCGGCGATTTCGTGGAATTCCGTCTGAGTCGAGCCCGGACAAAGCGCCAGTATATCTACTCCGTTCCTTTTAAGTTCATATCCTAAAGATTCGGCCAAGAAGAGTTCATAGACTTTGCTAGCGGCATAACTCGCTTCAAACGGAGTCGCAATGTATGCGCTTACAGAAGAAACAAAAATGATTCCGCCTCTTTTGCGCTGGGCCATTTGGTGCCCGAATGCATGAGTCAAGACAAGCGGCGCGCGGCAGTTGACGTCTAAGAGACGTAGTTCTTCTTCCAGTGCATGCTCTAAAAAATATCCCGCTAACCCGAAACCGGCGTTATTGACCAAGAGGCCTACCTCGATGGAGTTCGTTACTGAGAGGATCGACGGCAAAAAGGTAGGCTGGGACAAGTCCGCGGTGACGATTCGTACTTGTACTTTGTTTCTGCTTTCCAGATCACGCGCCAAGTCTTCCAGTCTTTGTCGCCGTCGAGCTACAACGACGAGATTCAATCCCATTTCCGATAGCTGGCGCGCAAATTCTGCGCCGATACCAGCGGAAGCTCCGGTCACAAGCGCCCACGGCCCATAGCGTTCGACAAACGTCATACGGTGACCTCCTTTGTGAAGCGGAATACTACTGGTTAGCCGCCTGAAAGGTGTCCTTTCCGGGTTGAAGCGCCTTCAAGACAACTAAGAGAACGGGCAGAGTAATAAGTACCATGGGAAGTTGCACCGCCAGTCCGGAAATGATCGCAATCGCCAACGGCCGCTGCATGGCCGCGCCCTGGCCTATGCCCAAAGCTAAGGGAAGAAGAGCGAAGGACGCAGCTAAGGTCGTCATGGCGATGGGTCGCATGCGGTTGTTTCCAGCATTGATAAGTCGGATATGTTGATTTTGTTCTCCGGCAAGGTCCGCGTATTCCGAATAGTAGAAAATGGCCACTTCCGTGACGATGCCGACGATCATCGTCATTCCCATCATCGAAGAAATGTTCAATTCCGTACCGGTTAGCCAGAGGCCGATGAAGACCGCCGATAACGCCAACAGCGCGGTGACGAGCATAGCGACGGCAACGAGAAAGTTTTCGTAAAGAAAAAGTAAGAGAAGAAAAACCAGGGCTACGGCTCCCAGAAATACCGCAATGAGACCAGCAAAGGCGCTCTGCTGCTCCGCGTATAAGCCCCCTAAGTCATAATAGACTCCCTTAGGGAGGAACCCCGGGCGATTCAAAACTTGCTTGACTTGCGAGATCACTGAGCCGATGTCGCGGCCGCTGACTCGACCCGTGACGGCAACCATTTGTTTGAGGTCGTCGCGTGTAATCTCTGGCTGACCTGCCAACGCGGTGAGCGTGGCGACTCGTTTGAGAGGAAAAAGGTGTCCATCCGCCCCGCGCAGGCGTAGTTCTTCAATACTTTGTTGCGTCGCCCGAAGATTGTGGGGAATCCACGCCCTCACCCCGATCATCTTGGAACCACTTTGTATCTGGGTGGTCACCACCCCGCTCAAGTAATTAGAAACCATTTGTGTGATGGTATCAGGATCGACGCCTTCCAGACTCGCTTTCACCCGATCCACCTGAATGTTCAGAGCGTCGCCGGCTAGTACAACGCCGGGTTTCACGTCGACTACGCCGGGGATTTTTCCGATAGCCGCGGCAACCGACGGTCCAAGTTTTATTAGAAGATCGCCGTCATCGGAGTAAAGTTTGATCTCGATCGGCTGCGGCACGGCGGTGAGATCACCAATCAAATCTTCCATCAGCTGAGCCAACTCGATCTGTAGACCGGGAACCTCACGTTCCACCTTTTGACGCACCTCGTCCATCACTGTCTCAATATCGCGTCTCGGGGATGGCTTCAGGCGTACGAAGAAATCACCGGTGTTCGCCTCGGTCAATCCTCCACCAAGCTGCAGTCCAGTGCGGCGGGAATACGTTTCCACGTCGGGTATCGCACGTAGGACCGCTTCTACTTGGCGCAGCAGTCGATCGGTTTCCGTGAGTGAAGTCCCCGGTTCGGATCGATAATCGAGAACAAATCCTCCCTCGTCCATCGATGGCATGAAACCGGAGCCGATATGCTGGTAGCTTATCCAGCCCATTGCAAGAAACACAATGACGACGAAGAGTACCAACCATGGACGTGGAAGCAGTTGACGCATTGTCGCCTCGTAGGCTTCGTGCACTCGCCGGGTGAAACGGCCGGTTTCTTTTTCGTGAGCATCTTTTTCATTGAGGAAACGATCCGCCAAGAGGGGCACAGCCAACCAGGCCACCAAGAAAGAAATAACGAGGCTTACGGCCATCGTCAAAGAAAGCGCCTTAAAAAAAGCGCCGGTCACACCGGAGAGAAAAGCTAAAGGAACAAAAATGATGATTGTAGAAACCGACGAGCCGGCAAGGGATTTGGTAAACTCCGATGCCGCGCGCAGAACTTGTCCGCGGTGATCCGTTGGAGCTTCCTTCAGACGACGCATGATGTGTTCCACCATGACGATGGCATCATCGATGATGAGTCCCACGGCGGCGGCCATCCCTCCCAGTGTCATGATGTTGAAGCTCATCTGGCATACATAAAGGAGCAGAATAGTGGCGGCCAACACCCCCGGCACCGCGACGGCGGCGATGAGTGTGATCTTGAGGTTGCGCAAGAAAAGCAGGAGGATCAGGATCGCGAAAACGACGCCTACGAGGATCGAATCTCGCACGCTTTTTTCCGACGCCAGAATCAACTCGCTCTGGTCGTACCAGTTATCAATTTTAATGTCCGCAGACAGGTGCTTTTGAAACCCGGCCAATTTGGCTTTGATTTCTTGGGCGATCTGGACAGTGTTCCCGCCCGGCTGCTGGTGGACTTGGAAAATCACCGCGTCGCGGCCGTCGGCAGTCACACGGATCCACTGGGGCGAAGTCCCCTGACTAATCGTGGCAACATTGTCGAGACGAACTAAACCGCCCGGGCCAGAACGAATAATCGTGCCACGGATTTGCTCGAGGCTCTGCAGCCGGGTATCGGACATGGCGAGGTACAATTTGTAGTGATCTTCCATGCGGCCGACCGCTTCGATGACGTTCGCAGCGGAGAGGACTTTCGCCACGTCGCTTATTGACAAACCATAGGAATCCAATCGCGCCGGGTTGATATTGACTTCGTACTCCCGCTGAGCGCCGCCCAGGACTTCGATTTTTGCGACGCCATTGATGATCGACAGTAGAGGCCGCAGTTGGTACAGGGCCAGATCGCGCAACTCAACGAGGGAATGACTATCCGAGGTTAGACTATAGGCAAGCACTGGAAACACGGTCGGGTCCATTCGTCGCGCGCTAAAAGTTGTGCCTTGAGGCAGGCTGGGCATGATTTGGTTGATGGCTGACTCTACCTGCAACATGGCGGCTACCATGTCTTCGCCCCAATCGAAATTGATCGATATTTCCGCGCTCCCACGGCTGGTGGTGGAACGCACGTTGCGGACTCCCTGGACGGCTCGCACGGCTTGCTCGATGGGAAACGTCACTTCGATCATCATCCGTTCTGCCGGTCGGTCACCGGCATCGATGTTGACGACGACCCTGGGAAAAGAAACGTACGGAAAGAGCGCTACAGGGAGCTTCGAAGTCGCGGCGACTCCGCCCACAATCAGCGCCGCAATTAAGAAAAGCAAAGAAAAACGATGGGCGTGTACCCAACCCATTAAAATCATCTAGATTCGTCCACCTTGACGGCCATACCGTCTTTGAGCTCGTAGTTTTCCAAAATCACCACCGGCTCACCGGGATGGAGATCGTTGGCAATCACCTCGACGTCCTTTTCGTTCTCCAGGTCGACACGTACGGTGTGTTCCCGCGCGCGGCCGTCTTTGACAGTGAAGAGAATATAGTGATCTTCCTCAGGTAGGACCGCGGCGCGCGGCACAATCAATCCATCCGCGGAGGAGATCGGAACTTTTCCTAATACGTATTCTCCCAAGAGAAACCTGGACGTCGAAGGCAATTCAGTAAAGACTTGCACGAGGCGAGTAGTCGCATCCGCGGCGCGGGAAATTTTGCGGATGCGGCCGACAATGCTGTTGGTCCCTAACGCATTCACCCGCGCAAGCGAAACTTCCTGCCCGGGCTTCACTTTGTCGCTTTCCTCCGGTTCAACGCCCAAATCTGGCCTCAAGGCGGTTTTGAGCAACCAACTCGATCAAAGGGTTGCCCGCGGCTACGATGGCGCCTTCTTGAACCGCTAGCTTAGAGATCAAACTGGTCACGTCGGCACGGAGAATTTGAGGACTTTCGCTGCCACGGCGGCGCATGCTCTCTAATTTCACTTGAACCTGTTCCAAAGCTTGTTTTGCCTGAAGCAGTTGATCGTTGGTGGCTAATTGAAGCTCGAAGCGTTGCTGCATATAATCGAGCGCCTTCTTGGCCGATTCAAATTCGCTACGCGCTTGTTGAACTTGGAGGTTGGTCTCTGGACTCGGTTCGATTTCCACCAGAGGATCGCCACGCGATACCTGTTGTCCCTCGGTGACAAGCATGCGCCGAACTCGGCTTTCAAATGGCACCGTAATCGTTTGCACGGCACCCGCCGCGGGTACGATCATGCCGTAAACCGTAATCTCTTCAGCCAGAGTTCCTTTTTTGACGGGGACGACCTTTACGGGAGCGATGGGTCCTTGGGATGATTCCACCTTATCGGCGGTTGCGTTTTCGTCTTTAGAGGTCGCCCGACTCTCATGAAAAAACCACCAGGTGCCGCTGCCAACTATCGCGATCATGACACCAGTTACAAGGCCCCTGAGACTTCGTTTCATGGACTGACCGCCTTTTCCCT
>AR_comb_assmDRAFT_10659013_pt1 | contig 10489 bp, 2 predicted proteins | sample ArasoioldDNA_FD_10543 | JGI IMG/M metagenome (IMG submission 10543) | reverse complement strand
GTTTGAGTAACGGAATACGTTGCACTGTTCGAAACAGTAATAGAAGGAGTCGTTGCTCCATTACTCCACAGTACAGAACCAACAACGTTATTAACTGTCAAAACTGAGTTGCCGCAATTATTCACCACTGATACTGATGGTACAGGTGGGAAAGGTTTGGGAGCTGATGTACCGCTTCCGGCAGGGCTCACACAACCGTTGGCTCCCGTCTGTGTTACTGTATACGTTGCAGAATTTGTAACAGTAATCGACGATGCTGTTGATCCATTACTCCACAATAACGGTTCTGTAAAATTAGAAGCTGTCAATAATGAATTTGCGCAATTATTCACCACCGTCACTGTAGGTGCAACCGGCGTAACTTTAATTGTTAGCGTTGCCGGATTCGAATTCACTGAACCCACGCTATTCGTCCAGGTGGTGCGGTATTGCTTGTTGTTATCAGCAATCGTTGTTGCAAATGTCAGCGTCGCACTGGTAGCGCCATTAATATTTGTCCATGTTGTTCCATTTGAACTAACCTGCCATTGTACGATCGGTGCCGGTGAACCATTTGCAGCAGAAGTAAAGCTTACATTACTTCCTGAACAAATAGTTTGTGCAGTTGGATGAGTTGTTACGGAAGGTATGCTTACCGGATCTGAACAATGGAAGGCAATATCTTTTAATACAGGAGTAAGGTTGATGTCAGTCGTTGCAAGATTTGCACTGTATTGGATATAACGGGAAGCGGTACCAACTGAATTGCCCGAAGCTGCGATTGAAGTAAAGGCGGTCCATGTTCCATCCGGAACCGGGGTGTCACCTGTTCTTACTGAGATTCCCAGGCTTGTACCTGCAGGTAAACTGCTGTTCCAGTTAACCGCACCCCATGCCTTTGATGATCCTGCATCAAATACACGCGAGGTATAACTTCCGGCAGCTGCATAGGGTATCGCACGAATCCAATCAACTGACAGTACTCCGTCATTGCTTTGTACATCGCTTATCTGGATATACATGTTCGATGCGATAGTAATGTTGATCGTAGCAGCAGGTGATACGCTTCCGTCAACAAAGATCTGGAAGTTAGTAGAGTTCCACTGAATTCTGTATCGGTGAGCAGATCCAAGCAAATTCGATCCGATATTTATCGTCGTTCCATCAGATGCCCTTGCATATAAATTGCCATCCCCACCTGACTGTCCTATAACAACCCACGGAGACGCAGTGAAGCTTTGGTCAGATGTGAAACCAACGGACTGGAAGACGCCATTATTAAATGTAGCGACGAAGTCAAGAGATGTTCCTGGTCCAAATGTATTATTGGTAAATATATGCGTACCATTTACTGTAACGGCGCTGCCATCAAACGTAGTTCCACCGGGGTTGAAATTACCTCCTGACCAATCCACCGGCATGCTGGTTGAGGTAAAATCTTCGAGAGAGATGGGCTTAAGAATAATCACACCATCACCTTCCATCGCAGTGGTTGTAGTTGTGCTGTGCGTGCCACGGTCAAAGTCAGCAGCTGTAATATCACTGCCACATGTTGTTGGCATCGTAAAGCTCAACGGCGAATTATTTACTGCTGGTTCAACGGAAGAGTTACCAACTGCATCTTTTGATAAAACGCGGAAATAGTAAGTCGTTCCCGGTGTAAGCCCTGTTAGTAACACTGAATGAGTTGTCACCAGATTGTTGTCGTTCGCATTTAAGTTCAGGGTATTTGAAACCGTACTATAGTTAACCCTTGAATCAGCTGCTTCATTAGTTGTCCAGCTGATCGTCGCGGAAACGCCATCCGGGTTTATCGTTGCCACGATATTAGATATAGCCGGTGCAGTTGCATCGGTTAAATAAGTACCTACAAAATTGCTTGTACCAATCGGTGCATCAAGGAATGCGTATTGAATTCCCTTGATGGTTTGAATGGTATAAGAAACAGGAGAGCCATTGCGGGTGAATGAATTCAACTGGCCATTGGCAGAATAGAGCGGAACCATCACTTTTAAGTTGTCGGCGCCGGTATAACCAATCGTTGAGAAGCTTAATTGATTTCCTGACCAGTTAATCGAATTGATTGAAGAATTATTACGTCCATCGGTCCATGTCAATACCTGCTTCGCAGAAACGATGGGAACATTCCGGGCTTTAGCGGAAGCAATGATCGCTGTTGAGAAAGTAGTATCGCGATAATCGTCGTGTGTTCCGAAGAAGCCATAATAACCTTTTGAACCAAGTGCATTATCGAGCAATGTGTTTACGCCAAGTGAATATCCAACACCGTTTTCATTGACAAGATCTGAAACACCCTGGTAAACATCTACCAGGTCACCATTCACATCTGCAAAGCGCATCGGCATACCGGATCCTGTAAATAAACCCGGACGGTTGTTGATCCAGGAAGGTGGCCAGTAATAATAATCCATGCTGTAGCGTATCCCATGCGACAGCTCAACTTTCGCCTGTGTAAGCCAGTCACTCCATATAATACAGTGGAAACGATGTGTTGTTTGCGGAGGAAGACTTGGGTAGTTTGACTGGAATGCCTGCAACTGGGTTGTATAGTTTGCATCCAGATTGGCAAATGAAGTAAAATTTACGCAACCATTTTGCACGTGAACACCCAAATCAAATCCCTGGGAATAATAATTGGAAGCCTGGAAATCCGATAGCGGAATGCCTACATAAAACCATGAAGTGGCACGATAGGCTGTCCAATTATCAACGCTGCTTCCTACAGGACTATTTGCGATAAGTTTATCAAAAATATCTTGTGTTCCTGATGACGTACTATGATCATCCACTGTATAAACGATGGCGGCCTTATTTCCACCGGGCATATACCAGAATTTCGGAAGCGGCCTTTTCGCAAGATTTGATTGTACGATAATATTTGCAAAGAACCGTTGCTGTTCATCAGCCTGCGGAATCTGGATTTTGTTCATGTCCACATAATTCGGGAAGAACAAATCATCCGTACGAATTGGTGGCTGACCATCCGTTTCTACTCCTGCCTGTGCCGGGTTACCTTGTCTCGTATATACAATTGACCTTGACAAATCGAATAAGAATGCAATGGCTTTACCGCTACCCGCATTTCTTAAAGAAACAGCAGGATAAGTTGTAGCTGTATTTGCATCTGAATATAATGTAGCAAGACTTGTTCCCCCGCTCGACAATGTACGCAGATCAGCAGTACCATGATATTGCATCGTTTGATTGGTAATACCAACACCCGGTCCAGATGGATCTATCAATAGATATTTATCCGCCAATGTGCCACTGACAGGTGATAAACCTAATAAACCATTTAATTGATCACCACCCGGACGGAATGCGATAAGCGTTCCGCCGGCATTGACCCATGTATTAATTATATCTGCCTGGAAATGATTTAACGTCATTTCGCCCAATACAACAACATCATAGTTATTCAGTAAACTCGCAGAGAGCCCGGAAAGATCTGCAGTTCCAAATTCATTCAATCCTTCTGCTCTTAGCATTTCAACAGCATATCGGCTGAATGGATTTGATGCGCTGCTGATAACCAGTATCGGACCACCGGGACCGGTGGTGGGTGGCAATGGTGCAGGAAATACTGTGTGGAATGACCATGTATAATCAGCAACGAGCGAATTACCGACAACGTCTTTGATTCGTGAACCCGTACCACCACCTTTTAATGTAACTGTATAACCAAAAGCATAAGAAAGAGGTAACGATGGAGTCAGTGTTATTGAATGCGCAATACCATTATATGAAACCGTAGCGGGTATCAATGCACCGGTAACATCGCGCAATTGAAAGGTTGAACTGTTTATAGTAGTAGCATCCAACGCTTCATTGAACACAGCGGTAATGGGCGAAGTGATACTGACATTTGAAGCGCCGCTTAACGGTGAAATGGAAGTAATAATCGGAGGTGCAATATCTGCGTTCACAAAAACAATGTCCACCCAATAGTTGCTGGAAAGAAAACTGGCATTGGGATAACTAGCCGGTGAAGCGGTAGCCGGAGTTACAAATACTGCATTCGATCCATCTTCCCCATCGGCTAATGCACGAAGCGGTCCATTAACTGTTGCGCTGGTGAAATAATTAGAAGACGAAGAATAATTACCGTTGCTGCTGAAATACGAAATAACATAGGTTTGGCCCGCAGTAATACCTACAGGCTGAGTGAATGCCATCTCCTGCCATCCTGAAGAAGATTCATTATTGATTGTTACAGTCGCCAGCGGCGTATTTGTGTTGGCCGTGCTCCACAAATGACCGATATGTGTGCCGGTATTTGTTGCACTTTTATAAAAACGAATTGCGGTTACACTTCCACTCACTGTGGCTCTGAATTTCAACCCCACTTCAATTGGGCTGGCGTCATTCTGATTCAATGTAGCCGGCACATCTGTCGGCTGGAATATGCTAAAAGGAACAAGACTCGTAGTAATGTTGACAGTAATATTATTGCCTGAACCATTTGAACCTATTTCTTCAATGTTTCCACTATCATCAACTCCACGTACTTTGATCGTGTAGGAACTTTGACCAGTAGGTTTCCAGGAATAACTCCAGTTAGTAGTTCCTGTTGCCTGGCGCCATGTTAAACCATTGTCGAATGAAATTTCTACTGCCGCAACAACACCGCCAACATCGCTTGCTGTACCGCTAATGGTAAGAGGAACATAATCCGGAATTGTCTGCAAATGTGCAGGTGAAGTAATTGTTGAAACCGGTGCCTGTGTATCGGTGGATTGGGAAGCCGGAGTCAACCCGGTCATTAAGGTTGCCGGCTGTACTCCCATATCCGCCAATATATTTACAGTTGCCTGTTGCATTTCTTTGTTCGCTGCTGAATTTCCATTGTCATGCACGTTGTCGAGTCCCCATGCCCATTGAATAGTGCCCGCACCAAATACCAATGCGCCACTCGAATGACGATAAAGAGATAATTTATGTGTCTTGCCGTTAATAGTTGTGCTGGACATCGTGACACGTCCTGCAGGATAATTATCGGGATATTGTTCAAACGCCCATTCATTTCCCAACGTACCATTGGGCAGTGTTGTTACATCACCATTAGCCAGTGAAGCAACACTGGTAGATCGCCAAAAGCGAAGATCTTTATAAGTAGAAGGAACGATAATGGAACTTGAACCATTTTGCCAGCTGATCTGACCTGTCAATGCGTTTTCAGGTTTGCCGGCATCATAAGCTGCGCCATCTCTCCACAGTCCGGTCCATTCAGATGAGGGATCGCATTTGTTTCCGCAAACAGCTTCTCCCAATGTCCCTTCTTTATAACATACCAATGTGCGGTAAGAAGTATTGGATCCATCCGTGCTGTTTTCCCATCTTGTTTTCCAGTAAACTTCATTGCCGCTGAAAAATGCAAGATGAACACCTGCATTGCGTGCCGCTTCCACATTATTCCTTTGTTCAGCCGACCAATATTCGTCATGCCCTACAGATAAGAATACTTTATGGTTTAAAATAAGACCGCCAAACCTGGCCGCATCAGTATTCGTTGTATAAGTAACATTAAAACCGTTGGCCTCGAGAAAACGAATCATTGGATATTCAGCGTTGAATAACCAATCCTGTGCAACGCCGCCGCCGCCACCACCACTTCTTGTGATGAAAGGACGGTTATAACTCACTTTTGTCGCATGGCCGTTGGGATAGCTGGTTGTACCAACATACAAACTATTTCCGCCGTAAACATTATAGGCTTGCCATGTGGCATCCGATGCCTGGAAGAAAAGATCCGAATGACTGGCATCATCTCTGACAATAAAAACAATATGACTGGCACCGCTGTTATCGGCGCGTGTAAGTTTTGCAATATAAATTCCTGATACAGCATTCGAAGGCACATCCCAATTTGCAGATTCAGACCAATTGCCGCAGTCAACAATTCCTGTTTGCGCATCGGTTAACGGACTGGGTTGTGATTGGGGTAATGTTGCGGTTATGGTTCCGGTGCCAACTTTTCTTGCACCCAAACCGTTGTAATAGCCCAAACGATAGATATCGATTGTATAGGCAGTCGCGTCCGTTTTTATTTTGAAATGAACCGTTTGACCTTTGTTGACACTTATATCAGTTGCGAAACCCTGTATGCTAAGATCGCCTGCTCCTGTTATATCCCATTCAGAAGAAGGATTACCGGTGAGACTATTTTCAGTTACAATTGGATTTTGTGCGTACAAGAATCCGGATGCTATTAACAGCAATGATAATAGCAGTTTTCTTTTGGGTGTAGAGTACTTAAATCCACGTGGCATGACCGTACCAGTTTAATTTGATTAAGTGGCTTATTCAGGGATCTTGATGGTAGTTCTTTAGAAAGGATATTATTCTTTGCGATTTAAGAAAGGATAAAATGGAGGCTTTGCAAAAAGGATATGATTGCTCAGGGTTTAAGAGGATATCGCAAAATATAATTGGTTTTATCGCAGACAGAGGACCTGCTGCGGCTCAAGGAAATTGACGTGATAACGGCGTAAAGTAATATAATTAAAGCTGTATTTTAAAGCCCATATTAAAAAAAAAATTATGGTTTTTTACACTGGTTTTAAGTTACTGTCAGTCAACGTCTAGCTGCCATTTCAGGGGTGTTATAAAAGTCAACAAAACAAGCCCCCATCTTAAATTCTGTTTGCATCTACATCTCTGATAAATTGTATTACGCCATTCATAAATATTTTCTGATCGTCCCACATGCACAGATGGCTGCCTTGCGGACAAAATAAATAGCGTCCTTTTTGTACCATCTTGCTTTGTTCCTCCATCGCTTTTGGATCCATTGTATCATACTTTGCACCTACCATAAGTGTTGGAATTTTTATTTCTTTCAACCGGCTTTTAATATCCCAGTTAAGCAATCGTCCACTTGCGCCAAATTCAGAAGGGCCCTGCATCATCACATAAATTTCTTTTGGCACTTTCATCGAATTCAAATGCGTGAAGCAACGAATGACAGATTCCGGCCATGGATCCAGGCGACAAAAGTGTTGTGTATAAAAATTCGGCATCAGTAATTCTTCATATCGCGGATTATTGAAATCTCTTTTCTTTTCTATATCCATCAGCTCCGCAAACACTTTTGGATCCATTTGTTTAGCCAACACATCATCTGCATACTTATTGTAATCAGGAATGCTGGCAACCATATCAGCCACGATCATCCCTTTTAAGTTGTCCTGGTATTTCAAAGCGTATTCCATGGCAAGTATTCCACCCCATGAATTACCCAATACATAGAAATTTTCTTTATCTGCATGAATAGCTTTTCTTACCTGCTCCACTTCATCTACGTATCGTTCGATCGTCCAGAGACTGCTATCAGTTGGCTGATCACTGTAAGGAGCACCTAACTGGTCATATTCATAAAATTCAAAACCTTCCTTTGGAAAAAAACTTTCAAAACATTCCATGTATTCGTGACCGGCTGCAGGACCACCATGTAATAAAAGCACTTTGATCCGGGGATTATTTCCAAATCGTTTTGTCCATACATTGAATGTGCCCGCAGGTGTCTGTACCGGTATCATTTTTATACCTGCGGATTGCACACCAGAGTCACCATAATTGAAATATTCGGTGAGATGTATATCGGCTCCTGCAGGCGATGTTGCATTTGTTTGTTTGATGTCATTGCTGGTGCAGGAAAAAAGTATTATACACGTGAAGAAAAAGAGGAGGTTTCTCATGTCAGTAGTTTTATGCTAAAAAGATAAACATTTATTACCGTAATTTGGCCGACAAAACAAGTTGCTTATGAAACGCCTTGTTACACTGCTGTTCGTTTTCTCTTCTGCAATCGCAGTAGCACAAACCAGGTCTGACACCATTCAACTTTTGCGGAATACAGCCAAACTAAATGATCTCGATTTTACCGATTCCGAAGTCGATTCGCTGATTGGCTCGGTACGGCTGTCTAATTTACTTTATAAGGGCATGCACCAAACGCTGCCAACGAATGATATCCCCTACCCTTTTGCATTTAACCCACTTCCTTTTGGCAACACTGTTCCAACAAAACAGGAAAAGATCAAATGGATATTACCAGATGTGCAGTTGCCTGCTGATAAAAACGAACTGGCATTTTATTCGATTCCACAATTAGCGTCACTGATTAAGAAAAAAAAGATCAGTTCGGTTGAACTTACGGAATTTTTTATCGGTCGGTTGAAAAAATGGGGCGATACCTTGGAGTCCGTGATCACTTTAACCGAAGAACTCGCTATGCAACAGGCCAGGCAAGCGGATGAAGAATTGAAAAATGGAAAGTATCACGGTTTGCTGCATGGTATTCCTTATGGATTAAAAGATTTGTTTGCCGTGAAAGGGTATAAAACGACATGGGGTTCTACACCGTATAAAGATCAAATGCTGGATGAAGATGCGTTTGTTTACCAGCAATTGCGAAATGCCGGCGCCGTATTATGCGCTAAACTCTCATTGGGAGCATTGGCTTATAACAACAAATGGTTTGGTGGCGAAACAAAAAATCCCTGGAACCTGAGCCAGGGATCCAGTGGATCTTCCGCTGGTTCGGCTGCATCCGTATCGGCTGGATTGCTTCCATTTACTATCGGCACAGAAACGTTAGGATCTATTGTTTCACCGTCGTCTAGATGTGGGGCAACAGGATTGAGACCTACTTTTGGTTCAGTGAGCCGATCCGGTGCAATGGTTTTATGCTGGAGCCTCGATAAAGCGGGTCCCATTTGCAGAAGCGCTGAAGACGATGCCATCGTTTTTTATTATCTCAAAGGCACTGATGGAAAAGATCCCGGCGCTGTGGATCATGCTTTCAACTATGATCCGAAGGCAGATGTAAAAAAACTGAGGATTGCTTATGCAGAAAATTATTTCAGACGGTTGAATAAAGATGCACCCGAATGGAAAGTGATTGACTTTTATAAATCGCAGGGAGTAAATGTTGAACCAGTCACATTTCCCGATTCTGCTCTTTATCCAATCAACCTTATTAGCGTTATACTGAATGCCGAAAGCGCGGCAGCATTCGATGAGCTTACAAGAACGAATCGCGATGATCTGATCGAAAGACAGGATAAGGATTTCTGGCCGAATAGTTTTCGGGCAGCGAGATATATTCCGGCCGTTGAATACATCAATGCCAACCGCTACCGTTACAATCTTTGCGCAGGCATGTATGAATTTATGAAGAACTATGATGTGTTGATCGTTCCAACTTTCGGAGGAAGACAGCTGGCGATGACCAACCTTACCGGCAACCCCGTTGTTTGCATGCCCATCGGTTTCAACAATACCGGTAGTCCATTAAGTATAACATTGATCGGAAAATTATATGATGAAGCCAGTATCTTAGCGGCCGCAAAAGTTTACCAGGACAAAACGGACATCAATAAAAAACATCCGGCGAAATTCATGAATTAAGAACCAGGTTTAATTTGACTAAAAGGATTATAATGAAAAAAACACTGCTGATCTCACTCATTGTTATTTCACTCATCTCCTGTTCACAAAAAACAAAAATTGACCTGCTGGTTTACAATGCCACAATCTACACTGTCGATTCTTCCTTCTCAGTGGCCGAAGCGATTGCAATTAAAGATGGAAAGATCGTTGCTACAGGTAAATCATCGGAGTTGCAGGATAAATATGATGCAACTGAAAAAATGGATGCCCGGGGAACATTCATTTATCCCGGGTTTATTGATGCGCATGCGCACTTTGTTGGCTATGGAAATAGCTTGCAACGAGTGAATCTTGTAGACACTAAAAGCTGGGATGAAGTACTGGAGCAAACAAAAAAGTTTGGCGATGAAAATCCGAATGGCTGGCTATTGGGAAGAGGCTGGGACCAAAATGACTGGCCGGTAAAAGAGTTTCCGACGAATGATAAATTGACTGAGTTGTTCCCGGATCGTCCGGTTATGTTAACGAGGATCGACGGACATGCAGCAATCGCCAATAAAAAGGCACTCGATCTCGCTGGTGTAAAAGCGGGTGATAAATTAGTGGGAGGTGAAGTGGAAGTGAAAAACGGAAAGCTCACCGGCATTCTCATTGATAATGCAACCGATTTGGTTGATTCAAAAATACCTCCGCAAACCAGGGAAGAGTTTATCGAATCGTTGCAGGATGCGGAAAAGAATTGCTTTGCTGTAGGACTAACGACAATTGATGATTGTGGCTTAAGTGCTGAAGCAGTTGAAGGGATAAAAGCAATGCAGGCTTCTGGCAAACTAAAAATGAGATTGTATGTAATGCTCAGTGACAATAAATCCAACTATGCTTATTTAGAAAAGAACGGCATTATCAAAACAGACCGGCTAAACGTACGAAGCATCAAAGTATATGCGGACGGAGCCTTGGGTTCGAGAGGCGCTTGCTTGTTGCAGCCTTACTCAGACAAGCCGGGATGGACGGGGTTTTTATTGAGCAAACCGGAGCATTTTGATTCGGTGGCAAATTATATCCACCAAAAAGGATGGCAGATGTGTACGCATGC
>AR_comb_assmDRAFT_10555769_pt1 | contig 10489 bp, 8 predicted proteins | sample ArasoioldDNA_FD_10543 | JGI IMG/M metagenome (IMG submission 10543) | reverse complement strand
CGAGTAAGAGCCAAAGCAAGACCCAGCATGGGTGAGAGGCCGGTCAGAGCAAACGCGGAGATAGCGCCCCCCTCGTCGGACCCCAGCCGCGCAGGGATCCAGCCGCTCAACATCTTTAAACCTCGCGTCACACCCTCAATGACCAGAATCGTGAAGAAATGAATCGGCAGGTGAAGCGACCACAAGACAACCACCACTTCAGAAGCAATCAGTGCCTGGCACGCGATGTCGATCCAAAACATACGGCTAACCAGAGCAGGCTGATTGAACCGATAGTTGCGAATCGACGATTCGAACTCTTCTGCACGTAAGAGCCAGGACGGAGCCCGTTTACCGAGTGCGCGCAGCACTCCGGACAAAACTGGCTTGCGACGGGTAATGAGAAAGATCATCAGAGCAAGCGCGAAGACGGCCGGGATCAGGTGGTAAGCCGTACCATGCACTATCACGAAGGGGAGACTCACGATTCCACAAATTGCAAGCAGCGCGGAAGTGAACCAGTAGACGCCATTGTCGAGGAACGTGGCCGTTACGGTTGCCTCGGTGGATGTGCCTAGAAGTTTGATCTTCATCGGCTCGGAGATCACCGGACCCAGGACTGTGAGATATCCCATGGACTGCCCCGCCAAGCGAATCCCCGCCAATCTGGGAGTGTCCACGTAAATGCGCTCACCCTTCAAAGAAGCCGACCACGCAATGCTCTGCAGGACCAGGCGCAGAGTGCTCAGTCCCAGAACGATCGGCAATGCAATTCGCATCGCCTTCAACTGCTCCACGAATGAGGCGAGACCAACGTGGGCGAGGACCCAGGCGAACAGCGCAACTCCCACAACCGCGATGGCTGGCTGTGCCTTCTTCATCGCGCCAGCCTCGCTTCGTTGTCCAATTCAATTGAAGTAGTGTCTGTCTTGTGCGCAGGATTCGATTTGTAATCCGTATTTTCAATTGTCAGTTCCGAGTCGCCGAAGATCCGGATCTGGCTCGTCGTGTCGGTTGAAGATGCGAACCAGAATTGCCCAACCTTCTGATAGGTGTGGACGAAATGAACATTGCGCACCCAGAAGGAAGGATTGCGCGCGGGCTGGCCTTCAATTCGAACGATGGAATAGTCGTTGGCGTCAATCCAAATCGTGCCCCTGATCAGATACTTGTTGGGGGTTCTCGGCGAAACCTCGAGCACGTATGCCGGCCCAGTTTTGAGAGTCTTCTCGCCAACAATCTGGAAGTCGTAGTTATCGGGAATAAGACGAGTGCCCTTGCGCGATCCTCGGCGGGACGCTTCGGTCTCTTCGCTCAAGAGCTTCTGAAACACGTGCTTGCGAATTGAGCCCGAGCCCTCTTCCGTAAGGATTGTGAATTGCTTGGCACCGTCGCTTGCGCACTCGACACGCACGAGCATCTCGGCGCGGCGCTGCTTGTTCACAGCAACATACCGCCGAGTCGCCGTGTATCCAGTCAGCTCAGACTGTCGTTGGACGTCAAACCGCATCATCTTGGCGACAACCTCCTCTGCTGAGGGAAGTGGCGCGGTCGCTTGAGCCGACGCAAAGGTTGCCAACAAGACATACGTCAGACTGAAAAGGGCACTCTTGATATTCATAATCAAAACTCCAAAACGAATTTGCCGTGAAACGTCCGGCCTACGCCGTTGAAGAATTGGCCAAACCGATAACTATCGAGATTGTTTTGTACGTCTCGATAATTCGGACGATTGAAGATGTTGAACACGCCGAATCCGACTTTGGCGTGCTTTTCCTTGATAGGTAGTCGGATCTGTCGCAAGACCTGCAGGTCGGTTGAGACGAATCGCGGGAAACGCAATTCGTTTCTGGGTCCTACGAACTCTCGATACTGATTTATCGTGGAATATGGGAATCCCGTATGAATGTCGACCACTGGGGAGACGGTGAATTTCCACGGCGCCGCAAGCTCAGCCCACACCAGAAATCGGTTCGGCGCATCGAACGGCAGGCGCCCGCGCTGATTTGGCTGAATTACCGCGACCGGATCGTTGCCGAAGAACTGATTGACGTCATTCAGGTCCCCGTGAGCTTTCGAGTGCACGTAGGAGGCATTCATTGTGTTGTGGTGAATCTGATAACGTCCGGTGATTTGAAACTCTCTGTAAAACGCGCTTCCACGATTCGATATGCCGAGGATCCCTTCAGACTTAATGGGGTCGACAAAATACGTGCGGACGGTATTGCGCTGCTGATATCCAACTCGCAGCAGAAAGTCATTTGTTACCTGGCGATCGACTTCGAGATTCCATACCTCACTTCGCGGGTTGCGCAACCCGCTGGTGATGACGTTCGAATAATTAGTTGAGCTGAGGACCTGGCCTGCCGGGTCAAGCGTGAGGAGTGTGCGGGTTGGAAGATCTACAAAGGCTGGAATGTTCAGTGGCACACGATCATAAAAGTAACCAGCCCCGCCCTTCAGCAGGGTCTTGCCGTCGCCCGTGAGCGCCAACACGAAGCCAACCCGTGGGGCTGTGCTGATCGAATCCGTGAGTGAGTCACGGTCGAAGCGCAGGCCCAGATCAAGCGTCAATCGGTTTGTGACGGTCCATTTATCGCCGACGAACCAGGCAGTCTCATTCTTATCGGTTTCGAAGGCGGAGGCTGGCCCAAACTGGATCCGCTCGAGCGGATAGCCTGCCAACCCAACAATTTCTGCTGGAGAAAATGCCTGTCGGCCATCATAGGAACTGTGCGAGAAGTCGAGGCCAGCGTCGAATTCATGCGAACCGAAGAAATGGTGAGGATGTGACCGAAAGATCTCTCCCCACTGGATACGTGAGGTCTCGCGGTGCTGGCGATTGAAGAAACCACCTTCCGTGGTCTCAACAAGCAATTCATAAGGCGCGTCGATCCTGGGGAACAGATCGGCATCGAAACGTCTGTAGCTCACTTGCGAAGTCAGCAGGTCGCCGGAATCCGTGATGTAGCGGTGCTGCAGATACGCCTGGTAACCACGATCGTGCAAATCCGGCGTGCTCGCCTGGGGCGTGAAGGTGTTCAGCCCGTAGTATTCAAGTTTTTGTGGAAAGATAGCAAACGATGCGGTCGCCGTCTGTTTCTTGCTGATGTTGAAGTCAAGCTGCGTATAGGAGTCGAACGTTTCCGACCTGGTATTGTTCTGTGCCCCCGGCAAGCTATACACGGGGCTTCGCTCGTATCGGTACTCGAATGATTGGGTAAAGGCGACGCGATTCTTGACGATTGGCCCGGAAAAGGTAAACCGTGGCGATACAGCGGCAATGCCCATGATCGAACCCTTATATCTGTTGAGCCGCGGGACAAGATTCTGCGCGGACATGCGGAACTTGTTGAAGTCGCCGGGTCGTGTCTCGACATTTGAAACAGCGCCAGTAAATTTTCCGTACTCGGGGTCATAAGGCGTAGAGAGAACCTGCACGGAGGAAACCACGTCAATGGGAATATTGATTGCGGTTTCGCCCGTTACCGGGTCTGTGACGTCCGCACTATTTACCAGGGATCCGTTCTCGGAGGTCCTGGCGCCTTTCATATTGATCCGGCCATTCGGACCGCGGACGACGCCTGGAACTAAAGGCAGCAGGCTTTCAAAGTGTTCATCCCGGTTTGGCATGTGCTCGACGGCGGATTGGCCAATGGTGGTGCTTCCCGAAGATTCTTTTGTGTCGACTTGATCTATGCTGGCAGTTACCGTCGCCGACGCAATCACAGCCTGGACTTTCATCTCAAGTTCCAGTTGGGAAACAGATCCTGCTCGAACCTCTACGGTCTGGGTTGCAGTCAAACCAGGCGCTTGTGCGGTAATCGTGTAGGAACCAAAAGGAACCGTGTTGAATGCGAACTTACCTTCGAGGTCACTCTCGGCCTCAAAGTGGACCGGACCATCTAGCGAGAGCTTAGTGCCCGGCACGACGGAGCCAGCAGTATCCTGTTCGGTTGTGAATACCACACCCTGAATGGACCCGCTTGGTTCCGGTGTAGTCTGGCCGAGAGCACACCCAATAAGCATTCCAAACGCGAGGGCTAGGTTTGCGACTCGTTGCATCATTGTGGTTTCCTTGTTGCGTCTGAACCGGCATTCGCTTTCTTGCGCATGCGCACAACCGAACCGCCCTGTTCGAAACCAACCTCATCCATGAGCGTTCTGATCAAGTAAATCCCGCGGCCGTGAGTCCGCAGCCGATTGTGCGGAGACGTTGGATCAGGAACAGCGTCATGATTAAATCCGTGACCTTCATCCTCGACCGTTACCGAGACCTCCCCGTCTCCCGTACAACGGCACTTGACGTAAACGCGCTTGTGGGGGTCCTCCTGGTTGCCGTGGACGATGGCATTCGCAATAGCTTCGCGCAGCGCCAGTTCGATTTCGACGTTGTTTCCGTCTGCCACGCGGAACCTTGAAATGAAGCGCATCAGTCCATCCACGAATGGCGAGATGATGTCGACGTGACTGGGAAGAGTGTTGCGCAGCTCAACAAAAGAAGCAGGGCGAGAAGTTTGTGATGCGGGTGAAGCCTCAGCATCTGTTATGGCTTTGGCTTCGCTGGCGAATGACTCTGGTCCGCCAACACAATGGATTTGTGCTGCATTTGTTTCTTCGAACATGGTGGCCTCCTTTCTTCTCAAGGACCTGCGCTTTCTACGCCGATTTCTTGATTTGTGACGGGAACTCGATCACTGTCCCGCGCTGCTGCGCTCGAACCCACTTGACGTTCTTGCGAAACCGGTTGGGAATGTAGAACTCAATAACGTGTGCCATAGCCATCCTCCAATGCGTGCATACTCTGGCAGTGGTCTATGCAGGCAGCGCGCCATTTCCACTGCATTGAAAACACAGTGTTCGCCTTCGGGAGTTTCGCGGGGATGCTCAGCAAAATGACGAACGTTCAGCGGACCTGCCACGGTGGGCCATCGGCAGAACGGGAGCGGACCCCCCATTGGTGTGGGCGTGGGCAACGCATTCAGCACAAAAGCGATTAGGGAATTACGGCGGATTCACGAACGACTACACGATGGTATTGGCAATACCCTGGTATTACTATGGCGGAACACGCAAAGAGGAGGATGTGTCGAAGAGGTCGAAAGTGTCGAGACAGCCGGTGGAAGCAGGTGCCGAAGAGGGGCGGCTCCCCCGCTATCTCGAAGTGGGTCGCTTCTGCCCGTACTTATCGATGCCCAGCCGCCGGATCTTCGATTCCAGCGTCTGTCGTGGTATCCCCAGTTTCGCAGCCGCTCCGGAAGGTCCGGATATCCGCCCATGGGTCTCGGCGAGGGCAGCTTGGATCATTTCCACTTCACGATCATCCAACACCGAAAGGCCTTCGTGCGACGTTGATTCGCTAGGTTCGCTTTTCAACCAGCTCTCATCAACGACGAACGTGTCGGTTTCACAGAGCACAACTGCACGTTCCACGACGTTCTGTAATTCGCGAATGTTTCCGGGCCAATCGTAGCTTTGTAGCTGTTCTAGGGTATGCTTGCCGATATGAAGGATGTTTTTGCCGGCATCTTTGGCAAAGCGCCCGACGAAGTACTCGACGAGCAATGGAATATCTTCGGATCTCTCGCGGAGCGGCGGAACGCCCATCGGAAAGACGTTCAATCTGTAGAAAAGATCCTGGCGGAAGGTTCCAGCCGCCACGGCGTCCGGCAGGTCACGATTGGTTGCCGCAATGAGGCGGACATCTACTGAGATCGGATGATTACTGCCGACCCGCTCAAATTCTCTTTCTTGTAACACCCGCAGGAGGGCGATCTGTGTGTCCATCGGGAGTTCACCGATTTCATCCAGAAACAGCGTACCCCCATTGGCGGCTTCAAATCTTCCCACCCTTCGTTGCAGTGCGCCGGTGAAGGCTCCCTTTTCATGGCCGAAAAGCTCGGAAGCAATCAGCGACTGCGGAATCGCGGCGCAATTGACCCGCACGAAGGCTCTGTTTGCGCGTTTCGATCTCCGATGCAGCGCACGCGCAATCAGTTCCTTGCCCGTTCCGGTTTCACCCAGAATGAGGACCGTCGAGTCTGAAGGCGCAACCTTCTCCACCTTTTTCAGGAGCTGGCGTATGGGGCTCGAAGAGCCGACAATCTCCTCAAACATCGAAGAACGATCGATTTCCTCCCGCAGAACGAGGTTCTCGTTGCGGAGCCGCTCTTCGGTGCTCTTCTGCTCATCGATATTGGTCGCCGTAACGTACCAGCGGATGATCTGGCCAGATTCGTCTCTTAGCGGGTTGTACTGAACCAGATGCCAGCGATACTGACCCTCCTTGAACAAAACGCGCATCTGCAAATCGAACGGAACTCCCTCCAAAAGTCCCGCCCGACGTTCGTCGCGAAGACGGTTGAGATCGTCGGGATGGAAGGCCCGCACCGAGAACCCTTCACTCTTTACATCGTCGATTGTCAGCCCGGTAATATCTAGCGCAACGCGATTTGCATAGATGGTCGTTCCATCAGGCGCTAGCACCACGATGGGCTGGCGAATCGTATCGGTGATCGTACGAAGGTTTTCCTCACTTTGCCGTAGCTTCTCCTCGGCGCGCTTGCGGTCGTCGATGTCGGTAGCTGTGGCGTACCAGCGAATGATCTGGCCCGATTCGTCTTTCAGTGGATTGTATTGAAGGAGATGCCAGCGATATTGCCCGCCCTTGAAAAACACGCGCACCTCCGAATCGAACGGAGCGCCACTCGATAGCCCTTGTTGACGCTCGGCGGACAGGCGGTCTACATCGCCTGGATGGAAGGACCTGGCTAATAACCCTTTCTTATCCAACTCGTCAATGGCGAGTCCCGTGAGATCCAGGGCCACCCGGTTTGCGTAAAGCGTACTTCCATCGGGTGCGAGGGCCACGATTGGCTGTCGAATCGTATCGGTGATAGTGCGAAGCTCTTGCTCACTTCGTCTTAGCTTTTCCTCGGCGCGCTTGCGGTCGTCGATATCGGTTGCCGTAACGTACCAACGGATGATCTTGCCTGATTCGTTTTTTAAAGGGTTGTACTGCGAGACATGCCAGCGATACTCTCCGTCCTTCGGCAACAAGCGCATTTCCAGCGCGAAGCGAGCTCCCTTCGACAGTCCGATGCGACGCTCGTCGAGTACTCGATCTAGATCGTCAGGATGGCAGGTTCGCTCTAAGTGCCCTTTACCTTTCACCTCTTCCAGGGTGAGTCCAGTGCGATCAAGAGCCATCCGGTTCACGTATAGTGTCGCGCCATCTGGCGCGAGGACCGAGATGCCAATGGGAATGGCATCGGTGATCGTGAGAAGATCAGTCACGTCCTGAACCGCCCCGACGTACTCCAGCCGACCATCCTTATCTCGAGTGGCATGGGCGAACAAATGAACGTGCTTGACGGACTGGTCAGGCATCAGCAGTCGGTGCTGGTATTCGAAATCGCGAGCGGCGTGTCGCGCTCGTTCGATCATGTCCTGCAACAACGGGAGGTCATCGGGGTATACTCGGCTGGCAATCCGCTCGAGCGTTACTGGCTGACGGTCATCAAATTCAAAAATGCGATAGAGCTGCTCTGACCAAGTGATTTCGTCGGTCTCGAGGCACCAAGAAAAGCTGCCAGTTCGGCTGAGACGTTGCCCTTCCGCCAGGAATGCCTCACTTTGCTTCAATTTCTGCTCGGCGCGCTTAAGGTCGTCGATGTCAGTAAGGAGGAGATACCACGCGGTTATCGCATCTTCCCCATTTCGCACCGGGAGACCGCGGACTTGGAACCATCGGTACACTCCGTCTGCACGGCGGCAGCGGTGTTCGACTTCGTAGATCCGACCCTCTTCGACCGACTTGATGCGAGCCTCGATAATGCTTGGAAGGTCATCAGGATGAACGACATCGGTCAGGGCCCAGTCCTTCAACTGCTCGCTCGTTTTGCCGAAATACTCCAAGGTCTGGCGGTTGAGAAACTCGACCTCCCCAGTTGCGCCCATCGTCGCCACCAGCCCAGGAATGTTATCGACGATCTGACGCCAGGACATTTCCCTCGCTCGCAAGGTTTCCTCTGCCCGCTTGCGATCGTCGATGTCTATGTTTGTTCCGTACCACCTGACAATGTTGCCGGATTCATCCCGCAGTGGGTTCGCGAAAATAAGAAACCATCGATGGGACCCGTCGAAGCGGCGAAGGCGCACTTCTGTGGTGCCCGCCTCCTGGGTCTGCCTGAGATCCTGCCACCAGTTTTCGAGTTGTTGGATGTCGTCCCGGTGGACGGTCGATTTCCACTTCGATCCATACAACTCGTCAGGAGAAGTTCCCGTGTAATCTTGAAATCGCTGGTTGAAGAAATCCAGGGAGCCATCCGGCAAAGCAGACCAAGCAAGCGCTGGAACGGCGTCGATGAAAGAGCGTTCCAAGGGAACAGGACTTTGACCCCCAGTCGTATTCATGGGGTGAGCCCGGCGCGCCGGCAGGAATTGGGGAACGCATTCGGCACAAAAGTGATTAGGCCATTAGGCCGGGTCCCAAGCAATTAGACGATGGTATCGGTAATACCTTGGTATCGGTAAGGCGAACCTTGGCGCGCTCGTGCGAGCGAGCCGAATTATACCCTCTACCAATAACGAAAGGCACGCCAGTGGCAGAGGGTCCTCCGCTAGATTCGGGATTCCCCTTCGATTGCGTCAGCTGCCATCCGAAGAACCGGGCTCCGATCCCTCGGCGCGCTCACGAAGCATCCATTCGCGAACGTAGGGAGGGCATTGGAGGAGTTGAATGCCCTCGTCTTCACAGCGAATCAGGAACTGAACCACTCCGAGGTCCACCAATGTGACCTCGCTCAAGTCCAGGATTTTGCTAGTGCAGTTGCCATCCATCTCCGACTGAATGCTGGCGATTTGGTTCGACTGAATTCGCCCGCTCAGCCGCAGTTTGGTCACGCATCCACCGTTATCTTTTTCAATTCTCAACATTTCGTGTTTACCCTGCCTTGCGAACAACCGCATACCTGGCCGCCGGCGCCGAGCGAGACAAATTGGGGAGCAGCGCTTGGCGCGCGGCTTCAAAAGTCTGCCATTGTCCGACGTCGGGGAGCGCGCGTTCCCGGTTACGAGCAACCAGGAGCAAGTCGTAGCCACGACGTGCCAGGGGATCGGCATAGACGGCGCCAATCCCTGAGGAGGCGCCAGTGATTACAGCGGCCCCCATCGATTGTGTGTTCATGTATTCATCCTTTTCTTATCGATAAATGATGTGGTTTGTCCAAGTGCGTTAGTCTGTCGAATCTAGAGTTGTCGTTGTAGTAAATCTAGTTCAGTGCGACAGGTGTCGCTGAAGGTTCTTAACGGATCGTGGCCATTCACGGCCTGAGATTGAATCTGCTCGATTGTGAGGTTGGGTTGTGGATACGTGCTCAGAACAATTTCTATAACCTGTTCCGCTTTTTGCAGAACGGCCTTCGAGGAACTGAGCCGAATGCGGCTCAACAGCGCATAAACTGGCAACATTGTTTGAAGATCACTCGTGTTATGCTGCATGGCGTCTATCAGCAAACGCGCGCTTTCGCCTATGAAGTCGGAGTACAGCGCCTCCTTTCGCGCAATCTGCTTTCCCAACAAGTCACGCCGATCCTGATGCCTCGCTGTGATCCACGTTCCGACGGCCGAACCCATTGCGCCGACGAGTGAACCAGTGATAGCGGCCAGCGCTGTGATCATCACCGAATTCATAGGTGCTCGGAACATATCTTCTTCATTGCCCCGCCGATGTAGTCGGCGGCGTGCCGGATTTGCGATTCGCACGTCCGGCTGCGCTTGAGTTTGCATTTCAACCGCCATTCGTAAAACATTGGTGCGCAAACGTTTGAGGTGCCGACCTCAGTTCCTTGCCTTCAGCAAAATGCTGAGCCTTCAGCAAACGTGATCGCCTGAGCATTGTTGTTCTCCCTTTGCTTTCAGAAACATTGCGAGTGGCACGAAGCTTGCTCCCACCGTACAGCGATGCAGGGCGGCTCGAAGAGGGATGGAGCGGCCGGCGCGATACGTTACAAGAAGGAAAACAGGAGGTCACCATGTGGATGCGATGCTGTGCAGCATGTAGACGAGTACTCAGAAAAGCTAGGCTCCGTGATCAGATTCGCTGCGAGTGCGGCTGGGAGTGGTAGCTGCGACGACAAACATAATTGCGTTTTACATACCGGATTCCGCCCGATCAGAAGATCATTCGCTGATCGCTCCGAAAGTAGTCAGCGTGACATGAAGCCAATGTGCAACGAAGGAGTTAGCTATGAGCGCGGTCGAATTTGGGCTGGCGTCGCAGACACCTTTTCTGGAAACACCGTCGCAAGTGCCGTTGGACGAACATTACCACGAACCGAAAGCATTGCAGTTATCCGAGGAAGAGGGTTACCCCGCCGACGAACCGAGCAGTGAGCGAGGCTTTGAACACATCGTCGGTCGGAGTGCTGCACTGCGACGTGTCCTGCGTCAGCTGGAGGTCGTAGCTCCGACCGATTCCGGCGTTTTGATTCTGGGAGAAACAGGTACG
>AR_comb_assmDRAFT_10055724_pt1 | contig 10490 bp, 12 predicted proteins | sample ArasoioldDNA_FD_10543 | JGI IMG/M metagenome (IMG submission 10543) | reverse complement strand
CGTCACGTGATCCGCGCGATCCGCGTCCCGTCACGTGATCCGCGCGATCCGCGTCCCGTCACGTGATCCGCGCGATCCGCGTCTCGTGTGATCCGTGTAATCGGTGGCCCTATTCGGGCTTGACCGACTCTCCATCCGGGCCACTCCAATAGCGGCCGAACTCGTCGAGGAACGTCAGGGTCTGGAAGGACTTCATCCGATCGAAGAAGAGGATGCCGTCGAGGTGATCCGTCTCGTGCTGGATGACGCGCGCCGTAAATCCCGACGCCTTGATCTCGACGCGCTTGCCTCGTCGATCGTAAGCACGCACCGAAATCTGGCGTGACCGCGGCACACGGCCCCGGATGTCAGGGATGCTGAGACATCCCTCCCAGTCGTCGACGATTTCCTGACCGATCGGCGTAATCTCCGGGTTGATGAGCGCCATCATCGGCACGCCGCGGGCCGTGTCTTCGTCCTCCTCGTCGGGCGCGAACCCGGCAACGAAGACTCGTAGACTTTCATGCACCTGCGGCGCCGCCAGCCCGACGCCCTGATACTCATGCATCGTCTCGAACAGGTCGTCGATGAGCTGCTGAACCTGGGGCGAGCCAATCTGACCGGGATCGATCGGGCGCGCCTTCGCTCGAAGCACGGGATGGCCCATCCGTGCAACCTTCAGAATCGCCATATCGGGATTATATTCGTGGAGATGGAGCCGGTTGCTTATCGCTTCTGCCCGTCGTGCGGCGGCCGCCTCGAGCCGCGCCTGCTCAAGGCAACCGAGCCGGAGCGTCCGGTCTGTACGGCATGCGGATACGTCGTCTATCTCGATCCGAAGGTTGCGGTCGGCACGATCATCCGCACCGATGACGAAAGGCTCGTTCTGGTGCGGCGCGCGATCCAGCCTGGGTACGGACTGTGGGTGTTCCCCGGCGGCTACGTCGATCGTGGCGAGGAGGTGACCGCGGCGGCGATCCGTGAGGCGCGCGAAGAATCGGGGCTCGAGATACGCATCGACTCGCTGCTGAACATCTATTCGTATGGCGGCCGATCGCCGATCATCATTGTCTACGCGGCCACAGCACTGAGCGGCGAGCTCTGTGGCGACGATGAATGCCTGGAGACAGGATTGTTCCGGTCGTCCGAGATTCCGTGGGACGCGCTGGCGTTCCGGAGCACATCGGAAGCCTTGCGCGACTATTTCAAAATCGAGCGGCTGAGCTCGAAAGTGAAATAGAAAACCGCCTGAATCTGCGCACATCTGCGCAGGATGGGCCAAACGAGGGTGGTATACTTCTAGCCTCCACCCTGCGAAGCGACCACTCTTTTTCTGTCTGTGCCGGCCTCGGTGTGTCCGAGGATTGGGAAGGTTTGTTCAAGGTCATCGTATGAGACACGCACTGATCGCGTTCTGCCTCGCGGCTGCCGCATCCGCCTGCAGCGGCTACGAGCAAAAGAGCACGCTCGAACCTTCGGCCACCGGCGTCTCCGCGCTCCTTGGCAGCTGGAGCTCCGCCAGCCTCGTTCCAAGCGCCGACTCGTGCAGCGATTTCAAGTGGAACGTCACGCAGCAGACTGGAAATTCCGCGAGCGGCACGTTCAGCGCAACCTGTAAAGGCGATCTCAAGGTGTCCGGAACCGCGAGCGGAACGCTCTCCGGTTCGACGGTGACGTGGACGGCACAGGCCACCGCGTCTGTGGCCAACGTCCTTTCGTGCCCCATCTCGCTGAACGGCACCGCCGAATTGGGTTCGGATTCGATTCGAGTTCCCTACGCCGGCGACACGTGTCTGGGCAAGGTCAGCGGCGTAGAGATACTCAAAAAGAACTAGATCAGGCGAGTTCGTTCGCCGACTTCGCACCGTAGAACTCGAACCATGGGTGCGCCGGCTTGAGCCGGTCATTGACGTTGCTGATGTTCTTCACGCCTTCGGCTTCGAGCCACTTCCGGAACGCGTCAGCGCCGCTCTTGCCGTAGACGGCAATGCCGTCCTTCCATGTCGCCCGGCCGCACAGCACGCCCGAGAACCGCGTCCCCGCTTCCGCTGCAAGCTCCAGCGACTCGGTGAACTCCTGGTTGCTGACGCCGGCTGAAAGATATATGAATGGCCGCGTCGCCACGTCAGCGGAGCGACGGAAGTAGTCCATCGCCTCCTGCTTCGAGTACGCCTTCTGTCCGCCGAAGGCTTTCGCGCCTTCAACGAACTTCATGTTGATTGGCATCTCGACCTTCATGACGTCGACACCGTAGCGCTCCTTGGTGAACTCGGCCATGCTGCCGGTGACGATCTGCGGCTTCTTCTTCGCGAACTCGAGCCCCTTCTCGTCGGCGCCTTCTTCATAGCCGACGAACTCGAGGAAGAACGGGATGTCGTTGGCGCGGCACTCGTCGCCGATTCGCTCGACCCAGGCGTGTTTCTGGTCGTTAACCTCCTTGGGGTCGAACGGCGTGTAGTAGAGAAGGATCTTGATGCAGTCGGCGCCGGCTTCCTTCAGGCGGCGCACCGACCAGTGATCGAGGAGATCGCCAAGCCGGCCTTTGGCCGTCGCATCGTAGCCGGTCTTTTCGTAGGCCATCAACAACCCGGCGTTCTTCGCGCGGCGCTTGCTCGCCGGCAGGCCCCACTCGGGGTCGAGGAGAATTGCGCTGGCGTGCGGCGTCAGGACTTCGGTGACGAGCGACTTGAACTCCTCGATGTCATGGTCGCCGACATTGCCGCCCTTTTCCTTGGCCAGGGCCTTCTGCAACGACCCACGCTGATCCATCGCCGCGGCAGCGATAACGCCTCGCTCGTTCGACACGGCCTTCATGCCCGCCAGCTTGCCCGGTGTAAATTTCACAATACTCTCCTCGGGAAAACCTTCATTTTATTACAGGAAACTGGAAGTACTCCACGGCTGCGGCCGCGACGGCGCGATCGACGATCTCATCGATCGGCAGCGCCTCCTCTGCCCTCAGCACGTCCACCCGCCGCGCCTTGGTCGCCGGATGCTTCGGCGTAAACAGCGTGCAGCAGTCCTGATCCGGAATGATCGAGATCGGATACGTCCCGAGGCGCTGTGACTCCGTGGTGATCTCCTCTTTGTCCATACCGATGAGCGGCCGTAGCACAGGCATCGTCGCGACGTCGTTGATTGCCGTCAGATTCTCGATCGTCTGCGATGCCACCTGGCCGACGACCTCGCCGGTCACGAGCGCGCCTGCCCGATGTGCGTGGGCGATTGCCTGGGCAATCCGCATCATCAGGCGCCGGTAGATGACGACGCGGAGGGGCGGTGCCACCGAAAGAACCACTTGCTGCTGGATCTCACCAAAGGGCACGAGGAACAGTCGGGAGCGAAATTGGAACTGCGTCAGCAGCCGCACCAGCTCTCGCGCCTTCTCCTGCGACGCGCGGGACAGGATCGGGTAGCTGTGGAAGTGGACGAACAACACACGGCAGCCGCGGCGCATCAGGCGCCACGCGGCCACAGGCGAATCAATGCCACCCGAGAGCAGGCAGACGACGCGGCCGCTCACGCCGACAGGCAGGCCTCCCGGACCTGGGTGCTTGCCGAAGAAGTAGAACGCCTCATCCGACAACGTTTCGACATGGATCGTGAACTCGGGGTCGTCGAGGTCCACGTGCCAGCCGCGCGCTTCCTTGATGCGTCCGCCGACCTCACCTTCGATCTGCGGCGATGTCATCGGAAACCGCTTGTCCGCCCGGCGCACCGACACGCGAAACGACCGCGGGTCCTGCGGATCGAGATCTCGTAGTATCTCAGCGGCGATGGCATCGATGTCGAGCCGCGCGCGTCCAGCGCGTGCGAAGTTGCCGGCGCCAAATACTTTCGACAGCCGGTCTCGCACTGTGAGCCAGTCAGCGTTGTCGCCGAGCACCACTTCGATACGGCCCTGCAGCGCCCGTACCCTGGTTATGTCGAGATCGGCCGTTGCCTCGCGGATGTTCCGCACGAGGCGCGCGATGAACCAGGGCCGGTTGCGGCCTTTGAGCGCAATTTCCTGGTAGTGAACGATGATGGACTTCATGGAAATGCTGAATGGTGCAATGAATGATGAAGTTCAGAATTTACTTCAGCATTCAGCCTTCAGCATTCAGAATTGCGCGTGCCGCCCTGTGGCCGCTGACGACGGCGCTCTCTATGGTTCCCGGCAGCCCCGTATCGATCCAATCGCCGGCCAGCCACAGGCCCTTGAGTTGCGTCGATGTCCCGGGCCGCGCCGGCTGGCCGGCGGCGAGCGAGAACGTCGCATGTTTCTCACGGATGACCGTGCCTCTGACGAGCCGCGCAGCTCTCGCGCCAGGAAGCGCCTCCGCCACTTCCCGAGCGGCCGCCGCAATCACGCCGTCTGCTTTTTCCTGCGCCAGCGCGTCGGCGCCGCTCGCAACGAGCGACAGGTGGGACGTCTCGCTGCCGAACGCCATACGCTTGTCGAACACCCACTGCATGGATCGGCCGGGTAGCCCGACAAACGTCTCGTCCATCACCCGCCGGTCGTACCAGAGATTCACGGTCACGATCGTCTTGGACTCCATGGCGGCACTCTGTTGCAGAAGAGCCGCCACCGCATCCGGCGCCTCTCCAGCGAACAGCGTTCGCATGCCAAACCACGGCACGGCGGCAATTACGTTCGGCACCACGACACGTTCGCCTCGCACGTCGACTCCCGTCACGCGCTGACCATCGGTGACGATGCGAGCAAGCGCTCCAATTCGCACGTCGCCGCCGTGAGCCTTTATGTAGCGGTCCGCTGGCACCGCGTACATTTCGTTCAACGGCCGGATCGGAACCGCGATTGCGGAGGCATCGCGATCTGGTCCAAACATCTGGGCGAGCACTCGAACGAACGGTGTGGCGAGTGCTTCTGCCGGTGACTGGTTGAGAGCGGCAAGCGCCAGCGGCTCCCACAACCATTCGATCAGTTGGTCGGTCTGGCCCCGAGCGCGCAGCCATTGCGATACGGTCAGGTCACCGTTCGTCGTCACACGCCCTGTTCGTGCGAGCTCGGTGCGCGCCTTCCGCAATGCCGGCGCCATCCGCAGAATCGATAAGCGATCGCTCAACGGCATCGCCGTCCACCTCAGCACCGCGCCGAGGAGGTGCAGCGGCGGCGGCAACCGCGGGCACTCGAGAACCGAACGTGTGCCTGAACGATCGAGAAACGGCACGCTGAGCGCCGGCTGCTGCCTGACGAAATCCGTCGCACCGATGCGCCGCAGGAACGCGAACGTCTCGTTGTAACACCCGAACAGCACGTGCTGACCGTTGTCTACGAGCTCGCCGGTCACGCGATCGCGGAACGCCGTCGCCCGTCCGCCGAGCTGTGGCCTCGCCTCGACGACCAGCACGCGCATGCCTGCTTCGGCGAGTGCGGTCGCGGCGGACAGCCCGGCGAAGCCGCCGCCCACGACGACGGCGTCCGGCGTCATCGAATCGAAGCGTCCGCCCGCGTTCGGAGCATGCCGGGCAGGAGGAGGGTTCTCAACCACGTCGACGCGGCAATGACGGCGCGTCGCGGCCGAGGCACGCGAACGACCTCCGAGAAGACGTCGTAGTCGCGCTGCTCGATCCGGTCGAGCATGGCGCGATAGATGGCGCCCATGATCTCGGCTGCGACCAGGCGGCGGGCATCAGCCCGCGGCAGCGCACGCGCCGCGCGCGCGTAATATTCTCTCGCCCGCCTTGCCTGGTGACGCAATAGCGCGTTGACGGCCGGCGAACGCACACCATGGCCAGTATTTGCGGCTTCCAGGCGCAGGTCGTTCTCGTTACATCCAAAGGAACGCAGTTCTTCCTGCGGCAAATAGACACGACCGTGCTCGAGATCGCCGCGCACGTCGCGCAGGATGTTCGTGAGCTGCAGCGCCACCCCGAGGTCGATCGCGTACTGGCGCGACGCCGGCTCGCGGCAACCGAAGATATCAAGGCAGATCAGACCGACTGCCGACGCGACGCGGATGCAGTACTGATACAGCTCATCGAACGTTTCGTAGCGCCGCGATCCGAGATCCATCTCGACGCCTTCGATCAACGCCTCGAACGGCTCGCGACTGAGCCCGAACTCGGAGACGAGCGGGGCGAGCGCGCGACCCTGCCGGGTTTCTGGTGATCCATTGCCGAAGCAGGCCGTCAGCTCCCGCCGCCACCGCACAATCTCCTCAGCTGCTGACACACCTTTCGTCACGTCGATCTCGTCCACCGCATCGTCGACAGCGCGGCAGAAGTCCCACACGGCGATGATGGCCTGTCGCTTGGCTGGCGGCAGCACGAGGAACGAATAGTAGAAGCTGGTGTCGCGGGACACTGATCGGTATCGGTTCTGGGTTCGTGGTTCTTGGTTCGTCGTTCAGGTTCGTCGTTCCTGGTTCCGGTTCTTAGTTCCGGTTCTTGGTTCTTGGTTCTTGGTTCTGTAACATCGCTCTCGCAGTCCGTCGTGCTGGCCCCAACGCCGAACGGAGCCCGAAACGGAACCCCGGAACGAGGAACCGGAACCAGGAACGACGAACCTGAACGACGAACCCAGAACGACGAACCCAGAACCAACAGCGTCAGCGCCAGAGCACGGCATCGCGAAGCAAGCCCGGCAAATCACGTGCTCCAATCGACGGTCGCTGGTTGAAGACGTCGAAGCCGTGCCGTTCGAGCTTGTCGAGAATGCGCGAGCCGCCAAGCCACGTCAACCGCAGCTCGAACTTGAGCCGCCCGCTGACGCCATCGCACACACCGCGGCCGGCGGCAAAGAGCGCCCGCGTCCGCCGGACCATCATCTGCATCACCCGGCGCCACTCGGGTGTCATGTTTCCCGCCGTCAAATCTTCTTCTCGCGCGCCTCCCGTGACCAGGTCCTCGCGCGGCACGTAAAGACGGCCGATCGCCCAGTCACGCCCAAGATCCTGCCAGAAGTTCGCGAGCTGCAAGGCCGTGCAAACCGCGTCCGACTGTGTATCGAGCTTCGGATCGTCATAGCCGGCGACGCGTAGCACGAGCCGGCCGACTGGATTCGCCGAACGACGGCAATAGTCGAGCACGCTCGTCCAGTTCTCGTATCTCGTCGTCGTCACGTCCTGCCGGAAGGCACTCAGCAAATCTTCGAACAAGCCAATCGGCAGACGACACTCTCGAATCGTCCGCCCGAGCGCGAGAAATACCGGGTCCGGATCCCCGTAGGGCGCGACTTTCGTTGCGCCGTCGGAGTCGCCGGAGCCGCCGAACTGAAGTTCGGCGCTGCGGGTGAGCCGCCGTCCCCAGTCGTCGAGCAGACGCAGTCGCTCGGCCGGTGCGAGGCCAGGCTCGTCAGCAAAATCGTCAGCCGTGCGCGCAAAGGCGTAGATCGCGGCGATGTGCGGCCGCATCGCGACCGGGAGGAGACGCGAGGCAACGGGAAAGTTTTCGTAGTGCTCCCGGGCACGCCGCTCGCACTGCGCGTACGCGAGCGACAGCGCAGCATCGTGACTCACCACTCGAGCTCTGGCGGGCCGGCGCGACGCGTCGCCACACGCGCCATCACGAACAGAAAATCCGACAGCCGGTTCAAGTACACGAGGATCGTTCGATCGACCTGATCCCGACCGAGCGCGACGACGCCGCGCTCGGCGCGACGGCTGATCGTTCGCGCCACGTGCAGCGACGCGCCTGACGCCGAGCCGCCCGCGAGGATGAACCGGCGCAACGGCGGCAGCTCGGCCTCGAGCGTGTCAATCCAGAGTTCGAGCCGACTGGCGTCGTCGTCAGTGACGGCAGCTTTCTCGACGCGATTCGCCACTGACCCTCCAGGGTCGGCGAGCCGGGCGCCGATCGCAAACAGATCGCGCTGCACGTGCTCCAGCATCGCGGCAAGGTCAGAATCGAGCGCTCCGGAACGGACCAGGCCCAGCCACGCGTTGAGCTCGTCTACGTCCCCGTAGGCAGCGACACGAGGATCGGCTTTGGAGACACGCGTTCCGCCGAGGAGCGCCGTCTCTCCACTATCGCCGGTCCTGGTGTAGATTTTCACTCACCAATTATAGGTGGCTTTGAGCGCGAGTTAGACCGCCGCGCGAGGGGGTTCAACAAGGGTGGGTTCCACACGAGAACTTCGGAGCGAGACGCGCGCAGCCAGACGTCCTCCTCGCCAACTTCCCCCTCCGGCCGACAGACAACGCTTCAGACGACGGTTGCTCGAGTGGTACCGTCGTTACGGCCGTGATCTGCCCTGGCGACAGACGACCGACCCCTATCACATCCTCGTGTCTGAAGTCATGCTGCAGCAGACGCAGGTCGACCGCGTGCTGCCCAAGTATGCCGAATGGCTCGAGAAGTATCCGACGCTCGAAGCGCTTGCCGACGCCGCCGAAGCTGATGTCTCCGCGACATGGCGTCCGCTTGGCTACAACATCCGGCCCAAAAGGCTCCACGCCATCGCGCGCGAATCGATGGCGCGCTACGGAGGTCAATTGCCATCGGACGAAGCGACGCTGCTGTCTTTCAAGGGCATCGGCGAGTACACCGCCGGAGCGGTCCTGAGCTTCGCCTTCGGCCAGCGCGCCGCCATCCTCGACACCAACGTCGCACGAGTGCTCTTTCGCATGTTCGTCGGCCGGGGCGATCTCAAGAGCCACGCGATGAAGCGGCACCTCTGGGACGTGTCGCGCGCTGTACTGCCTCAACGTCATGTCTTCGACTTCAATCAGGCGCTGATGGACTTCGGCGCTACGCTCTGCACGGCGCGCAGCCCGAAGTGCCTGATCTGTCCGATGCGTCGGAACTGTGCCGCGTATCCGTTCAACCCCGAGCACGAGCGGGTGAACCGGTGACATCGGCCGCAGCGCCGGGACCGCCGCGGATCGTCGTGACTGCGGCCGTCATCGAACGCAACAACTGCTACCTTGTCACCCGTCGCCTGCAAGGCTCGCACCTCGCGGGCTATTGGGAGTTTCCCGGCGGGAAGTGCGATGACGGCGAAGCGCTCGCCGCCTGCCTGGAACGCGAGATCACCGAGGAGCTCGCCGTCGACAGCCGTATCGGTGACAAAGTCTACGAAGTCGCCCACAGCTATCCCGAACGCATCGTCGAGCTCCATTTCTTTCGATGCGAGCTCGGTGGTGAACCGCGGGCGGTGCTCGGTCAGGAGATGCGGTGGGTGCCGCGAGCGGAACTCAAAACGCTGGACTTTCCACCCGCCGATGCCGAGCTCATCGCACTGCTGAGTGCTGAAGCCTGAATACTCAAGTGGAGACCTCAGAGGAACGGGAGAGCCGCCACGGCTGCCGGGATGCCAGCACCGATGGTCACGGCGGTGCCAGGCTGAACGAAATCGCGGTGCACATAGCCGAGGGCAATCGGCCGTTCCAGCGATGCCGACAAGACCGCGCTCGTGACCGATCCAATAACGCGATCGCCAGCGGCGATCGACGCGCCGATTGCGGGGACGTCCGACGACCCTTCGCACGTCAAACCGACGAGCCGCCGCGCCACGCGGCCGTGGCCCCGGTCCAACACGCGGATGATGACTTCCTGTCCGACGTAGCAGCCCTTCGTCCGGCTGATCGCGCGATCTTCGATGCCGGCCTCGAGCGGTATCGTGTCCTCGGTCATGTCCTTGCCGAAAACAGGACGGCCGGTCTCGACTCGGCGGATCTCGGCGGCATCCGATTCAACTCTGGTCGCACCGGCATCGACGATCGCCAGCGCCAGCGCATCGCCCTGCGCGGCAGAAATCCATAAGTCGAATCCGGTCTCCCCGAGGTCGTCACGGCGGACGACCATGACCACCTCGCCCGTGTTTCTCCAGGGTGACGTCCGATGATCGAGAACGTTCAGACGATCGAAGTCGAACGCCTCGGAGGAAAGATCGAGTTCGCGAAGAACATCCGCCGACTTCGGGCCAAAGACGCCGAGCTGGCGAATGGAGTCGCTGACGTCCGATACGACGACGTCCTCGCTGAACACGAATTGGTCGAGGTGTGCGACAACACGAGGCGTGACGTACCGTTCGAGATCCATCAGTACGGCATCGCCAGTCTCGACGACGTACATGTCGGAGATCATCCGGCCCTGTGCCGTGAGCAGACACGCGTAGCAGCCCGTCCCAGGCGTGAGCGCGGCAATGTCGTTGGTCAGGAGGCCCTGCAGATAGTCGCGGCGATCCTTGCCGGTCAGGCGAATCCGGCCGCGATCGGACCTGTCCACGAGGGCTGCGCCCTGGCGCAGCGCCAGATACTGTTCCGGTGAAATCATGCTCGGCGTGCTGATATCCTCAAGGAATGGGGTTTCAGAGATATTGTACCGCCGCCGTGGTACTCGGCCTTCTGGCCGCGTCGCTGCCGGTTTCGGCTCAGATTGAGCCGATTCCCGGCGAAGCGACATTCAACATCTTCGTTCGCGGCACCGACGTCGGGCGCGAGCAGGTCAACCTTGCGCGATCCGGATCGCAATGGATCCTCACGGCCACTGGGCGCCTGGGCGACGCCGCCCTCAGCCGTTTCGAACTGAAGTACGCATCCGACTGGCATCCGATCGAGCTG
>AR_comb_assmDRAFT_10866739_pt1 | contig 10491 bp, 7 predicted proteins | sample ArasoioldDNA_FD_10543 | JGI IMG/M metagenome (IMG submission 10543) | reverse complement strand
AAGAACTGCTTGTTCAGGTCCGCGACCATCTGCATCATTTTGCGGGCCGTCTGCTTGGTCTCCTTGTCGTCGCTGGCGTTGTCGCCCATCACGTGGCAGTAGTTGCACTGCACGCCCAGCGAGGCGGCGACGTACTGCATCACGAGCTGCCACTGATCCGGTGGAACGTCCTTCAGCACCTGGACGTTTCGCAGCTGGAATCCGCCGCGTCCTCCGGGCCCGCCCGGGGGGCCCTGCGGCGGCTGGCCTCCCTGCGGCGGCTGGCCCCCCGGCGGTGGCGCGGGTTGTTGAGCCGACACGCCCGGGCGTCCGGCAAACGAAACGACGAGCATCGCGGCCAGAACGCCAATCGAAAGGCGAGCGAGGTGACGTGCGATCACGCGAATCCTCCTGAAAAAAGAGCATGTTCCAAAAAAGCGGCGCGCGGTCCGCCTTCGCCTCGTGATTGATACCCGACGAGGCTTCGGCGAGACTGCCGTCCGGTAGCGCAAGCAAGCCCGGACGGCAGAATTAGATACGAATACGCCTGTCTTCTGCAACGCGTTACATGCGCCCCTTTTATCGAGGAAACGCCGGGCGCATCGTGCGGGCGTCGATGTCGAGCCCGCAGACGCCCTCGAGGTGGTGAGCCTCGGTCCATGCGCGGGCCCGTTCGGCGTATTCCGGTTCCGGCGGGTTCATCAGGTTCCACCCGTCCGGGCCCCAGGCGCTGTAGCCGTTCAGCGTCGGCAACCCATGGTTCAGTGAAACGAACATTGCATCGATGTTGGACAGCGCCCAGAGATTGTTGGACCGCGACATGTACTCGGCAGATGCCGGCTGCATGAAGAATGATCGGCAGCCCGGGTCGATCTGAATGGGCGACTCCACCCATCGCCGGTAGACCGCGACGGGTCGGTCATAGCCGAGCACGTCAGCGCGATGATCGGTAATCATGAAGAACAAGAGCAGCACGCAGCAAAAGGCCCGGTAGCCGAGTCGGTGTCGAAGTCGTGTCAGAAACAGGCCAGCAGCCAGGATGAAGGCCAGCTCATACAGAAAGATGATGCGCGTCGGATCGCGAATCACGCTGAATCCGGGAACCTTGCGGAAGACGACAAGCCAGATGGAGAACCCGTCGATCCTGAGCGGGATGACGAAAACAAGGGCCGTTACCGCCATTGCCCACAGCGCATACTTTCGCGTCTTGATGTCGATCTTGAACCACGGCACCCACGCGAGGATCCCGAGGATGAACACGAGCTTGAACGAGCGAAATGTGTCGTAGACGCCGAGGTCCCGGAGCGCGGCGATCGGACCGGTCCATCTTGAGGAGCCGCGCACGCGGATTTGATTCAGCAGGTCCTGCTCGGGAAATCGGGGGTGCTCGAGGTACGCCGGGAGGTAGATCCACAGGAACACGAAAACACCGAGAACCGCTCCCGCGATGAAAGCCCGGAACCAGGGGGCGGGCATCCTCAACTCAACCCCGAAGGCGTTTTTGAAATCTGACTTGAGCCGTTGACCTCCGCGAAGCCTTACGAAGGCCGCGGCACACGCGAGCATCAGCAGCGCCGGCCGCCGCCAGTCCTGCGATGCGATCTTCACGCCGGCGAAGACGATCCTCACCCCGCCGAAAAACCACACGTATCCCGTCCACATCACCGCCAGAGCGGTTGCCAGAAGCGCCGCCCGCTCCGCTGCTCCGAGATCGCTCCAGGGCGCCCGCCTCGGAATCAGGCCGAGGACGCGCCACTCGACGACGGCTGCCGCCGCAAGAAACACGGCGGCGAAGCAGAACGCGAAGTGCGCCGTGTAGAAGTCGTGGGGAAAGAGCAACGTCGCCAGACACCCTGAAATCGCGGCAAGGACAAGCCGGCGCCGACCCGGATGGTGGTGAACCGACGTCAACAGCACGAGAAGGATGGGTGGAATCAGAAACACTGACGCACGCTGCGACCACACTCCCACCGTGCCGTTGATCACGTTCTGAGACGTCAGGAAGAACACGGTCAGCAGGAGCGATTCCACGAATGACAGGTCGAGGAATTTCCGGAAGATCACATACAGGCAGACGATGCCTGTCTCGATCATGAGGAAGAGGCTGAGCGAGTACGCCTGAAACGGATGGAAGAAGAACCGCACGGGCACGTAGAAGGGCGCGTACAGGATCAGCCCGTGCGAGTACCCCAGCGTCTTCGCCGCCGGGAAGAACATCGGCGGCGAGGACGGATCGCTGAACGTCAGGACGCTGTGATACCAGTGCTCGAGCAGGTAGTTGATGAAATACGGATCGATCCAGTCTCCGAGGCCCGAACGCCAGAACGTGTCGTGAAAGATGTCGAAAACGTAGGACAGGTAGGACAGCGACACCGCGAGCACGATCGACGCGCGGGCAATCCGTGCGACGCCTGTCAAGGGAGAAGGGAAAAGTGACAAGGGAAAAGCCGGCAGAGTTTCACGGCTTGTCCCCCGAATAGATCAGCGGCAGCCCGTTTTTCGAGTTGCCGACGACGATCACCTTCGCATTCTGACTCTTCACCAGCTCCATCGTCGCTTCGATGCCCTTCCACTCGAGCAGTTTTTCACTGATGCCCTGGCTGACGATGTCCTGAAAGTCCTTGATGCCGGCGGCCTCCACCCGTTTGCGTTCCGCTTCCTGCTTCTCGCGCTGTAGCACGAACTCCATGCGTTGCGCTTCCTGTTGCGCCTGCTGTTTCGCCTCGATGGCGTGCTTCAGCGTGTCGGGCAGCTGCAGGTCCCGCAGCAGCACGTTTTCGACGATGACGCCGCGCGGCGCAACCTGCCGCGCCACATCGTCCATGATCTGACGCGCGATGGTCTCGCGGGCGTCCGAGTACAACGATGACGCGGTGTTGCCGGAGGTGATTGCGCGTATTGCGGATCGGAAGGTGGGCTGCAGCAGCACCTCGGCGTAGTTGGGGCCAATTTTTTGGTACACCTCTGCGGCCCGTCCCGAGTCCAGGTGATACAGGATTGAGGCCTCGAGCCCCATGATCAGCCCTTCCTTTGAAGGGACCGATGCCCGCTCCTTATCTTCCTGCGTCTTGATGCTCAGCTCGGTAATCGTCGCGGCGGGATTGACGATATGGATGCCTTCGGCGAGTGTCTGCCCGGTCACGCGGCCGAAGATGCTGACCACACCGACATGCCCCGTGCGGACGCAGGACGTCGAGGAGAACGCGACGATGACGAGCACGATGAGCAGGACGAGCATGCCGGCGCCGCGGATAAACGTCTTGCCGGTACTCCCACCGTGTTCAATCGTGAAGGGTTCACGCATGGCTGACTCCTCGTTCCAGCGGGAACCTCAGACTTCCAGTTTCACGTACCGACGTTCAGCGGAAGCTGGAAGCTGGGCGCTGGAAACTGGTGAAGGGAGGATACACCACTGCTGTTTCGGCGCTGTTTCGTGTGGGTTAGCGGTGCCTTACTCGTCGAGTCAACGGAGAAAGCAGATTCCCAACCTGACCATACGATTTCCCATCGCACGCCCCGGCAGCGTCTGATCGTCTCGGCGTACGCGCAGGTTGTCGGGCACACTGCTTGCTGCCCCGCTGAGCGCGTCGCCGCAAACGACAACCCTAGCCGGTCGAGCCGGCCTCGTGGATCTGTGGCCATCGTCCTATCCCACCGCGCTCCTCTGGCATCCACTTCGTTCGCGACGTTCGTCGCGGCGACGCTGGTCGCCGCCGCCTGTGGCTCCACGTCGAAAACTGAAACCCTCACCACTCCGTCGCCAGTCAAGTGCACCGTCGAGGCGGCCGCCGACGGTCCGCCGTTTTCCGCCGCGGGCGGCTCCGGTTCGGTCCGCGTGGCGGCGAACCGGGATTGCCAGTGGGCCGCGAAAACCGACGCGTCCTGGGTGACGATCGCTCAACCCACCGAGGGGCAAGGAGAAGGGGCGGTGCGATTCTCGGTTGCCGCCAACGCTGACTCGGCATCGCGCAGCGCGAGCATCTCGGTCAACAACCAGCGTCTCGACATCCCCCAGGCGGGCAAACCGTGCGAGGTGAGCGTGTCGTCGAACCATGAGTCCATCGACGGCGCCGGCGGCAATCTGAGCGTGAGCGTGCGCGCGAGCGCGGACTCGTGTCAGTGGACCACCTCGTCTGGCGTTTCGTGGATCGCGATTGTGTCCGGCCCGGAAGGACACGGCAACGGCACCGTGTCGCTGCATGTCGATCCGGTGACTGGCCCGCCACGCAGCGGCAACGTCACGATCGCGGGACAGACGGTGCAGGTCGATCAAGGCACCGGCTGCAGTCTCGCGATCGGCACCGACACAGTCAGCATCGACTCGGCCGGCGGGGATCGGCAAGTTGCCGTGACCGCGAAGGCGGGTTGCACATGGACGGCGCAGAGCCAGACTCCCTGGATTGCGATTACGAGCGCCGCCAGCGGCAGCGGCGCAGGGGTCGTGGCATTCCGCATTGCCGCGAGCGATGGTCCGACGAGGTCCGGAACCCTTGTGGTCGCAGGGCGAACGGTGACGGTCACGCAATCTCCCGGATGTGGCTACTCGATTTCACCCTCAAACCTGACCGTCACCGCTCAAGCGGCGACGACGAGCGTTCAGGTGGACAGCGGAGCGGGATGCGCGTGGACGGCCGCGAGCGCGGTTCCCTGGATCAGCGTCGCCAGCAGCGCAAGCGGGAACGGACGCGGGCAAGTACAGATTGCGATCGCCGGAAACGATGGACCCGCTCGGACAGCAACGATCACGATCGCCGGACAATCGCTGACGATCGCGCAGTCAGGTGGCTGCTCGTACACCGTCGTCGCGGCGTCACAATCGCTTGGCGGCAACGGGGGCGCGGTCGCCGCGACGGTCACGACCGCAGCGGGCTGCGCCTGGACCGCGAGCGCGAGCGTCGATTGGATCACGATGGCGCCGGCGGCCGGCGTCGGCTCGGGGCAGACGACGCTCGCCGTCACAGCAAACGCGTCGGCACCTCGCACCGGCAGCGTGACGATCGCAGGACGAACATTGACCGTCAGCCAGGCCTCACTGTGTAACTGGACATTCGCACCCCGATCTCACGAACTCCAGGCGTCAGGAGGCACCGGCAATGTCCTCGTGTTCGTCTCCGGCGCTTGCAGCTGGACCGCGGTGCCCAACGTGCCGTGGATTCGAATCACGGCCGGAGGCTCCGGCACCGGCGCTGGGTTGTTACAGTTCCTGGTGGCCGCCAATTCGGGCGCATCCCGCACGGGCCTGATTGCGATTGGCGGGGAGAACTACGTCGTGAGTCAGAGCGGCAGCGGCGATTCTCAGAAATAGCGCCAATCGGACGTGTACGTTCAGGGCCTCCGATACGTTGTCTTCTACGGTGTGTCGTTGACACGCCACGGGGTCAGCAAGAAAGGAGATCCTCATGGCACGGAAGAAGGCGACGAAAACAAGCGCGGGCAAACCGCTGAAGGCAAAACCGCAGAAGATGCCGAAACCGGGTCCGATCCCGGATGTCATCTTCGGCCAAGCCTCTCCGCATTCGCAGGGTGGGGTCTCCCTCTTTGACGGCGGCTCGCGCATCAACAGTGAAACGGTCGCGAATTTCTATTCAGAACCAGACCTGATCCGTCGCGCGGTGGTGGCGCTGCAGGATGCCGGATTTCGAATCCTTCAAGTCTCGGGGCAGACGATCAATATCGCCGGCAGCCGCCGGCAGTACGAGCAGGCGTTCAACACGACCATCGTGACCGAAGAGCGCCCCGTCCTCAAGCTCCAGGGACCCTCGACTGCAACGTTCCTCGAGTCTCCGCAGACTGAAATGCCTGGTCTCATCTCGACCAAGAATTCGCCGTTCGCTGACCTGCTCGAAGGCGTTGCCCTGGAAGAGCCCCGTTATTTCAATGCGGTGTCGATGTTTCCGCCGCTGAAGGCGTACTGGCACCTGGACGTACCGGCCGGTGTGTCTCTCGGATGCAATGCAGACAAGGCGCATCGAGGCGGGATCACGGGCAAAGGGATCAAGGTATCGATGGTTGATTCCGGCCATTTCAAGCATCCGTTTTTCGCAGCACGTGGCTACCGTGTCGCGCCGGTGACGCTGGGGCCGGCTGCGGCGAACCCTCTTGCCGACGAGGTCGGGCACGGGACCGGTGAATCGGCCAACATCTTCGCCGTCGCCCCTGACGTCGAGCTGCTCCCGGTGAAAGTCAACTTCGTCAACTCGGTTGGCGCCTTCAACAGCGCAGTTGGACTGGCGCCGGACATTATCACCTGCAGCTGGGGGAGCAGCCGGCAGTTCGGACCGTTGAGCGCCGCCGATCAAGCGCTGGCGGCGGCGATTGCGGCCGCCGTGGCAAGCGGCATCACCGTGGTGTTCTCAGCTGGCAATGGTTCGTGGGGATTCCCCGGCCAGCATCCGGATGTCATCTCGGCGGGCGGTGTCTACATGCGCCCGGACGAAACCCTGGTGGCGTCTGACTACGCGAGCGGTTTCATGAGCAACATCTATCCCGGCCGAGGCGTGCCCGACTTGAGCGGCCTCGTGGGACTGTTGCCTCACGCCATGTACATCATGCTGCCCCTGGAAGCTGGCGATCAGATCGACGTGGGCAACGCAGGTGGGGTGCATCCTGCCGGTGACGAAACCGCGAACAACGACGGCTGGGCGGCGTTCAGCGGAACATCAGCGGCGGCCCCGCAGCTGGCCGGCGCGGCTGCCTTGGTGAAGCAGGCATGTCCCGGGCTGAAGCCCACGCAAATCAGAGACATTTTAAAGAAGGGCGCACGCGACGTGACGAGCGGTACCGGGGCACTCGGTCAGACGGCGGTCGTCGGACCGGACCTGGCGACCGGCACCGGGTTGGTGGACGCCAACAAATCCGTGATGCTCGCGAAGGTGCAATGTCTCGGACCGATTGTGCCGATTCTGCCAATTCAGCCGATTCAACCGGTACAACCGATCATTCCCATTCAGCCGGTTCAACCGATCGTGCCGGTGCAGCCGGTCCAACCGATCGTACCTGTACAGCCAGTGCAACCCATCGTCCCGATCCAGCCGATTCAGCCGATCGTGCCGGTCCAGCCCATTGTTCCGATACAACCGATCAACCCGATCGGCCCGATCGTAAACCCGGGACCGATTTCAGGACCGACGTCGGCTTCGTCATCGCAGGAGCAGCGATCCTCTACCGGCTTGACCGCCGAGGACATCGCGTCGCTCCAGGACATGATCGTGAACTCCGACCTGGAGGTCTGACGCGGAGAACATTCCCTGGACACACGGCGAGAGGTCGATGTGAAAGTCCTTCTGGTAAGCATGCCGTTTGGTGCGCTGGAGCGTCAGGCGCTCGGCCTGAGCATTCTGAAAGCCTGCCTTCAGCGCGCCGCGGTCCACTGCGAGATTCGCTATCTCAATTTCGATTTCGCGGCGCTGGTGGGTGTGCACGACTATTTCTGGCTCACCCGCCAGCTCCCGTACACCGCATTCGCGGGCGACTGGTGCTTCACCGGTCAGCTCTACGCCAGCGACGCGACGCGCGAGCAGCAGTACGTGGATCGTGTTCTTCGTGCTGATTGGAAGCTGTCGGAATCGGACGTCCGCCGGATCCTTCACGTGCGGAGCCTCACGGGAGTGTTCCTCGAGCACTGCTCTGGAGCCATCGATTGGGGTCGTTACGACGTCGTCGGATTTACCTCGACCTTCGAGCAGAACATTGCCTCGCTCGCGCTCGCGCAGTTAATCAAGCGGCGGCACCCACGGATCACGATCGTGTTCGGCGGCGCCAACTGGGAAGGCGAGATGGGTCTCGAGCTTCACCGGCGCTTTGCGTTTGTGGACTACGTCTGCTCGGGTGAGTCGGAAGTATCGCTGCCGGCATTGATTGAATGTGTTCGGCGGCGACGGGCGCCGATCGACGTGCCAGGCGTCGTCTACCGGAAAGACGGCGATTCCGTGCTGACGCCGGCGGGACCGCTCATCGAGAACCTCGACGATCTGCCCGTGCCCGATTACGACGACTACTTTCGCGACTTGGCGGCCAGCGGCGTGAACGCCGATGTGCTTCCCGTTCTCCTGTTTGAAACGGCACGCGGCTGCTGGTGGGGGGCGAAGTCACATTGCACGTTCTGCGGATTGAACGGTGGGGCGATGTCATTTCGCGCCAAAAGCCAGGCGCGTGCGCTGAGCGAACTCGGCGAACTGACTGGCCGCTGGGGCGTCACGATGGTCGAGAATGTGGACAACATCCTCGACATGCGATATTTCCAGGATTTCCTTCCGTCAGTCGCGGCGGCGCGGCCGGGCCTGCAGTTGTTCTACGAGGTCAAAGCCAATCTGCTGAGGCGGCACGTCAAGCTCCTTGCTGACGCCGGCGTCAACCGGATCCAACCCGGTATCGAGAGCATGAATGATCATGTCCTGGCGCTGATGCGCAAGGGCACGACCGCGCTGCAGAACATTCAGCTGCTCAAATGGTGTCGCGAATACGGCGTCGCCGCTGAATGGAATCTTCTGTACGGCTTTCCTGGCGAAACACGAGACGATTATCGAGAGATGCGGCAACTGCTTCCGGAGATCCGCTTTCTCGGTCCGCCGAGCGCGTGCGGCCCCCTGAGGCTCGACCGGTTCAGTCCGTATTTTGACCGGCCCGAGGAGTTTGGGCTGTGTAACGTCCGTCCGCTCACAAGCTATCGCTACCTGTACCCATTCGGAACGGAGTCACTGCGGAACATCGCATACTACTGCGACTTCGACTACGTCTCCGATCGGAATCCCCGAGGCTTCTCGGACGACGTGATCCAGTACGTGCAGGAGTGCCAGAGGAATCGTGAAACAGGAGTGCTGACCGCCGCAAGGCGTTCGGACGGCCAACTGATGCTGAATGACACGCGCGTCCTGGCAACCGCATCGAGTGTCGTTCTCGGCGGCCCGGAGCAGGCCGCCTACGAGTTCTGCGATCGTGCGCACAATCTGACCGCGATACACTCGCATCTCAGTCGCAGGTGTGCGGCTGTCTCGCTCGACGTTCAAAGGCTTCGCGCGTTCCTCGATTCGGCAGTGGCCAATCACCTCATGATTCGACAAGGTGACAGGTATCTCAGTATGGCGATTGCCGTTGGGGAACTCAGAACGCAGCTGGAGATCGCTGAACACGAGCCCCATCGACCGCTTCAACTGCTGAAGACTGCGTCATGAGCACGAACGAGGATCCGGTCATCTCCGCACAGGTCCTGCTGAGAGCAGCCGACGGCAAGAAGCCAAGCGACGCCGATCTCACCGCCGCGAGGATCAAGCAGATCGTTCCCGATCGTCCGACCATCGATATGGTCACCGGAGTTTTTTCGCGGGCACGCTTCGAGGTCGGCCAGGTGGTGGGTCTGAGCTTCTCGATCACCGGACGGCGCTCGCTTTTCGACTCGTTCCTCGGTGTGAGTGGCGCAGGCACGAGACCCGGAGAGGTCTCGCTCGAGCGGCTGCCGCAACCCGCCCGCCGTGCAATCGCGGCAATCACGTTTCCGCCACCACCGGATTTCGGGCCCCGCGCCTATTCGTCCGATTGAGAAATCGACATGTTGATGATCCCGCGGCGCATCCTGTCCACACCACTGATGCGACGGGGCGGCTACCAGGTAGTCCCCAAGCTCTTCGCGCCTGAAATCGTCGCAGCACTGAAGCAGGAGGCGGTGTCCCAGCAATCGCTGGCGTGCGAGACCAGGGTCCGGCAGTCGGATACCGAGTCGGTCCGTGGCGGTGATCCGGCTCGAAAGTTTCTCAACGCTCCGGGCGGCGATCTGCAAACCGCGCTCTACCTCGGCAAGGTCTTGCCGCAAGCACTGGCCGGCATCGTCGGCCTGCCGCTTGTACCCACCGGTCCAGCCGGAACTTTTACCTACTACTGCCGCGAGGGAGATTTCCTGACGATTCATCGCGACATCGTCGCGTGCGACGTGGCGTTGATCACCTGCCTGGACGAGCAAGGCATTCGATCGAGCGGTGGAAAGCTCTGTGTGTACCCCGGTCGGATCTGGGAGTATTTGAGTTCCCTGCGACGAGATCCGGTACGAGGAGCCGTAGCCATGCGACTCGAACCAGGTGAAAGCATCATTCTGCTTGGCGGGGTCGTGCCGCACTGCACGCTGCCGGTGACCGCCGGCCAGCGGCGGATCGTTTCATTGCTGTGCTATCGCGCCGTCATTTCGAAATGATCACGAGAGGGCGCGAAGCTTCGTCTGCTCTCTTAGGACCGAGCAGAGACCGAACGGTCGCGCTTTTGTTGTATAAAGGCGACCATGCTTGAGCTGATGAACCGGCGCGATTTGCTGCTCAAATGCGCCGCCCTGGGCGGGCTGACGCTCGGACCGGGCGTTTCGATTGCCGAAGCGCTCGAATGGGGCGCACCTCAAAATGTGGAGCGGACGCCGACTGCCTGGGACGAGCTCGGACCGTTCTACAAGAAGAACGCTCCCCACATGGCCCAGATGCGGCTGGCCAGCGATGCTGGCCTTCCCCTGTCGGTCTCGGGACAGGTGTTTGATAC
>AR_comb_assmDRAFT_10395941_pt1 | contig 10491 bp, 10 predicted proteins | sample ArasoioldDNA_FD_10543 | JGI IMG/M metagenome (IMG submission 10543) | reverse complement strand
GGGGCGGCACGCTGCATGTCGCTCTTGATCTTGTGCGACTTTGGGCGGCGTGGGCGGCAGAATTCTAACGATTTCTTTTTCTCACCCTCCCCGGTTCGCCAAGCTGTCAGACCGCGTCCGATTGTTACTTTGTATGTTGAAGCGCACCATCGTCGAATATCAACCAATGCTGGAAATAATTTGCGTGGGCCAGCGGATAATTTTCGATACCCAGATAAAGCGGTATCAGGATTTCGGTGTTCGAAGACGCAACTTCGGGTAGTTTTTACTGACGTGGAGGCAATATGTTAAAACGTGCCCTTAATTTGGCTTTGGTTCTTTTGAGCTTCTCAACACTCGCGCACGCGGGACCTTACAGCACTGTCCTGGTATATGGAGACAGCATTTCAGATAATGGCAACCTGTTCGCCGCAACTGGCCAGCCGGGCGCTCCTTATTATCAAGGCCGCAGGTCCGACGGCCCCGTCGCTGTCGAACAACTTGCAGCAGCGCTCGGTGTCCCATTAAGGGATTTCGCCTGGATCGGCGCGACTACCGGAATCGGCAATTATGCCGACGGCGGAACGACCACAACTGCGGGTTTAATTTCGCTGCCGGGCATGCAGGTGCAGCTTGCGGCAACCCAGGGACTTCTGAACCCATACCTCGCCAGCGGGCTTTTTGTCGTGTGGGGCGGGGCTAATGATTTTCTCGCGCCCTCGCCACTTGACCTGACACCCCTCGCCGTCGTCAACCGGGCTATAAGTAATGAATTGGGTATAGTGGCCAGCTTGGAATTGCTCGGTGCCCAAAACATCCTGGTGCCCGGCATGCCGGATCTCGGCCTGACCCCCTATTTTCAGAGCTTGGGTCCTGTCGCTGCCGCGCAAGCGTCGCTCCTCAGCGATGTTTTTAACGCGGCAATCCAGTCGAACCTGCCCGCGGGAGTACTTTTCTACGACACGGCGGCGCTGGAACGTTCTGCCGTTGCCAACCCCGGCGCATACGGTTTTACCAATGTAACCGACCCCTGCTTCAATGGAACAACGGTCTGTGCGAACCCTGCGCAGTATCTGTTTGTCGATGAATTCCATCCGACCTCGGCGGCTCACCGTTTTTTAGCGGACGGATTTCTGACGGCAGTAGTGCCGGAACCTGACACCTATGTCCTGATATTTGCCGGTCTTGGCTTACTCGGATTCACGGCACGACGCAGGAAATCGCAAGCCGCTTGATCATCCCGGCAACGCTTACACAAACCCGCCGAAGCGCCGCAGGAAGCAGTAATAGTTCGGGAGGACGCAATAGGCGAACGGAAATGCAAAAAGGACTGCGTTAGAATCGCTCATGCCTTCGCGCTATCGCATTCATAACACTGGACTGTCTCGACCTTCATTGATCATCGCGGCATTGGTCCTTTCGATAGCCGCGCTCGCGTTAATGAAGAATCTACTCGATCCGCCACGCGAGCTGAAAGGTGAGCAGATCATCCGCGCGCTGAAGGGTGGCGGATATACGCTGCTGTTCCGGCACACGGCGCGTGCAACGAACGTGACCGAATTCAACGATCTGATCGTGCTTGCCGATTGCAGCACGCAGATTCCGCTCACCGAGCTTGGCAGGGCTCAAGCGCGCTCTGTCGGCGAGGCAATGCGCAAACTCGGCATACCGATCGGCGAAACGATCGCGAGCCCTTTTTGCCGGACCATGGAAACCGCGCGGCTTATCGCCGGAAACGCACGCGCCGACAACGCAGTCCTCGGGCACGCCGATGGCAGCTTTAAGAACACCATGAATTTCACGCCGCTCATCGATATCATGGCGACACCCCCGCAGCCGGGTACTAATCGCATCATCGTCGGCCATAGCAGTGCCTTCGATAACGTGGTACCAGGTGGACCCTCTCTCGAGCAGGGCGAGACCGGCATCTTCAGGGTTGTGGACCGCCGGCCTGTGCTGGTCGCGCGGGTCCTGGTGGAAGAGTGGCAGGCCTACGTCTCACTCAATGGGGATGGCGCTAAGAGCGGCGGCGCATTCCGCACTGGCGCCATCGGGAAAAACTAAGTCGTTTCGACGAGCGCGGCAAGTTTATCAAGCGACATCCGCCAACCCTTCTCGTTGTCAGCAGGGGACAGGCCGCGCGGCAAGCCATCGTGCACAGCCAGGACATCAGTACCGCCTTCGGCGTCGGCAAGGGAGTAGGTAATAGTCATTGAGCCGCGCATATCAGGATCTGTCGTCTCAAACTCGACCACTTCGACAACCTTCGCATTCGCCACGAGCTTAACAAAGCGGCCGTGGGAGGTGCGGGTGTGCGCACTCGTCTTGCCCGTCACGGTCGGCGCGATGTACGTGAGCGATATCCGGAACGCACCGCCTTCGCGGGGGTTGAAGTCGTGAACCTGGCTCGTCATCCCGTCCGGCACCATCCACTTCGCTACCGCGCGCGCATCGAGCAGCGCGCGATAGACCTTCGCGCGCGGCGCGTTGATGTGGCGATTGATGCGGGTAGCGGTCACGTTAGTCCATTTAGTGCATCACGCTTTCTTCGCCCACGCGATGCAATAGCCTTCCGGCGAAATTTCGGTATCGCCGGGAATGATTTTGCACTCGCCCATTGCTTTCGGGGTCTTGCCCGGCACGAACTGCATGCAGTTGGAGCATTTCTGGTCGGCGTTCGGCTTGCCCTGGTACTTGAGCGACGTGCGCATGGCTGCATTGGTCGCGGCATCAGCCCACCGCGGCGCCGCGAGAATCGGCATGACGGCCATCACTGCGCCGCCGATCTTGAGAAAACTGCGGCGCGGAATCTTGATTTCGTTCATTGGATGTCTCCTGTGAAAGTTTGTATAAGAATTTTTGCGCCCGCGAGCGCTGACGGGTAGAAATTTGATACGAATCCAATTGGGAAGTCCAGTACGTGCAATAGCATAGCGACAAGTTAGAGGTCTGGCACCGGGAAAATTAAATGGGTCGTCCCGCCGCGATCTTGCCCATGTCATTCTTACCCGCATTGCACGGGAATGTGCGTGTGGTGCGGTATGCTTAAGGGGAAAGGAGACCGCTATGGAATCGTCGGCAACCAACGGAGGCAAAGCAACTGCGTGGCCGGTCCCGGAATGGGCGAAAAACCATGCGGCGTGGCTGCGGCTCGAAGACCAGATTCAGTGGTACGGCGCCAAAAGCGCACGGGCCCAGCGCTGGTACAAATCGTTCAAGTTCGTGCAAATTTTACTCGCGGTGCTGATCCCGGTTTCAACCCATCTGCCTCCCGAGTGGTGGAAATGGGTCACCGCGATTGCCGGTTCGCTGATCGCGCTGTTGGAAAGCATGCAGCACCTGAACCAGTATTCGACGCTATGGATCACGTATCGCTCCACCGCCGAAGCCTTGAAGCACGAAAAATTCCTGTTCCTGTCGGCTGCGGGACCCTACCGGGGCCTCACTGACGAGACGAGACTCGTCAAGCTGGCGGAGCGTGTCGAGGAGCGAGTCTCAATTGAGCATGCAAACTGGTTCAGCGAAAGCCACAAACAGCATGACGAGTCCCATAAGGCGAAGCACTAGCGCCCATTTCTTTACACGCTGGCAGATTGTTGCGGCAGGCAATTCAGTAGCGAAAAAGTAAATTTCGACCCTTTGCCAAGCTCGCTGGTCACCCCGATTTTGCCGCCGTGCAGTTCGACGAATTTGCGTGCGAGCGCTAGACCCAGGCCCGTGCCCTCGGCTTTGGCATCCGACTGCTGACCGACCTGGCGAAATTCCTCGAACACCGCCGCGCAGTCCGCGGGCGCAATGCCGATGCCGGTGTCGGCGACGCTGACTTCGACGCCGTTTTCAATCGCCTTCGCCGTCACCGAAATCTTTCCCCGATCCGGCGTAAACTTCACCGCGTTGGAAAGGAGATTCAGCAGGATTTGTTTCATTTTCCGCTCGTCGGCATTGATGTCGCCGACGGCGGGGTCGATCGCGGACTCCAACTCGATGCCGTGGCGCCCGGCTCGCTCCTTGATGAGTGTCAGTGCGTTGTCGATCGCCAGCGGCACGCTGAAGGTCGAGACGTCGAGTTCCATCCGACCGGCTTCGACCTTCGAGAGATCAAGGATGTCGTTGATCAGCGAGAGAAGATGCTGCCCCGACGAGTTTATGTCGTCGACGTATTCGCCCTGCTTGTCGGTCAGCTCGCCGAACATGCGCTGCTGCAGCACTTCGGAGAAGCCGATCACCGCGTTGAGCGGCGTCCTCAACTCGTGCGACATATTGGCGAGAAATTCCGACTTGTGCTGACTGGCGGCCTCAAGCTGCAGCCCCTTGTCGTGAATCTCCTGGTATTGGCGCGCATTTACGATCGCAAGGACTGACTGCGCCGCAAAGGTCTGCAGAAGATCAACGTCGCCTTGCGAGAATGCTCCGGCGGCTTTCCTGCGGATTGCCATGGCCCCGATCGTACGTTCTTCGCGCAGCAACGGCACTGCCATGAGTGCACGTATGCCTTCCCGACTCAGCAAATCGTGCAGCCGATAATCCGTTTCCAGTTCAACGTCGACCACTTGTACCGGCGCACGCTGCAAGCCGCACTGTCCGACGATCGTCTCCCCCATGCGTATGCGCGCGTCGCGAAGTTCGGCGATCATCATTTCGCTTACACCGAAGTTCGCTCGCGGCACGAACGATTTGTCGTGCTCGTCGTATTCGTAGATCGTACCGGCGTCGGCGCCGGATAATCGCACTGCTTGGGTGATAATGGTCGACAGGACGGTTTGCAGATTCAGCGTCGAATTCACGAGCTGACCGATGGATCCCAGCACTCTGAGTTCTTCGACGGAGGATCGCAGCGCTCGCTCCGCCTGCTGCTTTTCGCGCACTTCGGTGACCAGCTGTTCGTTGGTTTGGGCCAGGCGGGCGGTACGCGCCACGAGCTGGGCGTCGAACATCAGAATCAACTGGGTCGCCACCAGCAGCACCGCCGCGCAGGCGGCGATTGCCACGGCGAGCGAGGCGTCCCATGCGCTGGTCACCTCATCGACCATGAAACGGAACAGGTCCGAGTCGAGCACATATACGGCCATCCACGCTTCGGTCACCTGCCTCGAGTGCGCGACCGAGCGCGCGATGGGGGACAATTCCGCAGACCGAAACGCAAGCGACGTCGCCAATGCAAATCCGGCGCCGATGACAGCGGCGGCTCCCGCCCGTATCCACGGCGCATGCGCGAAAGTAGCAGCGGCCGGGGCGCGCAAGCTGGCGATCGTCAGGGCACCGACGCATAGAAACGACAACAGGGCGGCGGCCACTGTCAGCGGTGCGTAGCTGATCGCCGGCGAGACTTGCATCGCAGCCATACCCGTGTACTGCATCGTTGCGAGGCCCGCGCCGATCAGCACCGAGAGCCAGGCGAAGGTTTGACGCCGTAGCGTCGCGCGACTCGCGGTATATAACGTCAATGCGGACACGAGAACCGCGAGGAACCATGAACTGACTATGGTTCCACGAGCGTAAGCAATCGGAATCGGCAGGTGGTAGGCAAGCATGCCGATGAAGCTGGACGACCAAAGCGCCGTGCCCACAGCGAAGCCGCCGCCGAGCAGCCAGTAACGCCTTGTCCCGTACACTGCGCGGCCGATATGCGCGGCGATCTGCGGCACTATGAAGAAACCCCCGGCCGCAACGAGGCACGCCAGTGCAGCAAGCGTCGGGCTATAAACGCCGGTCATCGGGGCACTCTTGCGCGGACGTTACCCATGCGGTGCCAATCGGCGGCTACCTGCTTGCCCTTGATACCAGCGGACACTTGCTTGCCGACAGAGGCATGAATGCCTGGTCTCCCGCGATCACTTCGCGCACGTGCATGTAGTCCCACGGATATTTCGACTCGTCCGGCTTTTTGACTTGCAGGAGGTACATGTCGTGGATCATGCGGCCGTCTGCGCGCACTCTGCCGTTATTCGCAAAGAAATCGTGGACCGGCAGCGACTTGATCCTGGCCATCACACTCACTGCGGCATCCGTGCGTGCAGCGGCAACCGACCGCAAATAGTGCGTTACCGCCGAGTACACCCCTGCCTGTGCCATTGTCGGCATGCGCTTGTGACGCTCATGGAACCGCCGCGACCACTTGCGGGTTTCGTCGTTCAGGTCCCAATAAAACCCGCTCGCAAGAAAAAGACCCTGCGCGTCCTCAAGTCCGAGCGTATTGACGTCGGTGTCGAACAGCAACAATGCGGCTAACGTCTGCTTCGGCGCAATTCCAAACTGGCGGGCCTGCTTGATCGCATTGGTGGCGTCAGTGCCCGCGCTGGCAAGAGCAATGACCCTGGCGTTCGATCCCTGACCCTGAAGCAGGCCGGCGGCCAGCACTTTTAACGAAGCAAAGTTGTTGCTTGGAAACGGATGGCGCGCCACCCCAAGCACCGATCCGCCGTTCGCCCCGACCACGTCGATCGCGTCCTTCTCGAGCGTGTGACCGAATGCGTAATCCGCGGTGAGAAAGTACCATGTGCTGCCGCCTCGTTTCAAAATCGCTTTGGCCGCGACGTTCGCAAGCGCGAAAGTGTCATAGGTCCAGTGAACGCTGAATTCCGTGCACTCCTCGTTGGTGATGCGGGCCGACCCTCCAGTCGAAATGATCGCGATCTTGCCGCTCGCCTTCGCCGCTTTAATCACCTCGAGGGCCGCGGCGCTGTTGGGCACGTCGACCACCATGTCGACCTTGCCGCGCTCGAGCCAATCGCGGGCGATCCGGCCGGCCTGGTCCGCTTCGTTGTGATGATCAGCGTCTAGAAGCTCAATTGGGAAACCGGCGATGCTACCTCCAAAATCCTCGATGGCCATGCGCGCGGCGAGTACCGAGCCGACCCCGGAAAGATCCTTGTAAACAGCGCTCATGTCGGTGATGACGCCGACCCTGATTACGCCGTCCGAAATTCGATATGCGGGTTGCCCTGGCTTGGCCGAATCGGCCGCGTGCGCGTGTGGCAGCGCCCACGCATTCGCAAATGCCATAAGTAAAGCGGCACCCAGCGCGCGCATCATTGCGAGCCGTCGCCACGCGCAACGATTAGTTTTCGACGATTGCTCATTGGCCCCCTTTAAGCCGCGCCCATTATGCCAAACAATTAAGGAATGGCAGGCGATGATATTTTGCGTCAAGCAGCCCCGTGTCGCTCGGATTGGACGACGGAGCCGACTTACCAGTATCGGCCTTCGTCGGCCGGTCGAAATTCAAGGGAAAGCGGAAGTGCAGGCCAGATCAAGTCTCGGCTATTTCATTCCTTCAGCGCCTGCTGAAACCTGAGTTTCAGCTCCGTCCCATCCCGCGGCGGCAGAATAAATTCGCCGCGATCGATCGCGACTTTCACGCCGGCGAAGACCGGTCCCTTCTCGCGAAGAATGCGCGGCACCCAGGCCTTGAGCTGCGCCTCGGTGTAAATCGTGCTCGCCGCCCGAAAACCGGTGGCCTTGGCCACACCTGAGAATTCGGTGCCGAGCTGCGTGTGAGTCTGCTGCATGCCGGTCTCGCCGTAGTGCTCGTTGTCCATGACGACGATTGCGAGATTCGATGGACGCTTGGCGCCGATCGTGGCGAAGCTACCCAGCGCCATCAGCATGTCGCCGTCGCCGGTGATCACGAGCACGCGCCGCTTCGGCTGCGCGAGCGCGAGACCCAGCCCGATCATCGCCGTGCCGCCCATCGCGCCCCAGGTGTAGAAGTTCAGCGGATTGTCGCCGCACGCCATCACGTCGAAGCACGGCGCGCCCAGCCCGGCGACGACGAGCGCATTGTCGCGCTGCCTGAGGATCGCCGCGACGACTGCGCGGCGGTCGAGAGTCGCTTTCCGGCGCGCGCTCATTTGAACTCCTTCACGCCGACGACCCGTTGATCCATCAGCACCGCCACCGCGCGGTTGGTGTTGAACGCAAGCTGGCACGCCGCGGATACGGTGGGGCCGACTTGCGCGGGATCGTCCACTTTCTTGATCATGCAGCCGATTGCCGACAGCACCGGCGCCACCGCTTCGGCCATCGGAATCTGCCACGGATTGAATTCGGCCCACGTGCCGCGCATCGTGACGAGCAGCAGGAGCGGCACGCGGCACTCGGTGACCATGCCCAACATGTTGATGCAGTTGCCGGTGCCGCTCGATTGCAGCAGCAGCACCGCGCGCTCGCCGCCCAGGCACGCACCAACCGCCATCGCCACACCCTCCTCTTCAGTCGTCAGCGGCACAGCTTCCATTGTCTTGTCGGCGCGCACCTGCTCGATCAGACGCTTCAAGCCGGTGTCGGGCACGTACGCGACCTGGCGGATTTTCTGCGCGCGGAAGATCTGCATGACGTCGTCGGACCAGGTGGGTGGAGTGGGAGGCATGCTGAATTCCAGTGAGGAATGATGAGTGATAAATGATGAATAAAAGTGGTGAGCGGGACTAATCGTTCATCGCTCATCACTTATAACTCATCACTCCGCTTTTATGCCTGCGGCTTTGACGACGCTGGCCCATTTTACGATTTCGGCCGACAGCAGGCGCGCGAATTCGTCGGCACTGCCCGGCGCAGGGTCGAGACCGTTCTTGACGAACTGTGCGCGCGTCTCGGGATCGTTGAGGATCTGGCGCAGCGTGGCGCTCAGCCGCTCGACGATCGCGCGTGGCGTCTTGCCCGTGGTGAGCAACCCGTACCAGCCGTTCACTTCATAGCCCGCCAGACCCGATTCGATGAACGTCGGTACGTCGGGCATCGCAGCGGAGCGCTGCGCCGTCGTCATGCCCACCGCGCGCAAGCGTCCGCTATCGACGTGCGGCCGCAGTGTGGCGATCGAGCCGAAGAACATCGAGACGCGACCTGCGATCAAGTCGGGCAGCGCCGCGCCGCCGCCTTTGTAGGGAATGTGCTGCATGTCGATGCCCGCGGTGATCTTTAAGAGCTCCGCCGCGAGATGGGGCGGACTGCCCGTGCCGGTCGACGCGTAGTTCACTTTGCCCTGCTGCGACTTGACCCACGCGATGAATTCGCCAACAGTCTTCGCGGGCACCGCCGGATGAATCACCATCAGGTAAGGGCCGCCGGCGACCATGCCAATCGGCGCGAAGTCGCGCAGCGTATCGTACGGCAGCGCGCGCACGAGGCTGGGATTGACCGCGATGCTCGCGGACACGATGAGCAGCGTGTGCCCATCGGCTGTTGCGCGCGCCACGATTTCGGAGCCGACGACGGTATTGGCGCCCGCGCGGTTGTCCGCGACGAACGGCTGGCCGAATTTTTCCGCGAGTTTTTCCGCGACGATGCGGCCGAGGATGTCGTTGGTGCCGCCCGCCGCGAAGGGCACTACCAGCCGCACCGGCCGCGCGGGATACTTCGCCGTCTGCGCGAGCGCGGCGTCAGTCGCGAATGAGAACGCGATCACGCACGCAAGCAACGTGCGAATGTCACGCATTATGAATTCGTGGCCGCGGCGTTGGCGCTATCGGCCTCGCCCACCAAATCGTTGAACCCCGCGGGCAGCTTGATCTCGCGCCCGATGACGCCGTACGTATAAGCCTGGAGCCACAGCGCGTGGCTCGAATGGCCGCCGCCAGCGACGATGAGCCCGATGTTGGCGGCTTTTTCGGCAATCGGCCACGGGTCCTGCTGCGCGCTGTCGCGCGCGGCTGCGGTCGCCGCGATTTCCATCCACGCCATGCACCCCGCCTTGCGCATTTCGTCCAGCGGTACCTTTGAATGCTCGTACAGGAATTCGCGAATCGATTGCTTGGTATAGCCCATGGTCGCAAGATCGGCGGCCACCACTTTCGAGATCACCACAAAACCGGGCGTGCCTTCCGTGTAGCCGTGCAGGTAATGCACATCGGGCACGCGCATGTAGCCGGCGACGCGGTGCAGCCCCTGCACCACGTCTTCTTCGAGCGTTTCTTTTTTGGCGCCGCGGCGGATGATGTTGGCCGCACCGCTCGCGTAGAACAACGACACGCAGTTCGCGCCGCGCTTGAAGCCGTGGCGGTCGACGCTGTGCGGCTCCCAGCCCGCCGGCAGGCCTTCCTCGTCTTCGGCGAACACCGCATTGGTGTAGCGCATGTGGCCGAACACGGCCATCGTGCCGGTGCCGGGCAGCGCGCCGCCGAGGTTCTGCTGCATAAGGCGCAGCGCGCGGCCGATGCTCGCCCCCGCCGGATGCTGCGGATCGGGACCGATCAAACCGAAGCCGGAATTCAATTTGATCTGTTTCGCGATCGGGCCGTTGACGATCACGACCGGGAACGGACTGCCGGAAGTCGCCTGCAGCAATTCGCCGGTCGCGTTGGGATCGAGGAACGCTTCGACCGCCGCGATCAGCACCGGCAGATATTCGGGACGCCCGCCCGCCATCGCCAGCGCTACGGCGCACGCTTCGATCGTGACGATCGCGCCGCGCGGCGGAAATTTGCCGAGCACGTGCGCGCGCGGCTGCGCGGCGCCGCGCAATATCCAGTTCACGCGCTCCGGCGTAGCCGGCCACAGCGGCAGGCCGTCGCCCCA
>AR_comb_assmDRAFT_10253307_pt1 | contig 10492 bp, 10 predicted proteins | sample ArasoioldDNA_FD_10543 | JGI IMG/M metagenome (IMG submission 10543) | reverse complement strand
AGACATCAGGCACGGAACCTCGACCTGCATCGATTGCATCGGTGCGGGTCGATTTTTTTTGCTTTCGATGGCTTTGCCTCAAGAGTCTGAATTGAAAACCGACAAGCCAAAGGCACCCAAAAGGCGCCAGCGCCAAAGGCGCGGAATATGAAAGCCAGGGGCAAGCGCATAGGAAGCGGAGCGCGTCACCCCTGGTCAACATTGAGCGCCTTTGGCGCTGTCGGTTTCAATTCAGACTTTTGAGTCAAAGCCGCTTGGGACGTGAAGAACCTTGCTTCGGTTCGCGTTAGCGGAGGCTCGCAATCAGAACATTTGGACCAATCATTTTGACGAAAGAAAAGTAGTCAAATTGCTGGAATGAGAGACTCTGGCGGATTGGTCCATTTGTAAAATTGTTCATTTTCCCAGGAAATTCAACGATTTTGCCGGACCACAGCTTTGGCATAGCGATTGAAATAGAGTGTTGGCCCTTCAGCCGATTTAGGCTGCCCTCGCAAAACTCAAAAGGGGTTAACGAAGGAGGAGAAAATACAATGAACGGAAATCGCCACGAAGGATTTTCTCTGATTGAGCTACTAATCGTAGTCGCTATTATTGGAATACTCGCAGCGATCGCCATTCCCAACCTGCTGTCATCACGACGAGCAGCAAACGAAGGCTCAGCGCAGGCATCGATCAGAATTCTACATACTTCAGAAGCAATCTATCAGGCAACAGCCGGCGGCGGCGCTTATGGAACGTTGGGAGCCCTCTACAACCAGGGCCTCGTCGACCAGGTGTTGGGCCAGGCCGATACAAACGGTAAGAGCGGATATCTCTTCGACATAATTGACCTTGGTGGAACGGGTGGATCAGCCACCTTTGGAGCATACGGTGTCCCTCTGGTTGATAGTGGACCAGGTCAGACCGGCACCCGAAGATTTGGCATAACTCACGCCGGCGTGATGCGCGGCGATACGACCTTGAGTGCACCAGCAGACGCTGCCGCCATCGATGCCTTGCCACCACTCGGAAACTAGCCATGAAACAAATTGGCACTCCCCGACTACTCTTGCCCGCCCCAAACCTATCCCGCTCCGGCAGGCGGCAACTTGCGCCTGTGACACCAATCGTTAGCCCAAACCCCAGGATTCACCAGTTGGAAGAGAATCGCCGCCTCATTCTCAAAAGATGTTCTTCCTTATAAGCCCTCAACCTTTCCTGATAAATACCGCACTCAAGTCAATCAGTCTCTGATAAAATCTCATCGGTATTTGGGTTGAGACCACGTAAGCTTCTGCTATGCGTGGTCCTTGACGATTGCCGTTCAAGCCCGAACTTCAAAGAAACCACATTCCTGTTTTCGCTCAACGATTTTTCAAAGAATGACCGACGCCTCGGAGTTCACTGCCACAAGTAAATCTGCACAACGGTCGTCAGCACTTATTCGCATCGCTGCTATTGCTCGCAACGCGTTTAGGGAAGCTGTTCGCGACCGAGTTCTTTACAACCTGGTATTCTTCGTATTGTTGTTAACTGCCGCCGCTATCTTTCTGGGCGAACTCTCAGGCGGTCAGGAGCGAAAGATCATCGTCGATCTTGGTTTGAGTGCCATGCTGTTGTTTGGTGTCTTCATCTCAATTTTCGTCGGTGTGGGACTCGTCTATAAGGAAATCGAACGGCGCACTATCTACGCGATCTTTTCCAAACCAGTTGGACGCGGCGAGTTCCTGGTAGGAAAGTTTCTGGGTTTGTGCCTGACGCTACTGGTGAATGTTCTAGTGATGGGACTCGGCGTGTCATTGGCTCTCGTGTACGTCAGTCGTGGTTGGGATCCTCTAGTAATAACTATCTGGCCGGCAGTACTGCTCATTTACATCGAGTTGATGATCCTGACCGCTGTGGCAATGCTATTTTCAGCATTTTCTTCTTCGGCTCTTTCGGCCTTACTGACTTTCTTTGTGTTCATCATTGGACACTTCAGCGGTGACCTCAAGAGTCTCGCCACTTCCATGGGATCAGCACCGGCTCGCTGGTTTTTTGGCGCGCTTTATTATCTGCTGCCAAATTTAAGCAACTTTAGTTACATAACGCCGGCGGCACACGGAATCAAGCCTGGAGCCGGAATGACTGTCGCCGCGATCGCATATGCCGTTGTCTATATCGGCATCGTTCTGGCCGCCGCAACTCTCATTCTAAATCGTAGGAACTTCAAGTAGCTTCACATGTCGCGGACAAATCTCAACAGTGTCGAGCTAATACTTGTTGGCTTTATCGCCGCCGGTCTGCTCTGCGTTGTTCTCCTAACACGATTCATGGACCAACACAGGCCGTTACCGGACCAGTCGGTCCAGGAAGAAAGTCTTTACCTGAATGGTCAGACCGCCAGACACATCAGCCTCGGATTTAATGGTCTGGTCGCAGACTGGTACTGGATGCGGTCCTTGCAGTATGTCGGTGGAAAGATATTAAAGAGGCCGGGCAATATTTCATTCGATAATCTCGGTTCGCTTAACTTAGAACTGCTGGCTCCATTGTTGGACGCCGCCACTACTTTGGACCCACACTTTCTTGAGCCGTATCAATATGCGGCGATAGTTCTCCCAGCTGTAAATGTCGACGAGGCAATCAGGATTACGAGGAAAGGAATTGAGGCAAATCCTTCAGAGTGGAGACTCTATCAATACCTTGGCTACATCTACTGGCAAAAAGGCGATTATAAAACTGCCAGTGCAGTGTACGGAGCCGGCGCGCAAAACCCTGCTGCGCCTCCGTGGATGTTGGCCATGAAAGCAAGAATGACTGCCGAAGGTGGGAGTCGAGAAACTGCGAGAGAGATTTATACCCGTATGTTTTCAGAGTCGCCTGATCCAAATGTTAAGAAGATGGCGCGCGCCCGCTTATTGCAACTCGCGTCAATGGATCAGAAGGACCTGTTAGCTAAAGTTCTATCTGCGTACATAAATAAAACCGGTTCGTGTCCTCGCAACTGGCAAGCGATCGCACCTACTTTAAGCGCTTTGAAGTTTGCTTTGGACAGGACAGGCACCCCAATGGATCCGGCCGGATACCCATATCACTTGAACACTGAAAAATGCAGCACCGAACAAGATCCAAAGTCGGATATTCCGGCTGAGTAGACATTATGCCGATTGTAGAAATCGATAATCTAACCAAAGACTACGAAGTTGGCTTCTGGCGCAAACGCAAAGTGCGCGTTTTGGATGGCCTCTCCGTTAATGTGGAGCAAGGCGAGATCTTTGGTTTTCTCGGAGCCAATGGAGCGGGAAAGACCACCACGCTGAAGTTGTTGATGCGACTGATATTTCCCACGGCCGGTGGCGCGCGTATTCTCGGCCGCGACATCGCAGAGGTGCGAATGCATCAACAAATCGGATATCTGCCTGAGAACCCTTACTTCTACGACTATCTAACCGCTCGCGAGTTTCTTGAATACTGCGGAGAGTTATTCGGGTTGGACAAGAAAACTCGCGCCGCCAAGGCGCGAGAACTGCTGAGCCGTGTTCACCTGGATGAAAAAAGGTGGGATACACAGCTCCGTAAGTTTTCGAAAGGCATGTTGCAACGTGTCGGCCTGGCCCAGGCCATCGTAAACGATCCTGCAATTGTCTTCCTTGATGAACCAATGAGCGGTCTTGATCCGATCGGCCGGCGCGAAGTACGCGATCTTATCTCGGAATTGCGGAGTGAGGGCCGCACCGTCTTCATGTGCTCGCACATCTTGTCAGATATTGAGGTACTCTGCGATCGGGTCGCGATCTTGAAAAAAGGAAAGCTCGCGCACCAGGGACTGCTGCATGAACTGACTCAGGAAGTCGAAGGCAAGGGAGCGGTCGAAATGGTGGCTACAGGAACTGATGCACAGACACTGGTTGCTCATCTTCCGAATCCGTCGGCGGTTTCGATTTCCACCACAGCCGCAGGATTAAGAATTCAAATTGATGACGAAAGTGAAGTTGATTTAGTGTTGGCGTGCTTGAGAAAGGCTGGCGGCAAACTGATCTCTATTCAGCCGGTGAGGCAATCTCTTGAAGCGTTATTTGTAACCGACATCCCGAGAGACCAATCGTGACCGTCATTCTTTGAACTTGAAACCCGTCAACTGCATCCGGATATTGGCCCGATCGTCAGAATCGCTCATACCTTCCAGCATTACTGAGACCGTCATAGTTTTGTTTGGACCCAATTCGCGCTGCCGTGTCGGAATAATGACAACAGTGCGTTCTTTAACAGCCTTGTCTTGATGGTCCACGACTGCTGCTCTCACTTCGAGTCCACTCAGAGTCTTACCGGTAAAATTACGGACCGTTGAATGTAGACTCATGACGATGTCACCCAAGGCGCGCTTTGCCTCATCCGCTTCGGGAGCATCAAGCACAATTTTTTCTTTGTACTGTTCGAATTCAGCTGAACCCGGTCGAATTGCTCCTTGTAGGGCGACGTCACCGCCTGCCGGACTACTACTGGCTCTCATCAAGAAGTAAAAAAAGACCGCAATCACGACGGCGGCAGCAATTGCGACAAAAATAATCAAGGACCGGCGTGACTCAGTTGGTTCAACTCGCCTCTCAGTAGCACTCATAGTATCGGGAATTGTAGATTCCACTAACGGGTTTTGCAAAGACTTGTAGTCTGATGTGGCCATTTGAGGCTTAGACACTCGGCCTCTTCAATTGGTTCCAACCGCTCAAAATCCTATCGACTTAGAAGGCTGGCGATCATTTCCTCGAGTTCTGTGTAGTCGATTGGCTTGGTGATGTAGCCATCTGAGCCAGCGCGCAAGGCCTCGTTTTGAAAGTCCTGCGTATCATGGGCAGAGACAGTAATAATTGGGGTTTTCTTCAAGGCTGGAATTTCGCGGATCAGTCTGGTGGCAGCGAGGCCATCGATGACCGGAAGACTCAGATCCATCAGTATCAAATCTGGCAGGTCTGTTTGGGCGGACGTAACTGCTTCTTCGCCATTACGAGCCTCGATTACGTCGTAGCCGCTCATTTCCAACAACCGGCGCATCATGAACCGATTATCTTCTGTGTCTTCGACCAGCAGAACCTTCGCGGGTGTTTCGCTACTCATTTTTCTCACTCTTCCCAGGCTGATCCTGCCGTTCAGACCCGCCAAGTTGTTGATTTTACTGTATCACTAGAATACGGGGAAGTTTTTTGGTAACATCCCGCACTGAAACACGACACCAGTTGAGCCATCTTCGAAGTCTTATTCGTACACTCAACGATATTGTCGGGTTCCCTTTCCCCTTAGCGACCCCGAAGAGATTAAGAGAGATTTGCGTTATGAAGCCCTTAATGTCGAGGACCGAAGATACCAGTACGCTTCAAGACCTGGGACGAGCCTCTATTCAGATTGTCCATGACCTCAAGAACCAACTTAACGGTCTCAAACTCTATGCCACGTTTCTGCGCAAGAGAATCGAAAAGGGAGACCGGCCGGAGGATGAGCAGGAGACCATTGGAAAACTGATTAGTGGTCTGGATCGGGCAGCTAGTGATCTGTCCACCATTGTGGAATATGGCCGGGAAATTGAATTGAAGAAACAGTCAGGGTTTGATCTGCAAAAGATCGTGCGAACTGTTTGTGCCGAATTGGCTGGTAACGGTTCGCCGGTGACTTGTCTAATCGAAACTGATCCAATGCCTGGTGAATTTGATCCCTCGAAACTGACAGATGCTTTTAAATGGATCTCAATCGGCGCCCTTAAGTACAGGCAGAATGGTGATTCTGCGGAACAAATAAATGTTTCGGCAGAGCTGAAAGTCCAGGAGGCCAAAGAGGCCGTAATAACCTGGTCCGGTTTGGCAGTGTTAGAGCATGACCCATTTCTATCTTTTGCCGGTAGTGAAGAGATTCGTCTCTCACTAGCGGCAAAGATAATTGAGTCTCACGCCGGATCAGTGAAGTACGACAACAGGAGTTTCGTAGTAACGCTCCCACTCATTAACTGAGAATGAGAAATGACAGCCGAAAGATTGGAGACTGGAATCATGAGCCCTCAAGGTGCTGCGACTTCGAGAGAGGAGAGAAAGGTGGATAACAAAGAAGTAAGGATATTGGTGGTAGACGACGAGCCAATGATGGCCGATTCCTTAAGGCAGAATTTTATGGAGGAGGGTTATTCGGTTGATACGGCTCCAACTGGCGCACAGGCTATCGAGCTTTTCGATCAGGGTGGCCACCAATTGGCGATCTGCGATTTGCAGTTGCCGGACATGGATGGACTCGAAGTGCTGAGACACATGAAAGACGCACGGCCGACTACGGAGGTGATCGTGGTTACGGGTTATGGTTCGGTCCAAAAAGCCGTCGAAGCAACCAAGGCCGGTGCATTTTATTTCGTAGAGAAGCCGTTCGATTTTGAAGAATTACAACCGCTGGTTGAGAAGGCATTGGAAAGACGCGAACTCGTTGCGGAAACGGCAAACATGCGACGTCAGCTTTCTACCCGAGCCGAGTATTTCAATATCATCGGCGCTTCTAAACCGATGCAGACCATCTACGAAACGATTGAATCAGTAGCGAAATCAGATGCCAATGTTCTGATCGTCGGTGAATCCGGAACAGGTAAGGAATTAATTGCCAACGCGATTCACTATCAGTCGTTGCGTTCTAAAAAGCCGTTCATCAAAGTTAATTGCGCTGCGTTACCAAAAGAGCTAATCGAGTCAGAGTTGTTTGGTCATACGAAGGGTGCTTTCACAGGAGCCCATGCCGATAAAGAAGGACTCGTACAGCATGCGGCAGGTGGTTCGTTGATGCTGGATGAAATTGCAGAGATGCCAGTCGAACTGCAGCCAAAGTTATTGAGAGTCTTACAGGAACGAAGTTATCGAAAAATTGGTTCGGAGAAGACTTATGCGGTAGATTTTCGACTAGTCTGCTCAACGAATCGACCGCCGGCAGACGCAATCCGCGATGGTCTGCTTCGTGACGATCTGTTCTATCGGATTTCGACGATTACTATTCACGTTCCACCGCTTCGCGAGCGGAACGAGGATATACAGCTTTTAACCGAGCACTTCTTGCACATGTATGCTCAAAAATATGAGCGTCAGATTAACGGTGTCTCGCAAGCTGCCTACCAGCGACTGTTCGGCCATTCCTGGCCCGGCAACGTTCGTGAGTTGCAGAACGTGATCGAACGTGCAGTCTTGTTAGCCAAAGATAAATTCATCGAACCAATCGATTTACCTTTCGACAATGGAACAATGCCCGAGGGAGCCTTAGCGCAAAACTCAACCTGGGACATTCCACCAAATATGACTCTCGAAGATATCGAGCGTCTGGTAATCGAAAAAACTTTGCAACGAACTGGCGGCAACAAGCAGGCAGCCGCAAATCTTTTGGGCATCTACCGTCCACGCCTCTACAGTAAAATCCGGAAGTACAATATCGACGTCACCTCTCTGGTTTCTGCCTGAAGAGAAAACGTGTAAATTCAACTCTCGATTAAAAGTGGCCCTAAACACCGGGGCCACTTTCTTTGTGGATTTCGATACCTCTTAGAGTCAAGTTTTAGATTAGCGCCGTGAACACTGCCTTTGGGACTTTGAAGCCCGCGCTCCGACTGAGAAGCATCGACGCACTTCGTGGCGCTGCGGCGTTAGGAGTGGTGCTCTATCATTCGGTCGATCGGAATCCGGCAGCGGTTCCCGCTGGATGGTCTGGATACCCGCAGATGGCGCTCCAGTTCGTCAGTTCGTTTGGATACATTGGGGTGTTCTTGTTCTTTGTGATTTCTGGATTCTGCATCCATCTCCAATGGGCCAGAGCAAAGGCTAACGGTGAAAATCCGGTCATCTCATTTGGATCTTTCTGGAAACGCAGGTTCCGTCGCCTTTACCCGCCCTACCTGATCACTCTTGCAATTTTTCTCTTCCTGACTGCTACAACTGCTGGCGTTGACGTAACTCGCTTCCTTATTTACGACGTCGGTATGCACCTATTCATGTTGCACAACCTCGATCCAAAAACCTGCTACAGCATAAATGGAGTCTTCTGGACCTTGGCGATCGAGGAACAGCTATATCTTGCTTATTTTGTGCTGCTCTTCGTCAGGGCTCGATTCGGGTGGGCGACGACATTGATTGTCTGCTTAATGGCTCGAGCTGGGTGGATGTTATTTAGTCACGTGGTCTGGTTAAAGACTGGCTTTGGAATTCCTGTGCCTGAAGCGGCTGCAGCGCATTGGTTCACCTGGGCACTCGGCGCAATCGCCGTTGAAGCGATGTTCGGATTAATTCAATTACCAAAGTGGTGCTCAAGTCTGAAACTCGCCAGCGTCCTTCTGATTGTTGCGGCAGGACTCTCAAATGCTCTTCCTCTCATACCAAAAGATACGGTTTGGCATAACGGCAGTTGGTTTCTGCTGCATCCGCTTTGGGGATTCGGTTTTTTGATCGTCGTTCATCGAGCGGTTATTTCTGAAGAGAAATGGATTCGCGCGGCACAGCTTCCGATTTTGATATCACTGTTTGCAACCCTCGGTGTCTTTTCCTACTCGATTTATCTGACACATGAGTTGACGATCATGCAATCGTGGCGTTGGACTAACAGTGCTTCATCACAACTTGCGAAACTTGTGTTGGTGATACCAGCGACCATCCTCTTTGCCTGGATATTCTTCTGGTTTTGTGAGCGGCCATTTATGGCAAAACGGAAAGCGAACGTCGAAGAATCTGGCGCTAATGGTGACAGTCAGCTTGGGGCGAACGACAGGGGCTTGCTTACTGAAGCATTTCGGTCGTTTCCGCATTCGGATAACAAACCGGTCGAATCTGTTCCCCAGCGGTCCATCGAGACTACTGTTGAAGCTTAAAATCCTGGCGCTGTTGCCTCTCGTCTAATCTAGTTGATAGGTGGCTACACTGGTCGGCGTCTCAAAGCATCGAACCTTGTAAATTTGTACTCGATCGTCACCGACGCGTTTTGCGACTCTTTCGAGTACATACCGCGCGAGATTTTCAGCGGATGGTTGTAGTTCATCGAAGGGTGGGAGTTCGTTGATATTGCGGTGGTCCAAATAAGTTACAACTTCATCTGCAGCACCTTTTAACTCCACAAAATCTACCAATAGGCCGATATTATCCAGCTCGCGGCCACGTGCATAGATTTCGATCTTGTAGTTATGTCCGTGCAAGTTTTCACATTTCCCCTTGTAACCGCGGAGCTGATGCGCACTCGAGAAATTACGTTCGATCATTACTTCGTACATTGGTGTTTGGTCTTTGTCTTGGTTTAAACGATACAGAATAAAGAATACGAAGATCGAAGATCAAAGATCAAAGTCCAGGCCCACTCCACTTCACCCAAACATCTTCACCAGATCGTCGATCCGCGACGTGGTGCGACATGGCGGTAGACTGCGCAGAAAGGTCTGTCCATAGGCCTTGGTGCGTAGGCGCGGATCCAACACCGCCAGCACTCCGCGGTCGCTGGTACTTCGAATCAGACGCCCTAACCCTTGTTTTAAAGCGATGATGGCCTGCGGCACGCTGTACTCATGAAAACTCGAGCCACCACTATCTTCAATATAACGCTGGCGTGCTGCCACAATCGGATCCGTGGGTACAGCAAATGGAAGTTTGTCAATGATCACACAAGAGAGCTGCTCACCACGTACGTCAACGCCTTGCCAAAAACTCGAAGTCGCAAACAGAACAGCATTCGGCGTCTCTCTGAAGCGTTTCAGCAATTGACCCTTTGAAGCACTACCCTGAACGAGACACGGATAGTCAATTTCTGCCCACACCCTTTCGAACAGCGACTGCATACCCGCGAGACTCGTCGAAAGTACAAAAGCACGGCCCTGAGTGGCGTTCAGAATATTAATTACCTCGCTGGCTGCCGCTACACTCCAATCGCTTGAACGCGGTTCGGGCATTTTTGACGGCAAATAAAGAATGGCCTGACTTTCATAATCAAATGTCGATTCAGCGATCAGATCATCTGCCGAATCGAGACCAAGCCGGTCACGAATGAATGCGAAATTGCCACCGCTGGAAAGCGTGGCTGAGGTAAGAACAACCGTTGGTACCTCATCGAACAGTTTGTCCTGCAAGAGCCCGGCTACGTCAATCGGAGAGGCGCGTAAGAATACACCTCTGTTTCTTCGTTCAAGCCAGTAAACAAATTTCTTGTCTGAGCCTGTTACGATGAACTGTAGATCAAATCTGATCTGCCGCAGTCGTCTAATCAAACTTTCGACGTCAGGGCTCTTATCTCTGATGGTGTCGAGCGTGGTTTCAACGCGCGTAACAGAGCCCTCTAAAAACAAATACAGCTCACCCAGTCGGGTCGATTCGAATTGACCTGAGCTTGTTCTCTTGGCAAACGTGCCCGGGAGAATCGGGTAGCGGCCTTCTTCGCGAATTTCCTTAAAGCCGGTCCAGAAATTTTCAGAAAAGGTAGACAGACGGGCAACACTCTTCGTGACTTCGCGATCGATTTCCGCTTCTTCAATAGTTAGTCGACCAATGTC
>AR_comb_assmDRAFT_10101583_pt1 | contig 10495 bp, 9 predicted proteins | sample ArasoioldDNA_FD_10543 | JGI IMG/M metagenome (IMG submission 10543) | reverse complement strand
TTCACCGCGCCGCGCTGCAGGATCGAGCTTGTCGCGGTGTTCGTTGAGTTCTTGGCGTTGCCGGTTCCAAAACCGTCCATGTCGAGAGTGGCCTCGATTTCCCACAGACAGTTGTTGATGCAGTAGAAAAACCCGGGTCGGAAGCGCCGGCCCATGATCTCGGCCGTCGACCGGCCCTGCTGAGTGCGCCCGGACTCGAACTCGTAGCGAAAATACGTCTCAATGGTGAAACGCACGCCCCACGACTTATCGGCTGCCTCGACTTCCAAGCCGTTGCCGGGCCGATACTCAAAAGTAGGTAGCGCCGCCGCTGCTGCCGTAGCTTCCTTCTTGAGCTCCACCTGCTGATCTTTTAGCTGCGTTAGCTCTTGCTCGAGCGACTTAATTTTGTCATCGACGCTCTGAGCTCGTGCGATGCCGGCAGCTAGAAGGAACGAAGTTGCGACGCCCAGCACCCAAACCTTTTTGTCCATTCTTGCCTCCTTTGCCCTCTGATTTCTGTTAGGTATTTTGTAGTACTTCGGGCGCCTTTTTAGCCCAAGTGCAGCTATTATGTCAAGCCTAAAGTTGTAGTTTTCTAGACAAGATTATCGATGTCATAGGTGTTTTTGCGCATTTAAAGTCAATCATGTGCCTTTGGGTAATCATAAAGTTGTATACCTTCCAACAACGAGGTCGATGCGAAACTGCAAAGGGGAATTTAGAGGTTCCCTTGAAAAATCAACGGCTTAGAATTTCATTAATACGGCGAACTCTAAGACCGAGACTCCGGCTTGTGAATTCGCGGGGCCCTCGTTAGATTGAGCCAGTCATGCTCGCCAAACGAATTATTCCGTGTCTCGATGTCAAAGCCGGGCGCGTAGTTAAAGGTGTGAAGTTCGTGGGTCTTCGAGATGCCGGCGACCCGGTAGAGGTCGCACGGATTTACGATCAGGACGGAGCTGACGAGCTCTGTTTTTTGGATATCACCGCGTCGCACGAGAATCGCGGCATCATTCTGGACGTGGTTTCGCGCACCGCCGAGCAGATTTTTATGCCGCTCACGGTCGGCGGCGGGATTACCACGACCGACGATATTCGGAATCTACTCAGGGCGGGAGCGGACAAAGTTTCGATCAACACCGCGGCGGTGAACCGCCCGGACTTTGTCCGAGAGTCAGCGCACAGATTTGGTAGTCAATGCATTGTCGTAGCCATCGACGCAAAGCGGGTCGGCAACCACTGGGAAGTGTTTACCCACGGCGGCCGAAATCCGAGCGGAATCGATGCCTGCGAATGGTCCAAAAGAATGGAAAACTACGGGGCGGGCGAGATTCTTCTGACAAGCATGGATCGCGATGGCACCAAAGCCGGCTATGATCTGGAGTTAACCCGAACGATCTCAAACGCGGTCAATATTCCGGTGATTGCGTCGGGTGGGGTCGGCGAGCTTCAGCACATCTACGACGGGCTGACTGAGGGCGGCGCCAGTGCCGCGCTCGCGGCATCGATCTTTCATTTTGGCGAGTTCAGCATCCGAGACTGCAAAGAATTTCTGATCAGACATGGCGTTCAGGTTCGTCCCTTGCACTAATAAATTACTGGCGGCCGGATAGTCTTGCGCGATCAGACTCAGTCTCAAACGGGCGCCAACGCGCGTTTCCGCGGTGGGTCGAAAAAAGGTGTTTTTACGACCGTAGCGCTCGCCGTTTTGCGTCGATGCTCGACGGTAATCTCGACTTCAAGCACCGTTCCGGGAACAGCGCACTGTTTGTTTACAGTTGCGAGAGCAATATATTTTTTCAAGATCGGCGACCACGCGCCGGTGGTGGCGTGCCCGATCTGCCGCTCATCCCGATAGACTGGCACTCCGCCGCGCCAGGCCGCCAGCGGAAACTCGGGAGGCAAGCCAACCTGTTGGAAAAGAAATTCGTAATCGCCAAGAGTGATTTCCAAACCGACTATTTGGCGCGACAGCGCCGGATAGATTTCCTGCCGCAGGGCCCGTTGTCCGACAAAATCGGTCTTCTGTAAGTCGACCGTCCAACCAAGTCCGATTTCAAACGGAGAATATCGTTGTGATGAAATCATCGCCTTCTCGGCGCTGATGTAATCGACATCGAGCAGAATAAACCCCGCCTCGAGACGCGAAACGTCCAATGCCAGCATGCCTGCCGGTTTGATACCGAAATAGTTGCCCTTTTGAACAAGCGCATCCCACACCGCTCCGGCATAAACTGCCTCGAGCCAAATCTCGTATCCCAAATCACCGGTGTAGCCTGTGCGCGATACGATCACCGGAAGCTCCGCGATCTTTGCAGGGAGGAGCCGAAAAAATTTAAGGCCGCGCAAATCGACATCGACGAGCGTCTCTAAAATCCGCAGAGCATTGGGGCCTTGGAGCGCCAGCGCGCCGAGTTGCTCGGAAACCTCCTCGATCACTAAATTCATCCCGGTCGCATTGAGCCTCAGCCAGCGCAGGCTCGGCTCAGCGAGATGAAATCGAAAGTGATCCTCCGTCAACCGAAAGACCGTGCCGTCCTGGATCACTGCTCCGTCTTCCTGACACAGACATCCATAAAGGGCCTGACCGACCGAACATTTCGCCGCATCCCGCGTCATTACGCGATTCACCAGCTTAAGGGCGTCTTTCCCGCGAATATCATACTTGTAGAGAGGGGAGACATCGATCAACGCGGCGGAATTTCGAATCGCGTGGTATTCGTAGTCGTGCACCACATCGTAGGAACTGGCGACAAAATAACCCGACCAAGTGCGCCAGTTTTGGCTCACACAAAGAGGCGCAGTTCGAGAGTGGAAGGGTGTTCCAATAGGCATTCGGCGACGCACGATTGCAAGCTTGGATTATCTAGTGCTTTGCGTTGACTTCGCAGACGAAATTACCAAATATGCGCTCTTAAGCAAATTCTCCCATGGCAAATTACGACGCGATCGTGATCGGTGCCGGTCACAACGGCCTCACCGCGGCCGCATATCTAGCGAAAGCCGGCAAAAAAGTTCTTGTACTCGAGCGCCGGCACGTCCTCGGCGGAGCCGCCGTTACCGAAGAGATTTATCCGGGCTTTAGATATTCCGTTTGCTCGTACGTGGTGAGCCTGCTTCGCCCGGAGGTCATTCGCGAGCTTGCCTTGCCAAACTACGATCTCGAGATCATTCCGCTCGACAGCACCTTCACGCCGATGCCGAACGGCGACTATCTTTTTCGCTCTGGCGATCACGCGAGAACACGCCGGGAAATTGCGCGTCATTCCGTTGCCGATGCGGAAGCGTACGAGGAATACGGCCGGTTGATGGTGCATATGGCGATGGCGGTAAAGCCGCTGCTCGCGATGATTCCCCCTGAGCCAGCTAGTTGGCACCCGAAAAATGTTTTTGGACTTGCTCGCCTCGGCAATCATTTTCGGCGTCTTGGCGGAGAGCTTTTCTACGATCTTGCCAAACTCATGACGATGAGCTCGGCCGATTTTCTCGACCAATGGTTCGAAACCGACGTTCTCAAAGCCACCATGTCCGCAAGCGGCATCATCGGTACTTTCATGGGCCCGCGTTCACCCGGTACGGCGTACGTCTTGCTCCACCACTACATGGGCGAATTGGACGGCGCTTTTCGCTCCTGGGGTTTTGCGCGCGGCGGCATGGGAACGATCAGCCGGGTGATTGCGGATGCGGCGCGTCACCATGGGGCGGAAATCAGATCACAGGCGCCGGTGGATCAGGTATTGATCAGGCGTGGCCGGGCCTGCGGCGTGGTGCTCGCATCGGGCGAGGAAATCCACGCCAAAGTCGTCGTTTCCGGGGTCGATCCCAAACGAACTTTTTTGAAAATGATCGATTCACAATGCCTTTCTCGGGAGTTCAAGAAACAGGTGAGCGATTTTAAGATCCGCGGTTCTTCGGCTAAAGTGAATCTTTCGCTCGATTCGCTTCCCGATTTCACTTCTATGCCCGGCGCTGGCCCGCACCTCGCCGGCGCGATTTCGATCAGTCCGAGCATCGATTACATCGAGCAAGGTTACGACGAGGCAAAATACGGCGATTTTTCGCGCCGTCCGTACATGGATATCATCTTGCCATCGGTACTCGATCCCTCGATGGCGCCGCCCGGCAAGCATGTGATGTCGATTTTTGTGCAGTACGCGCCTTACGATCTAAAAACCGGAACTTGGCCGGATCAACGTGAGGCGCTCGGCGATACCGTAGTTGATACGCTGAGTGAATATGCGCCAAACCTAAAAGACATCATTCTTCATCGCCAGGTGGTTACGCCGTGGGACTTGGAACAGGAATTCGGACTTACCGAAGGAAATATTTTTCAGGGCGAGCTCACTTTGGATCAGCTTTTTTTTCTTCGTCCGGTCGCCGGTTGGGCCAATTACCGAACGCCGATTAAAAATCTTTATCTCTGCGGCGCTTGCACTCATCCGGGCGGCGGGGTCATGGCGGCCTCGGGGCGGCTTGCCGCTCTGGAAGTACTCAAAGACACTCAAGTCAGACTGCTGTAACAGCCGTGGCGAACTACGACGCGATCATCATTGGTGCCGGTCACAACGGCCTCGTGGCAGGCGCTTATCTCGCCAGAGCCGGAAAAAAAATTCTGTTGTTGGAGCGCCGATCGATTCTCGGCGGCATAGCCGTTACTGAAGAAATCTTTCCCGGTTACAAAATTCCTACCTGCGCTCATCTCGCCGGAAATTTTTCGCAAAAGATTATCTCAGACTTGGAGCTTGAGCGTCACGGATTTAAGCTCCTCCCGCTCACTCCTCTCCTTTTTGCGCCGAGACAGGACGGACAGGGGCTCGTCATCCGACGGGAGTTTCCCGACGCCGCGCAGGAGATCGCCAGGCACTCGAAATCCGACGCAGATCGGTTCCAGCCGTTTTGCGAGCTATTAAAGAGACTTTCGGAATTTCTCGCGATGCTCTATCAAGCGCCGGTCCCCAACAAAGCCAATCCACGTAATTTCCACCTCGTAAAGTTTCTTGAACTCGCCTGGAAGTTCCATCGGCTCGGCGCAAGAGACATGCACGAGTTTCTCCGCATTTTGCCCATGAGCATCGCGGATCTTTTGAGCGAATGGTTCGAAAGCGACTTGCTCAAGGGGGCATTGGCAGGACGCGCTATGCTGGCTTCTTTTGTCGGTCCGCGCCAACAAGGAAGCGCTTTTAATTTCCTGCATCACCAGCTTGGCCAGTCGAATGGAGCGCTTCCCACCGCAGGTTTCGTCCGCGGCGGCATCGGTGGTTTGTCCGAAGCTCTCTGCGCTGCCGCAAAAAGCTATGGGGCAGAAATTCGCAGCGCCACGGAGGTCACAAAGATTATTACTGCCAACAACCTCGCGACGGGTATTGTCCTAAAAAGCGGTGAAGAAATCCGCGCAGAGCGCATCGTTTCCGGCGTGGACATAAAACAAACGCTTCTTGGTCTGGTCGAGCCAACGGCCCTCGATCCGCACTTTTTATTGCAAGTGAAAAACATTCGTAGCCGAGGTACCGTCGCGAAAATCAATCTCGCTTTGGATAGCTTGCCGATGTTTTCCTCGGGCGATCAGGCAGCGCTCGGCGGCATCATCCATATCGGTCCGAGTCTGGTTTATCTGGAGCGTGCCTCTGACGATGCGAAGTATGGCCGTTTTTCGAAGCGCCCGTTTTTGGAAATCACGATTCCATCTATCGCCGATCCGTCGCTCGCTCCCGCAGGCCAACATGTCATGTCCGTCTGGATGCAGTCAGCGCCGTATGAGCTTCGGGAAAGTAACTGGCAGGCCGCGCGGCAGCCTCTGGGCGATGCGGTTGTACGCACGATCGAAGAGTACGCGCCGGGTTTTTCACAGACGATCCTCGATCGGCAAGTGCTCACGCCGCTTGATCTCGAAGAGACCTATAAACTGACGCAGGGCCATCCCTATCATGCCGAAATGGCGCTGGATCAGATCTTCTTCATGCGCCCGGTTCCCGGCTGGTCCGCGTACCAAACTCCGATTGAAAATCTCTATGTCTGCGGCTCGGGCACACACCCGGGTGGCGGCGTCACCGGGCTTCCCGGTTACTATGCCGCCCAGGTAATTACAAAAAATTGGCATGCAAAGAAGTAATGTTCGTCTGGGAATCTTTGCTTGGTGCATGATAGGCATATGGGAAATTCCGTCTCAACATCAAAACGGCGACTTTCCAACGGAGGCTTTTTGTATGAAGGTCAATGAATTCAATTTGAGTAAAACCGCGCTACTCTTCTTTGATATGCTGAACATCTATTACCACGGCGCTTCGGAGGAAACGAAAAGAAGAATGAAGCCTGTGGTCGACAACGCTGTTCGCCTGATGAACGCGGCTCGGCAAAACCGGATGCTTATTTATTATGCGATGGCGAACCACCGACCCGACGGCGAGAGTCGGAGCGTCGTGGTTACTGACACAGATATGCGCCTTCGGCCGTGGCCCAACGATGACTGCAATCCTGCTCTACACGGCGCCACCGAGGGATCGTGGGAGCAAAAAGTTATCGAGGAGATCGCACCGAGACCCGAAGATTACGTCATCCCCAAATACCGCTGGAGCACCTTTCATCAGACCTATTTTGACCTGGGGCTTCGCTCGCGCGGCATCGATACTCTGATCATTTCGGGCGGAGCGGTGGACGTCGGGGTCGCATCGACGGTATATGCCGCGCGTGACCTCGATTACAGTGTTATCGTTGTGCGCGACGCCTGCAGCAACTCTCATGAGGATTCAATGGCCGCTTTCATGAATACGGTGTTTCCACGGATGGGCCGCGTCAGAACCACCGAGGAGGTGCTCGGCATGATTCGAAGCGCAACCACGACAAGAAATTAGAGCGCTTAAAGAATCGAGCGCATTCAAAAAAGTCGATCGCTAGCGCCCGGAGGTCCTTCAACCTATGCCTGTCATCGTTCGCACGGTGCTTCTGCTCACGGCTTCAAATGTTTTTATGACATTTGCCTGGTATGCGCATCTCAAAAACCTAAACGATCACAGGTGGTATGTCGCCGCGATTGCAAGCTGGGGTATTGCTTTGTTCGAGTACTTATTGCAAGTGCCGGCAAACCGTATCGGTTACACCCAACTGAGCCTGGGGCAACTGAAAATCACCCAGGAAGTGATCACGTTGTCGGTGTTTGCCCCGTTTGCCGTGCTTTACATGCGCCAGCCGCTGAAACTCGATTACCTATGGGCAGGCTTGTGTCTGCTTGGAGCAGTCTATTTTATGTTTAGGTCCTGAAGGGGGGGAAATTCGTAGGTCAGACATATTTAATGATGCTGACCTTCCAAAAACCTCTCGGCATCGATGGCTGCCATGCAGCCGCTGCCAGCCGCGGTGATCGCCTGGCGGTAAATGAAATCCTGCACGTCGCCGCAGGCGAAAACCCCGGGAATGTTAGTTTTGGTGCCGTCATTAGTGAGGATGTAACCACTTGGATTTAAGTCCAACTGGCCGACAAAAAGCTTGCTGTTCGGCTCATGACCGATTGCGACAAATACTCCGTCGGTCTTAAAATTCTCGGTCTTCCCAGTGACGATATTTTTGAAGCGCACGCCGGTCACGCTGCCGGTTTTCGCATCGCCGTACACTTCGTCAACCACAGTATTCCAGACAAACGAAATCTTGGGATTTTTTTCGGCCCGCTCCTGCATGATTTTGGATGCGCGCAACTGATCCCGACGATGAACGACGGACACTTTGGTAGCGAACTTCGTAAGGAAGATCGCCTCTTCCATTGCCGTATCGCCACCACCCACGACGACAAGCTCTTTTTCCCGGAAAAAAAATCCGTCGCAAGTCGCGCAGGCCGAGACGCCGTGGCCCATAAGCCGCATCTCCGATTCAAGACCGAGCAGTTTCGCCGTGGCCCCGGTTGCGATGATCAGAGCATCACAGCTCAAAAGATCCTTCCCCACAGCCACACTGAAGGGACGTTTTCTCAATTCGACCGACGTGACCTCCCCGAACAAAGTCTCCGTGCCAAACCGAACGGCTTGTTTTTTAAACTCCTCCATGAGCTCGGGACCGAGGATTCCGTTGGGAAAACCCGGATAGTTTTCCACATCCGTGGTAATCGTTAGCTGCCCGCCAGGCTGCGACCCCTCGATTACTAGCGGCTCCAGATTGGCGCGCGCAGCATAGATGGCCGCCGTTAGGCCGGCCGCTCCAGAACCCAGGATAATCACACTATAGTGACTTTTTTTATCCATTCGGTTTTTGTAACATAATTGCGCCTATCCAGAAAGGAAGCCCGGCGTTGCCAGCTTTACTATGATCAACATGGAACAAAGCTTTTTTCACCGGCAATCTTGAAAGCAGGTGTTATGTCACAGCTAAGTCATTTGGATGAGCAGGGTCGCGCGCGCATGGTCGATGTCAGCGGTAAGGAAGTCACGAGCAGGATCGCCATCGCTCGCGGCACTATTCACATGGGCGCGGAAACTCTGGATCTTATCCTCGAAGACAAGATTGAGAAGGGCGATGTTTTTTCCGTCGCTCGCGTCGCGGGCATCATGGCCGCGAAAAAAACTGCCGAACTGATCCCTATGTGCCACCCGCTCAATCTCACGGCAGTGGAACTGGAATTAACCCCCGCACGGGAACCCGCCCGCGTCGATATCGAGGCCACTGTCCGCGTAAGCGGAAAAACTGGCGTCGAAATGGAAGCGATGACCGCGGTCGCCGTTGCGGGGCTTACCATTTACGATATGTGCAAAGCAGTCGATCGCGAGATGACGCTTGGTGAGATTCGCCTCGCTAAAAAGAGTGGTGGAAAAAGCGGCACGTTTATAAGAAAAGAATAGGCAAGCTCTCTCAGTTGCCACCAATTGTAGGGGCGCAGTATGCTGCGCCCCTATTTTTTAACCCGATCCTAGACATCATGTTGTCAATCTTTCTAAAACCGGGCCGCGAGCGCCCGGTTCTGCACGGCCATCCGTGGATTTTTTCGGGTGCTGTCGAGCGCGTTGACGGCGATGGCAAATCTCCTGAACTCGTCGACGTCTATGATCACAACAAGATATGGCTTGCTCGCGGTTTTTACAATCCGAAGTCACAGATCCGCGCCCGCCTTTTGACCTGGCGCAAAGAAGAGATCGATGCCGGGTTTTTTGCGCGACGGCTTTCTCACGCCTTCGCCTTTCGCCGCGCCTACCTGCCGCCCTCGACAACGGCCTATAGGATCATCAATGGCGAAGGCGATTTTTTTCCTGGCCTCATCATCGATCGTTACGACGGCTTTATCGTCTGTCAGGTTTTTAGCGCAGGCATGGCGCTTTTCAAAAACCACATCGTCGATTATCTGAGCAAGATCGATGGTATCGAAGGCGTGTTCGAGCGGAGCGAAGGTCGCATTGGCGACGAAGAAGGCCTCGAGCCATCCGTCGGCGTGATGAGCGGCGAAGCGCCGCCGGACGTAATTCCGATCCAGGAAAACACTTTCAAATTTCTTGTCGATGTGAGACGCGGACAAAAAACGGGCTTCTTTCTCGATCAGCGTGATAATCGAGCCTTCCTCTGCACCATTGCGCGGCAAAAAACGGTCCTCAACTGTTTCGCCTATAGCGGCGCATTTTCCGTCTATGCTTACGGCGGCGGCGCCCGTGAAGTAGTCACGCTCGACTCTTCATTGCCCGCGCTGGAGCTCGCGGAGAAATCGCTAGAGCTTAACGGCTTCGCCAACTCTCCCGGAGAAATTTTGAAGGGAGACGCCTTTGCGTACTTAAAGGAGATCGAGAGAAAATTCGATCTCATCGTCCTGGACCCGCCGTCGCTGGCCCACCGGCGCAGCGATAGCGCAACGGCGGCCGGCGGTTACAAGTTTCTGAATCTCCACGCCTTGAAGCACCTTGCTGCCGGCGGTTTGCTCCTGACGTTTTCCTGTTCACAACACGTACCCTTGGAGCTTTTTCAAAAAATTGTTTTCGGCGCGGCGGTCGATGCGGGTCGGAAAGTCGCGCTTATCAAGCGGCTCGGGCAGCCGCTGGATCATCCCGTAAGCCTGCATCATCCCGAAGGCGAATATCTCAAAGGATTGGCGCTTCGCGCATTGGACTAAGACATCGCTGCTGTGCTAGATCGTGTCTCGGTTCATAACCCGTTGATATACACCGAGGAAAACATGGCTTCCTATCAGACAATCAAGAATTGGCCCCAAGCCGATCGTCCACGGGAGAAACTCCTCGCGCAGGGTTCGCGCATACTGAGCGAAGCGGAACTCCTGGCGATTGTTTTACGCAACGGCAACGCGAGTACTGGTGAGAGCGCGATGGATCACGCCCGTGTACTGCTCGGTCAGTTCGGCGGACTGCAAGGTATCGATGCAGCTTCGGTCAGCGAGTTAAGCACGGTTAAAGGGATTGGCCCCGCGAAGGTGGCGCAGATCAAAGCCTCTCTGGAGATCGGCCGGAGGATGGGTAGTCAGAAATGGGAAGCGGGCCAGGCGCTGCGCTCCTCGGAAGATGTCTATCGACACTTTCGCGATCATCTCGGCGGCGAA
>AR_comb_assmDRAFT_10124629_pt1 | contig 10500 bp, 7 predicted proteins | sample ArasoioldDNA_FD_10543 | JGI IMG/M metagenome (IMG submission 10543) | reverse complement strand
TTCCCCTTCCAGTGCACGGTTGTCTTTTGATGTGCTTCATCCCGCTCGACCATCCACTCTCCCGGCCAGGGGAATCCTTCACTCTTGATATCCGTGCGTTCTTCCATCGGTTGCGGTGGAGAAAACTCCGGCGCGGGCGTTCCATGAACTGGAACCGCAGGCAATAGAAGTCGCGACCCATCATTCCCGCCAAGCACCAGCGAAGTCGTCATCGCATAGGGTGTAGGCAACACCATCGGCCACAATGCGTTCGAGATCGCCACACGAACCCGATGCCCTTTGGGAAACACCCAGGAAGTCAGGTGCATCTCGATTTCGATCGGATAAACCCTGCCTGGTTCCAGTTCGCGCGGTTCGCTCATCGATTCCCGTTGTGCTCCGTTGATCCCCGCGCCCGTAATCTGCGTGACTGTTCCATCGGGCGCCACGTCAGAGAGCCGCGCAAACCAGTTAGCTAGCCGAGCCGTGGCCGACGCGCGCAGCAGTGCACGAGGTCGGCCGAGAATGGCCACTTCGTTTTCTAAAGGTGCCGAGTCGTAGACGAGACTGAACGCATCCACCGGCCGCGGATCGCTCAGCAACTCTCCCCACCAGAATCCCGCTTCCACACCGGTAGTCGGCACATATTTCAGCTCATGCGTGGCTTGACCAGCGACCGCATCCGCCAGCGTGTGATTCGGCTGCAGGAATAATGTCGAATTCTTCGCGCTCACAGGAGGCCACGCATCTTCGCGCCGCCACTCTCCGGGAACGCTTTCCAGACTCGGAGCCGGCGGATGCCAGTACTGCATGTAGATAACAAGCCGCGGATCGTCCCGAACGCCAGTGTCACGGCCTTTGAGCCAATAGTCAAACCAGCGTACCGCCTGATCGCGCCACTCAACCCGCGGCCCGAAATCCGCATCGTTCGGAAACGAATGGTTCCACGGCCCGACGATCGCTTTGATCGGGGCCTTCGATTGCATGAGCATGTCAGGAACGTTATCGCGATATCCGTCCTGCAAGCCGCCAATCAGAAAACTTGGAATCGTGATCTCGCTGAGCGGACGGACCCGATCCCTCCAGAACGCCCCATCTTTCTGATGCTTCAAATAGAGTAGCGACCAGGGCGGCGAGTCGAACCGAGGACCCAGGACTTTTTCATCCAATGAATAGTCCGGCGCGCCTACCCAACCCTCCGCCATATCCATGTTCAATTCGAACTCGTCGATGTGCGCCATGCCGTCGATGTAGTGGACGTCGTCGTGAAACAGTTCTGCGGTGGCATCCACCGCGATAATCGCTTTCAATCCGGGCGCGTGACGCATCGCCATTTGTAACGCCGTAAATCCGCCCCATGAAATGCCAAACATTCCGACGTTGCCATTCGACCAGGCCTGATGCGCTAGCCACGCGATGACTTGCTCGCCGTCTGCCTGTTCCTGCTCGGAATACTCGCGTTCCGGCGGAACCCCTTCACTGGTGCCGAATCCGCGGATATCCACGCGCGCACTCACAAAGCCCCGCCGCGCAAAATAAGTATGCTTGGGATAGTCTCCCGCCGCGGTTCCATCATCTTTGCGATATGGCAAGTATTCCAGAAGAGCAGGGAACTTCTCCCCAGCCTTCGCCCCATCCGGCATGTACAGGGTTGCTGCGAGCCGCACGCCGTCTTTCATCGGAATCCACGCCTGCTCCATGCGGACTCCGTAGTTCGGTGGCGAGGGAGGTTCAGTCGCTGAGAAACACAGATGCGAAAGGAGGACGAGGCAGAGGATCCGAAAGTTCTTGGCCAAAACGGGCTCCGGGCGCAGGCTTTGTGAGTTGACCCGGAGTCAGTCCGGCCCGCCCTGCTCCCGCCGCAAAGCGCGCAAATCGATTCCGAGTTGCTCCGCCTTCTTATACAGGTGACTGCGTTCTAGTCCAAGCGATTTCGCCGCCATGCTCATGTTATGGTGGCTGCGCTTCAGTTCTGCCAGAATGACTTCGCGCTCGAAGGATTGCACGCGATCCGCCAGCGGGCCCGAACCAGTTCCGACGGCCTCGCTCGTTCCGCCTGCGGAGCCCTTGGGCAGCGCCAACTGCACCGTCGCCGAATCCACTTGACCTTCAGTCGCCAGCAGCATCAGCCGCTCGACCATGTTGCGCAGCTCGCGAACATTGCCCGGCCACGAGTACGATTGCAGCGCTTCCATCGCTTCGGTGGAGAACGGAACCGGCTTCCACGAATTCTGGGCGCAGACCTGTTCCGCGAAATGCTGGACTAGCCCAGGAATGTCCTCGCGACGCTCCCGCAGCGACGGCAGCAGAAGCGGGACAACATAAATGCGATGAAACAGATCCTGCCGAAACTTCTCGTCGCGAACGCGCGCCTCCAGATCATGATGCGTGGCCACCACGACACGTACGTTGACTCCGATCGGCTTGTCGCCCCCTATCCGCTCGACTTCACCCTCCTCCAGCACCCGCAGCAGCTTTGCCTGCATGTTCAGCGGCATGTCTCCGATCTCATCGAGAAAGATAGTCCCGCCATCGGCCTGCTCGAATTTACCAATATGCCGGCCCGATGCTCCCGTGAACGACCCTTTCTCGTGCCCGAACAACTCTGACTCAATCAGTTCGGCCGGAACGGCCGCGCAGTTCAGAGTGACAAACGGTCCCGCCGCGCGCGCGCTGCGCTCGTGAATGGTTCGCGCCACCAGTTCTTTTCCGGTTCCGGTTTCACCGAGAATGCACACACGGGATTCGCTCGCCGCAACGCGCTCCAGTTGCGTCATCACGCGACGCATCGCCTCGCCCTTCCACACGATCTCGTGCTTGCCCAGACGCTGTCGCAGTTGCTGATTCTCGTTTTCTAAACGCTGCAGCTTGAGCACGTTGTCGACCGTGAGCAGCAGTTTGTCCGACGATATCGGCTTCTCCAAGAAGTCGAGCGCGCCCAAACGCGTCGCGCGTACTGCCATCTCGATGTGCGCCTGCCCCGACATCATCACCACTGGTGCCGCCACGCCCTGCTGCTTCAGTTCTTCCAGAAGGCTCAGCCCGTCTTTGCCAGGCATCACCACATCCGACAGAATCAAGTCGAAGCTCTGCGACTTCGCGAGTTCCAGCGCGCGGCCGGCGTTGTCGCACACCGTTGCCTCGTGCCCGGCAAGACGGAAGGCCCGGGACAGCGATGCCAGCGTATTGGCTTCGTCATCGACGATCAGCAGATGCGCTTTTTGCGGCAATGGCCCTCCTCCTTCTTAAACCGGAAACTTTCCGGCGGTCTCTTCTTTCGGCGTAGCGGTTGCCGGAACCGCCTCGACATTGTTCGGCAACTCGATCACGAATGTTGTGCCCTTGCCCGGTTCGCTCAGCACGCTGATCCTTCCGCCATGATCACTCACCACAGACTGCACAATCGCCAACCCCAGCCCGGTGCCGTGCTGCTTGCTGGTATAGTACGGCGTGAAAACGCGCTCGCACTCTTCGCGCGTCATGCCCGACCCCGTGTCACAAACTTCGATCACTACCTTGCCATCATCCCGGCGTGTGCGCAGCGTCAGCGTACCGCCATTTGGCATCGCATCCATCGCATTGAGCACCAGATTCGAGAGCGCGCGATGCAGCAACTCCGGATCTGCTGCAATCGGTGCAAGCCGCCGATCCGGTTGCATCTGGCAGTGAATCGCCTCGCGCCCCTGCGCTTGAAACTGCGCCTGGAATAATCGCGCCACTGCTTCGACGATCTCATTCACCTGCACGCTCTGCAATTGCGGTTGTGGCATCTTCGAGAATTCGCTGAAACGGCCAATGATTCCTTTCAGATTGGAAATCTCCGCCAACAGCGTCTGAGAACTTTCACGGAAGATTTCCTCGAACATTTCCGGACTCTGTTCCCGGGCGCGAATCAAATTCTCCACCGTGAGCTGCAGAGGAAACAACGGATTCTTCAGTTCGTGCGCCAACCGCCGCGCCAATTCGCGCCACGCCGCCACTCGCTCCGTCTGTACGAGCCGTTCCTTCTGCGCGAGCAACTCCGAAGTCATGCGATTGAACGATTCGGCGAGTTGGGCGACTTCGTCGTGTCCCTCGACCTGTACACTCGCATCCCAATTTCCCGACGCGACATCTTGCGCAGCGTGTGCCAACTGCACTACGGGACGCGTTACTCGCGCCGAAGCCCAACTGCTCAGCAGAATCGCGAGCACAATCCCGCCGCCTCCGGCCAGCAGCGCCGCATCTCGAATGCGCCGCTTCAACTCTACGTACGACCGCCGCGAATTCCCGATCAGCAGAACTCCTAGCAGCGGATGATCTTTCCCCATGCCTCGCAGCGGAATCGCATGAAACCCTTCTTCGTCAGCCCGATCCGAAGTCCAATCCACAACTCCGCTGATTTCTTGATCGTACTTGCGCACTGCGTCAATCAGCGGAGCAAACTTCTCCGCGGGACGTGCAGGCTCCGCGACACCCGAGCCAACTCCCGGATCCAACAGCAGATCGGGAGAAAAATGATCACCCCGGTTCTGATACAACAGCGCCCGCGTGTCGGCCGGCAGATCGAGCCCCGACAGGAAGTTCCTATCGAGTTTCCGGCCACCCACAACGTAAACGGAACGCTCCCCAACACGGATCGCACGGGAGGCAAAAAATCCCAATGCCGTCGAATCCTGTAAGTCTTCAAGCTTCAGAAAGGGGCTTTGGTCGCGGGAGGTAGAGAGAGTCTCAAACGCTGGCTCCGGATACCCGAACTTCGCCGGCCACTGCGCCGATGAAACGATCGTTCCCCGTCCGTCGAGAATTTCCACAAAGTCCAGTTGATGACTCTCCGCCATTACGCGGGCCAGATCGAAATACTCGGCGAAATCCGAGGACGTCCCGTTGAGCGCAGTCGCCATACGTGCGACTGCATCGGAGGCCACAATCGCCTCCACCCTTCTTGCCACCTCGTCGCCGCGCCGGCTGAACTCTCGTTGAAACTGCGCAACCAGCGCGGCGGTTCGCTGATTCTCGGTCCTCTCGAACGCATTTCGTGTGACCCATTGCACCAGCAATGCGACGCCCGCCACCGACAGGAACACTGTCAGCGCAAACACCAGGAGAAGCTTGCGCCGGAAACTCATTTCGCCGCCCCTAGCCATGCATTTGCCAAGTCGAGGCTCCCGTCCATTCGCAGCGCCCAGTCTCTCAGGCTCGCGCTGGCAGCATAAAAAATTGGCAGATGAAACAGCGGGGCGACGCGCTGGCTTGCCAGCGCCGCCTGCTCCGCGGTAAAGAGCTCATCGACCGACGTTCCGTTGTTCTTCGCCTTCGATAAGCCGGTCTGCGCCGCAAGGCCGCCCAACGCAATCCACGGATCCGAAGAGGCCAGCGGAATTCGCATCAGGCGCAGGTCGCTCGCGCCCACCGCCTTCGGCACCAAGGACAGTGCAGCATCTTTCGCGTTCAATGCAATCCTCTCCACCAGCAAGCGCGCGAGCGGATCGCTAGCGTCGTATCCGATTGTCCAGGCCCGCGCTGTATGGACCTGATCGCGCAATTGACGCGCCTTCTTCAAGTCGGCTTGCGATGAGAACACAAACCCGAAGCCGCTGATCCATGTCGGCAGCAGGCCCCCCGCCGGCTGTCCTGCACCCTGCAACAGCACGCTGTGAATCGATCCTCGATCCACGCTCAGTCCTAATGCCTCGCGCAACAACTTCTCATCCGGCGAGGAAGCATCTCTTGCGAAAGCGATAGCCATCAATTCGGCTGGAGCAGAACTCACCAACCGGCCCCTCGCTGGCGAAAAGTGATGCGCCTGCTCCGGCGCGATCTCGACGAGATCAGCCCTTCCGGTCTCCAGAGCGGTTGCCTCGTCTCGAAAGGTGCGTCCCATCTCGATCTCGACGCCGTCGAGAAATGGCCGCCCTCGCCAGCATTCCTCCTCTGCCGCGAGCGTGAGCTTCTTTCCCAGTTGCCAGTCCACGATGTGAAACGGCCCAGTGCCGCTCACCTTCTCTTCGCCATCTCTTTTCACAATCGCGTTTCGCGACAGCGCCACTTCCGCCAGCATTTCAGGATTGGGCTCGTCGCAATCAACGATCACCGAGTCCCCGTCCGCCCTGACGCTCCACGCCGGATTCGCAAATCGCAACGATGCTGCCGCAACTTCGCTCGTTAGCGGCGTTCCATCGTGGAACTTCACCCCATGGCGCAGCCGGAATTGCCAGCGTTGATTTCCCTTCGAGGCCTGCCATGAATCCGCCAGTCCAGGTTGGGCGTGCCCCATGTTCCATGTCACTAGCGTGTCAAACAACAGCGACGTCACGCTTCGCCGAGCGAACGAATCTGGAACTCTGTTATCCGCCGGATCGAGTGTTTCCGGCGCTGCATGCATCGTCGCACGCAGCGTGCCGCCATACTGCGGCCGCGTTTCTGCACGCGCCAGCAAGCTCAGCAACAGACTACTGGCCGCAAGCCAATGACAGGCGAAAAGCTTCATAACTCCCTGTATCTCGATTTCTCGCGATTGCGATCGCGCTGTCGCCCCTCGCCTCAGTCCACAACGCGGACACCGGCCCGGGAAAATCGACCGCCGCACTCACCGCGACAGGATCACGATCAGGAAACTCGTACGCCCGAATTGAATCCTGCGCCTGATCTCCAGAAGTTGTCGCCAGCACCTGCGACCCGGCGCCACACGCAGTTCTCACCCCTGCAATGTCACTGCCCCATTCGAACGATGAACGCTGATCGTTCATGCCGTCCACCATGTGCACTTTTCCATCGGCCGACGCGAACAGCCACAGCGTGTATGTTTCTCGGGGGACGAAGGCCGCCGTGTAAAACTTCGGCACGGTGCTGAATTTGCCTACTGCCGGACTCAGCACGCCGGTGAAATAGTTCCTAGTCGATGCGAAGAATCCCGCCAGCGCCGGAACTGCAGGCCCAGTTGCGGTGCTCGACCCTGCACTGGGAAATACCGATGAATTCATAGTCATTGTCCCTGAGACGATCGGCCAAGGATCGTCGCTACCATGGCACGTCATAGTCAAAGGCACAGCGGTGACCGTCATCCGGCAGATCACACCCGGCAGGTATGCGCTAAGCGTGTGATCCATAGTTGGCACCAGTCGACCGCGCACATCCAGCGGCCAAGGTCTGGTGTGGCCGGTCTGTAACGTCTGCTCGATCTGCCACTTTCCATTTTGCAGGTGGTACACGGACACATCCTCCCCACCGAGCACCGCGATACGCGAAGGTGTGCCGTTCTCTTCCAGAACGGCGACATCGAGAATGCGCCCGTCTTGCGCCCAAAGCGGAATCTTCCGCAACGTGATCGGCATCGATTCAGACGCAGCGCCTGAACGTCCGGAACGTGGGACTGATACCATCGCGATCGCAGATTCCCCGGCACCCTGATGAATCTCCGCCACCCAAACATACGAGTTTTCGTTTTCGGACAGAGTTAAAGCAACCGAGGCCGCCGCCTGGTCGCTTTTCGCGAAGTGAATCCCCGATTGCTCCAGCGCGCTGCGCAGCCCGTTCTGTACCAGGTCGCTGTCGCGTCTTCCCAGCGAGGAGTGGTTCTCCACGGTCAAGCTCAGCGTGCCCGGCCCCGTTACAGCGACAATCTTTTTTGCCAGTTGCTGTTCCGCCGCGCTCCAGTCCGCCGCGAAGGCAGCCGTCGTCGACAAAACCAATCCCAGCCAGAAGGCAAAGCGGAAGCGGGAGGCCCGACAAGAAGACTGTTTCACCGATTTCAAATTGGCCTTTGGGATGGCCGAATTATAAATCGCTTTGCGCATGCGACACTGCCCTCTGTACTGTTTGGACACCGCCGTAACCACAACCCTCCGGGTGCCCCACCCTTGTCTCGCGGGTTTTGCGAGACAGGGCGGGGATTTTGACTTTGTTCTCTGCGTGCCGCCTGAACTATCTTTGTTGTGCTTCTGCCGTTTCCGTTCCCCCCGATTGGCCGGAGGCATTCGCCGCCGTCATGTTCCGCAGCACATCGTTCATGAAAAACTTTCCATCGGCCGGTACCATCATGATCTGCAGTTTGTCCGACAATTTCTCGGCCACAATTTTGTTAATCAGCAGCGGATTTTGTTTCAGAACCGCCGCCTCGCTCTGCATACGCTCGGCATCGGCAGCGGCCGTCAGCCGAATCCGATCAGCCTCCGCCTGCGCCAGTAATTTGCGCCGTTCCGTCTCAGCCTTGCTGTCGATGATCTTGGCTTGCGCCGATGCCTCCGCATTCTGAATGGTGGCTTCCTTGCGTGCCTCAGCTTCGAGCTTGCTCTGCTGAATCTGTTTTTCTTTCAACGGCAGCGTGTACTGCATCGCATCAGCTTCACCTTTCGCCTGCAGTACGTGAACCTGCGCCTCTCCCTCTGCCTGCTTGATCTGCTGTACCTTGGTAGCCTCGGCTTCCAGTTCCGCGATCCTGACCTGCTTCTGCTTGAGTTCGGTTTCGACGCTCATGCGATCGTTTTCCTGCTCCTTCAGCAGCAGTGTCTCCAGTCCTTTGGCGTACTCCTCCGGCAGACGAATATCGCGCAACATCACTTCCTTCACGATGATTCCGTCCACGGCGAGTTTTTGCGTGATCATCCCAGCTGCGCGTTGCCGTACCTCTTCGCGCTTGGCGGAAAAGACATCCCGGACCGTGTAGTTCGGAATCAATTCCCGCCATACGCTCGCCACCACTGGAGGAACAATCTCCTTCTCTACGGGATGTGGCAGGTTCCCCTGTATGTAGTCCAGTCGCTTGGGATCGAGATGGTACCGCACCGTGATCGCCAGTCCCAGGTTGAGTCCCTCTTTCGCCTGAACGTTGAGCAGTTGCGATTTGATCGCAACGTTTTCCGCCGCATTCTTTCCATCCTCTGCCATTCCTGTTGTGAACACCTGGTCGCGCGTATCAAACAATGCCACATCTTCCATCAGCGGCGTTACCAGATGGACCCCCGGATAGAGCGTGCCCGGAACCGTGCCGCTGCTCTCACTCACGCGAACCCCGGCCATGCCAGTCGGAACCACAACAATGCTGAACGCCAGCAGAATTGGTCCCCACGCCAGTAATGCCAAAGCGAGGGACGTCCGCCACCGCCACTTCGTAACCGGGGGCAATGTCGACCCTGGGGTAGCAAGTGCCCTTCGATACAACAATTCTTCATACAAGTCATAGCCCAAAATGCCCACAGCCACGAGAATCATCCCGAGGCCACCGCACATCAGCAAATACTTCAACGTCAACATGTTCGTTCTCCTTGCGCTAGAAGAGCTACAGAGCTCCTCTTGCTTTGAAATCGAACGGCTTTGAAAGGCCGCGGCTTTCTAGCCGCGCCATCCGGGCCAGAAAAGACGCAGGCCTCGGCCGCTGAGAGATACACTTCAGCCAACTCCGTTAGCGCTTCTGCCCTGGTTTCACAGCCGCCGTCTGCCGGGCAAAGAACAGCCGGAACACTTGCTCAAAAATCAGCTCCTCCGCTAACAGAGCAATCGATAGTGAGAAGACCATCCCCGCCACGACTGCCATGAATGTGATAGCCATTTGCATAATGTCCTCCTGAGATTCCGTTTCTTAGTTCCCCAGTCCAACAGCGGTCTGCGTTGCCTCTTGCGGACCGCTGCTGTCAGGCGCGTTCTGCGCGCTGGCCACGACGGTCTGATCTCCCTGCTCGCCGAAAATCCGTGCGACTTGTTCGTCCCGCTCGCCGCGGATCTGAACCGCGTCCCCAACCCGCAGAATCGTGAACAACCGCTCCATGTCGCGGTTCCGCAGACGAATGCAACCATGCGAGGCCGCGCGCCCAATTGATCCCGGAGCGTTCGTTCCGTGAATGCCATAGCCCTTCAGGCTCAGGCCTACCCATCGCGTTCCGACAGGATTATCTTTTCCAGTGGGAATCACCGTTCCGCGGTGATAGTAGCTGGGATTGGAGACGCGGCTGACGATCGTGAATTCGCCCGTGGGGCTGGGACTGACCTCAGCTCCAACCGCAACCTGAAACGTCGCGATGACAACACCGTTGTCGATGACTGCGAGCTTGCGGTCGACCAGGCTGACCAGAACAACTCGATTCTGCTGTCCGCCATCAGCCGGAACTGGATTTTGCGCCCAGCAAGGAATCGCCGCAGCCAATGCGAGCACGGCCAGAATTTGTTTGCTTGGAGTGTTTTCAGCCCATCGAGCAACTCGGTTCATCTCCGCCCCCGTCTGCGATAGCCAGCGCTATCTCAGAAAGCAGACAGAAAGCCAGAATCTAGGGTATTGAAAACAAGTCAGTTGTGAGCAATGGAAAGGGACTCAACGTGGTTGGAGAACCACGACGTGTCTCTCCGCACACAGAGGGGCGGCCGCTACTCAGGATAACCAAGTCCTGAGAACTTCTCTCATATACAAGGTGCTTTGAAAGGGCGCGGGCTTCGAGCAGCGCCGTACGAAGCCGGGCTGAGCTGGAGTAATGCGGGGAGGGCTGCCGCTTTCTCTAAGCCTAACGCCCGGCTCCCGCCGTCTGGGGTAACGGCTTGTGGGGTTCTGTGGGT
>AR_comb_assmDRAFT_10035675_pt1 | contig 10500 bp, 10 predicted proteins | sample ArasoioldDNA_FD_10543 | JGI IMG/M metagenome (IMG submission 10543) | reverse complement strand
CCGAGGTTCTTGTTGAACCAGTCGGTGACCATGATCTGGCCGTCGGGATTGAGGCTCGGGACGAGCACGAAGATGACGTTGTCGAGGATCTTCTTGACGCCTGGCGAATTGTCGGTCGCGAGTCGGTGCACGAGCTCCACCACCATCTGTGACGCGCCAATCTCCGTCGCGTGGATCGTCGTCGTGATCACCACGACTGCCTTGCCCTGCCGGAAGATCTCGTCCCGCTCGGCATCGGTCGGCGCGCCGCCCTGGAAGTACAGCTTCCGCTGCAGCTGCTTGTAGCGGTCGATGTTCTTCAGCGTGTCGGGGCTGGCGATCTCGAGCGCGACGAACGGATTCCCGTTCGTGGACTTGCCAAGCTCCCGATAGCGGATGCGGTCGGAGGTCGTGGAGACCTGCTGGAAGTACTCCACGATCTTGTCCCACCGGGCCAGCTTGTTGTCGGTCCCCATGCGGAAGCCGAAGAACGACTCCGGCGTGGGCACGCCCTGCTGCGCTGCCGGCGCCAGGCCGAGCACGAGGAGTGTCGCGACTGCGAGAGTGGTCCGCCTAATCATTCGATCCTCCAGGTGCCGGGGCGAGCGACCGCTTGTGCTCGCTGGCGCGAATCAGGCGCTCGATGCGCATCGCCAGCGCCGGCGCGACGGCTTGCGGGCCCTGCGTCAAATAGTTCTCGAGCTCCGCGTAGGTGAAGCCCATTTCCGCTTCGTCGGTCTGCCCGAGCCACAGACCCGCGCTCGGGGCTTTCTCGATCACGGACGCCGGTACGCCGAGGGCACGCGCGGTAGCGCGCACCTCACTCTTCAACAGATTGCCGATCGGCAGCAGATCCACGCCGCCATCTCCGTACTTGGTGAAGTAGCCGATCGACAGCTCGCTGCGGTTGCCCGTGCCCGCCACCATGTAGTTGAGCGTGTTGGCGACGTAGTAGAGCGACGCCATGCGCAGCCGTGGCTTGACGTTGGCCAGCGGCAGCCTGGCCTTTGGATCCGTGCTCGCGTGCGCGGCGTCGGGAAATTGTTCCTTCGGCACTGTCTCGATCGCTGCCGCCAGCGTCCTTATCAGCTGATCGTAGGCTGGAGCGAGATCGACCCGGATGACGGGTATGTCGAAGTGGTCCGCGACGAGGCGCGCATCCGCTTCGTCCGCGGGATCGCTGTGGCAGGGCATGATCACACCAGCGACAGCGCGCGGCGAGGCGAGCTGGCAGAGCCGCGCGACGACCGCCGAGTCGATGCCGCCGCTCAGGCCGAAGACGAATCCGCGCGCCCGCGAGGCGCCGAGCTGACGCTCCAGCCACGCCGTAAGACCATCGATGCCCCGATCGATGTCGGTCATTGACCGGAAACTATATCAGGAGGCGTTTGGTCCGACCTTGGGCATCGAGGCCATCACGCGCAGGAACGCCTCGACAACGCCGGGATCGAACTGCCGCTCGCGCTGTCGATCGATCTCGGCGATGGCATCGCCGACGGGCCACGCGGGCTTGTACGGCCGTTGCTGCGTTAGCGCGTCGAACACATCCGCGACGGCGACGATGCGGCCGGCAAGCGGGATGTCGGTCTTGCGCAACCCGGCATATCCATCGCCGTCCCAGCGTTCGTGATGCGAGTAGGCGATGTCCTCGGCCAGCCGCAGCAGCGGAAACTTGCCGCCGGACAGGATCCGCGCGCCGATGACGGTGTGCTGCTTGACGAGCTCGAACTCCGCCGGCGTCAACTTGCCGATCTTGAGCAGGATGGTGTCGGGCACCCCGATCTTGCCGACGTCGTGCAGTGGCGCGGCCCGGGCAATCAGCGAGACCTGCGCGTCCGGAAGTCCGAGCTGGCGCGCCAGCAGCGCCGACATCTGCGCCACGCGCTGCGTGTGCTGGCCGGTGTTGTCGTCCCGGAACTCGGCCGCGATGGCCAGCCGCTCGATGATCTCGATCTGCGCCTCGACCAGCTCGCGCGTCCGCTCGCGCACCTTGGCCTCGAGGACCTGGTTCTGGCTCTGGATTTCGAGATACAGGAAGCGCGTCTCGAGCAGCGTCTTGATGCGCAGCAGGAGCTCATCGGGCTGGAACGGCTTGTTGACGAAGTCCTTGGCGCCGCGCGACAGCGCGTCGCGCCGCGCTTCCGGCGTCAGGTCGCCCGACAGGATCACAATCGGCAGGTAGGTCGCTTCGGCGATCTCCCTGAGCGTATCGAGCACCTGCAGGCCGTCCATGTGCGGCATGTGCAGGTCGAGCAGGATCAGATCTGGACGATGGCGTACGTAGAGCGAGGCTGCTTCACGCGAATCCAGGGTGCCCTCGAGCCGCCAGAACCCGGCGCGGGACAACGTGCGGCGGAGGATGTCGAGGTTTGGTTCCTCGTCATCCACCATCAGGATGCGCGCGTTGCGGAACGTGCGCGACATCATGGGGCGCCTGCCGGGGGAAGGTTGCCGATGGCCTCGGCGGCGGGCGAGTCCGGCCAGACCAGCGGCGGCGCGGCGGTGTAGCCCGCGTGCGCCAGACGCGACTGGAACAGCGCCGTCGCGACCGCATACCAGGCCAGGACGAGGAAACACTCGATGGCGACGATCGCCTTCCCGGCCGTCCAGGCCTGTAAACCGGCGAGGTCCTCGGGGATCGTTCGCTCGCTCGCCAGCATCACGCCGAGGAACGCGAGCACGAACAGCGCGAACAGCGCGACACTCGCGGGATTGCGCACCGCGAATCGCCCGGCGCCGAGCAGGGCGCCGATCGCGCTCCGCCGATCCTCGACGGCGACGCGGACCTGCGCCAGCGTCAGCACCAACGCCATGGCCAGCGCCGTGATGAATGCCACCTGGTGCACCGCGGTGTTCGGGAACTCCGCCCCTATCACGAGATGAAATGATGCCAGGACGAACACGACGCTCAGGCCGAGGCGGAACATCGCGCCGAGATGGGCGCCGCACGCAGCGAAAAAGCCGCGTCCGCGCGTCGGCCGCCGGCGCGCGTAGCGATCGAGGATGCCGCCCGACAGGAATGCCCACAGCAGCCATGCGCCGAACAGATGGCGCAGGTCGCCCGGCATCCCATAGAGAATGACGAGCCCGATCGTGCCGAGAAGGATCACCGGCGCCGCGAGCACTCGCGCGATGCCGTCAGAAAGAGCATCGGCGCGGCGTGTTGTGGACCGATCCACCACAGTGCCGCATGCTACAACAGGAAGGTATAATCGAGCGTTTCATTCATCAGCGGCATCACGCACAGGAGTCATAGATGGCAGCACGGAAAGGACCGATCAAGGTCCTGCACTACGGGTTGGGCCCGATCGGCGCGGCGGTCGTCAAGCAGGTCGCCGCCCGGCGCGGCTTCAAGATCGTCGGCGCGGTCGATATCGATCCGGCAAAAGTCGGACGCGATCTCGGTGAAGTGGCGGGCGTCGGGCGCGCGCTCAAGGTCAAGGTCTCGGCCGACGCGAAGAAGACCATCAAATCCACCAGGCCGGACGTCGTCGTGCTGTGCACGCTGTCGTCGTTGAAGAAAGTGACGCCGCAGATCGAGGAGATCGTCAAGCTCAAGGTGCCGATCGTGTCGACCACCGAAGAGCTCGCCTATCCAACCAAGGCCAACATGAAGTACTTCGCGGCGATCCACCAGGCGGCGAAGAAGGCCAGGGTCGCGGTGCTTGGAACCGGTGTGAACCCCGGCTTCACGATGGACGCGCTGCCGATCACGCTGACCGGCGTGTGCGAGCGCGTCGACAGCATTCGCGTCGATCGCATCCAGGACGCACGCGTGCGCCGGCTGCCGTTCCAGCAGAAAATCGGCGCGGGCCTCACGCGCGAACAGTTCCAGAAGAAAGTGGACGACGCCAGCGTGCGCCACGTCGGACTGGCGGAGTCGGTGTCGATGATCGCCGACGCCATGGGTTGGAAGCTGGACAGGATCACCGACGAAATCCAGCCGAAGATGGCGGAGGCCACCGTCGCGAGCGAGTTCCTCGCCGTCGATCCCGGCTACGTCTGCGGCATCGTCCAGGACGGCATCGGCTACAGCAGGGGACGACCGATCATCACGCTGCACATGGAAGCGTACCTGGGAGCGCCGGAGTCGTTCGACCAGGTTGAAGTCACCGGTTCGCCGAACATCAAGAGCAAGATCGCCGGCGGCGTGCACGGGGACGTGGCGACGGCATCGATCACGGTCAACTCCATTCCCAAGATTCTCGAGGTTGCGCCGGGTCTGCACACGATGCGCGACATGCCGATTCCGTCGTACTTCGGTGGATAGCGAGGCGCGAGGCGCGAGGCGCGAGGCGCGGGAAAACGAAGGTCACGGAGATGAGTCACTCGGAGAAGATCGCGCGCGTGCGGCAGGCCTACAAGGAGGCCCACGCGCGCTTCGTGAAGCGGTTGAGCGACGCGCCATCGGATGCGGCCGAGCGGGTGCCGGACGACGGCGGCTGGTCCGCCGCGCAGGTCGGCTGGCACGTGGCCGCGGTGGACACGTCGTTTGCGGGTCTGATCTCGGGCGATCTTCCGGGTGCGAAAGAGCTGCCGGAAGGGACGGCGGCGAAGCCGTGGTCCGAGATCGTCTCCGCCATTCCAGAAAAGCTCGAAGCGGGAAAGCGCGTCCAGCCGCCGGCGGCGGTTCGCCGCGACGAGGTCCTGCAGGCGCTCTCGGTCGCGGAAACGAAGATGGACGCGGCGCTCGCGGGACTACAGGAAGATCGCGGCGCCCGCTACGCCATCACCCATCCCGTGGTGGGCACGGTGGCGCTGACTGACGTCGGCGAGTGGGCGATTGCGCACACCATTCGGCACAACGCGCAGGCGAAGCGCATACTGGGTAGTTAGTTCTCGAAGATGTCGCGCACCGTTTACGGTGGCGTTACAACGGCTCGTCGAGCATCGTCCTGATGACCGATGCGACGAGTAAACCCACAATCAGAATGACCAGCAGCGTCATAGGCCTCCGGAAAAGGCTTTGGCAGCGCGGCCTCGGGAAGAGTATCGAACGCATCGCCCCCAGGCGATAGGCACTTCCGGCATGCAGTTCCATTTCAGACGGCGAACTGCCGCACGTGGTCTTAGACCCCAAGACGGTTGATTGGGTTTAGTCGTTCCGGAAAAACTGCCTGGCGGAGCGGCCAGCCACGGATCCCGTGGAACCCGTGGCTGGACCGCGGGCTATTTCTGCTTCGCGATGACGTGGTCCTTGATCTTGGCGTAGGTCGACTCGGGGACGATCTTCTTCGTTACCAGCTCGTTCTTCGCCTTATAAGGACGTCCGTCGATGATCTTCTGCGCGTAGGCCGTACCGATGGCCGGCAGCGCCTCGAGTTCAGCCTTTGTGGCGGTGTTGAGATCGAGCAGCGTGGCAGCGGCTTCGACCTTGGCCGGCGCTTTCTGGGCCGGCGGTTTGGCCTTTGCCTGCGCCAGAGACAATGTGGGAACCGCGAGGACTACCGCGAGTACGCATCCGACTAACGCGAGTCTGCGAGACATACGACCTCCTTCGCATCCCTCCCCCCGCTCAGGGTGCCGTGAGCGCGATTCTACCCCTTCGCGCGTTCGCTACTGATGAGTAGAATGCGCCGTGCCCACAACCTCAGCTGATCCGGGGCTCTCCATCGTCGCGCACCGGACGGTGAGGGTCGGCGTGTTGGCCGCTATGGCCTATCTGGTGTTCGCCGCCGTCGTTGCAACGGGCCGCGCGCAGCCTGCTCCGAGGTGGTACAAGGGCAACACCCACACCCATACGGTGAACTCTGACGGCGATTCAACTCCGGATGAGGTCGTTCGCTGGTACCGGGAGCATGGCTACCAGTTCCTCGTGCTGACCGATCACAACTTCCTGACCTCGGTCGCGGGTCTACAGGCGTTGCACGGCGCCGACGAGCAATTCCTCGTCGTTCGCGGCGAAGAGATCACCGATCGCTCCGGAGAGAAACCGCTCCACATCAACGGCCTCGATGTCGGCGATCTCGTGACGCCGCAGGGCGGCAATTCCGTGACCGAGATCCTGCAGAGGGACGTGGATGCCATCAGGAAGGCCGGCGGCGTTCCGCACATCAACCACCCGAATTTTCGCTGGGCGATCAGGCCGGAAGAACTCCAGCGCGTGCGCAACAACAAGCTGCTCGAGATCTACAACGGCCATCCGCAGGTCAACAACCTTGGTGGTGGAGGTGTCCGCGGACTGGAAGAGGCGTGGGACGCGATTCTGTCGGCCGGCACGCTGCTCTACGGCATTGCCGTGGACGATGCGCACACGTTCAAGGATCCGGGGAATCCGAACGTGGCCGGACCGGGCCGCGGATGGGTGATGGTCCGCGCTCCGAGACTCGAGGCGCGGGCGCTGCTGGAAGCGATGGAACGCGGCGACTTCTATGCATCAACCGGAGTGGAACTCTCCGACTACGAGGCGACGCCCACTTCAATCCGGGTGACGGTGAGGCCGACCGCTTTTTCGAAGTACCGCATCCAGTTCGTCGGACGCGGCGGCCGGGTTCTCAGCGAGCAGACCGAACCGTCTGCTACGTACGCGATCAAGGGTGACGAGGGCTACGTGCGCGCCCGCGTGGTCGAGAGCAACGCCCGCATGGCCTGGACGCAGCCTGTCATAGTGAAGCGCTAGTTTTCCCTGAGCACCGTCAGGGGATCGACACGCGCCGCGCGCCACGCCGGCAGCAGGCTTGCCGCGACGGAGACGATCAGCAGGCCCCCGGCAACCACCGACAATGTGAGCGGATCCGAAGCCTTGACGCCGAAGACCAGCGTCTCGAGCAGGGTCGCCGCCGCGAGCGCACCCGCAACGCCGACCGCGATGCCGAGCAGGGCCGGCTTCAGGCCTTCGACGACGACCAGCCGGACCACGTCCGCGGTCTGGGCGCCGAGCGCCGTCCGGATACCGATCTCGCGGCGACGGCCCCGCACCAGATACGACAGCACGCTGTAGATCCCGACCGACGCGAGCACCAGCGCCGCCGCCGCGAATACTTCGAGCAGCAGGGTACGGAAGCGTTCGGCGATGAGCTGCTCCTCGATCACATCGCTCATCGTGTGTACGCCCTGGACGGCGATTTGTGCGTCGAGGTCGTGCACCGCCGCCACTGCCGCCTTTGACACCACGGTCGGGTCACCGCTGGTCCTGAGAGCCACTGACACGTCACCGAACACAAGTTCACGCGAATGCAGGTAAACGGTCGGGGGCGCCTTTTCCGCCAGCGCTTCCTTCACATCGCCGACGATACCCAGGACGGGAATCGCGTTCGTACGCGAAATGAGCGGAAGCGTGGCGCGGCGACCGATTGGATCCGTGGTTCCCCACAGCAGCTTCGCCGCCGACGCGCTGACGAGCATCGCATCGCCGTCGCCGCGTTCGAAATCGCGACCGCGCACGATCGGGATCTGCATCGTCTTCAGGTAGTGCTCGCTGGCGACACGGACCGACACGGTCGGCTGCTCGCTGGGTTTCCGCTCGGCGCTGCCCTCGATGACGAGCGGCTGCACCGAGCCGCCACCGGTCACGGGCAGCGTATCAACCCAGCCGGCGCTCTCGACGCCGGGCAGCGCGCGCAGCCGATCGAGCAACGACACGTAGAACGTCGTCTTCTGAGCCGGTTCCTTGTATCGTGCGTCGGGCGCGTTCACGTCGAGCTTGAGGATGTTGGTGGCGTTGAAACCCGCGTCCACCGTGCGCAGCGCGTGGAGGCTGCGCAGCATGACCCCTGCGCCCATCAGGAGCACGAGCGACAGCGCCACTTCGGCAACGATGAGCGCGCGCCGCGTCAGCCCGCCGGCGCCTGCCGTGTCGCTGCGGCCTCCCTCTTTCAATGTGTCGTTGAGATCCGTCCGTCCCGCGCGCAGGGCGGGGACGATCCCGGCGAGGACGCCGGTGAGCAGCGAAGCGCCGAGGACGAACAGGAGGACCCGCGCGTCGATCGACGCTTCCTCCGCGCGCGGGATTTGATTCGACAGCATCGCGGTGCCCGCATTGATCGCGATCTTCGCGAGCAACACGCCCGCGGCACCGCCCGCCATGGCGAGCACGACCGATTCGGTCAGTAGATGCTGGAAGACACGACGCCGTCCGGCTCCCAACGCGGCACGGATGGCGATCTCCTTGCGCCGGTTCATCGCCCGCGCCAGGATCAGGTTGGCCACGTTGGCGCAGGCGATCAGGAGGACGAGCGCGACTGCCGCAAGGAGCAACAGGAGCGAGCCCCGCACGTCGCCGACGATCAGTTCCTGCAGCGGGATGGCCGTTCCGCCCCAGCCCGCGTTCTCGGATGGGTAGGCCTGTTCGAGGCGCTTCGAAATCACCTCCAGCTCCGATTTCGCGTGCCCCAGATCCACGCCGTCCTTCAGGCGCGCGATGGCCTGGTAGTTGTGATTCTCGCGAACAGCGCGCTCCTTGGCGGTCCACGCCAGCGGCGCCCACATCGGCACCATCGTTGCCCCCCAGGCGTTGCCGGAGAACTGCTTCGGCATCACGCCGACGACGGTGTAAGTTTCGCCGTCGAAGGTGAGGGTACGACCGGCGGCGTCGGGAGCCGCGCCCATGTGACTGCGCCAGAAGCCGTCGCTGACGACGAGCACTTTCGATCGAGCGGGATCGTGTTCCTCGGGCAGGAACGTGCGCCCGAGCGCGGGCTGTGTGCGCACGACGCGGAAGAAGTCGGGACCGACGACGGCGACGCGCAGTGCCTCGGCGCTTCCGGATGTCAGCGTCAGCTGGCGGAAGCTGTAGGCGGCCATCCCGTCGAACGACGTGCTGTCATGCTGCCAGTCGAGGAAGTTGGCCGGTGAGAGCGAGAACGTCGCCATGCCGGGAAACGTCGCCTGCGGCGGGATGTGGAACAGGCGAACCATCCGGTCGGGCTGTTCGAACGGCAGCGGCCGCAACAACACGGCGTTGACGATGCTGAAGATGGCGGTATTCGCGCCGATGCCCAGGGCCAGCACGGCGGCGACGGCAAACGCATACGACGGCGTGCGGACGAACACGCGAAGCGCGTGGCGAACATCGGACAGGACGGTGCGCATGAACGGGTCTCCGGGAGTGCGGGCTTCGGACGATGGACGAGTGGCCGGCGGCCGCGCGATCGATCGCAGCGTCTGCCGCCAGAACCAGCGCCGCGCCGCGGGCTTGGAACGCGCCGCGCGCAGCAGGAATTCCTCTTCGAGGTCGCCGAGGATGAATTCGCGGCAGGCGTCCGGCAGCCGCCAGGACAACAGGCGCACGGCAAGACGCGGGGGCTGCGAGCTCACCGCGGATTCAGACGCCCTTCGAGCCCGTCGGCCATCGCCCGGAGAGCGTGATACGCCTGGCGCAGGGCGGCAGTGCCGGCGGGCGTCAGCGCATAACCCTTACGCCGGCGTCCCCCGCGCTGGGCGGTCGGCTCGCCAATCCACGACCGAAGCAGGCCCTTGTCTTCGAGGCGCTCGAGCGTGGTGTAGACGGCGTTGATCGAGACGTCACGTCCCGATCGCGCGTGGATTTCCTGGCGGATTGCGGCGCCGTAGGCCTCGGCGCCGAGACGAAGCACGCCAAACAGGACGAGCTGTTCGAAGTCGCCGAGGGCCGAGGACCTGGATTTAAACCACATTGTGGAGAATATGATCGAAGGCTTGGACGGAGGAAGCGGCCGAAAGGTTGCCGGGATTTACCGGCCGGGACTGGCCGGAACGATCTGGATGATGGTCTTGAAGCGCGCGGGCTGCTTACCGCGCTTCGGGTTCAGATACCCTGCGGATCCACCCCAGGTGTAATCCTTCACTGTCACGCTCGGCGGAAAGGCCATCGTCTCTTCCGTGAATTTGCCCGTCTCGAACTGGTGGATCGCGGGCTCTTCGTAGATCAGCTCGCCCTTCTGTTTCAGGACGTTCTTGTAGTAGTTCACGATTTCGGTGAACGACGCATTGGTGCCGAAGAGGTAGTAGCGCTGACCGCGGCCGGCATCGTACGAGACCAGGAACTCGGCGCTCGGATAGATGGCGACGCCGAGCGAGGCCTCCGTAGGCACGTCGTTCGGGCCCGGGGCCGCGGCGGGCGCGGGTGGCGCGACCTTCTGCGCCTGGGCTGGATCCGCCGGCGCGGGTGATGCCGGTTTGGATGCCGTCGGTGGCGCGACCTTGGGGAACGGCTGCGGCGTCTGCGACAGCAAACCGATCGCGAGCACAAGAAGCATCATCGCTATTATAGACGACCAGTTAGCGAGACCTTTAGGTCCCGCATCGCTGAAAACGCGCGACCTGAAGGTCGCGCCAACTGGTGGCCATGGAAATCCTGAGGTTCTGCGAGGCTCATCTCGATCGTACCGTTCAGACGATCGAGACGCTGGTCCGGCTCGAATCGCCGAGCACGGACAAGGCGGCGGTCGATCGCTGCGGGGCGGCGCTTTCGGCGATGCTGCGCGAGGCGGGAGCGCCCATCGAGCAGCTGCGCCAGGGCGAGCGCGGCGATCACATCCGCGCGGTTGTCGACGGCGCCGGCGATCCGGTTCTGGTCCTGGGCCACTTCGACACGGTCTGGCC
>AR_comb_assmDRAFT_10435316_pt1 | contig 10501 bp, 1 predicted proteins | sample ArasoioldDNA_FD_10543 | JGI IMG/M metagenome (IMG submission 10543) | reverse complement strand
ACGCATGCAGTGAGTAAGAAACAGTCATGATTGTCGAACTTGCGGAGTATACACGCAATTATTGATTAATAAGCATTTGATATTTCTCAAAACTTCTCAATTATTGATTAGGGCTCATTAATCCTGTTCCGGCCGTTTACAAGGGCTTTAAAGGAAATTTCCCGATTCATGATATTCTGATTTTCCCCAAAACGACCCCCGCGTTAAACACATGCGACTCGTGTGTTATGACAATTAACACAGGAGTCATTGGCCTTTATTTCGTTTCCCTCGACAACGATGTTCGATAGCCTTTTAGCAAAACTAAGGAAACAACCGCGCTACGCAGAGCAGAAGCCGCTGCGAGCGGAGATCTATAGCGTCGAGCGACTCGAACAGTACGCCCGCACTCTCGCCGAGAAACACAAAACCGTTACTAGAAAAGGCCGAGCACAGTTGCTGCCGCGACTGGAAAGTAATGGCAGAAAGCTCGTCAGTGCCTACCGCATTCTCGTCGAGTCAATCCGGAATGGAAAGCCAATCTCCCCGGCCGCCGAATGGCTGGTAGACAATTTTCACATCGTCGAAGAGCAACTGCGTGAAATTCGCGAGGACCTCCCAAAAGGCTATTATCACGAACTCCCCAAGCTCGCTGAAGGAGACTTAAAAAACTATCCGCGTATTTACGCCCTGGCTCTAGCGCTGATTGGTCACACCGATTCTCGTCTTGATACCAACACTCTCCGGCGCTTCATTGCTTCGTATCAGTCCGTTTCGCCACTCACCATCGGTGAAATCTGGGCAGTCGCGATCACTCTTCGCCTTGCCCTCGTGGAAAATCTACGGCGTCTTGCCTCAACCATCATTCGGGCGCGAGAAGAACGAGAAGAGGCCGACCGACTGGCAGACAAACTACTCGAGCTCGCCGGTCGCCAGCCAACGGGCATGCTTCCGTTAATTAACGAAAGATTGGGCAAGCGCGAAGAGTTGGCCCAGACTTTTGTGGTCCAACTGATCCAACGTCTCAGGGAACAACATCCCTCAGTAACTCAAGTGCTCGATTGGATAGAAGAACGACTTAACCGAAAGCAATTGAGTATTGAGCAGATTATCCATCTTGAACATCAACGACAGGCCGCCGCTCAGGTAACAGTCGGCAACATCATCACGAGCATGCGACTCCTGTCGACGCTGGACTGGCGCGACTTCTTTGAAAAAGTCAGTCTGGTCGATCCACTCCTGGGCCAGGATCCGGCCGGAGCTTATGCCGAGATGGAGTTCGCATCCCGCGACCGCTACCGACATGTGGTAGAGCGGATCAGCAAACGAACAAAAGCCAGCGAGTTGGACGTGGCGCGGTTTGCAGTCGAGTTAGCCGGTCAACAAGAGCCTAAGAAATCGGTTCCGGAAACTCATGTTGGCTATTACCTGATCGGCGATGGTCTATCCAAGCTCGAAGCTAAATTCGAATACCAACCGCGCGTCGTGGAAAAGATTCGGCGCTTTTTTCTGCGTCATCCCACGCCGTCTTACTTAAGCATTCTCTCGTTCCTGACGCTCCTGGTTATAGTTCTCATAATCTGCGTCATGCAGCGCTACGAGGTGAGTTGGACTTTCTTACTGTTCACTGCCCTGTTGGCGTTAATTCCAGCCAGCGACCTTGCGTTAGCAATACTCAACTGGGACGTGACGCATTTCTTCGAACCGCACCTGCTGCCACGAATGGATACCACTGCGTCGGGTCTTCCGGAATCTGCTCGTACGTTTGTCGTGGTCCCCACGCTGTTCTCGTCTGAAGCTCAGGTGTCGGAATTAATAGAACGGCTCGAAGTCCATTTTCTGGCCAACCAGGAAGAGCAAATCTATTTCGGCATCCTGGGGGATTTTCCAGATGCGGCCACGGAAGTTACGGCAAATGACGATGGCGTGCTCGCCCTGGCCCAAAGCGGAATCGAAGAGCTTAATCGGAAGCACACCGGTAACGAGTATCCAAAATTCCATCTGTTTCATCGTCGTCGAGTTTGGAATGACGGTGAGCAGAAGTGGATGGGATGGGAACGAAAGCGTGGGAAGCTGGAAGAGTTCAATCGACTACTCCGCGCCAATGGTCCAACGACTTTTATTGTCAATACTGCTGACCAATCGCTGCTCGACTCAACGCGGTATGTCATAACGCTTGACTCAGATACGCAACTGCCTCGCGACGTCGCTCGTACGCTTATTGGAACAGCCATTCATCCGCTAAACAAAGCCGAAGTAGATCCTTCGAGAAATATAGTGGTCCGCGGATACGGGATTCTTCAGCCGCGGGTAAGCATCTCTCTCAGTAGTTCTTCGCGTTCGAAATTTGCAGAGGTCTTTTCCGGAAACACGGGAATCGACCCTTACACTACCGCTGTCTCCGACGTTTATCAGGACCTGTTTGGGGAAGGAAGTTTTACCGGCAAGGGCCTTTACGATGTCGATGCATTTCAAACGACACTCAATGATCGCGTGCCAGAGAATGCTCTACTGAGTCATGACTTGTTCGAGTCCTTGTTTGCTCGCGCCGCTTTGACAACAGATATCGAACTGCTGGACGACTATCCTTCATCTTACGAGGCCTACTCTAAGCGGTTGCATCGTTGGACGCGGGGTGACTGGCAGATTCTCAGGTGGATCCTACCAACCGTACAGGACTCCAGCGGACAGAGCGTACCCAATCAGCTTCAAATCATTGGTCGGTGGAAAATTCTCGACAACATTCGTCGCAGTCTGGTTGCGCCTTCTTTGTTTATTTGGCTCGTTGCTGCCTGTGCGGTTTTTCCTGGCCGGCCTTTGTTGTGGAGTCTGTTCGTACTTCTCAACATCGCTTTTCCGGTCTACTTACACGTCAGCACCGGGTTGTTGATCCACCCGCGAGGCATACCTTGGACCAGTCATTTTTGGACCGTGTGGGGCGACATCCGCACAAATACATTTCAGATTCTGCTCACCTTTCTGTTTCTGCCGCACCAGGCGTATTTGATGGCCGATGCGATTATTCGAACACTCTATCGAAAACTCATTTCGCACAAGAACCTGCTTGAATGGGTTTCCGCCGCCGAGGCTGAGCGTTCGGCAAGAAAGGATTTCTCGGGATTCCTGTCTTACATGTTGCCGGCCATGCTGTTGACGATCGTGGCTTTCTTACTGACGCTCGCGATGCGCCGTTCCGCGACACCCGTCATGTTCGGCTTTTCAGTCTTCTGGTTATCTGCGCCATTGATCGCCTACCTGGTCAGCAAAAATGCGGCGCGAGAGAGACAGAGCTTTACTACCGAAGAGATTGCTTTGATTCGTCGCATTGCCCGGCGCACCTGGAGGTTCTTCGAAACCTTTGTAGGACCTCAGGACAACTGGCTTCCACCTGACAACTTTCAGGAAGACCCTAATCCCGTAATAGCTCACCGAACGTCGCCGACAAATATCGGACTACTACTACTGGCTACTGCTTCGGCGCGAGATCTTGGTTACGTTAGCTGTTTGGAGTTTGTGGAGCGTCAGGAGCTCACACTTTCAACCGTTAATAAATTGAAGAAGCTGCATGGCCATCTTTTTAACTGGTACGACACCACGACCCTCGAGCCTTTGTTGCCGCAATATATTTCGACTGTAGACAGCGGAAACCTGGCGGGCCATCTACACGCAGTGAAACAGGCTTGCGTAGAGTTGCCGGAACTGCGTTTGTTCAACAAGCAGTTGGTTGAAGGATTAACTGACACAATTGATGCGATAGCTCAAGAAGTTTCGAGACTCGGGGAGCTAAGGCAACGTACAGAGGTCGTTACAGTCAGCCAGCTGGGAGATGAAGTAGCTGCTTGTCGCACGCTGGCCCGGATGGACACACATGAGAATCTCGCCTCATGGTTTGTGCTACTCGATTCTTTGAGCCGGCGCGCTTCTGAGATTGAAGACATTGTCAATGCCCTCTCTCACGAACATGGTGAAGTAAATTTCAAAGAATTGCGGTGGTGGGTTGGAGCGTTACAAAACCAGGTCCGATGCTGCCAACGAGACGGCGACACCCTCGCGGCGTGGGGACGTCTGCTGGCCTTACTTGAGTCAGAAGGAACTGCGACCTCGGAAGATTGGAAAGTAACGCTTGAACAACTAAAAGTAGTTCCGACTCTTGCAGAGATCCCACAAATATGTGACCGCGCTTTAGTCCAGATAGCAGTGCTGCAAAGCAATGGCAGCGCGACATCTAATCAGTCAGCCACTCGATTAACAAGATCTTTGGAACAGGCTGCAGCGGCCTCCAGCGATCTACTCAGTCGTTTAAGCCGGCTCGCGAGAACTTGTGATCAGATCATCGAGGATATGAATTTCAGTTTCCTCTTTGACAAGGAGCGAAAACTTTTTCCGATTGGCTACAACGTTAGTACCGCAAAAGCTGACGACTCTTTTTACGACCTGCTTGCATCAGAAGCCCGGCTGGCCAGTTTTGTGGCGATTGCAAAGGGTGACGTACCACAAGAACACTGGTTTCGTATGGGCCGTCCACTGGCAAAAGTCGACGGTGGCCGAGCATTGATCTCATGGACCGGAACTATGTTTGAGTACCTCATGCCTCTCCTGGTCATGAGGAACTACCCGAGTACGCTCCTTGATGAGACGTACCACTCAGTTGTGCGCCGCCAGATCGAATACGGGACCGAACGAAACGTTCCGTGGGGAATTTCAGAAGCTGCTTACAACGTCAGGGACTTAAACTTCAATTATCAGTATGGGCCATTTGGTGTCCCCGGCCTCGGCCTCAAGCGAGGTTTAATTGAAGACCTTGTAGTGGCGCCTTATGGCTGCATTCTGGCCATCGAGATCGCGCCTCAGGCGACCATCAGTAACCTTCGTCGCTTGCAAAGCAGAGGAGCGCTCGGTCCCTATGGATTCTACGAATCGATCGATTTTACCGGCGAGCGTGTTCCGGAGGGCCAAACTTCGGTATTAATCCGAGCGTTTATGACGCACCATCAAGGCATGAGTTTGGTCGCCCTGGCGAACATCCTCCAGGAAGATCCCACCGAGAAGAGATTTCACAGCGAGCCTGTGGTCCAGGCAACTGAACTGCTCCTGCAGGAACGGATACCGGTTGGAGTACCAGCCGTCCATCCACGCGCGGAAGAAGTATTGACTGGTCGCGTCACGCAAACGCTGCCAGGAATGATCACGCGTGTTTACAGTTCGCCTAACCTAGATACCCCTCGCACACAGTTCCTTTCAAATGGCAGCTACAACGTCATGGTGACGACTGCTGGCAGTGGTTACTCCCAGTGCGACGGCAACGCCGTGACGCGATGGCGTGAAGATGTGACGCGCGACAATTGGGGAGCATTCATCTATTTGCGCGATGTACGCAGCGGCACCATCTGGTCGCCGGGTTATCAACCAACTCAGAAGAAGCCGCTTTCCTACCACGTCGCTTTTTCGGAAGATAAGGTGGAATTCCGCCGTACTGATCCCGGCATTTCAACCCGCATGGAGATTCTTGTATCTGCGGAAGACAATGCGGAGATTCGTCGTATCTCGTTGACCAACACCTCAACACGAGTCAGAGAGATCGAACTTACCAGCTATTCGGAGTGCGTGCTGGCGTCGCCGCAGACTGACGCCGCACACCCCGCATTCAGCAATCTCTTTATCGAAACCGAATGCATCATCGGTGAAAACGCCCTTATCGCCCACCGCCGCCGGCGATCCAGTGATGAGCAACAAATCTGGGGTATCCATGTTGTTGTCGTTGAAGGGGAACTGATTGGTGCTTTGCAGTACGAAACTGACCGCGGCCGTTTTCTGGGAAGAGGCCGATCTAGTGCAAACCCGATCGCCGTGATGGAAGATAGACCGCTCTCAAATACAACTGGCCCTGTACTCGATCCGGTTTTCAGTCTGAGACGCAGGGTGCGGATTCAGCCAAACGAGACGGTGACGTGCTCGTTTACAACCGGGGTCGCCTACTCGCGTGAAGAAGCGTTAGCTCTCGCGGATAAATATCACGACCCGAACATTTTTGAGCGCGAGTTACGACTGGCCTGGACCAAAGCCCAGGTTGAAATGAGTCACTTGAAAATAGATTCGGAAGAGGCCCACCTGTTCCAGCGTTTAGCCGCTAGAATCGTTTACTCAGATCCGTCCTTGCGTCCCCAGCCTCATGTCCTGGCGCTTAATACAAAAGCACAGTCAAGCCTTTGGGCTTACGGCATAAGTGGAGATCTTCCGATCGTTGTAGTGCGGATCGACAGCGAAGTGGATCTCGGCACCGTCCGAAAGCTGGTTCGGGGCCACGAATACCTTCATTACAAGGGTTTAAGAGTCGATCTGATTGTCTTAAATGACAGTCCGACGAGTTATCAACAACAGCTCCATCAGGAGTTGGAAACAATCATTCGCATGAGCGGAATGCAAGGGCTGCAGGACAAACCTGGCGGAGTTTATCTGCGTCGCTCAGATCAGATCTCGGAAGCCGATCGAATTTTGATTCATGCAGTCGCCAGGGTCGTCATCGTAGCCGATCGCGGTTCGGTACAGGATCAAATTGAGCGACCCCGCGTCGAGGAGCCGTTGCCCGCACCGTTTGTCGCCCGACTCGCTTCACAATCTTATCCTGAAGCGCCGGTGGTTCGTCCTGATCTCACGTTTTTCAACGGTCTTGGCGGCTTTTACCAGGGCGGACGAGAATACGTCACAGTACTCGGAGCGGGTCAATGGACGCCTGCACCATGGTCCAACGTAATCGGTAATGAAGACGATTTTGGATTCCAGGTAACGGAGACCGGCGCCGGCTACACCTGGTCTGTCAATAGTCGTGAGAACCGGCTGACCCCCTGGTCCAATGACGCCGTCAGTGATCCACCGGGTGAGGCCGTTTATATCCGCGACGAGGACTCGGGAACTGTTTGGACGCCCACCCCGCTGCCGGTTCGCGAAAACGAACCATACACGGTGCGTCACGGACAGGGTTATACAGTTTTCGAACACACCAGTCATGGAATATCACAAGAACTACTTCTATTTGCGCCACTGGATTCTTCGGTAAAGATCTCGTTACTTCGCTTGCGCAATCGCACGGCCAGGACGCGAAAGCTGTCGATTACAAACTACAACGAGTTGGTACTCGGAGTGGCGCGCTCGTCGTCGGCACCCTACATCATCACCGAAATCGATGCGGACTCAGCTTCCATCTTTGCTCGAAATCCCTTTAACAATGAGTTCTCGACGCGAGTTGCTTTCGCCGCCACAAATGAAACCCTAGCGAGCGCCACTTGTGATCGAAAGGAATTCATAGGAAGAAACGGCAGTCTGGACCAGCCGGCGGGTCTGCGGCGCGTGGGTCTGGCGAATCGCGACGGGGCCGGACTCGATCCTTGCGCCACGTTGCAAATTCAACTGGAACTTGCTCCACATGAAGGCCGTGAAGTGATCTTCTTACTGGGAGAAGCGGAAACCAAAGAAAAGTGTCAGGAGCTTATGGAGAAGTTCAAGCAGCCTGGCAATGTTAATGCGGCCTTTGAACGTGTGCTCGGTCGCTGGGATGAACTTCTCGGCGCTGTCGAAGTGCGCACTCCAGATGCTGCCCTCGACACGATGTTAAATCGGTGGCTGTTATACCAAACGCTGTCGTGTCGAGTGTTAGCCAGAACTGCATTTTATCAGTCGGGAGGTGCATTCGGATTTCGCGACCAGCTGCAAGACGTCATGGCTCTGGTCTATAGCGCTCCGGAAATAGCGCGCAAACAAATCCTCCTGGCAGCTTCGCATCAATTCAAAGAAGGTGACGTGCAACATTGGTGGCATCCTCCTACTGGTCGTGGTGTTCGAACCAGGATTTCTGATGACCTTTTATGGTTGCCTTTTGTTACTGCCTTTTACATCAAGGTCACGTCTGACGCTTCTGTCCTCGACGAAGTCGTAGGTTTTTTGGACCAGCCCATTCTCCGAGAAGACGAACAGGAAGCTTATGTGCAACCGGGTATTGCTGAAGAGAAGGCAACGATCTACGAGCATTGTGCGCGCGCGTTAGATCGAAGTCTCGCGGTTGGGGAACATGGTCTGCCCTTAATGGGAGCCGGGGACTGGAATGATGGGATGAACCGCGTGGGCCAACGCGGCAAAGGCGAGAGTGTTTGGCTTGGCTGGTTTCTCTTTACGACGCTAAATAACTTCTTGCCGCACTGCGACTCACCAAAAGACCTAACACGAGCAGAGGCTTACCGGAAGCATTGCGAAAACCTCAAGAAAGCGCTTGAAGAGAAAGGCTGGGACGGTGACTGGTATCGCCGTGCCTACTTTGACGATGGAACACCGCTGGGTTCTTCCCAGAATGAAGAATGCCGGATCGATTCTATCGCGCAATCATGGTCAGTGATCTCGGGTGCTTCGGACCAGTACCGCATGAGCCGCGCCATGGCCGCCGTCGAAGAGTACTTGATACGCCGTGGGGATGGACTAGTGATCCTGTTTACGCCGCCGTTTGATAAAGGCGCGCTCGATCCTGGTTATATAAAAGGATATGTACCTGGAGTTCGCGAGAACGGAGGCCAATATACTCACGCAGCGATATGGACGCTCATAGCTTTTTCAATGTTGGGTGATGGCGAAAAGGCCGGTGAGCTCTTCTCGTTGCTTAACCCCATCAATCACTCTTCCACCCGCGCCGGCTTGCACAAGTACAAAGTTGAACCGTACGTAGCCGTGGGAGATGTTTACGCTGTGCCTCCTCACACCGGGCGAGGTGGTTGGACCTGGTATACAGGTTCAGCGGGATGGATGTATCGCGCGGGATTGGAATCGATTCTGGGATTTAAGCTGGAGGGCAACCGGCTGTTGATGGATCCGGCGGTACCGCGCTGGTGGCGAGACTTTGAGATTACGTATCGACGAAAGGACGGGGTATACAGAATCAAAGTTGAGAATCCCACTGGCATCAGTCGCGGCGTGGCACAGGTTGAACTGGATGGCCTTATTCTGGACGGCGACGAGATACCATTAACGGGAGACGGTCAGACCCACAATGTGCGGGTGGTAATGGGTGAACGAGTGCGCGAGGCAACGCCCGACATCGTCACCGAAGAGCATGCCGGCGAGGCGGGCGGTAGCAAGCGGTCGTGACGGTCGGAATTGATTTCCATTTCTCATTTTCCATAATTTTCCATATATCATTTTCTATTTTCTATTTTCCATTTTCATTTATGAGTACAGTATGAGCAAGACTTCTCTTCCCCCATCGTCCAGAACACAGAGGAACTGCAACATGGAATGAAAAATGAAAAATGAAAAATGATATATGGAAAATGGAAAATGGAAAGCCCTAAAGATTCCACAAACTCCGAGCCCCCTCTGGGTTGGAAAATGATATACGGAAAATTCTTTGATATTTGGCGACCTACTGAGCAACGGTTCCTAACTATCAATTCTTAATTATCAACTATCAATTATCACCTCCCTTGATCTTCCCCCTCACTTAGTCGTATCTTCCCCCCGCGTGAGGGGTACGCCGCCGGTCCGCGGAAAGAACTGAGTTCACCCTATTATCAAGCAGTTCATAGGTTCGATCTTGCGAACCTCCTTCGGCCTGAAATGCGGACACGGGCACTGTAAAAGGAGGCTCGTATGTCCAGTAAAGATTCAATCCTTCCGTCACGACACCTTCCCGTTAGACCAAATATTCAGCAACTGAAAAATCAGGCTAAGGAGTTACTGAGTTCATTGAGACGACGTGACGACTCGGCAGTTTCAGAGTTCGAGTCGTTTCATCCTCGCGGCAAAGAGTGGTTAGAAATACCCGATTTCGAAGTAAAGCTGGCGGACGCCCAGCTGGTCCTGGCGCGCAGTTACGGCGTCGCCAGTTGGCCACGTCTCGTAAAAGCGTGCCAGGTAATTGATGCCGTCTGGCACGATCGGGTCGAAGAACTCAAGGAACTACTACAGAAAAATCCTTCGCTGCTGCATGAAAACGCCAGAGGAACGCTGAAATGTAACTGGGGACCACCCATGAGTTACGCTGCCAATCTTGGTCGCGATGAAATGATCAAGATGCTCTACGCACTCGGCGCGCGCGATCTGGAACACGCGATCGATCGGGCTACGTTACAGAGTAAGATCTCGACCGCTCGGATGCTTCACGAATGGTTGGGTCGTCCAAAACCTAGGGAAGGCTCACTCGGTGGTCCAGCCTACACTTTGAGTGTCGCCGGTACCGCACTCATGCTAGAGCTGGGCGCACCCGTTATAGACCAGCTCGGAAAACGCCTGGCTCCGGTCGACGTGGTCCTCGAAACTGACAGTAGAAAACCATTTGCCAAGCACGAAATCCTCGAGCTCTATGTCAGGTATGGACTGGAACTGCCGGACACTCCGACGATGGCACTTCATCGTGGACGCATCGACTTGCTTGAACGCCATCTCCGGCGAGATCCAAAACTCCTTGAAAGAACATTTAGTCATGAAGCGATTTATCCGCCGGAGCTGGGCTGTCACGACGAAATAAATGCAACCCAGGGCACTC
>AR_comb_assmDRAFT_10072573_pt1 | contig 10506 bp, 8 predicted proteins | sample ArasoioldDNA_FD_10543 | JGI IMG/M metagenome (IMG submission 10543) | reverse complement strand
GAGAAGGATCGAACAGCTGAAAAAACCGGAGAAGACTGATTATTCCTCCGTCTTCCTCGGCTATGTGTTTGCTATCTTCTTAAGTCCTATTGGCATTTTCCTGGGTTACATGGTTGCTTATTCAAAAAAGCAATTGCCCGATGGACAGGCTACTTATGCATACAGCGATACCCAACGATTCCATGGAACGATCATTTTTTTTACGTCAATTGGCCTTACCATTTTTTATACAGCAGCAGTTGTAAGCCGATCGTTTTTTAACAGCTAATACTATCCTTCAGGAAGCAAATTCTTTTTTCTTCGTTTATATTTTTCCCTTATCACATCCTGCACATTTACACCATTGATCTTGCTTTCAAGCCAGGAGATCACATCGAGGTAGGCAAATGCTCTTGTCTCCAGTGGATTCCCTTCGTATTTCTTCAATTTTTCCAGCAACTTTTCAAATTCAGGTTTTAATGCTTTGGCACCAACGGAAAATGAGCGGCGAAGGAAGTTAAACATCTCCTCTTCAACCGCGCTCAGGCTTTCCATCTTTGCCATAAAGCGATAGACCGATTTAGTTAGGTATTCGAGCAATTCAAAATTGCCGAGCTCATAGTGTGCGATCAGGTGAAGCAGCCTGGCATAACATTGCAGATCCGTTCGCAGATCCGCTTTTTGATTGATGATCTTGCTTAAATAATGGATCGCCTTTTCATTGTGGCCACTGCCAAAATACAAGCAAGCGATCTTGTAATAGAAGACAAGCACACGATGACGATCGAGATACAACCGGTATTCATCGAGCTTTTCTTCGATATATGGCACTAACTTCAATCCTTCTGTGAACCTTCCCTCCAGGAAATTCAAATTAAGTTTCGACGTATACAGGTAAACAAATGTGAGAATTCGGTTATTGTCATTTTGCACGACGATCTTGCGGTGCGCAAATTTTTCAAACTGTTCGATCGACTCGGCTAGTTTTTTTGAATTCAGCAAATCAAAATGCGCACCCATCAGGTTATGCATGCCTTTTATATAGCTTCCGGTTTCTGCTTCCACCATTTCCGGTCGATGTTCGAAAAGGTCAACCCATCGCTGCGTGTAGCGGTAATATTGCAGGAAATCCTGGCGAATAAAATAATACCAGCAGTAAGTTTGATATAAGTATAGCTTCTCATAAAAACCAGTAGCATTCCTTGCTTCTTCCGGTAGTTGCTTAGTAAGCACCTCTTTCAGGTCATCTTCATCTTTTTTATTCCGGGCATGACCATGCTGAATGTACCAGCTGTACAATTGCAACGACAGGTTGGAAAGAGTATTAACCAGCGAAAGCTGCGCATTCACCATGTCAGATTCATGGGAAAGCTGCTCCGCCCTGTTTTGCATGCTTCGGGTAATGAATAGCGCTTCGATCTTTTTTTCGAAGAACAGTACCTGTTGCAGATAAGTGAGCTGATTATAGCTTTTCGCTATATCCTTCATCCTGTCCAGGATCTTCAGCGTTTGCAGGTAGAGACCTTTATTGTAGAGTATCCTGGCATGATCCATTAGCTCGTGAAGCTGGATGTCGATGTTGTCTTCATCTTTGATGATTCTGAGGCTTGAAAGAATCTGCTTATATAAATGCGCTTTGATATTTGATAGCTGTTGCTTGCTGATTGACTTGGTTTTCTTCAACAGCAGGGGTTCATCGTATTCTCCCATCTTATCCAGCGCATCAAACAGGTCGGTAATCTTAAGGCTTTCCGTGGACGAATTTCGCTTAACGAAAAGCTTGAAATTCCTTTTTTCTGACTTTTCGAGCGATTTTATCAATTGAAACAGGGCATCTGTGGACCGGTTGGGCATCGTAATTCAATTTGTTATAACTCACTTAGTCTAAATGGTTTCGAGGTATCTCTATCCCTTTCAACAATGTAAAAGCAATACCATATTGTTTTTACCGGCTTTGTGAACTCCGGTATCTTAGATAACTGATTGCTGCGCCTTATATACCCTACAAAAATAGGCAGCGCGTCTTCTAACCCAACAATATATAACTTATGCCTGACAAAAAAATTGACATCTTCGATACCACTCTCCGGGACGGTGAGCAGGTACCTGGCTGTAAACTTAATACCAAGGAAAAGATTGAGTTGGCACTTGCGTTGGAAGACTTAGGCGTTGATATTATTGAAGCTGGTTTCCCCATCTCATCTCCGGGCGATTTTGCTTCTGTTCAGGCTATCGCTGAAGTTATTCGTAATTCTTCAGTTTGCGGATTAAGCCGTGCGGTTCAAAAAGATATCGAAACTGCAGCTGAAGCCTTGAAAGGTGCTGCACGTCCGCGAATACATACTGGCATCGGCACATCGGATTCTCACATTAAAGCGAAGTTCAATGCAACAAGAGAAGAGATTCTCGCAAGAGCTGTTCAGGCGGTAAAATGGGCGAAGAATTTTGTGGATGATGTCGAGTTTTATGCAGAAGATGCTGGTCGTACCGAAAATGAATACCTCGCAAGAGTAATTGAATCTGTTATTAAAGCCGGCGCTACTGTTGTAAACATCCCGGACACTACCGGCTATTGCTTACCTCATCAATATGGGGAAAAGATCGCATACCTAATAAACAATGTTCCCAATATCGATAAAGCAACTATCAGTTGTCATTGTCATAATGACCTGGGACTTGCAACGGCTAATTCTATCTCGGGCGTTTTACATGGCGCGGGACAAATTGAATGTACAATCAATGGTCTTGGAGAAAGGGCCGGTAATACTTCCCTGGAAGAAGTGGTGATGATATTAAAGCAACATCATGGTTTAGGCTACTACACGAATATCAAAACACAAAAGCTAAACCCGATCAGCCGTCTTGTTTCGGATACCATGCGTATGCCGGTACAGGCAAATAAAGCAATTGTTGGTAGCAATGCTTTCTCTCATTCATCAGGTATTCACCAGGATGGATTTTTGAAAGATGCACAGACTTATGAGATCATTGCACCGGAAGAAGTTGGTGCTGACGGTTCCAAGATCGTGCTAACAGCAAGAAGCGGGAGAAGTGCATTGGCGCATCGTTTTCAGAAATTAGGTTATCAATATAACCGGAATGATATTGATGTATTGTATGTCGAATTCTTAAAAGTAGCAGATAAGAAAAAAGAAGTGCAGGATGAGGATTTGCATGCATTGTCGAAAGGATATGTGGCAGCGGAAATAGTGTGAGACCGGAGTCCGGAGTCGGGAGAGTGTTTACGAGCTAGGGAATCTCACTCACGATTCACGACTCAAGATTGACGATTGACGATTCACGATTCACGAATTACATTCTTTCATAGGAAACTTACAAATGGGCAAAACATTATTTGAAAAGATGTGGGAGAAACATGTTGTCAGGACAATTGACGGCGGTCCTTCTGTCTTGTATATCGACACACATTTTATTCATGAAGTGACCAGCCCGCAAGCGTTTAATGGTTTGAATAAACGCAGCATTAAAGTTTTTCGTCCCAAGCAGGTTGTTGCAACCGCGGATCATAATGTTCCTACGCTCAACCAGCACCTGCCGATCAAAGAAGAGCTTTCCAGATTGCAGGTGGAGGCGTTAAAGAAGAATTGCGCTGAACATGGTATCGAATTATATGGCCTTGGACATCCGTACCAGGGCATTGTTCATGTTATAGGACCTGAATTAGGAATTACTCAACCGGGCATGACCATCGTTTGCGGCGATAGTCATACTTCTACGCATGGCGCATTTGGAAACATTGCTTTTGGCATTGGCACCAGTGAGGTGGAAATGGTATTAGCCACGCAATGTTTGATGCAAACCAAACCAATGCTGATGCGCATCAATATTGAAGGCAAACTAAATGACGGCGTCGTAAGTAAAGACATTGTACTTTATATTTTATCAAAAATCACAGCGAGCGGTGCTACGGGTTATGCAGTTGAGTTTGCAGGTTCCGCTATTCGCTCACTTTCAATGGAAGCAAGAATGACCATTTGCAATATGAGTATTGAAATGGGCGCCCGCTGCGGAATGATTGCTCCCGATGAAACAACTTTCAATTATATAAAAGGAAGAAAGTTTGCTCCTGCCGGCGTAGAATGGGATGCAAAGCTGGCTTACTGGAAAACATTGTTCAGTGATGGTGATGCTGTATTTGATAAAGAAATATTCATTAAAGCTGAAGATATCGAACCGATGATCACATATGGCACCAATCCCGGTATGGGCATTGGCGTTAGTGGTCATGTGCCAGCTTTGAATGAAGTGGATGAAAAGGAAAAACCTTCGTTTGAAAAGTCATTGAACTATATGGGCCTTCAGCCCGGATCAAATATCAAAGGCAAAAAGGTCGACTATGTTTTTATTGGCAGTTGCACCAATAGCCGCATTGAAGATTTAAGAATGGTTGCATCTTTTGTCAAAGGCAAGCACAAAGCGAATGATGTGGAAGTGTGGGTTGTACCAGGAAGTAAGCAGGTAGAAAAGCAAGCGATCGAAGAAGGCATCGATAAAATTTTTGCTGAAGCCGGCTTTATGCTGCGCCAGCCTGGTTGCAGTGCCTGCCTAGGAATGAATGAAGATAAAATTCCGGCTGGTAAATATTGTATCTCTACTTCCAATAGAAATTTTGAAGGAAGACAGGGTCCCAATGCAAGAACGTTTTTAGCCAGCCCGTTGACGGCAGCTTTGGCTGCGATAACAGGCGAAGTTGGAGATGTCAGGGACTATTATAACAAAAACTAATTATGAATTATGAGTTCTGAATTCAGAGATCATAATTCAACATTCATAATTTTTAGATGGGCAAACAAATAAACATTATACGATCAACAGCGGTTCCGGTGAATATTGAGAACGTGGACACCGACCAGATCATTCCTGCCCGCTTTTTAAAAGCGACAAGCCGGGAAGGATTTGGCAAAAACCTGTTCCGCGATTGGAGATTTGAAAACGATGATGAAGCAAAACCAAAGAAAGGTTTTCCATTGAATGACCCCACATACAAAGGAAAGATCCTGGTAGCCGCGAAGAATTTTGGATGTGGTTCATCAAGGGAACATGCCGCATGGGCGATCAAGGATTATGGGTTTGACGTAGTAGTCAGTAGCTTCTTTGCAGACATTTTTAAGAATAATGCGCTGAATAATTTTTTGTTGCCCGTGACAGTTAGTGAGCCTTTCCTGCAAAAAATGCTTGTGGCGATTGAAAAAGAACCTGCATCAGAATTTGAAGTGAATTTACCGGAACAGTATATTAAGATCCAGTCAACTGGTGACAAAGAGGTCTTCGATATCAACAATTATAAAAAAACTTGCTTGCTCAACGGATACGACGACATTGACTATTTATTAAGCATTAAAGAAGAAATAGCGACCTACGAAAAAATAGTATAAACCTTAAAGGCCGGAATAATTATGAAGAAACAAATAACAGTGATTGAAGGCGACGGTATAGGCCCGGAAGTTACCAGGCAATCTGTACGTGTATTGAATGCGATCGCATCTGCATTCGACCATGAGTTTCATTACACTTATTGTTTAATGGGCGCTGATGCCATTGACAAAACCGGTAATCCATTGCCGGATGAAACCATTGAAGCATGCCTGAACAGTGATGCCATTCTGTTTGGCGCGATCGGTCATCCGAAATATGACAATGATCCTACTGCCAAAGTAAGACCTGAGCAAGGATTGTTGAAACTGCGCAAGTCATTGCAGCTATTTGCCAACATCCGTCCGGTTACTACTTACAATTCATTACAACACCTTTCTCCACTGAAGCCAAAGAATATTGAGGGAGTTGATTTTGTTATTTTCCGTGAACTGACCGGCGGCATTTATTTTGGGAAAAAAGAAATCAATGCCGAAGGAACGCAGGCATCTGATGATTGTGTTTATTCAAAAGAAGAGATCGATCGCATTACGCATCTCGCCTTTCAATCTGCACAGAAAAGAAGAAAAAAGCTGACGCTGGTAGATAAAGCTAATGTACTGGAAACATCCAGGCTTTGGAGAAAAGTGGTACAGGAAATCGCGCCGCAATATGCCGATGTAAAAGTTGATTTTCTTTTCGTCGACAATGCGGCCATGCAGATCATTCTCAACCCAAAACAGTTTGATGTAATCCTGACTGAAAACATGTTTGGTGACATTATCAGTGATGAAGCCAGCGTGATCAGCGGTTCGCTAGGATTATTACCATCGGCGTCAATCGGCAAAGGCAACGCCTTATTCGAACCTATCCATGGCTCCTATCCGCAGGCAGCCGGAAAAGATATTGCAAACCCATTAGGTTCTATTTTGTCGGCGGCTATGCTGCTCGACCATTTGAATCTAAATAAAGAAGCTGCTTTGGTAAGAGAAGCGGTTGACTGGACATTGCAGAACAGCTTTGTAACAAAAGATATCGACCCCGTGAATTTTTATTTCACGTCCACGATCGGTGAACTCATTAGTGATTATGTATCGGGAAAGATTCCCGGTTCCGTGAAGAAGGAGAACATCGAGTTGCGGAAATCTACGATAATCTGAAGACAGATGTCGGAGCACGGAAGTCAGAAATCAGACTTCTTACTTCAGACTTCATGCTTCAAAAAAAATTGCTTGCCAAAGCTCTTTTATTCGGACGGTGGGTGTATATTCGCTATGCATACACTCTTATGTTGAAGAACAAAGTATACAATGTGACCTCTGTTATTACCTCAATAATTATTGTGGTGGTCATTATTATATCTTCTTCAAACGGAGGTGGTGCATAAAGTATAAGTAAATACAACGATATACAAAGACCCGCCTCCCAGAAAGGCGGGTTTTGATTTTAGCGACCTCCCCAAACCCCTCCGAAGGAGGGGCTTCGAAGAGGTTGAGAATTTAAAATGATTTTAAAACTTTAAACGACTAAGTCTCCTCCTTTGGAGGAGATTTAGAGGAGGTCTAAAATGGCTAACTATTACAACGATAAAACAATTGTATACCTGAACGGGCAATTTGTAAAGGCTACTGAAGCAAAAATGGACTTCTATAGTCAGTCGCTTCATTATGGCTATTCGGTTTTTGAAGGCATCCGCTCGTATAAAACCGTTAGCGGGGAAACGAGGATCTTTAAAGCAAAGGAACACTTTGATCGTCTTCAGCAATCGGCACAAGCGATGAATATGGCTTATCACTGGACAGTGGAACAATTGATTGAAGCGACATACGAAACATTACTAAGAAACGAACTGCAGGATGCTTATATCAGGCCTCTTGTATATGCACCGGCCAATATGAGTTTTGCATTGAATACAGAATCGTTTATTGTTATTGAAGTGTGGCAAATGCAACCGTTCCTCGGAGAAAAATTGCTGAGGGTAATGACCAGCCGTTTTGAACGCCCAAATCCCAAGGCATTTAAAATACATGCAAAGGCGACGGGCCATTATGTAAACTCGATCTTAGCGAGCCAGGAAGCCAAGGCAAAAGGTTTTGATGAAGCATTGCTTTTAGATATGAATGGTTGCGTTGCGGAAGGTCCCGGCGCCAACCTGTTTTATGAAAAAGACAATAAGCTGTTCACTCCTTCAACAGGAAATATCTTACCCGGCATTACAAGAGCGACCGTTTTGGAAATATGTGATGAGCTCGGCATACCGGCTCTGGAAAGATGCATTTCGCTTGAAGAATTAAAGAGAGCCGATGCTGCTTTTTATTGCGGCACCGCAGCAGAAGTGATCGGTTGGGAAAGCCTGGATGATATAACATTTCCGCGTCCATGGAAAGAATCACTTAGCAGAAAGATACAGGAAGCGTATAAACATAAAGTGATTGAGAAGGAATATAAGGCGACGTTGGAGATGGCGTAGATCGTGTTGCTTCGCTGCCAGCTTCGTTCCTCGCAGCGCAATGACGGTCGTGAGACGTGAGTCGTGGGAAGTTCACGAACTAGGAGTCTCACTTACGATTCACGATTGACGATTCACGAAATGACGAGTAGCGAACCGGACGATGAAGAGTGCGATCACGAATAAAGTGTCGGGACAGGCGCAAGGGACGATGATAGTAGTACTAAAGCTGGTAACACAAACATTAAAATGGCTGAATTAAACAAATATTCAAAGACAATTACGCAGGATCCTACACAACCCGCGGCACAGGCGATGTTGTATGGGATTGGGCTGACAGATGAAGATTTGAAGAAAGCACAGGTAGGCATTGTAAGTATGGGTTATGATGGAAATACCTGTAACATGCATTTGAATGAACTCGCAAGAGTGATCAAGCAGGGTGTGTGGGATAATGATCTGGTTGGCTTAATCTTTAATACGATCGGAGTGAGTGATGGTATCAGCAATGGCACTGATGGTATGCGTTACTCATTGGTAAGTCGTGATATCATCGCTGACAGCATTGAAACGGTTTGCGGCGCTCAATATTATGATGGCTTGATTGCAGTTCCGGGTTGTGATAAAAATATGCCGGGCTCCGTGATTGCAATGGGAAGATTGAATCGTCCTGCGATCATGGTGTATGGTGGAACGATAGCTGCAGGTAAATACAAAGGCGAAGATTTAAATATCATTTCATCATTTGAAGCGCTGGGAAAAAAGATTGCAGGGCAATTGAATGATGAAGATTTCCATGGCATTGTCAGGAATAGCTGCCCGGGTGCCGGTGCATGTGGTGGTATGTACACTGCCAATACAATGGCGTCCGCAATTGAAGCATTGGGCATGAGTCTCCCCTATTCTTCTTCCAATCCTGCGTTGAGTGAAGACAAACAAAAAGAATGCGCGGCAGCAGGTAAGGCCATTCGCCTGTTGCTGGAAAAAGATACAAAGCCATCAGATATCATGACGAAGAAAGCATTTCATAATGCGGTCACGATCATCATGATCCTGGGTGGAAGTACCAATGCCGTGTTGCATCTTATTGCAATTGCAAAAAGTGTTGGCATCAAACTGACACAGGACGACTTTCAAAAGATCAGTAATAAAGTTCCTGTGCTGGCTGATTTCAAACCTTCCGGAAAATATCTTATGCAAGACCTTCATCAGCATGGTGGCGTACCAGCAGTAATGAAATATTTATTGCAAAACGGTTTGCTCCATGGCGATTGTTTGACAGTAACCGGTAAAACGGTAGCAGAAAATTTAGCAGGTGTGCCTGAGCTGGACTTCAACACACAGAAAATTATTTATCCCCTTGAGCAACCATTAAAGAAAACGGGGCACCTGCAAATTCTGTACGGCAACCTTGCAGAGAATGGAAGTGTGGCAAAGATCACCGGCAAAGAAGGAGAAAAGTTTGAAGGACCGGCAAGGGTATTCGATGGAGAGTTTCAATTGATTGCCGGAATTAATTCAGGAAAAATAAAACCGGGTGATGTAGTTGTCATTCGTCATGTAGGACCCAAAGGCGCACCCGGCATGCCGGAAATGCTCAAACCAACTTCGGCGATCATTGGTGCCGGGCTGGGAAAAAATGTTGCACTGATCACCGACGGTCGATTCAGCGGTGGCACGCATGGATTTGTAGTTGGACATATTACACCTGAAGCATACGAAGGCGGATTAATAGCATTGGTGAAAGATGATGACCTTATTAAAATTGATGTAAAGAAAAATAAGATCACATTAAAAGTGAGCGAAGAGGAAATTAAGAAAAGACGGAAGAAATGGAAGCAACCGGAGTTGAAAGCAACGAAAGGAGTTTTATATAAATATGCACTGAGTGTGAAACCGGCGGATGAAGGCTGCGTTACCGACGAATCATAAAAATGACGAAACAATATTTCATACAATTAGCTGACTACAATGCATGGGCAAATGGAATGATTTGCTCATGGCTGGATAAAATTTCTGACGAACAATGGAAGCAACCGCTGGTCAGCAGTTTTAAAAGTATTGAAGAAACAACGGTACACACGATCGGCGCTGAAAAGATCTGGCAGGATCGTTTGAATCTTGTACAAAATCCTGTTTGGTTTACAACTGCTTTCAAAGGATCAAAAAAAGAGGCGCTGGAAGAATGGAGAAGATCGTCACAAACATTTAAATCATTCGTTGAAGGCTTTGATGAATCCAGACTAGATGAAACATTAAGATATACGCGGCAGCAGGATGGTAAGACATATGAACTGCAGTATTACCAAATCTTCGCTCATGCAGTTAATCATGCTACCTATCATCGGGGTCAATTGATCACTCTGCTGCGGCAAGTTGGTTATACGGATGTTAGTTCAATGGATTTTTCAACTTATTCCTGGAGCATAAAGGCCCCGTAAATTCCCCAAGGGGGACTTTGGAAACCTATGAATAATTTATAAAATCATTAATGATATGAAAGCGGAAACTGGAACACTCGAAAAGACAACGACGATCAAAAAAACGGAATCTCACAAATCTTCCCTTCGGGGGGTTGTGGGGGCAGTATCCGGTTCTGTTGCGGTGATGGAAGCATTGGTTGCAGAAGACGTCGAAACGATCTTCGGTTATCCCGGCGGCGCTATCATGCCGATCTATGATGCATTGTATGATTATAATGAAAA
>AR_comb_assmDRAFT_10135400_pt1 | contig 10507 bp, 9 predicted proteins | sample ArasoioldDNA_FD_10543 | JGI IMG/M metagenome (IMG submission 10543) | reverse complement strand
GGGGCCGGCAGCCGGGTGAAGCGGTCGCCAGCCGGCGATCATCGCGCCTCATGTGCGCTCGCCGAGGCGGCAAACCAAGGGGCTTTTTTGGGGCGAAAGGCGGGTGATTTCAGCCCTATTGGGCTCCGGGAGCGATGCCGCGCGTCCGCCTAAGGCAGCCCGGCAATAACCCCAAAATAGCGCTAGCGGACGTCGTATTGAGTCGCTAAAGTATAAACAAAATGAACACTGTTCACTGCAGTGTCGGCATGAAGACTAAGAATGGGGACCGAAAATGTGGCGACAAGTCTTGTCGGCAATGTTGGCTGTGGCGTGGGTCGGAAGTGCTACTACTGTGCTCGCCGGTGACGATGGCAGCTTAAACCTGCCGACACCGATATCGTCAGAATCGCTGGCAAAGAACTCCGCCCGCGGTGAAGCTGCGGCGGCGGCAGATGCCGGCGTCGAAGACGGTAGTCTGCACGCCAGTGCCAGCGCGACGGCCACCGTCGACCAGCCGTTCAGCTTTAGCGGCCCGGTGACCACCGGTAGCATCGGTGATATCGGCGGCGGATCGGCATCGCAGGTCAGCACCGGCATCGGCAACATCCAGCAGGGCGTTTCGGCAACCGCCATATCCTTCTGACGCTCGCGGCCATACCGGCCGCAAATGCTAGAGGACGTGCAGGACCTGGCCGGTAAGACGACCCTCCACCGACTTCACATAGGCGTTGGCGACGCGCTTACCCGGCACGGTCTCGTGGCCGCGGAAGTAGTCGCCCAGTGCGGCGACTGACTCGTCGAGCAATCCCGGGCTAACGACATTGATGCGCAGGCCGCGCGGCAGCTCGATGGCGGCCGCCCGCGCGAAGCAGTCGAGCGCGCCGTTCACGAGGCTAGCGCAGGCGCCGAGGCGGATGGGGTCATGGCTGAGCACGCCGCTCGTCAGCGTGAATGAGCCGTTGTCGTTGGCGTAGTCGCGGCCAATCAACACCAGATTGATTTGACCCATCAGCTTGTCCTTGAGACCGATCATCACTTCGGTCTCAGTCAGCTTGGCGAATTCGCCGAAATGCACCTTGCCGACGCAGGAGACCAGCGCATCGAACCGCCCGGTTTTTTCAAACAGCTTGCGGATCGAGCCGCTGTCCTTGATGTCGACCTGATGGTCGCCGCTCTTGCTGCCTACCTTGATGACTTCATGCCGGGCCTGCAGCGCTGCGGCGATGGGCTTGCCGACGGTACCGGTGGCGCCGATGACGATGATTTTCATGTCGGTTGTCCTTTGATTCCTGTCGTCCTGGTTAGCTGGCGAGCGCTTAGTGTCGCGGCATCATGGCGGCGACGATCTCCTGCGCGCGCTCCAGAGTTATGCCATCGCGCTGCTCGATCGCCAAAGGGTGATCGGTCGCTTCGAGTTCGATGAGCGGCCGGTTGTTGAGAGGCTGAAAATGCACGTGTGTCCTCAGGTGGAGCGTCGATGGCCGATAGATGCGGATTTCGTTGCTGAGCCAGCCGAAGCGCCGCTCTTCGTCGGGATCGGGATCGCGATCGAACAACTCCACCGCGCGCGCGAAGCTGTCGGCAGATTGCGACACCCAGACGCCCCAGACCACCTTGTCCTCGAAGCCGATGATCGGGACTTTCAGGCATCCTCTGATGAAATGGTGCTCGTCGGCAACGCAGAAGTCTGACGATAGTTTGCCGCGTTCCGCCCTCTCGCCCTCCGGAATGTCATTCCAGTAGCTGGGCGCATCGAATGCCCAATCGAGCGGCAGAGTATCGAATTGCTTGCCGCAACAGCCGCAGGTCCAGGCGTATTGCATGATGGAGCGGTGCCTATGCCTCCTTGGTGCCGGCTTGCCGGAGCGCCGCCAGCGCTTCCGGCGTGTCGATGTCGGTGAGGACGGCGTCGTCGGACATGGCAACTTCGGCGACCAGGTCGGCATGCTCGCCGATCAGATGCTTGGCGCCGACATCGCCGGCGAGATCGGCCATGGCAGCAAAGAACCGCCGGTCCCACAGCACCGGATTACCGCGCTTGCCGTTCCAGGTCGGGACGCAGATCGCGCGGCCCTCTAGGGGACTAAAGGCCGCGATCAGGCGATCGAGAACGGCCGCCGTTACCAGGGGCATGTCGCCGAGACAGACGAGCGCGCCGTCGATATTGGCGGGCAAGGCGGCAATGCCGATCTGTAGCGACGTGCTCATGCCCTCGGCAAACCTCGGATTATGAACGAATGTCGCCTTGCAACCCCGCAGAATTGCTTGAACTTTCCCCTGCTCATTGCCGGTGACGACGACGATGGGCTTGGCGTGGGACGCTGTCGCGGCCTCGACCGCGCGGCGAACCATCGGCATTCCGTCGACCTCGGTCAGCAGCTTGTTGGCAGCGCCCATGCGGCTGGAGCGCCCGGCCGCCAGTACGATGGCCGCGATTTTCGGCGTCCGCGGCGCCGCCACGGTCGTCGTCTCGTCGGCGCCGGAGCGGGGCTGCGGGCGCGTGGGAATTTCCTTCAGCAATCCGCCGGCGCCCATCCGCATGATGTCGGAGCGCGTCACCGGCAGGTCGGCGACCAACCGCTGCAGCACCCAATCGAAGCCGTTCACCTTCGGCGAGCGCACGCAGCCCGGCAAGCCCAACACATGGGTGCCGTCGGCCATGCGCCCGAGCAACAGCAGATTGCCGGGGTCGACGGGCATGCCGAAGTGATCGACCCGGCCGCCGGCGCGCTCGATCGCCGCGGGGATCACATCGCGCCGGTCCGTGATTGCGGAGGCGCCGGCGATCAGCACCATCTCGCTGCCGCGCCCGCGCATCTCCGCGATGGCGAGCGACAGCGCGGCCGTGTCATGCGGGCAACGCGCCTCGTTGGCCGGCGGGCAGCCGAGAGCGGCAAGGCGACCGTTCAAGACATCGACCGTCTTGTCCAACACGCTCTCCTTGATGCCGGGCAACCGGGTCTGGATCAGGCCGATTTGGCGCGGGCGGAACGTGGCGACGCCCACCAGCGGCCCCCCATCCGTGGCAACGGCGATGCAGGCATCCAGCGCAGCTTGAGGGACGGCGAACGGAATGATCTTGACGGTCGCCACCATCTCGTGCGGTTGCGCCACGTCGTATGGCGGCAGCGTGGCAATAGTGACGGCTTCGTCCACGAGGTTGATGCGGTCGAGCCGCTCGCGATCGATCACGAGAACGCCGGCGGCCGTGGCGGTAATGTTGCAGCGGCCCGTGAAGGCCGTGGCCAATGTCACGTTGGGGCCGACGAGCGCCTTGGCGATCCGCGCTGCTGCGATGTCCTCCCCGACGTCGTCCGGATCGAGGCGCGCCACGGTCACAGTCGCAAGGCCGGCGGCGGCCAATGACTTCGCATCATCGAGCGATAGCTTGCGGCCCTTTCGGAAGGCAAGCTTGCTGACCTTTATGCTGTGAACGAGCAGCGCGCCTACCGCGTCGAGGACCGGCAGATCGGCAAAGATCATGCTGCCTTCTCGCGCCGTCCGTCGGCGGTTCCGCGCAACACCGCCGTGATTTGCGCCAGGATCGAGACGGCGATTTCGGCCGGCGACAGCGCGCCGATGTCGAGGCCGACAGGCCCATGTATGCGCGCGCCGTCGGCGTCGCTGAAGCCGGCAGCCTTGAGGCGGCCGAGGCGTGCGGCGTGGGTCTTCCGGCTGCCGAGAGCGCCGACATAGAAGACGTCGGCCTTCAGCGCGGTCTGCAGCGCCGGATCGTCGAGCTTGGGATCGTGCGTAAGCGTCACGACGGCGGTGCGGCGATCGAGTTTCATGGTCGCCATCGCTTCGTCCGGCCACTCGCCGATCAGCTTCACATCGGGAAAGCGGGCGTCGGTAGCGAAGGCGCGGCGTGGATCAACGATGGCGACGGTGTAGCCGGCCAGCGCGGCCATGGGCGCCAGAGTCTGCGCGATATGCACGGCGCCGATGATGATGAGACGCAGCGGCGGGTTCTGGACCTGCAGGAACAGGCGCTTGCCGCCCAGTTCAAGCGTGCCGCTTTCGTCAGCCTCCAGCGACTCGCGGATGCGGACGAGGGCGTCGCCATCGAGCGTCAGATCGCCGAACACCTCCCGCCGGTACACCAGCACCTGCGCGCCGGATTGCAACTCCGTCACCAGGACAACGGCCTGCTTCGCAGCGCGATCCTTGAGCAGGCGCTCGAGAATGGCGCTCTTCATTGCAGGGCCTCGACATAGACCTGCACCTTGCCGCCGCAGGCCAGCCCGACCTCCCAGGCCTGCTCATTGGTGACGCCGAAATCGAGCAACCGCGGCTTGCCGTCCCTGATGGCGGCGAGCGCTTCATGCACCACGGCGCCCTCGATGCAGCCACCGGAGACCGAGCCGATCATGGCCCCGCTATCGTCGACGGCGAGCTGACTGCCCACGGGACGGGGCGAAGAGCCCCAGGTCGTCACCACGGTGGCGATCGCCACGCCCTTGCCTTGCGTCCGCCACGCTGCGGCCCGCTCCAGGACATCATCGCGGTAGGCGGTCATCGATTCGGTCTCCTTGTTGTCGTCACATCTGGAGTACTTCGACCCATTCGCTCTTCGCTTCGAGCCGCCGCCGACCGGGCGCGCTCAGCACGCGCGTCAGGTCGGCCAGACTCTCGAGGTTGTGCACGGGGCGGAACTCGTCGACGTGCGGCATGATCGTGCGCGCACCCATTGATCTTGGTTCATAGCCCTCGTAGCGCAAGAGCGGGTTGAGCCAGATCAGCCGACGGCAAGATTTGTGTAGGCGTTCCATCTCCTTGGCCAGGCCTTCGCCGCCGTCGCGGTCGAGACCGTCGCTGATGAACAGTAGGACGGCGCCCTGGCCCAGCACCCGACGCGACCACCGGCTGTTGAACTCGGCCAGGCATTTGCCGATGCGTGTGCCGCCGGACCAGTCGTCCACTGTCTGGCCGACCTTTTCCAGGGCGACGTCGATGTCCTTGTGGTGAAGATAGCGGGTCACGTTGGTCAGGCGCGTACCGAACAGGAAGGTGTGGACACGGTCGCGGTCGTTGGTAATGGCGTGCATGAAATGCAGGATGATGCGCGAGTAGCGGCTCATGGAGCCAGAGATGTCGCACAGGATGACCAGAGGCGGGTGACGGCGGCGCGGGATGCGCCGGCGCAGCGGGATGCTGTCGGCCGAGCGCAGTGCGGCACGCAAGCTGGCGCGCATGTCGATGCGCCGGCCGAGCGGATCGGGACGGAAGCGGCGGGTCGGCAGCGCCATGATCGGCAGGCGCATGGCGGCGATCAGCCGCTTGGCCTTGGCGATTTCGGCCGCCGACATCTTCTCGAAATCCATCCGCTGCAGCAGCTCGCGGTCGGAGTAGGTCATGACTGCGTCGACCTCGACCTTCTCCTCCTGCTCCTGTTCGCCGCGGCCTTCGCCGTCGCCCTCGCGCGCCAGCGCCTCGGCAAGGCGGCGGCTCATCTCGGCCTGGTCCTCGGCAGACTCCGCGCCACCGCGCATCTGCGGCAGCAGCATGGCCATGGCGCGCTCGAGCAGGCGCGGATTGCGCCAGAAGATGTGAAAGGCCTGGTCGAAGATCTCCTGCTGCTCGCGGCGGTTCACGAGCGTGGCGTGCAGCGCCCAATAGAAGTCCTCCCGGCTGCCGATACCGACGGTCTCCGTCGCCCGGATGGCATCGAGGACCCGGCCGGGTCCGACCGGTAGGCCAGCCGCGCGGAGCGTGCGGGCGAAATACATGATGTTTTCCGCCAGGCGACCGCCGGAGGCCGAATGCCGGGAAAACGTGTCGTCGCGCGAGTTGCTGGGTGCAGTAGCCATGCGGATCGGAATTCGGACTCAGCTAAGAACATAGAAAGAACTGCTGATGGCTAGACCGGCCTCAGCGTACCGCAGCATAGGATGACCTCGCGGTCGCGCAAGTCCGCCCATCACCCTGCGGCAGCTGGTGCGAAGTATGCTAGTTTGAAGGTGGCCCAGACCACGGTAGCGATGATGGCTGCCTTCTTCTCCACCAGAGGCGCTGTGGGCGGCGTTCGCGTTGTTGCCCTCGGCTCGATGGTGGTCCGCACTCCCCTCTGAGGGCGAGCATTCGCTCGGGATGGGCCCGCCGCGGTTCGACCGCGTTGCGGAAGTCCGCATTGGGCGCGACCGCAGTGTCGGGGCTGATCCGCGCAGGTGTGATCGCCGCGCTGCGCGGGCAACGGCTGTGGAAAGCCGTCGCCGGCAATGGCAATGCTGCGGCAGTGAGAGGGGAGATGTTGGAGCAGCCGGCGCAACACGACGAACTAGCAGCGAACGGGCAATTCGGCGGCTTTCGGTGGGTCGTAGGTGCGGCAGCCGCTGTCTGGACCGACGGCCTTTGCCGTCTCCTCGGCGTCGATCGAAAACAAGCGGACCAGAGCCTCATAGCGTTGACGGCAATTATTCATGCCGATGATCGTCAGCGCTTCGTCGACATGCTGCATATCGTCGGCACCGAGGGACATGCGCAGCATTGCGATGTTCGTGCGCTGCATGGTGACGGACAAACGATTCATTGCCGGATCGAGGTGCAGCCTGAACTCGGTCCAGATGCCGAGGTCACGACGCTGATCGGCATCGTGCAGGACGTCACAGAGGTCCGACGGACGAAGGAAGCGCTGCGCCGGAGTCAATCCCTGCTGCGGGCCATCATCGACGCCATTCCGGCCGCCATAACGGTGAAGGATCGCGAGGGCCGCTTTGTCTTGGTCAATGCCTACGAGGCGGACTACCACGGGCAGGCCGTGGGCTGGTTCACGGGCAGAGCGCTTGCCGACATGTTTGCACCGGAGGACGCGGCGCGTATCGCGGGCCGCGATCGCGCGGTTATCGAGAGCGGCGAGACGCTGGAGGTCGAGCAGATAGAGGCGACCGACAGATATCGCCGCCTGCGGACCTGGGTTGAACGAAAGGCGCCAATTCGAGATGAGTCAGGCGCCGTCACGCATATCGTCACCATCGATCTGGATATCACGGAGCGCGTGCAAGCGGAGGCTGCGTCGCGGCATAGCGCCGCCCTGCTTCGGGCGGTCGTAGACGCCGTTCCGGCTTTGGTCAGCGTCACTGATGGCGGTGGCCGCTACATCTTCGTCAATGCGCACGCCGCTTCCTATCACCGTCGTGCCGCTGATTGGTTTCCGGGTAAAATGATCGAAGACGTCCACCCCCTCGACTACGCACGGCTGGTGCGAGAGCGGGACGAGAGTGCGCTCCGTCAGGAGCGATCGACGGGGCCCTATGAGGAGGTCTACACGGAAGCCGATGGGCGCCAGACGAACTGGCTTTCGAGCGACGTACCGATCCAGCCCGAATCGGGATCGGCCCCATACGTCGTTAGTGCCTCGATCGATATCACCGAGCGGAAGCGGAATGAGTCGGCGGTCCGGGAGAGCCGAAATCTGCTGCGCGCCATCATCGACGCCGTACCGATGACGGTCCATGTCAAGGACACCGATGGCCGCTACGTCCTGGTGAACGCCGACATGGCGGCCGAGCTGGGCCAGCAGGCCGAATCGCTGATCGGCAAGCGCGCCGACGATGTATTTCCCGAGGCCTATGCCCGGCAAGTCCGCGAACGCGAGCAACACCTGATCGTCACCGGCGAGGCGACGCCGCTCTTCGAGGAAGAGTATCTCGACCATGGCGGGCGATCGAGCACCTGGCTGGCGCGAAAGGTCCCGCTGCGCGATGACCGTGGAATGGTGAAGTACATCGTCAGCGTCGGCGTCGACATTACCGACCGGAAGAAGGCGGAGGAAACCGTCCGCGAAAGCCAGAGCCTATTGCGGGCCATCATCGATGCCGTGCCGGCAACCGTGACCGTCAAGGATCTGAAGGGCCGCTATGTCATCGTCAATGCCTATCAGGCGCAATACCTGAGCCGACCGATCGAATGGTTCGAAGGTCGATCGGTAGCCGACGTATACCCCGCGGACTATGTGCGCGCGATCGAGGAGCGCGATCGGCTGGTGGCCGCAACTGGGGAGACTCACCGCTTCTATGAAACGGACTATCGCGGTCCGGATGGCGAGCTCAGCAGCTGGATCGGGATCCGGGCACCCATCAGGGACGGTGCGGGAAAAATCCGGTACGTCGTGAGCATCGGACTGGACATAACCGACCGCCGCCGGTCCGAACTCGCGCTCGAACAAAGCGAGCGTCGTTTCCGCCACCTCGTCGAGTCGTCCGATGTCGTGCCCTACACCTGGGACATCGACTCACGTCGGTTTCTCTATGTCGGGCCGCAGATCGAACGCGTGCTGGGCGTCCGTCCCGAAGTCCTCAAATATGAGGAACAGTGGCTATCGATGATCCTGCCGGAGGATCGCGAGGTGGCCCGCCAGCACGCGGCATCCTTCAACGAGGGGCCTCGCGACGAGTACTTCGAATACCGCGTCCTGCACTCAGATGGCCGCGTCGTGTGGGTGCGCGACATCGTGAAGGTCGAGACGCGCGAAGACGGCAGCCGTGTCGGATTCGGATTCATCTTCGATATCACGGAAAGCAAGTCGCGCGAGCAGCAGCTGGCGCAAGCTCAGAAGATGGACGCTGTCGGCAAGCTTACGGGCGGCGTCGCCCACGATTTCAACAATCTCCTGACCGTGATCCTCGGCAGCCTCGAGCTGCTCGAGCTTTCGGTTGGCGACGATGCGCAAGGTCTCGCGCGCATCCGACTTGCGAGCGAGGCGGCGCGGCGCGGAGCCGATCTGACTCAGCGGCTGCTCGCCTTCGCCCGCCAGCAGATGCTGGCGCCGCGGGTCGTGAATCTGAACGAATGCGTAGCGAGCATGGGTGAATTGCTGCGGCGGACGCTCGGCGAATCCATCACCATTCGCATGCAGCTCGCAGCCGATCTGTGGCTCGTTCGGGTCGACCCGACGTGGTTCGAGTCGGCCGTGCTGAACCTCGCCGTGAACGGCCGCGATGCGATGCCGGACGGCGGCACGCTGACCATTGAGACGACCAACCAACAGTTCGACGAGACGGTAAGCTGGCAGGGAACGGATATCGCGCCCGGGCGATACGTCGCCTTGCTGGTCAGCGATACCGGCACGGGAATGACGCCGGAGATACTCGCGCGCGCGTTCGATCCGTTCTTCACCACCAAGGAGGTCGGCAAGGGCACCGGTCTTGGGTTGAGCATGGTGTACGGATTCGTCAAGCAGTCTGGCGGTCACGTCCGCATCTACAGCGAGGTCGGGCTCGGGACGACCGTCAAGATCCACTTGCCCGCGGGCGGATCGGCGGGTGAGGGCGAACGCCTTGACGCTGACAATCCCGAACGGGCGCCCTCGGGACAGGAGACCATTCTCGTGGTCGAGGACGACGACTCGGTCCGCGGCACGATCGTGGCGATGCTGCAGAGCCTGGGCTACCGCGTGCTCACGGCCGCCGATGGGGCGAGCGGATTGAAGGCGATCGAGTGTCACGGGGAGATCGCCGTGCTGCTGACGGACGTCATCATGCCGGGCAAGCTGAATGGCCCCGCCCTCGCGCGCGAAGCAACTAAGCGACTACCTGGCGTTCGTGTTCTCTACATGTCCGGCTACGCGGAAAACGCCTTTGGGCCGGGTGGCGTCCAAGGCACGGGCAGCGACCTGTTGGCAAAACCTTTTTCCAAGAGAGACTTGGCGCGCAAGATTCGGGATATACTGGGCGCCGGCACGCCATAGCTTGACCGGAAGCGGCATGAAGAATGCGGCCTCAACACGGCTCTTGGTGATCGACGACGACAATCTCGTGCGCGCCGCGCTGATCGACATGTTGCAAACGGCCGGATTCGAAGTCGTCGCGGCGAGCAACGGGCGCCTCGGTCTCGAGCTGCTCGACACCAAGCCTGTGGATGCCGTCATCACCGATATCCTAATGCCGGAACAGGAGGGGTTGGAAACGATCCGCGAAGCGCGGCAGCGATTTCCCGATATTCGGATCCTCGCCATCTCCGGCGGCGGCGCCGGCGGCGGCGAAACGCAACTCCTCCGGTTTGCGGAATCCTTCGGCGCCGACCAGACCCTGTCGAAGCCGTTCACGGGCAGCCAGCTCGTGGCGGCCGTGCGTACCCTGCTGGCGAAGCGAGGCGGCAAGGAGGGGTTGCCGTAGCCGTCAGCGCGCCGCCGCCAGCTCCGTCTTGACCTGATCGAGGATACTGGCCGCCTCGCTGCCGCGGATCTTGGCGATGTCGTCCTGGTATTTGAGCAGAACGCCCAGGGTGTCGTTGATCGCCTGCGGGTCCAGCGAGATGCGATCGAGCTGAAGCAGGGCATCGGTCCAGTCGATTGTCTCCGCTATGCCAGGCAGTTTGAAGAGATCGCGCTTCCTCAACTCCTGCACGAAGCCCACCACCTGCCGCGACAACTCGGCCGCCGCGCGCGGCGCCTTGACCTTGAGAATCTCGAGCTCGCGCACGGCGTCCGGGTAGTCGACCCAGTGATAGAAGCAGCGGCGCTTGAGGGCATCATGGATCTCGCGCGTGCGGTTCGAGGTGATGACGACGATCGGCGGCTCTTCGGCGC
>AR_comb_assmDRAFT_10269755_pt1 | contig 10509 bp, 4 predicted proteins | sample ArasoioldDNA_FD_10543 | JGI IMG/M metagenome (IMG submission 10543) | reverse complement strand
TTCCTCACCTCATTTTCACAAAGAAAAATTTCGGGAACTATCAGGGATGACAAAGGAGCTCCTCTGGCGGGAGTCACGGTGACCGTAAAAAATTCACGGGTAGCAACCACCAGTGATGTTAAAGGAGTCTTTAAACTTAGTTTACCCGAGAATGCAACCAGTTTACTTGTCAGCTATGTTGGAATGGCTGCGCAGGAAGTTTCAATTGGCAGCAGCAATGTTGTTGAAGTTTCTCTTATGACTAAGGCCAGCAATCTAACGGATGTGGTGGTAGTTGGTTACGGCCAGTCACGACGGGCAAATCTGACCACAGCTCAAACAACTGTTTCCGCAAAAGACATTGATAGGACCGTAAACACAACAGTTGAGCAAGCTATTCAAGGGCGCGCGGCTGGCGTTTATGTTACACAAAACTCTGGTCAACCTGGAGGTGGCATGTCGGTGAACATTCGGGGTGTTAGTTCACTTAATCGCACGCAGCCACTTTATGTCGTTGACGGCGTTCAGATGCAGGTGGGCGAAGATGTGTCTTTTGGTTCCACAAGCTCTACTAACTCTTTGGCCGGTTTAAATCCGGCTGATATAGAAGACATACAAATCCTGCAGGGACCGTCCGCAACTGCTATCTATGGGTCTCGCGCAAGCAATGGTGTAATTCTTATCACCACCAAACGGGGAAAATCGGGCGAGATCAAAATCAATTACGCGTATCAATACAGTCTTCAAACGCCACCAAAGCACCTGGACGTAATGAATTTAAGTGAGTACGCACAAATGGTCAAAGAGTATCACACAATTGCTGGTGGGACTACCCCGGGTGAATTTTTGGATCCTTCTTTATTAGGTGAAGGGACCGACTGGCAAGGGGAGCTGTTTAATAATGCGGCTATGAATAAACACCAGTTGAGCTTGAGCGGTGGCAGCAACAACACAACCTATTATCTATCGGGTGAATACCTGAACCAGGAAGGAGTAGCTGAGGGTTCTGAGTTTAAGAGATATAGCTTCAGGCTTAACCTGGACAACAAGCCGAGGGAATGGGCGACAATCGGCGCCAACCTTAGTTATAATCAAACTAACGAAAACCTTACCACGACCAACTATGGCGATGCACAAAGTCCTCTAATTGCTAATGCCTTGCGGCTGACGCCCCAAATCCCAGTTACTAATTTGGATGGTTCATGGGGTGGCAGCGACGCGGTGAATGGAGCTAATCAATATGCACCTATAAATCCGATAGCCCTGGCAAACCTCATTACGAATACAAATATGAAGAGGCAATTTTTGGGCGGCTTAAATGTTGGTATCACAATAATGAAAGGGTTAGTGTTCAGAACCTCATTTAACGGCAGCACAGGCAACGGAGTTTCCACTTACTATACTCCAACTTATAATATTGACCAGTGGCACTATAACACGAATGCATCTCTGCAAACAGGAACTTATTCAACCTGGTATTGGAACTGGAACCAATTGTTGGAATATTCGCGACAAATTGATAAACACAACTTCACTGTGATGGCTACTCATGAGGCCCAGGAGTCGGAGTGGAAGGCTTTAAGTGCAGGAAGGACTGGTTTTCTTACGAACGACATATTTGATGTAAATGCAGGAAATCCAACTTCAGCTACTAACGGTGGTGGAACTTATCCATGGTCCATGGAATCATACCTGGGCAGGGTTAATTACAATTATGACAATCGCTACCTGTTGACCGCTACCTTTAGACGAGATGGCTCTCCTTATTTTGGTCCGGACAACCGGTGGGGAAATTTCCCTTCTGTATCTGCCGCGTGGAGAATTAGCCGTGAGAGTTTTTTCAACGTTGACTTCATAAGTGACTTAAAGTTGAGAGTTGAAGCGGGCTTAACGGGTAACCAGGGAACAGGTTCGGGAATTTATGCGCCATTGGCTACCGGGGCAACTCCCTGGGGCACTGGTTTGCGGCCCTCAACGTTTACAAATCCAAAATTGCAATGGGAAGAAACCAAGACCAACAACATTGGTCTCAATGCAGGCTTCCTGGAAAACAGATTTTCCGTTGAGGCCGACTATTACGAAAAGACTACAGATAATCTGATTATGCCGGCAAGTTTACCCTGGTACATGGGGACCAACGGGAGCCCGGGTTCTGTGGGTGCACCATTAGTGAATGCCGGTTCGTTGAAAACAAAGGGGTGGAATCTCACATTTATCACAGTAAATATCAGTAACAAGGATCTAAGATGGGAGTCAAATCTGAATCTCTCTCACTTTAAGACAAGAGTTACATCTTTGAATTCAGAAAATGCTTTTATCGAGAGAACATCATGGTGGATGAACAACTGGACTCAGCGTGCCGCCACTGGCTACGAGCCCTGGTTGTTCAGAGGATACGTAGCAGAGGGTATATTTCAGTCGGTTGACGAAATTAATAACAGTCCAGTACCGGTTGATAACAATGGGGTCCGGCGGCCAACAGATGCGCAGAACGGCATCTGGGTAGGCGATGTAAAGTATAAGGACATTAACGGAGATAAAAAGATTGATGTAAATGATATCACCAATATTGGCAACCCATGGCCCGATTTAACTCTTGGGTTTACAAATACTGTTTCTTATAAAGGTTTTGATCTTAGCGTCCTGTTTACCGGCAGTTTCGGGAATGATATTTATAATTATATAGCTGCTGAAGCCAGTAACCCAAATAATATAAACCTGAGTAGGAATTTATTGATTAAGGCAATGGATTATGCCAAGTTAACCACCGATGCAAACGGAAAAGTTGTACTGGCCAACCCAGAAACGAGTGTTCCGCGAATTTCAAACAACCAGATTTCATTTGAGAATAATTATTCAAAAAATAGCAGCAGGTTCGTCGAGGACGGCTCTTACTTCAGGTTGAAAAATGTTTCCCTTTCTTATAACGTGCCCGCGAAGTACTTAGGCTATACCAAAGTGATCAAAGGGTTAAGAGCCACGGTAGGTGCTCAAAACGTCTTTACTATAACTGATTACACGGGTTACGATCCCGAGGTGGGAGCTTATGTGGGCACAGGTTCAAGCGGATCAAACCAGGCCGTGGGAATTGATTTCGGACGATATCCGTTAACTCCAATGTTCACTGCTACAATAAGTGTAAACTTCTAAACTTATTAATATGAATAAGATAAATCGCACACATTATTTCATTGGCTTATTGCTGGCGATTGCAGCATTAACAAGCTGTAAGAAAGAATTTCTCGAGAAGCCTCCACAAAGTTCAGTGGTCGATGCAAATTTTTATAAGACGGACGACCAGGTGTTAGCTGGAACAGCATTGCTATATAGTGAGGTATGGTTTGACTATAACGACAAAGCCATGTACAACCTCGGAGACTTCAGAGGAGGTACTGCATTCTCGGCGTGGAATGACAGGGGGAATGTGATGTTTAACACTACCGGTGATAATGGAGAGAACGGAGCATCATGGCGTGCTTTTTTTAATGTAGTGGGTCAATCGAACCTCTTTCTCTATAATATAAATAGGTATGGTGGTCCGAATGTTTCTTCGCAGGTGAGAAAAATGGCGATTGCAGAAGCGCGATTTATGAGGGCATTGGCTTATCGCTTCCTGGTAATGAATTGGGGACCCGTACCTGTTATAGAAAATAATTTTGAACATCTGTTCGACACGTCCATCACCCGGAATACCGTACCGAGTGTGTGGCGTTTTATTACACGAGAAATGCGCGCTGCAGCTGCAGACCTTCCGGAAACACCGGTGCAGGAGGGAAGACTTACCAAATGGACAGCCGAAGCAATGTTGGCTCGTTTCTATTTGACAAGGGCGGGTGTTGAAGCCAGTGGCGGCGCAAGAAAGCAACAATTCTTAGACAGCGCTAAATACTACGCACAACGAGTAATAAATAACAGTGGAAAGAAATTACTAACTAATTACGAAAATCTGTTTAAGTACCCCTATGACAACAACACAGAATCTTTGTTTGAGTTGCAATGGGTTTTTTCAGGACCTAATGTGTGGGGGACGAATAACAGTATGCCCGAATACCTTGCTTACAGCCCGGACATTTCATTTGGCGGCTGGGGAGGTGATAAAGGCGCTACGTGGTGGTTGATCAAACAATATGATGGTATCACTGAAAAAAATGACACTTTAAAAGGAAGGACTTTAGACCAGCGGCTGCACGCCACATTCATGTTACCGGGATTTTCTTATCCTGAGATTACAAAGGTTACAGACAGAACAAAATTGATTTATCCCTATACTGGTGCTGCAGATAAAGCTAATTTTTTAGCAGTTAAAAAATATGTAATCGGCTCCCCGATTGACTTATCAGGGATTGCTTCTCAGCAACATTATCCAAACGACACTTACATGATGCGACTCGCCGAAATGTATTTGGTGTATGTGGAAGCAACGATTGGCAATAATAGCTCCACTTCCGACGCGACTGCAATTGATTATTTCAACAAAGTACACACGAGGGCAGGATTGCCTCCGTATGAAGTAGGTGGCCCTAATGGCACCGGACCCCTCACACTTGACGGTCTATTCTCCGAAAGATTTAAGGAATTCGCTATGGAAGGAATGGCATGGTATGACATTGTAACTCTTCATTATTGGAATCCCTCAAAAGCGTTTTCAATTCTGAATTCACAGGACAGGGGTTTATTTTTTACACAGCCCGACGTAATGCCTAACCCCACGGTGTGGACTTTTACAAAAACATCATGGTTTAGTGAAAGGACCATTACCGCAAATGAAGGAAACTTCTTACTGCCAATACCCAGTGCTGAGTTGAGCCAGGCACCCAATCTCCAAAAACCTCCAGTCGATTATCCATAACATTTTTTAATAAGGAAAATAGAAACTCAAATGAAATCGATAAATAAAATTCTTCTAATACTGTTGATGGTCGCCGGAACGGCAGGCTTATTTATTTCCTGCGAAAAGGACGACGCCGGTACGCCATCCGTAAGTTATGTGAGAATAACAAGACCCCAGTCGTCTGATTCTTTATTGGTGGCTGCAGGCCAGGGTCAACTTATTGCGATTGTAGGTAACAATTTAAAGGATGCCGTTGAAGTGTGGTTCAACGATCAACGGGCAAGACTGACTCCTACCTATATTACAAATACTACCATCCTGGTCACTGTTCCCAGCCAAATCCCAAGAGACGTAACCAATAAGTTGAAGATGGTTTTCAGAAACGGTTATGTGTTGCTTCATGACTTTGTGGTGCAGATCAGTGAGCCGTATATCGCTGGTATGGTAAGCGAGTTCGTTAAGACGGGTGAAGTGGCGACCATAAGGGGTGATTTCTTTTATGAACCGCTGACAGTGAAATTTGCCGGCGGTGTTAATGGCGAGCTTGTATCCGTTAAAGATAAAGAAATCCAGGTAAGAGTGCCGGCTGGTGCACAAGCAGGGCAGATCACAATAAAAACAAATTTTGGCGAAACAAAATCAGATTTCTGGTTTCGCGATAATAGAAATGTTCTCATTCACAATGACCCATGGACAGGGTGGTGGGGACAAGATATGGTCGTCAGTTCTTCTGATCCCCTGGCAATAAGTGGCAATTTCACAAGGATTACAAAGACAATTGGTGCCTGGGCGTGGACTGAATGGATTGGCGGAAAAGAAGATGCATTAGCAACAAGTCATGCGCTGCCTGATGATGCGGTTCTCAGCCCATCGAAGTACAATTTAAAGTTTGAGCTGAACACGTTGAAACCATACACTGGCAATATGATCAAAATTATGATAGGCCAGGTTAACGGTCCGGATCCTAATTGGGACACTGAACCTTATTTCTTTAAACCGCCTTTTGATACCAAGGGTCAATGGCAGACTGTTGTAATTCCATTTAACGAAGTCGTGGCGAATTACAAAACCAATTGGGGCCTGCGTCCACAAGGTTACGGTGTTAAGGTTTGGTTCCATGGACCCGGGGCTGTAGATGCAGACGTTGCTTTTGATAATTTGAGAGTAGTACCCAAAGTTTTGAAATAACATTTTTAAAAGTTTAAATCTAGAATATGATTAAACTATCTTCTTTTCGAACGCTTGTGTTGATGTGTTTTCTATCATCGCTGGGGTTTGTGATTTCTTGTGATAAGAACGACGACGAGAATTCTGGTACAGTGCAGCTGTTCAGTTTTGGACCGACCGGGTCAAAGCACGGAGATACGTTGCAATTTATTGGAGCAAGTCTTGATAAAGTCAGCTCCATTGAATTTACGGGTGGTGCGGCCGCAGTTGTTAATCAAAAAGACTTCAAGAAACAAACATCGGATCTTATTTTGGTCATTGTACCACAGGCAGCGGAAAAAGGTTACGTGACTTTAAAAACTGCACAAGGAGACATCAGAACGAAGACACAATTAAACCTGGATGTCTTAATTACAATTACTTCGATTACTGCCCAGGCGCGTCCGGGTGAAAACATTACTATCGCAGGTAATTATCTTAACTGGATAGATAGAGTAACGTTTAATAAAGATAAACTCGTTCAAACTTTTGTCAGCAAGTCAATGACCCAACTGGTGCTGAAAGTGCCGGATGATGCCCAGACCGGCCCGTTAATTCTGCACTACGGCGGCACCGACTCTACGGATGTGCAGACTGCGGATACATTAAAGGTGACTTTACCAATTGCTACTTCGTTCTCACCAAATCCCGTAAAGCCTCAAACGAACGTGACGATTACAGGGACGAATCTTGATCTGGCAAAGAAGGTTATACTCACTGGTGTTTCTTCACCGATTACAAGTTTTATTAGCCAATCAGCTACTCAATTGGTACTGGCAGTTCCAGCAACCGTTAAAAAAGGGAAAGTAACTTTAGAAGCTGCTTCAGGTGTTCAAACAACATCAGTTAATGATTTAGATGTCGTATTACCGGTTAGCACAAGTTTATCTCCTACAACAATTAATTTGGGTGCTGATCTTACCATTACGGGAACCGATCTTGATTTAGTAAAGAAGGTTGTCTTTTCAGGAGTTGCTTCTCCTGTTACAACATTCGTCAGTCAATCTGCTACACAAGTAGTAGTAAAAGTTCCTGCAGGAGCCAGAGATGGAAATGTGAAACTGGAAGCTGCTTCCGGTGTGCAAACTTCATCTGCCGGTGCTTTGGATATTGTGCTACCTTCTATCATTTCATTGTCTCCTAATCCAATTGATCCGGGTCAGAATCTTACGATTACCGGAACAGGACTTGATCTTGTTACCTCTGTTATTTTCCTCAATATTTCTCCTGTGATCACATTTGTTAGCCAATCACCGACTCAAATTGTAGTAACAGTTCCTGTTGGCGCGTTAAAAGGTAAAGTGGCAGTTGGTATTTCAAATCCATCAGATTCTGTTCAGTCTTCAACCAGTCTAGATATCACTGGCCTTCCGCCATTGGCTGATTTCCCGTTTGCCATTTATACTGATGCCAATCAAAACGGATTCCAGGATTGGTCGTACACCGATACACATGATTTCGGTAACACTGAAAATGTTCGCCAGGGAACAAAAGCAATTAAAGCTGTATATGGCGGCAATACTTATCAGGGTATTACTTTCCATAATCCAGGCGCTTCTGTATCAACATCAGGATATACCAAGCTTGAATTTTCGGTATTTGCGCCTGTAGCTTTAGACGGCAAAAAATTACAGGTAGTCACTAATGGAGCTTACAGCGGTGCTGTGCCCCAGGTAACATTGGTTGGCGGACAATGGATAACATTTAGTGTGAATCTTTCCAGTATGGGTAGCCCTGCCAGCTTTAATGAAATTGTGCTTCAGGCTGCCGGATTTACCGGGACGATTTATATTGATCACGTGGGATTGAGACAATAGGTATGATTTAATCAAATATTTGTCAACAAAAACTATGAACTGGTTCATTTCAGCCTCAATAATGAACCAGTTTTTTCTAAAGTCTTGGTTTCACTGTGTCCTTATGAAGATCAAACGAATCTTGCAATGCGAAATATTTTGTCAATATTAATAGTAGTCTTTTGTCTTTTCGTTGATAAGATAAAAGCTCAAACCGGCTATGTATCAGTCAAACGGCATCAGTTCATTCTTAATAGTAAGCCTTACTATTATGTTGGGGCCAACTATTGGTATGGAGGTTTACTTGGTTTACAAACAGATAAATCAAGTGGAATTGAACGATTAAAATCTGAGCTTGATTTTCTTCAAAAAATAGACGTCACCAATCTACGTGTAATGGTTGGAGCTGAGGGTACCGGACAAATTCATGGAACAAACAGAGTCGAGCCTGCGCTGCAACCTGAAAAAGGAAAATTCGATGAGACAGTGTTGAGAGGATTAGATGTATTGCTCCACGAGATGAGCAAGCGGAATATGAAGGCAGTCTTATTTCTAAGCAACAACTGGGAATGGAGTGGCGGTTTTCTTCAGTATCTCAACTGGAATGGGCGTATTGCTGACTCTGTCTTGCGGCGGAGACTGAATTGGAATGAATACAGGGATTATGTAAGTAAGTTTTATAACTGCACATCTTGCCAGGAGGACTACAACAAACAATTGCGGCTTGTTCTTACCCGCACCAACACGATCACGCACAAGAAATATAAAGACGATGCCACAATCATGGCATGGGAAATCGCTAATGAGCCAAGACCTATGCGACCTGCCGCGAATGGCGCGTACAAGGAATGGCTTCGTAAAACTGCATCGCTTATTAAATCAATTGACAAAAAACATTTGGTGACAATTGGCAATGAAGGTGAAATGGGTACAGAGAGTTTACAGGTGTTTGAGGACATTCACGCAGATAGAAATATAGACTATCTCACCATACATATTTGGCCAAAGAACTGGAGTTGGTTCCGGGATACAGCTATAAATAAAGATTGGACAAAAATAATCAGCAACACTGAAAATTACATTGATAAGCATGCAACGGTTGCAATAAAATTAAATAAACCTTTAGTGATCGAGGAATTTGGCTTGCCAAGGAATAATCAATCCTTTGATATAAATGAAGCGACAAGTTTGCGGGATGTTTATTACGACGAAATATTTTCCTACTGGGGCCGCCACGCAAAATCAAATAATGTAATTGCTGGTGTGAACTTCTGGGCTTTTGGGGGAGTGGCAAAACCAATTAAAGATCAAATTTTTTGGAAAGAAGGAGATGACTATATGGGAGATCCTCCCATGGAAGAACAAGGATTGAATTCCGTATTTATGACTGATGCCAGCACCTGGCAGGTGATTGAAAAATATTCAGAGAGAACAAATATCGGACAAGAATTACCCACCGATAAAAATGCAACAAAAGAAACAATCGCTTTATACAACAATCTAAAAAAATTATTAAATAAAGGGATCATGTTTGGGCACCAGGATGCTCTGGCTTACGGCGTTGGTTGGAAATATGAGCCTGGTAGAAGTGACATAAAAGATGTAACCGGGGATTATCCGGCAGTATACGGCTTTGAATTAGGCAGGTTGGAAATAGATCAGCCTGTTAACCTTGACAGTGTTCCGTTTGACAAAATGAAAGGATTTATCCGCAGCGCTTACGACAGAGGTGGTGTAATTACAATAAGCTGGCACCTTAATAATCCTCTCACCGGAAAAACAGCCTGGAATCCAGCGGCGGGTACCGTGTCCTCTATTTTGCCAGGCGGAGAAAAAAATGAATTATATAAAAACTGGCTTGATAAGATTGCTTCATTCATGCTCGATCTAAAAGGCAAGCGAGGAGAATACATACCGGTCATCTTTCGCCCTTTCCATGAATTGAACGGAAGCTGGTTCTGGTGGGGAGGAAAAAATTGTACACCGGACGAGCTGAGACGGCTTTGGCATTTCACGATAAGCTATTTACGTGACACCAAAAATGTACATAATCTGCTTTATGCATTTAATACCGATAAGTTTTACTCGAGTCAAGAGTATATGGAAAGGTATCCGGGTGATGAATGGGTGGATGTGATCGGGTTTGATATTTACCAGGCATATAACACGGCAAAAAATGATGATTTTATAAAGTATACCGGCACTATGCTGGCAATGTTGGATTCTATTGCCGTCGAGCATGACAAGATTCCAGCCTTAACTGAATTTGGAAATAGTGGAGTAAAAGATAGTGTATGGTGGACAAAGACATTTTTACGGGCCATTGAGCCGTACAAAATCTCTTACGCGCTTGCATGGCGTAATGCCGGTATTAACGGAACAAGGGTCGAGTTTTATGCGCCGTATAAAGGACATTCATCTGCAAACGACTTTGTTGAGTTTTATAAAAATGAAAAAACATTGTTTCAAAAAGATGTGACGAAGGAAAAGCTGTATCAGTGATGTTATGAATTGTCAATGGTGAATGATGAATAGTTAATCTTATATTTTGACTTTTAACTTTTGAACTTTTGAATTAAGATATTGATCGCAAACCTGAATGAGATTACACGCCATTGACATAGCTATCCTCCTTTCTTACCTGGCAGCCATGGTAATGATCGGTTGGCTGCTCCGTAAGAAAGCCAGGCAGAACAA
>AR_comb_assmDRAFT_10327995_pt1 | contig 10510 bp, 7 predicted proteins | sample ArasoioldDNA_FD_10543 | JGI IMG/M metagenome (IMG submission 10543) | reverse complement strand
CACCAGCAGTCCTACAGGGACCTGGCTGGGCTGGTGGGTCCAGGGCAGAAACTCCCCGAGTCTGGTATTGACCACGAGAATTGCCCAGGTGTTGACCAGGACATGCATGACGATCCCGCAATACAGGCTGCCCGTCCGCCAAACGACAAAAGCGAGCATAAGGCCTGCGAGCGATGTTGGTAGAAGCGCGGCCAGATTTCGGTGGAAAAGTCCAAACAAAAGGGATGACATCATCAGGCTTTGCCCTGGCTGGCCGGTTTCCAGAAATCGTCCGAGAATGAATCCCCGAAACAGGAGCTCCTCACAGATCGCGGGCGCCAAGGCCAGGGCAAAGAAGATCCATACGAGCTGAAGCGCCGAGTCTGCACGCAGCAATTTCTGGATCTCGGGACTCAAGCTGGCTCGGACTCCCGTCAGTTGCTGCTGCCAAAGAGCAATCTCGTCCAGCAAGAACAGCACAGAAATTGCGAGCAGGACGCACCAAAAAAAACTTTTTGCCGTGATTGGGCGCAGACTCAGCGCTGTTCGCTTATCAAGGTTCGACAGGTGCACAAATGCGAGGGGGACCAACGCGACCAGAAGAATCTGAAGCACGACAGACTGGAGAGCTGCGTTAGCATTGGCAGCAGCAGGCGTCAGCAGAAGCGTTGGAAGGAAAACGGCAAAGAAGACGACCAGTGCTTGCGTTACTGGACTCCGCGAGAGGAAAGCCATTCGAGGAGAACCCTCACTGTCCGAAGCTGGAGCTGGACTCACGGCTTCGGCGCAGGAGTCAGGGGTGCCGCAGCCGGAGTAGGATCCTGGAACAACGCTGCATCGAGAACGTCGGCAAAGTTCACCTGCCTGATGGTGATTCGAGAGGTCTTACGACCTTGACGGGAAGATACTTCGGCTGGAACCTTGAGGCCATCCGTCTCCATGTAGCGGACATATTTCTCTTCCCCGGCAACAATCCCTTTTCCTTTGGGAAGGTCTCGCTCGATCTCGAACTCGTACTTGTAGATCAGATGGGTGCTCGAGTCGAATGACAGTCGTCCGCGCACGTATTCGCCCGCAAGAAATCCCGATACTTCGACGAGATCCAATTTCCTTCCTTCTTCCTCGCCCTTGCCGCCATAGCGGAACTTCTGAAAAGAAACCAGCAAGAGATCGGGTCTTAGCTGTGAAATGATCGCCGACTTGAGCGGATCGACACTCTTTTGGGAGAGGGAGAGCGTTGTGTCTCCAACCTTCACCCAGCCTTTGTCTCGGTTGAGAATCGTTACTGCGTCAGTTCCTTCCCCGGAAGCTTCTGAACGAAAGTAGCTGGAATCCTTGAAATAGGTCTTCATCTGAACCGGCTTGGCCGGGGAGGACTCCATCCCTTCAACCTGATACTGAAAGGTTGCGTTCTTGAATGAAAGAATCTTTGTTTCTCCACCGTAAGCCATCAACGATTTCTTCACCACAGCCTCGCCAAGGTCGACCAGTTGCGACGGCCGTTGCTGTGCGAGCGCGGCAAATCGGGGAGAGAATCGCACTTGTGGCGTTTTTGGGCGAAGTGTAGTTTGCGACCAGATCGCCCCCAGGCAAAGAGTCGCGCGAATCAAACCTGTGGCAATGACGACCGTGAGCACAAGAGGATGAGATAGCACGCTCCAGGATTTAGCACGCAGCTTGTCGCTGCTGCAATTGGAAGAGGGTCGTAACTTCCGGTGCGCATCCCTAATTTCCTCTCTTGCGGAAGTGCCATGCTGTTCCTGGTCTGGCGTGGTCAACGTTTTATCCTCAGATTCCTGCTATGGGAGTCGCACAGGTTTGTTTATCCCTTGGAAGCGTAGTAACCCTTTTTAGCGCGCACTTTGAGGTTCTTCTGATTCGGCACGATGACTTTCAGTGCGCGATAGCCGCCGTCCTTCATCGTGTTGGTTGAGCTGTAGCTCAGTATGTACTGGCTTCGCAGCTCTTCTTGAATTGCATCGAAAGCCTTTTTGAAATCTTGAGGCTTGGACGGGAAAAACGCTCTTCCACCCGTGGCTTCGGCGTACCGCTTGAGAGTTCCATCGTCTCCACCGCCGCCGAAAAACGGTCCGCCTGATCTATTCGAGATAGCGTAAATAATCACGTCCGCGCGTTGTGCCGACTCGATTGCATCTTTGATTTTGAGCTTGCTTGTGGTGTCTCCGCCGTCGCTGATCAGAATGATGGCTTTCCGCCCGGTTTCACGCTTCAGTTTTTCGTCGCAGGCCAGGAAGACTGCATCGTGAACAGAGGTTCCTCCGCCAATGGCAACCGCCTGAATGGCTTTACTAAGACGCCGAATATCTGCCGTGAAGTCCTGGACAAGCGAGACTCCGCGGTCGAAATTCATGACCAGAGCCAGGTCCTCCTTGTGCAATACCGAGTGGAGAAATTCAATGGCAGTCTGCTTCTCAAGGTCCAGAACCGGTTGCACGCTGGGGCTGGTGTCAATCAGAATGGCAAGCGTCAAAGGTAATGTCACTTCCCGGGCGAAATGCGACACCTCCTGCTTTCTTCCGTCTTCTTCCACCAGGAAATCTTCTTTGTTCAGCCCCGGGACCATCCGTCCATTGCCTTCGGTTACCGTGAAAATCACGTTTACCAAATCCACATTGACTTTGAGTGTCGTCTCCGAATCACGACTGGCGCGTTTTTCCTGGGCATTCCCAAGAACAAATGCCGTGGAGACACACAGGGATAAAGCCAGAATCGAGACCAGCTGAATATTGAGAAGATAGTTTCGACGGAATTGGCGGTTCATCATGTTTGTCTTCGGAATAGAGTATAGAGATCAAACGCGAGGGTGTAAACGTCCTGCAGAGTGTTTAGAATGTTTTTCACCACCTGAAGTTTGCCACGGCGATAACTTCCTTCTCAAATTCCCAAGAATGGGGGGTAGGTCGTTGGGAGTCGAAGACAAAGAGAAGTATAAGCGACCGGTTATAATGGGTTCTATCGGGGAGGAGAAGCCATGACGAGAGCAATCATAGTCGGTGCGGTGCGGACGCCGATCGGAAAGTTTCTAGGTGCGCTAAAGTCTTTGTCAGCAGTTGACCTAGGGGCTTTGGTGGTCAAGACACTTGTTGAGAAATACGGCCTGCCCGTGGCTCAAGTCGACGAGATCATTATGGGCAACGTCGTTTCAGCCGGATTGGGACAGAACCCGGCCCGGCAGGCGGGCTTGCGAGGCGGATTAACCCCTGCGGTTGCGGCGTTGACGATCAACAAGGTTTGTGGCTCAGGGCTGAAAGCCGTGGGATTGGCAGCTCAAGCTGTTCAGTTGGAGGAGGCGCAGCTTGTGATCGCGGGCGGCATGGAGTCGATGTCGAATGCTCCTTACTTGCTGCCCGCGGCTCGCGATGGAATGCGACTGGGGCACGGGAAGGTTATGGACGCGATGATTCACGACGGCCTGTGGGAGGCTTTTGAAGATTTCCACATGGGCAACACGGGTGAATTGGTTGCGGAGAGGCATCGCATCACGCGGCAGCAGCAGGACGAGTTCGCCTTGAACAGCCACCGCAAGGCCGTGGCTGCAGCCAGGGAAGGAAGATTTCGCAGCGAGTTGGTGTTCGTTCCAGTGCCACAAAAAAAGCGAGAGCCTGCTCTGGTGGCGATGGATGAATCTCCGCGCGATGATGCTTCTCTGGAACAATTGAGCCGATTGAAACCGGTCTTCAAGAAAGACGGCACGGTGACGGCGGGCAATGCTCCGGGCACCAATGACGGTGCAGCCGCGGTCATTGTCGCTTCCCCTGCCAAGGCGAAGGAACTGGGTTTAGAGCCGATGGGTACGATTGCTGGACAGGCTGTGAGCGGCGTCGAACCCCGAGAGGTGATGATGGCCCCTGTCAGTGCGGTTGAGAAATTGTTGAAAAAGACGGGTTGGGAACGAGATGCAGTCGATCTCTATGAGATCAATGAAGCGTTTTCAGTACAGGCAATCGCGGTTATCGAACAGTTGCGGTTGAATCCGGGAAAAGTGAATGTGAATGGTGGCTCTGTGGCGTTGGGCCATCCGATTGGCTGCAGTGGCGCCAGAATTCTGGTCACACTGCTGCATGAAATGGTGAGAAGGGACGCGCGGAGAGGAATTGCCGCCCTTTGCCTGGGTGGCGGAAACGCCGTAGCGATGGCAGTTGAGCGATAAGATTGGAACCAATCTCCACGCAATGGCATTGACCAGCGGTGGCGCCAGCGCAAGAGGCTACGCTAGTCCTTCAACCAGGTTGATTGCAGGTTCAGCACACAGCAGAAAAGCTTGAAGCTGCCATTCAGAGCTGCATCAAGAATTGTCCGAAAACAGCCGAGCCCTCGGGGTCCGTTTCGCGCTGGGCTGCAGCGCTTGTGCCACTTGGTCGAACGGGCCGGGCGGAAAGCCATGTCTCAAGATCTCGCCACTCCGACCGGGAGCGGATTAGCCTGGTTCCGGTCCTTTCCCGAGGAGGAAGTTGTCTTCGATTCCGGAAAATTCCAGGGAACCCGCCTCCGTGGCCGATTCATTCCGACAAAGGTGGAATAAGAACACCATGAATCGCACGGCGGCGTTCAAGATCCTCGCCAGTCTCGCAATCGCAGCGCTGTCGATTTCCGCAGCGGTCGCACTTACCAAGATCCCTCTGCTGAAGACAGTGGAGTGGAAGATCTACGATCTTGAGTTCCGTCAGTTGTCGAATACTTTTCACGCCAGTCAAGAAATTGTGATGGTCCAGATTGATGACTTCAGCCTCGCTCGCATGGCGGAGAATGATTTTGGTCGGTTTCCCTGGCCCCGCGATACCTACACCGTTCTCCTCGACTATTTCGAGCGAGCCCGCCCGAAAGTCATCACATTTGACATTCTCTTTCTCGAAGAAGACAAGAGCCAAGTCGGAGATAAGATGGGCACGGCGGCCGACCAGGAACTTGTCGAGGCGACAAGGCGCCTCGGTAATGTCGTTCACGCCGTTGAGGTCAACGACACATACGCCTCCCGTCCACCGAAAGCCGGCGTGCAGGGATATGAACTTGGCACGGAGATTGAGGAGCACCAAAGTGTAAAGCTTCCATTTCCCGCACTAGCCGAGGCAAGCCGTTTGTTAGGCAGCAGTTTCATAGTGCTGGACAGAGATGGTCCGATTCGCCGCGCCGTTCCATTCGTTCGTCAGGGAAACCGCTTCTATCCGTCCCTCCCAATCGCAACGGCCATGGTTGCGCTCGATCTCGATCCGACCGGAATTCGGATGGATACCGCAGGCCTACGCTTAGGAGAGAGGCTGATTCCGCTCATTGCGGTTGACCAGGAATACGTGGAAAAGATTCGAACACGTCATATTCTCGTGCCTTACAGGGGATCTGCGTATGCGGATGAACAGCGAACCATCACAACCTATCGAAGTTATCGCTTCTGGGACATTTTCCTGTCGGAGCTGCAGCTCCGGGATGGCCGGAAACCGGAGGTGGATCCGGTGGCTTTTAAGAACAAGATTGTTTTCATCGGTGCAACAGCTGCTGGATTGCACGAGCTGTTTCAGACGCCGTTCGGTGAAAAGGGAAAGATGCCGGGCATACAAATCAATGCGAGCGTCGTCGATGGAATCCTGAGCAACTCGTTTATCAAGCCTGGCACTTTGGTATCTTCGATCCTGCTTCTTTTGATTTCGACGCTGTTGGTGAGCCTGATCGGGGTACACAGCGGTTTTTGGTGGTCTCTTCTGGCGACGGCAGCGGTTGGATTTGCCGATATGACGATTGTCGCTGGCGCATTTCGGAACGGAGTCTGGCTACCGGTTGTCCCGACGACATTCGCGATTCTGTTTTCACAATTCTCCTGTGTTGCCTACAAATATTTCGTCGAAGACCGCGCCAAAAGAGAGGTTCGATCGCTCTTTTCGAAATATGTTTCACCGACGGTGGTCAATGCGCTGATCACCGACCCATCAAAGGCCCGGCTTGGAGGTGAGCGCCGCGAAATGACAGTGTTGTTCGCAGACATCCGGGGCTTTACAACGATGTCTGAAGCTGCGAGAGCCGAAGATGTTCTACTTCAACTTAACGAGTTCTTTACTCAAATGGTCGAGCTTCTTTTCAAGCACCACGGTACCCTTGATAAGTTCGTGGGTGACATGATTATGGCTTTTTTCAACGCTCCTCTTGATGACCTGAATCACTCGGACCACGCCGTTCAGATGGGTTTGGCGATGTTGGAGGAACTGGACAAGTTGAATCACCGCTGGTGTGCGCAGGGTAAGCCGAAGCTGGACATCGGCGTCGGCATCAACACGGGCGAGATGATTGTTGGTAATGTGGGGTCAGAAAAGACCTTGAGCTACACAGTCATCGGCGATAACGTAAACCTCGGAGCACGGCTCGAATCACTCAATAAGGAATACAACAGTCACATCATCATTAGTGAATTCACGCTTGCAAAACTCAAGGGCCAGTATCACACGCGCTCTCTTGGGTCGGTAAAAGTGAAGGGCAAATCTCGCGCGATCGATGTTTACGAAGTCTGCAGGTCCGGTGAAGAATCGCGGCATCGATCATAAGGAGGGGCTGTGCGATCGATAGTTCGGAGTCTTGTCATTGTGGCGCAGACGCTCGTAATTCTGTTTGCAGATACCGGTCTTGCACAATTCCCTGTTCCCAGCAGTGTCAAGAGCAAGCTAGACGCGGCTACCGGGAAGATGAAGGACGTTGAGTTGACTCAGGCCGAAGAAGTTGCTCTGGGCCAGGAGATCAGTGCTCGCGTGCGTGCAAGATATGGAGTTGTTCAGGATCCGGAAATCCACAAATACGTCTCTCTAGTGGGAAGCGTCCTGATACGACAAACCGCTCAGACCGGTATTGCCTGGCATTTCATTGTCCTCGACACGGATGGTGTGAATGCTTTCGCCGCACCTGGAGGATTCGTACACCTCACCCGAGGCGCGCTGGCTCTGATGAAAAGCGAAGCTGAACTGGCCGGTGTCTTGAGCCATGAACTGGCACACGTCACGATGAAACACACGGTACGCGCGATTCAGAAGAATAAGCTCGTTCAAATGGGAGTGAACGACACCAACGTCAAATCGAACCAGGAACTCTTCAAGCGTCTGACCGACGAGGGCACGCGTGTCGTCATGTCTGGTTTCGGCCGGGCCGAGGAACTGGAAGCAGATGGAGAAGGCATTGTGACCTCGGACAAGGCCGGGTACTCCCCATCCAGCTTGAAGACGTTCCTGACCACGATCAAATTGCGAAACGGCAAGTCGAATGAGCGCCAAGGCTTCTTTTCATCGCACCCCGAGTTGGACGAACGTCTCCAGAAGATTGACGAGCGCATCGAGCTCGAGAAGTGGACCGCGAGCGTGACGCTCGACGACAGGTTTTCAAGTAATGTCAAATACAACTCGGTCGCGATAGCTGAGATTGGCACTGTGGAGGCCAAAACCGAAGCGTCTTCCGGAAGCAAATCGGAGAAGAAAGAGGAACCCCCTCCGAAGGCCAAGAGTCGATTCAGTTTCGGCAATCTCAAGAACGCTGTTGGCGGTGGATCACAAACAACTCAGAGTGCAGCGGTTACCGGGTCTGGAGGTTCACGAGGCGTGGATGTCGAACGGTCGGCCAAAGGTGGAAGCAATCCCAACGAGGTGTCTATCACCCTCCCAGAGACTGACATCACCGCGTTTATCAGCGAAGGCAAGCTGCGATCTTAATCGGTGCGATCATGACGATCGCTCGGGGCGGAGATTGGCGAACCTATAGCCGTGAATCCGCGCCCGCAATGGGTCTGACTGCCTCAGGATGGGTGACCAAGGCGTAGGTTGTCTGAGCAGTCGAGTCTGGAGGCGGGCTAAGTCTGGCTCCAAGGGCTTAGCGTCCGGAGCCCTGTTAGAAGATCGCCAGCCGGGCTTCTCGCTGCTGAAAAGTTACTCAGCTTGGGAAGGTCAGAATATGCCGGAATCAACATCCATCGGAGTTGTGGGTGCAGGAACCATGGGCAGCGGCATTGCCCAAGTGTTCGCCACGAGGCGCTATCCGGTCGTATTGTGCGATGCACTTTCGTCCCAGCTCGAAAGGGCCTTGTCAACGATCAAGAAGAACCTGAATCGGGACATGGAGAAAGGTCGCGTTGATGCTGCCGAGAGGGACCGGGTGTTGGCCAATATTCGAACTCAGGCAAGTCTCGAAGCACTGAAAGACTCAGTACTGGTGATTGAAGCGGTGAGCGAAGTGTTTGATGTAAAACAGAACGTTTTTGCCGAACTGGATCGGATCTGTGGGCAGACAACGATCCTGGCGACAAACACGTCTTCCATTTCTGTGACTCAGCTGGCTGGATCGACCGGACGACCCGACCGCGTGATTGGCATGCATTTCATGAACCCGGTTCCGGTGATGAAGTTGGTAGAGATCATCCGTGGTATGCAGACGTCAGAGGAGACATTTCTAGCGACGCGAGGTTTTGTAGAAAAGTTGGACAAGGTTCCGGTGGTTGTAAACGACTCACCCGGCTTTGTTTCCAATCGTGTCCTGATGCCGATGATCAACGAAGCCATCTTTTGCGTTTACGAGGATGTGGCAACGCCGGAAGCCGTTGATGCAGTGATGAAACTGGGAATGAACCACCCGATGGGCCCGCTAACGCTGGCAGACTTGATTGGGCTTGATGTTTGCTTGAATATTATGGAAACTCTGTACGAAGGCTTTAGCGATCCCAAGTATCGTCCGTGTCCGCTTTTGCGAAAGATGGTTGCGGCAGGACGTTTGGGACGGAAAAGCGGCGAAGGATTTTATCGATACACTCCATAGGGGGCCCTAGGTGCCGGTGATTTTCTGCCAGAAATGCGGGACAAAAAACCAGATTGGCGAAGAAATCTGTGTCAAGTGCGGAACAAAGCTGATGATTCTGGCTTACGCCCACCGCATGAACAGTACCTTGCCGATTCTGGACGAACATTTTCTGGAAAGGATCAGCGCGCTGGAATACAGCATTGGCCGATTGGATGACAGGCTCAATGAAATCTACGATCTCGTTCAACAGCTGAGCACCGATAGCTTTTACGATCACACAATGATCGAATCCATTGCGGAAGCGTTGAAGCGGCTGCAGATCGTGGGCAAGCAAGACTTGGAGCGAGACTGGCACAAGCGTGTTACCCAGCGTTTGCTGGAGAGCGAGGAACGCGAGAAGTTTGAGGCCAACAAGAAGTCTTTTTTGAATGCGTTTCGTGGCAAGGACAAGGGTCGCTTCTCCAAGCTTATCGAAGAGAGCAGCCAGTACTTCATCAAGAAGAATTACCGCCGGGGCCTCAAAGCTCTGGAGCGGGCTTTTGCGACTGACCCGCAAAACTGCGAAGTGGGAATCTTTCTTGGCAAGCTTTACTACGAGTTTGAGAATTTCGCGGATGCCGGAAAATACCTGAGACGGGTGCTGAAAAACAATCCGCACCACTTCGAAGCGAATCTTTTGACCGGTCTGCTGGCGAGGCGACGTGGCGACTTCACGGCTGCACGCCGGTTTCTTGGCAATGCGGCAGATATCTGCCAGACGTCGCTGGCGGCCCATTTGTTTTTGGGATCGGTGCTTGTCTCGCTCGGTCATGATGCCGAAGCACTAGGCCATTTTTCCCGGGCGCTAAATTTGAAGCCTTCACCCCAGATGTACTTGATGGTGGGCTCCATTTATTCGCGTCAGGGTCAGCTCCGCCATGCCATCAAACACATGAAAAAGGCAATTGAGCTCGATCCGGCTTGCCATGAAGCTTTTTTTCATTTGGGCCTGGCATTCCTTGAGCAGAAATGGACCAAGAAGGCGATGGAGTGCCTTCGGACTGCGGCGCATCTAAATCCCAAGGAAGCGCGATACCAAGACGCTTTGGCGCTCCTGGTTCACGACCGTCCTCGGCAGGCATCTTTTGCGAACTTAAAACGGGAGCCGGCTTTGAACGAGGAAAGCCTGGAGTTCCTGGTCAAAGACGAACTACGTCTGAATTTCCGGCCTGACAAGTCTGCGGCGCGAGCGAGCGGCAAGGACGCTGAAGGCAAGTAATCCGGCGGCTTGTAGCCAGTCCCGTGGTTGTTCCGATCGCCGCAAGCTAAGTATCACGATCTAAAGTCTCTCACTTCAAAATCTCTCAAATCTCAAAACCCAAGGGGGTTGTGGCATGGCTGACGACAAAGCAGAGCGCGGCAGGGCGATTGATCTGGCGTTATCGCAGATTGAAAAGCAGTTTGGCAAAGGTTCCATCATGCGGCTGGGAAGCCGCGATGTGAGCGCCAATGGCGGCGTCATTCCGACGGGTTCGCTGTCGTTGGACGCAGCGCTAGGCGTGGGGGGGATGCCTCGTGGACGCGTGGTTGAGATTTTTGGCCCAGAGTCCAGCGGCAAAACGACTCTGGCGCTGCATGTGATCGCGGAAGCGCAGAAAACAGGTGGCATGGCGGCCTTCATCGATGCCGAGCATGCGCTGGATGCTGCGTATGCGCGCAAGCTCGGAGTGGATGTCGACAATCTGCTCGTGTCACAGCCGGATAGCGGCGAACAGGC
>AR_comb_assmDRAFT_10751815_pt1 | contig 10511 bp, 5 predicted proteins | sample ArasoioldDNA_FD_10543 | JGI IMG/M metagenome (IMG submission 10543) | reverse complement strand
GGGTAACTTATGATGCACAATTTTTCACTACTACTATTGGGCCGCATCGGGTGGAGATGCTGGATGCTAATGAATACATCGCGGTGGAGAATCTTGCATATGACAACATTAAGGTATTTGATCCCGCGGGATGGGCAGCAGGAAATTATGCCAGTGTAGTAGATCCCAGGGTCAAAAGAAAAAGCCTTCCGCTCCTGTTTGATGCGAACGGAAATCCACTTTACAATACTGACTGGCTGGAAGAAGCCACGCAAAGTAAATTATCGCAGAGCCATAATATAGGCTTCACTGGCGGTAATGAAGATGCTACATATGGAGTATTCCTCGGATTCCGGGATGAAAATGGCTTATTGTTGAATTCGTATCTCCAGCGTTACTCCGGCAGATTTACGTTTGATGGTAAAATAAAAAGCTGGTTGAAAGTAGGAGGTAGTTTGGGCTACTATAACCAGGAAGAAAACCTGGTGGATATAGGAACTGGCGGATTGAATTCAGTGCGTATGATCACCGAAGCATTCCCGTTTCTTCCAGTAAGATATCCTGATGGAAGATATGCAGAGAACTGGCAATATCCGGGAGCAGAAGGTGGAGCAAATCCAGTGCATCTGCTGAACGACAGAAAGTATATTCTCAATACTCAAACCACGTTGGGCAACGTGTATGCGAATATCAATATTGCTAAAGGTCTTGAGTTTCGCAGTGTATTAGGGACAAGTATAGTAACACGAGGAGTTAATCAGTGGAATGGAAGAACGTTGGATCAGATTTCATCACCAACAGGCAATGCCAATGTAGCGAATGGCCGTGAAACCTATTGGTCATCTGAAAATTATTTTACCTACAATAAAACATTTGGAGATGATCATGCATTAACCGGCGTGTTGGGTCTTAGTTGGCAGGAAACAAACATTTTCAATATTGGTGCTTCCTCGTCTAACTACTCCTCCGATTTCTTCTTATACAATAATATAGGCGCAGGTAGTAATCAAAACCCCGGCAGTTCAAGCAGGGCAAGGTTTGCATTCAACTCCTATTTCTTTAGGTTGAATTATACCTTCAAAGACAAATACATGTTGACGATTACCGGACGTGAAGACGGTACCTCTAAAGCTGCCGAAGCAGATCCATATATCAAATATGCTTTCTTTCCATCAGCAGCTTTGGCATGGCGTGCTTCCGAAGAAGATTTCCTGAAGAACAGCAACGTAATTTCCAACCTGAAACTTCGCACGAGTTATGGACAAACAGGTAACTCAGAAATCGGAACATATGCTTCGCTGGCGCGACTCAGCACTGGTTACGCAGCCATCATCAATAACCAACGTGTTACAGGTGTTGGTACCGGTACACTTGCGAATGATAAATTGAAGTGGGAAAAGACGGCCCAATTTGACTTTGGCGCTGAAATAGGTTTCCTCCAAAACCGTATCAATGTAGAGGCTGATGTTTACTACAGAAAGACTACTGATATGTTGTTGGCAGCACCAGTTCCTACATCGAGTGGGTTCTCCACAATCACACAGAACATTGGGAGCATGGAGAATAAAGGTTTGGAATTCACCTTAAACACTGTAAATATCCAGACCAGAGATTTTACATGGACAACCACGTTCAACATTTCGATGAACCGGAATAAGGTGCTTTCCCTGGCAACTCCTGCACCAATCTTTGGCGGTAATCCAAATTTCCTTTCTAATACTGGAATCATTCAAGTGGGACAACCTGTAGGATCCTTCTGGGGATTGGTTCGTCTTGGCGTATGGACCCCCGCCGAAGCTGCAGAAGCGGCAAAATTTGCGAGCTATCGTGGAGGAAAACCAATTCTTCCAGGCGACTTGAAATACCTTGACGTGAATGGGGACTATATAATTAACGATGCGGATCGCATCATTATCGGAAATGGTAATCCTGATGGTTGGGGCGGATTCTTCAATAACCTCAAGTATAAGAATTGGGACTTCGTGTTGGAGATCCAGTATTCCTACGGCAACGATGTGTTGAATCAAATGCATCACTCCGGAGAAGATCGCGTTGGAATCGCAAATAGTTTCAAGACTGTTTTGGATGCATATGATCTTTCCAAAGGTGGAGTGCAAGACACAAAGGTTGCAGCAATCAGGGATACAAGGGCAGGATATGTTACAAATGTTGACAGTCGTTGGGTTGAAGACGGTTCATTTATTCGCGGCAAAAATATTTTGCTCGGATACAATTTTCCTTCAGCAATGGCAAAGAGGATCAAGTTGAACAGGCTCAGAGTTTATGCATCAGTTCAAAACTTTTTCCTGCTCACGAATTATATGGGTAACGATCCTGAAGTCACCACATATGGTAACGCATTTGCGCAAGGACAAACATTCTTCGACTATCCAAAACCAACTATTTGGATGTTGGGATTGAATGTTTCCTTGTAGTCAATTGTATTGTTAACCTGAAAATGATTAAAGATGAAATTCAACATATATAAAAAAATAAGCGTTGTATTTATTGCGGCGGGATTGGTTTCGGGATCGGGCTGTAAAAAATTCCTTGAAGAGCATGATCCTTCGAACCTCACCACCGACAACTACTACACTATCCCGGATCATGCTGAAGCAGCCATTGCTGCTGCATATTCAAACACCCGCTTCATTGGTGGAGGCGCTGGAATTTTTGCTCAGAACTTCCAGATGCTTGATGCCGTTACCGGAACGGCAAAAACGGAGACTGGTCAGAATACAGATCTCAACAATTTATTGGGATTGTCGTACAATGCCGATAATGTTTTTATTCGCAATTGGTGGAATGGTTTGTATGGTGTGATCGCACAAACCAACCTGGTGCTGGAAAAAGTTCCTGGTATTAATCCGATGGATGTGTCTCAGAAAAGCAAAATCCTTGGAGAAGCTAAGTTCTTACGTGCATGGTCATACTTTTATTTGGTAAGATTGTTTGGCGATGTGCCGTTGATCACAAAACCAGTTACTACAGGATCGCCAGATTTCCTTCCGTCAAGAACAAGCAAAGAGCAAGTATATACCCAAATTGTTACAGACCTTACGGAAGCCGAAACTGCCGCGATTCCTATGGCGGAAACAACCGGGCGAGTATCATTGGGTGCAGTCAAATCGCTTCTTGCGGAAGTATATCTTACCATGGCCGGACAACCTTTGAATAAGGGAGCATCACACTACCAACTCGCCGCAACCAAAGCCAATGAAGTTATAGCCAGTGCAGCATTTAGTTTGTTTCCAACATATAACGACATTCACGCTTTGGCAAATGAGAATAAGCAAGAGCATATCTTTGAAATTCAGTATTTGGTTGGAGTAGCAGACAATCCCAATCAAACTTGCTTACTGCCCAATTTCAAAGATGTTTCTGCTTACGGAACTGAAATTGGATCTGAAGTTCCAACTAATCAATTCTACAATTCATTTGAAGCAGGCGATAATCGTACGGTTGACAGGCAAGGATTCTTTTACACTTCTTATTATGATCAGGGATATCTTGCGTTAAAGAATTTGTCTGCTCCTTATATCTTCAAACACTTTGACATCATTGCGCACGGAACATTGGGAACAAAAGGCACTACTCAAAGTAGTTTGAACTGGCCGCAGATAAGGTATGCGCAAGTACTATTGACCTATGCGGAGGCGCAAAATGAAGTGGGTGGGCCAACTGCCGCCGCATGGAATGCCTTGAAGTTAATTCGTGATAGAGCAGGACTCACTACTCCAGCGATCGGAACATTTACACAGGCAACTTTCCGCGAAGCAATTTGGAGAGAGCGGTGGCACGAACTCTGTTATGAGCAAATTACCTGGTTTGATATGGTGCGATTAAGAAAAGTGTATGTGGAGAGTAGTCAGGGATTCGACAATTTTGTTGGTCATAAATTCCCGGATAACAATGCTACGCTTGCTGACAAACACTTGCTGTTTCCATTACCGCTAGCGGAAATGCAAAACAATCCGAATTTAACGCCACAGAATCCTGGTTACTGAAATGGATTCTTCGCACGAGCCGACCGACTGAACGTCGCTTGGCGGGCGCTCAGGATTCTCACCATACTTGAGATATTAATTTATGCCTGGCCTCATCTTTTGAAAAGATGGGGCCAGGTTCTCCTATTAACTAGTGAACATGAAGAAAATTGCATTTCTATTTATCCCCCTTTTTGGTTTCCTGTCATTAAATGCTCAATTAGTAAATAAGGTGTCGGATCCTGTTGAATGGGTAAATCCACTGATGGGAACTGATTCAAAAGGAAGTTTATCTAACGGAAATACATATCCTGCGATTTGTGTACCGTGGGGAATGAATTTCTGGGTGCCACAAACCAATGTTATGGGAAATGGATGGCAGTACCAATACAGCGCCGATAAAATTCGCGGATTCAAACAGACGCATCAGCCTTCACCGTGGATGAACGATTACGGCCAATTTGCTATTATGCCTGTTACCAAAAGGCTTGCGTTCCGGCAAGATGATCGTGCTAGTTGGTTCTCTCATAAAGCAGAAGTTGCCAAACCATATTACTACAGCGTTTACCTGGCAGATGCCGATGTAACAACTGAAATTACACCATCCGAGCGAGCAGCACAGTTTCGATTTACCTATCCTGAAGCCGATAGTGCCTTTATTATTGTAGATGCTTTTGACAGGGGCTCATATGTAAAAATAATTCCCGCCGAAAAAAAAATCATTGGATATACAACTCGAAATAGTCGAGGTGTTCCAGACAACTTCAAAAATTTCTTCGTCATTTATATTGATAAACCGTTTTCTATTTCTTATACCTGGCACGACAGTACTCTCGTAAAAGATTCTCTAGAAATGAAAGCCAACCATGCTGGCGGGATTATAGGGTTCTCTACCAGAAAGGGAGAGCAAATCAATTTGAAGGTTGCTTCTTCTTTCATCAGTTTTGAACAGGCCGAGTTAAACCTTAACCGGGAGCTTGGAAAAGATTCCTTTGAAGCAACAAAACAAAAGGCGAAGGCCACATGGAACAGGCACCTGAACAGGTTATTACCAGAGGGAGGAACTGTTGATCAGGTAAAAACTTTTTATTCCTGTTTATACCGTGCTATTCAATTTCCGCAAAAGCATTACGAAATGGATGACAAAGGAGCGATAGTTCATTATAGTCCTTATAACGGCCAGGTATTACCGGGTTATATGTTTGCCGGCACCGGATTCTGGGACACGTTTCGTGCACTCTATCCTTTTTTGAACCTGGTTTATCCATCTACTAACAAAGAAATGCAGGAAGGTTTGTTGAACGCATATAAAGAAGGTGGCTTTTTGCCGGAGTGGTCGAGTCCTGGTTTCCGGAACACTATGATCGGAAATAATTCTGCTTCTGTGGTTGCAGATGCCTATGTGAAAGGATTGCGCGGATATGATATCAATACATTGTATGAAGCGTTGCAAAACGGCGCCAACAATGAAGGCCCCATAACAGCAGTTGGAAGGGCAGGCGTGAAATACTACAACGAGTTAGGTTATGTTCCTTATAACGTAAATATTCGGGAGAATGCGGCTCGCACGCTGGAATACGCTTATGATGATTTTGCGATCTATCAACTTGCGAAATTGCTAAAGCGTCCGGCAGAAGAAACAGAGTTGTATAGAAAGCGATCCATGAATTATAAAAACCTTTTCGATCCGGAAACCAAATTAATGAGAGGAAAAAACCAGGATGGTTCATTTCAAAAACCCTTCAATCCTTTCAAATGGGGCGACGCATTCACGGAAGGCAATAGCTGGCATTACTCATGGAGTGTATTTCATGATGTGCAGGGCTTAATCAATTTGATGGGAGGAGATAAGGTGTTCACAGGTATGCTCGACTCTGTTTTCACCATGTCACCTGTTTTTGATGAAAGTTATTACCGCGGAGTGATACATGAGATTCGCGAAATGCAAATCATGAACATGGGGCAATATGCCCATGGAAATCAACCCATACAGCACATGATCTATCTCTATAATTACGCCGGGCAGCCATGGAAAACTCAGTATTGGGTACGAAGAGCCATGAATCAATTGTACAGGCCAACACCGGATGGATATTGTGGCGACGAGGACAATGGACAGACTTCTGCCTGGTACATATTCTCTGCCATGGGCTTTTATCCTGTTTGTCCGGCAACAACCCAATATGTATTAGGGGCGCCTCTTTTTAAGAGAGTGACCTTGTCGTTGGAAAATGGGAAGAAGTTCGTGATTAGCGCGCCTGCCAACAGTGATGTGAGCATGTACGTCACGAAAACTACATTGAACGGAATAAATTGGGAAAAGAATTGGATCGATCATACGGCAATTCAATCGGGTGGAAATCTGACCTTCATTATGGCTGATTCGGCAAACAAATCAAGAGGAACTCAAAAAACTTCTTTTCCCTATTCACTCTCCAATACTAAAGTGGATTAGTAGACAGATTCGTTTTTATGTTAAAAGGAATAGGTGAAACTCTTTCAGCTGTTCCTTTTTTTCTTTTGGGTAGACACAAAAAAGTCACCCATTGGGTGACTTAATAACTTAATTAATATTGGCCATATCATTAAGCCGCCATCTTCTTACTTCTCTTCTTTCCGGAAGACAAACACGCCAATAATATCTGGGTGTCGATGTACTTACCTTTCATAAAAAATATTTTTGAGGTGATTAATTTTTTTGTCCCATTTCTTTCTCTTAATCTATTCACATCAATATGACTGCAGCAGGAACAATATGGTTACACTACGCTGGTCTTTCGGATATAAAATTTCTAAAGAAATAATCAGTCTTCGACTTCAATTCGTAATACGAAAAAAGTCACCGATTAGGTGACTTGCCTTTATGAAGAACTGGGGTAGTAATTAGGCCGCCATTTTCTTACTTCTCTTTTTTCCGCCACTCAAACATGCGAGTCTGACCTGGATGTCAACATATTTACCTTTCATAAAAAATTATTTTATTGGTTAAAGAATGTTTTTTTGATTTTGTTTGTTTCTCATTGTTCACATAGATATGACGCAGCACGTTGATTCAGGTTACAGCATTTTAAAAATTTTTTCATTTTCAAAGAGTAACGGATTAATGGCCTTTATTTTATTCTTCTTGTTTTGATTGCAACTGTAACATACTATTTGGTTTAGGCGAAGTCCAGCGCAATTTGCTTCAATCGTCATATGATCGGATCGATTGAGTATAGGTAGTTGCCTACTAAAAGTTTTAAGCCTCAGGTTTCAACAATTCATACTTGCAATATTTCATTTGATCAGGTAATTGATAACTGTCAACCGTTACTGATTTCCTTTAGCAGTTTTGAGGTGTTAATTGCATCAGTTCTTTAAGTGACCATGGAAACGTTTAAAAGCTAACCAGGCTCGAAAATATATTCCGACCCGGGAAAGCCTTTTGACGAATTGAGGGTTAACAAAGGGTTTCAACGGTTTACAGTTCCCGGATTGGGAATTAAAAAGAATCTTAACAGATTTTTGATCGATTTACGTTAACCATTTTTGAAGTGGTGGAGTCTTATATATAGAACCTCTAAACATTCCGGTATGGAATCAAATTTCACACAACAGGAAATCTTGCTCATTACGGGAACGAGCTTTGCCTCACGTCAATGGTGCGAAAAAGACGGTTTAGCAGACAAGAAGATGTTGACAGAAAAAGAGCGGTTGGAAGAAGCTTGCTGGTATGGACTGGTAAAAGAAATGTTGCCCGAATTATTTCGTACAGAAAATAAAGAAACTAAAATATTTCTCTGGAAGATCTGTGAAGGAAAATCTTTTCTTGAATTAGATCTTGGTGAAACCCCTTTCAAGAAAGACAGATTTTATTCTATTGATCCGTACTCTTTTTTGAATACCAGGAATTATAATTAATACATTACGACTTCAGTACCCACAATGCGATACTTTCCTGTGAAAGGAGTTTACAATTGTTTCCCGCGCAGCAAAAGATTATTTACTCTAGCAGTGGCTCAACATATCGTTCAGTTCTTGGTTGCAGATGAAATTTAGAGATTAACCTGGCACAGGTATTCCAGCGTAGGATGGAATCGTCATTCCCTATTGGACGAATGTTCTCCGCCGATTCATAGAATTCCATTGCATCTCTTAGCCATTCGTAAGCGATATAATCGCCATCCGGCATGCCCTTGTGCAGAATTGATTTCCCTTTCCTTTCGCACACGATTCCTGAATAATAATTCATTTGATAGGAATCGGTTAAAGTTTCTGCCAATTGCCGTGCACGATTCACATCATCGGCAGCAGTAGAGCCGAATTGATCAGTGATCGCCAATAGCAAAGTCACCATCGCCTTATTGTTCTTCGGATCTATTTCCAAAATGTCGGCACAAATGCTTTCAGAAAGAGAAGGCTCATTTAGCAACCGATATCGTTCTGCCTTTTCAAGCGCACTGGGGATACTCTCGCCAGATATTTTTTTTAGTGGAAACATATAAGTGTGTTGATTTGTTGATTATTGTTTGTTGAAGCGTCGGTTTATTGAAATTCATTTTACAATTGAACGATTCAAACTTTTCTAAATAGCCGCAAAAACTTTTTCACGGGATCATAGAATCTGTCTACAACTCTTTCTTTCAAAGGAATGATTGCATTGTCTGTGATCCTGATTTCTTCCGGACAAACTTTTGTGCAACATTTGGTGATATTGCAATATCCGATACCATCTGTTTTCTTGAGGTCCTCACGTCTGTCCTCAACATCCAGCGGATGCATTTCGAGGGCGGCAACATGTACCATCAGTCTTGGGCCGATGAATTTCTCATGCAGTTGGTGCTCTCTCAAAACGTGACACACATCCTGGCAGAGAAAACACTCGATACATTTCCTGAACTCCTGCACTCGGTCAACATCCAGTTGGCTCATTCTCCAGGTGCCATCCTTTGCGTCTGCTGGTCTTGGTTTAAATTTCTTGATTCTCTTTTTCGTCCTAAAATTCCACGATACATCAGTAGCAAGATCTTTGATCAACGGAAAGCTCTTCATAGGTTGAAGGAGAACGGGCTTGTCGAGCGGCAGGTCGCTCAATCTTGTCATGCACATCAGCTTTGGCATTCCATTCACTTCTGCGGAACAAGAACCACAGTGACCCGCTTTGCAATTCCATCTTACAGCCAGGTCGGTTGCCTGTTCGGCCTGGATCTGCAATACCGCATCCAATACTACCATTCCTTCTGAAACTTCCATTGTATAATCTTTGAAAGTTCCCGAAGCCTTGTCGCCCCGGTGTATCTGAAAGGTTGCGGTTGACATGATGCTAAATCAAATAAATTCCAATCATCAAAGAAATCAATTCTTACCCTCGAGTTAATCTGTTGCTTGTTGCAATTTTTTATATGATGCTTATATGAGACTTTCTATTTGGTTCTTTTTTGGATCTTGTTATTTGTCGTTTGGTACTTACTACTTATAGTCCTCGATGAGTTTCTGAAGTTCGGGAGGTGTTTCTTTCAAAGGGGTGTGGGACAACTCCATATTGCCATCTTTTCCTTTTCTGATCACTATATTGAATTTACCGTTTTTTTCGCTCTTTTGAGGATAGTCTTCCCGGAAATGCGCGCCCCTGCTCTCTTTCCGCTCAATGGCCGCCAGGGTTATAGCTTCTGATACCATTAAAAGGTTTTGCAGATCCAGCGCGGTATGCCATCCGGGGTTGAATTCCCGGTTTCCGCTTACCCATACGTTGTTCATACGGGTAGCTAATTTTCTTAATTCTTCTTTCGCTCGTAATAATTCGTCCTCCTTTCTTACTATGCCCACCAGGTCCTGCATCATTTCCTGTAAGTCATGCTGGATATGAAAGGGATTCTCTCCATTCGTTCTTTCAAAAGGCAGAAGAGCCCAGGCCGCTGCCTCACTAATTTGCTTGTCGTTAGTGGCTACGGACTTTGCTTTCCTGGCATATTCAGCCGCATACTCGCCCGCTCTCTTACCGAAAACCAGGAGATCTGAAAGAGAATTCCCTCCCAACCGGTTGGCTCCATGTAACCCGGCGGCGCATTCGCCTGCAGCAAAAAGGCCGGGAATGGTGGACATCTGCGAATCCGCGTCTACCCGAATGCCTCCCATCATATAATGTGTAGTAGGACCCACCTCCATTGCCTCGCGGGTGATATCGATATCCGCCAATTTCTTGAACTGGTGATACATGCCAGGGAGTTTCTTCTTAATGTGGTCCTCAGCGTTGGACATTCTTTTCTTAATCCACGAAATATCCAGGAATACTCCGCTATGCGGACTGCCTCTGCCTTCCTTGATTTCCCGAACTATGCAACGGGCAACATGATCCCTGGTGAGTAGCTCGGGCGGTCTTCTTGCGTTCTTATCACCTTGGGTATATCGCCATCCTTCTTCTTCATTGTCGGCAGTTTGATTTTTGTACAGTTCTGGTATATCACTAAACATAAACCGTGCACCATCTTTATTCATCAATATGCCTCCTTCACCACGAACTCCTTCTGTAACCAATATTCCTCGAACACTTGGGGGCCATATCATTCC
>AR_comb_assmDRAFT_10435521_pt1 | contig 10511 bp, 9 predicted proteins | sample ArasoioldDNA_FD_10543 | JGI IMG/M metagenome (IMG submission 10543) | reverse complement strand
GCATTTGAAACATGAGTCACGCCAACCAATTTCGTACGCTCGTTCAGCAGGCCTTCATACTCATCGATAAGTAACTCGCCAGCATCGTTCATGGGGATAACGCGCAGCCGAGCTCCCTTCTCTTCACACAACATCTGCCACGGAACGATATTGGCGTGATGTTCCATCGCCGAAATAATTATCTCGTCTCCGCTGTTCACGAACTTTCGTCCGTAACCGTACATGATCAGGTTGACGCCTTCCGTAGCGCCTCTGACAAAAATGCACTCTCTCGACTCACGAGCATTGATAAAGCGTTTGACCTTCTCGCGCGCGCCTTCATATGCCGTAGTCGCCCTCTGACTCAGGTAATGAACTCCGCGATGGATGTTCGAGTGTTCCTGTTCCAGGTATTTGCTGCCGCGGTCGATAACAACTTGCGGGACTTGTGACGACGCCCCGTTGTCGAGATAAACCAGCGGTTTGCCATTAACAGTTTGATGGAGCACTGGAAAATCAGCACGAATGCGCTCAACGTTCCAAGTCGCTTCCTTTTCGGTAATTAGATCTACGCTTGAACTCATTTATGACGCCTTATGTCTACTTCGGACTATCAACTAACTTCCAGGAAATCTGACAGATATCACCCGTCGTAACTAGCCCCAAGTCAATATCAACTAATTAAGACTGTTTTGAGTTGTCTCAGCACCGCCTCGTCAACGGCTGTTCTAATTGAGTCGACCTTGATTTTTCCAATAACCTCTTCCGCGAATCCGTAAGTTAGTAGGTTTCGCCCAACTGACGGCTCTATGCCCCTAGTGGTCAAATAGAAGAGTTCATCTTCGTTGATTTGACCGACCGCAGCTCCGTGGGCACATTTCACGTCATCAGCATAAATCTCCAACTGTGGCTTCGTGTCGACTCTGGCCCGATCTGATAACAGCAGATTTTTGTTCGTCTGTATCGCATCAGTTTTCTGAGCGCCTTCACGAACAAAAATTATTCCGTTGAAAACGGCTCGGCCATTGCCATCGAGTATTCCCTTATATAGTTGATGGCTAATGCAGTGCGGTTGTTTATGGTCAATCACTGAATGCGTATCGGCATGCTGGTCTGAGCTGACTATGTAGAGTCCATCTACCCGGCATTCAGCGCCTTCGTGATCGAGAACAACAGAGACATCGTGCCGCGACAATCGTGCTCCCAGGTTTATCGCAGTTGAATCATAGTTGCTGCCTTTTCCAAGCTCAGCAGCCGTTTTGCCGATGTGGAGTGAATTTGAGCCTTCGCGCTGCACTCGATAATGCTCGAGACGGGCCCCATCGTTCAGTACAATCTCTGCGACCGCATCAGTGAAATGGGGAGCATCACCGGTGGAGATAAAAGTTTCTATTAAGCTCGCCGAACTGTTCTCCTCGGCTACAATTAAGAGACGCGGGAAATTGACTTCATCGTCTCGAAGACCATCGGCCACATAAAGTACGTGAATGGGCTGGGCCAGCTCCACATTTCGCGGCAACAAGATGAAGAGACCTGAACTCAGGAACGCCGTATTTAGCGCAACCATTCCGCTGTCATGGTAATTAGCATTTCTGGCGAGATACTCACGCACGATCTTGCCATAACGGGCATCGCCGATCGCACTGAACAGATCCACCGCAACTATCTGGTCCAGGGCATCCTTAGACGAGAGATCCTCCCGCAAAAAACCGTTAACCACGACCAACTGGCTCTGCGTCGTTTCAGCGAAAACGGGCGTCTTCACAGGATCTGAAGCGAAGCTTAATTCCCTGGTGGCGGGCTTAAAATTCGTTTTGGCCCATGAGGCCAGGTTGGTGTACTTCCAGTCCTCACTCTCGATAGATGGAAAGCCAAGCAACTCGAATCTATCCATCGCTGTGTCGCGGACAAGTTGGACCCACGCCGGCGCCTCGGCAGTATCTCGTAACGACCTAAACGCTGCCTGGTAATTTGGCTCTGACTTAACTATTTGACTCACCATGTTACTTCGCGATTGCGCTTACTCCACTTCCGTTTTGTTCCGCTCTGATCCAGTCGTAGCCCTTCTCTTCCAATTCAAGCGCGAGCTCTTTTCCACCTTCTCGCGCAATCCGACCATTCGCGAGAACGTGCACAAAGTCAGGAACAATGTAATTCAGCAAACGCTGGTAGTGAGTAACAACGATGATTGCATTTTCAGGCGTACGTAACTGATTTACCCCACCGGCCACGACGCGCAAGGCATCAATATCGAGTCCTGAATCCGTTTCATCCAGAACTCCAAGCTGCGGCTCTAAGACCGCCATCTGCAAAATCTCGTTGCGCTTTTTTTCTCCACCAGAGAAACCCTCGTTCACCGAGCGCGTCATGAAACTCGCATCCATCTCGACCACTTTGGCGCGCTCTTTCAGAAGATCCTTAAACTCGAGCGGATCCAGCTCGTCTTTACCGAGATGCTTTTGCTTCTCGTTATAAGCGAGTCTCAGAAACTGAGCATTGGAAACGCCGGGAACTTCGATTGGATATTGAAAGGCCATGAAAACGCCTTCGAGTGCTCGCTCGTGGGGCGCCAATTCCAATAAGTTTTTTCCCTTGTAAAGCACTTCACCGGCAGTCACTTGATACTGTGGGTGGCCTGCCAACACTTTTGCCAGGGTTGATTTACCTGAGCCGTTTGGCCCCATGATGGCGTGCACTTCGCCTTTGTTGATGGTCAGGTTTATTCCCTTAAGAATGTCCTTTCCATCAATCCCCGCATGCAAATTCTTAATTTCCAGCATCACCAAGTTCTTCTCCTAAACCAGTCAGAGCTATCGGGTGTCAGACGCCTTCCAAACTAACGCGTCACAGACACCCGACATGTCTTGCCTTTTCTTATCCAACACTTCCTTCGAGCTTCAGTCCCAGCAGGCGTTGTGCCTCAACTGCGAACTCCATGGGCAGCTGCAGGAAGACGTCTTTACAGAATCCGTTAATAATCAGCGAGACGGCATCTTCCTGAGTGATTCCTCGTTGCTGAAGGTAAAATAATTGTTCTTCACTAATCTTTGAAGTTGAAGCCTCGTGCTCGACACTCGAACTGCTGTTCATCACTTCAATGTAGGGAAATGTATTAGCTCCGCAACTTGAGCCTATCAACATCGAGTCGCACTGAGTGTAGTTGCGAGCGTTTTCAGCTTTGGGCATGACCTTAACGAGGCCTCGATAACTGTTATTCGATTCGCCCGCGGCGATACCCTTTGAGATTATGGTTGAGCGAGTGTTCTTACCAAGGTGAATCATCTTGGTTCCAGTGTCGGCTTGTTGCGCATGATTCGTTAGCGCGACCGAGTAGAACTCGCCGATTGAGTTGTCCCCTGCCAGGATGCAGGATGGATACTTCCAGGTAATCGCAGAGCCCGTTTCGACCTGTGTCCAGGAGATCTTCGAGTTAGCGCCAGCGCACTTACCTCGCTTTGTGACGAAGTTATAAATGCCGCCTCGTCCCTTCTCATCTCCGGCATACCAATTCTGCACGGTCGAATATTTAATCTGTGCGTCATCCAGCGCAACTAGCTCAACGACCGCCGCATGAAGCTGGTTCTTGTCGAACTTTGGAGCGGTACAACCTTCCAAATAAGAAACGTACGAACCTTCTTCGGCCACGATTAAGGTTCTTTCAAACTGTCCGGACTCAGAGTTATTGATCCGAAAGTAGGTAGACAGCTCCATCGGGCAGCGCACCCCTTTGGGTATAAAGCAGAAACTGCCATCGGAAAAGACTGCGCTGTTTAAAGCAGCAAAAAAGTTATCGTTCGTAGGCACAACTGAACCCAGATACTTTTTAACGAGCTCTGGATGATCTTTGATAGCCTCGGTAAACGAGCAGAAAATCACTCCATGCTTCTTCAGCTTTTCTTTGTAGGTTGTCGCCACTGATACTGAGTCGAAGACAGCATCGACAGCAACATTGGCCAATTGCTTCTGTTCTTGCAGAGGGATTCCAAGTTTCTCGAAAGTTCTAAGTAACTCCGGATCCACTTCATCGAGGCTCTTCTTAGTCACCTTCTGCTTTGGCGCGCTGTAATAGATGATGTCCTGATAATCAATGTCGGGATAGCTGATGTTGGGCCAATGCTTCGGCTCAGTCATCGTTAACCAGTGCTGGTAAGCTTTCAGACGAAACTCCAACATCCATTCGGGCTCATTCTTCTTTTCCGAGATGAGACGAACTGTGTCTTCCGTAAGTCCGCGCGGAATTACGTCTGACTCGATGTCGGTCACAAAACCGTATTTATATTCTTTATTACCTATTAGCTCAGCGGTACTCATGTCTAGTTAGCCTGACCTGGTTTCGAAAATTGTCTAAGCGCCCATCGACGACGGCTCGGTTCGAGGCTTAGCTCCCTGGATTTGATGGAGTGCCTGATCAACCTTTTCTTCACTTCCTAATAATTGCGATAGCGTAATTTCAGCGAGTGCGTTATCCACGATCTGATGTAATTCGATAATGACCGGCCTGATTCCGCAATCGCCGGTATGGACACACGCCTCTAAAACTCCTGCGTAACTCTTACAATGCGATTCCGCAGGCTCACCTTCAAGAACTCTGATCACCTGATTTAGCTGGATGTCAGAAGCGGGCCGAGCCAGGGCGTAACCGCCCTTAGTTCCTCGAGTGGAACTAACCAAGCCGGCTTTACTTAAAATCCACATCAGCTTTCCGGCGTTGGCAACGGAGATACCTTCACGTCGGGCTATTTGCGAAAGAGTCAATGTTTCCCCCTTTGCCTCGGCATAGGCCAATTGGAGGAGGCATCGCAATCCATACTCTTCCTGCGCTGAAATCTTCATCTTCTACTCAAGTCTGAACTGTCCGTCGAGTTCGTAAATGATTAACTGGCCGAATCTTAGCTAAACCTTACTTTTAAGTCAAGATTACGGGAAGGTTCGCGCAAATGAAGGGAAAAATGAGCAAATAAGTTGAAATAGGGGCTGGAAGTGCTGGAAATTCCACCAGCGTCAGCGTGAATTCAAGGGAAACTGCGCGGGAGGGACGGGGACAAGCTAGAAGCTTGTCTGACATGCTTTATTAGCAGTCGGTTGACTGTGAATCGGCACGACAAGTTAAAATGTCGGACAAACTCAAAGCTTGAAATCAAAATCAAGATAGCCGGCGAGCCGGGCCGGTCTGCCGGAGATCAAGGTTGGGGGGAAACTCCAACCGCGGGCCGCATCTTCGGCAGCTTTTCGTAATAGAGTAGGTCCTTCGGAGTTTGTCACCCAGACTTTTCCGTTCTCGTCCACAATCGCAAAGACCCTGACCGTCCCGGAAATATTGCTCGACTTAGCGATTGCAGGATAGTTAGGCGTCACCCTTTTGGTTTCGCGACCACTTAACGATCCGGTGCTAACTAATTTAGGCTCTGAGTTTTCACTTGTCGACGGTGTAGGTGATGGGCTGCTGAGTGGAATGCTACCGGCAGGCGTTCCGGAAACGGGCACTACTGCAGTTGTGGAACCAGGGTCGCCGCCATCATTTGATTTGGCTGTCTGAAAGGGATTAGGAATTCTGGATGTCAATGCGTCCAGCGCAGCGGATCGCCCGAGAGAGGCTGCTCTTTGGAGCGATGCCAACCTTTCTCTGGAATCAACATATTCGGCCTGCCACTTGTCCCGATCCGAGTTATCTCGGGCCAACGAAAGCCTGATTCCAAGGACGTCTTCCTGTAATGCCAACGCGTCGTAAGCGCGGCCCTGTTCCTGGGAAATTTCTTTTGCCTGCCCGATGACCCGCTCGGTTAGATTCCGCATCCGATCCAGATCGGTATTCGCCTCAACCGGAAGGTCTCCGTCTGACGGATTCAACCCAAAGCTTCGATATCTGGCGAGTCGAGCCCTGATCCCATTTACTGTTTGACCAGCATCAGCGAAGTACGTACGAATCGATTCGTCTTTTTGCGAAGCCCGATTATGAAATGCTTCTTCCAGAAGCGATTGAGCCCGACCATAAGAGCCGTCTTCCAGATAAATCCCGAGCAACATCAATGTGGCGACATTTCGAATCGTGACGTCGTTAACTGATGCGCGAATGTTTTCGAGTTCAGCGGCCGCTAACGAAAGCTGGTGAGCCGCAGCAAGAGCTCTTGCTCGGTCAATTCGACGAAGGACGGGAGTTGAGGATGACGCGTCTTCGGCTGAGCCAGTGGACTGGCCAACCGCGAAGGCTGCAGTGATTAGGATTACGAGTGTCGGGAGGATCGCATAAGTTGTTAAAGAAGAATGAGATAAAGATTTCAATAGGCTGACTCCCAAAATAAGAAAAGCGAGCATGAGGCTCGCTTTAGTAACTTGACGCCTTATTATGGCCGCTCAATCCAAATGAGGCAAGCAGATCGCCGGAGAGTACCGCTCTATTGTCCGGGCGCCGGATTTAGACTCTTGATAATCCGCTCCCGAAATACACTCGCGTCCTTCTTGATAATAGGCTCATCGAGCGTCAGCAACTTACGATCTCGCATAACGATCTTGCCGTTGATAATCACCGTCTGAACGTCATTCGCCTTGGTTGCATAAACGAGGTCCGAGTAAAGGTTATACATCGGCGTCTGGTTTAAGGAGTCACGCTCAATCAAAAGCAGGTCCGCGCGTTTACCCGCCTCGAGTGAACCAATCTCCTTTTCTAGATGAAGGGCCTGAGCTCCGCGAATGGTGGCTAGTTCGAACGCCTGCTGCGCAGAGATTATTTTGGGGTCTCCACTGAACACTTTGTGCAGCTTGGCTACCGTATCCATCTCTTCCCAGATATTCAGATCATTGTTCGACGCGGCGCCGTCAGTTCCGAGCCCGACAAGCAACCCCTCGGTCAACATTTTCGGCACCGGAGCCACACCTGAGGCTAGTTTCATATTCGACTGTGGATTGTGAACAACACCAACTCCCCGGCGCTTGAGCGTTTCTAGGTCATCCCCCTGAGGCCAGACCATGTGAGCGGCAATCACCTTGTCATTCAGGAAACCGATTCTCTCGAGATACTGGACTGGAGTCGCATTCTTTGACTTAAGACTATCTTCAAGCTCCTTCTTAGTCTCGGAGATGTGAGTAACGATTGGTGCACCAGTGCGATCGGAGAATGCGCGTGCAGCTTTCAGATGTTCTTCCGAAACCGTGTAGGGAGCGTGAGGCGCGATAGCTGGAACAATCAGGTCGCTACCTTGCCAGTGCTTTACGAACTTCTCGACGTACGCCATTGCTTCGGCGTTAGTCTTATTATCAGCGACCGGAAAGTCGATGACTGTTTCGCCCAATACACCGCGCACTCCGGCCTTATTGGTTTCGTCGGCTATCGCATCTTCGAAATAGTACATATCGCAGTAGGTAGTAGTTCCACCGCGAATCATTTCTGCTAAGCCTAAGCGTGTGCCTACTCTAACAAATTCCTCACTAACATTTTTGGCCTCAGCAGGAAAGATGTACTTGGTCAGCCAATCCTGGAGATCCAGATCGTCGGCTAGCCCGCGAAACAACACCATCGGAATATGTGTATGCCCGTTAATTAATCCGGGAGTGATCAGTTTTCCCCTGGCATCGACGGTCGTTTGTGATTGGTAGTCGCGCTCGATCTCGGTTCGTGGTCCAACAGCGACAATCCGGCCGCCCGAAATAGCAACGCCTCCATCTTCCAGTACACGCCGGTTTGTATCCATCGTGACAACTGTTCCGCCCAGAACTAATAGGTCGACCTGCCGCCTTGTTTGTGCTGCGTCAATGGGAACGGAACTTACGAGCATGGTTGCCAGAATCACTAAATGAAGAATTCGATCAAACATAGGTTTTGAGATGAACTATTTGACATTGCCGGTCTTAAGAAATCGGGCATCAAAGGCTCGGGGTAGCAAATCGATAATTTCAAAAGTTTCGCTTTTACCATGCAGGTTGGCGAAAACGATCTTGGCCCCGCTCGCAAATTCCCAAATTATCTGGCGACAAGTTCCGCATGGTGGCGTCAGTGTTTCCGTGTCCGCCACGACTGCAAGTTCGGTGAAGTTGCGTTCACCTTCAGACAATGCTTTCCAGATAGCTACGCGTTCAGCACAAACGGTTAATCCGTAACTGGCGCTTTCCAGGTTGCAGCCGGTATAGACTTTACCGTCTTCGGTTCTAATAGCAGCTCCAACTAAGAAATTAGAAAAAGGTGCCACCGCCTGTAGCCGCGCCTTTTTGGCAGCCTCAATCAATGACTCAGAATCTTGTTCGCTCAAGCTCGACCTCCAATTGTTGACAAAGCACTGGCCAGCCTTTCGCGAATCTTTCCGCTAAGCAAATCAATGCTCACAAGATTGTGACCACCTTCAGGAATGATCACGTCAGCAAACCGTTTCGACGGTTCGACAAACTGCATATGCATCGGCCTAACTGTCGCGAGGTACTGCTCAATTACCGATTCGACAGTTCGACCTCGTTCAGCGACGTCGCGTCGCAGACGTCTTATGAAACGAATGTCATCTGGCGTGTCCACAAAAACCTTGATGTCCATTTGTTCCAGCAACCGTGCTTCGGAAAATATCAAAATACCTTCGACTATCACGATCGGTCGCGGCTCAACGGTTTTGACCTCAGTCATCCGATTGTGAGTGCGGAAATCATAAAGAGGCAAATCGATTGATTCGCCCGCCTTTAGTTTGCGAACGTGATTTACGAGTAAATCGTTATCAAGCGCGTCGGGATGATCAAAGTTTGCGAGATGGCGGTAATCCAGTGGCAGGTCTTTAAGATTGCGATAGTAAGAGTCTTGCTGGATAAAAACGACCTGGTCAGCGCTAACCGATTCAAGAATCCTGTTGGCAACCGTCGTCTTTCCTGAACCAGTGCCGCCGCAAATACCAATAATCATGCGTAACGTTCCAACCTTCTCACCTCAAACTCTCTCGTGCACTCGACCGATAACTTTGCGCAGCAGTTCGGTGAATGTGACTCTAACTCGATCTCCAGTCGCCATCACTTCTTCGTGATTTATCGGTTGATCACTAATGCCAGCAGCCATGTTGGTGATACATGATATGCCTAAGACTTCCATAGCCATCTGGCGAGCAACAATTGCTTCAGGGACAGTACTCATGCCGACTGCATCAGCCCCGAGGTTGCGCAACAGGTGTATTTCCGCCGGAGTCTCATAACTTGGACCACCAAGCGCCGCATAAATGCCGCGTCTGATTTCAACACCGAGTTCGCGTGCTGCTTCAATGACAATTTCCTGCAAACCCGGCGAATAAACACCCGACATATCCGGAAAGCGTGGTCCAAACCGTTCGTCGTTTGGGCCACGAAGTGGATTGTCGCCCATCAAATTCAGATGGTCGCTCAAAACCATCAATGCCCCTTGCGTCAGTTGCACGTTGATGCCGCCGGCAGCGTTGGTGAGAATTAAGCTGTTGATCCCAAGTAGCTTGAATGTCCTAACGGGAAACGTTACCTCTTCAAGCGAGTAACCCTCGTAATAATGAACTCTGCCCTGCATCGCCACGACTGGCACTTTGTCTACTTTGCCCACCACGAGTTGGCCGGCGTGTCCCTGTGCAGTTGATCTGACGAAGCCCGGTATCTCACTGTAAGGAACGGCTACTGCATCTTCGAAATCATCTGCAAAACCACCAAGACCACTGCCGAGCACGATCGCAATTCGCGGTTCCACACTGATGCGAGATCGAATAAGTCGGGCTGCATGTTCTGCGCGCTCATATAAACTCGCGCTTGCAACTCTTTCAGCCATCACTACCTATTTTTCCTTCCTGTACGGGATACCAAGGGCCAGGGGCGGTCGCGACGATCCTATAAAGCCAGCCAAAACGATAATGGTCAAGACGTAGGGAACGATGGCGATGAACTGAACCGGAATGTCTTCACCAGAGGGCAACTTTATCAGGCCTTGCATTTGATTTGAAAATGCCTCAGTGAATCCAAACAACAGGCAGGCTAAGAGGGTTTGCACTGGACGCCATTTGCCGAAGATCAGCGCGGCGAGCGCGATGAAACCTCGACCGGCACTCATGTTTCTGGTGAACAACGACGATTGTCCAATAGATAGATAGGCCCCACCCATTCCAGCCAACGCACCCGCGATTAGGACTCCAGAGTAGCGCAACTTTTCAACACTTATACCAGCAGCATCGGCAGCTTCAGGCTTCTCACCGACTGAACGAAGACGTAAACCAAAGGGCGTCCGGTACAGCACGTACCAGCTAGCCGCAACTATCAAGGCCAAAGCCAGGCCGATGATTCTCGGGTCCTGCGGCAACAGATGATCTTTCGGCAACTGGGGCGTCGAGCCGGATGAGAGAAATAAGGCGCCACTGAGAAACCCTGGTATGCCCAACATCAGAATATTCAGGGCCGCGCCACTGACAACCTGGTCGGCTCTGAACCGTATACATACGAGTCCGTAGATCGTCGCCAGAAAGAGACCGGCAGCAATCGCTGATACGAGACCAAGCCATGGGCTAGCTGTTCCGAGTCCGAGCTTCACGTCAGCCGCATAAGTCACCGCAGCTGCAGTT
>AR_comb_assmDRAFT_10188647_pt1 | contig 10512 bp, 10 predicted proteins | sample ArasoioldDNA_FD_10543 | JGI IMG/M metagenome (IMG submission 10543) | reverse complement strand
CCTCTACTGCGTCAACGTAAACCGTACCTCACTGGATCACCTCCTTCTCGGCGTGGCCGCCGATATCGACCAGATGTCGCATTGTGCGAGTATAGCTCCGGTAAAGCAAAGAGGAAGACATATTTTTGCCGGGAAGCGTTCATCCCTTCGCATTGCTAAAGGGCAAAGGATGGGTCGTCCGCTAAAACGCCCGCCAGCTGTACTGCAACGCGTCCCACGAGCGCTCCTTTGCTGCGATGACTCCGCTCGGGATGACGGATAGTCTAGAGTGTCGTCGCGGCGCGGAAGCCGTCCTCCGGAGAGGGAGACCACAAATAGTGGGGATCGGAGTTGACCGGGTTTGTTGCCGCACCGCACAATGGCAGGACCATGCCTCTTAAACTTTCGGACAAGAAACTGGCGGTGCTGGGCGCTGGGAAGCTGGGCGGAATATTGCTGCGCGCTTATTTGAAGCAAGGGCTGTTTAAGGCGAAGAACGTGACCGCTACCGTGAAGCACGGAGAAAAGGCGCTGGCGCTGACAAAAGAGCTGGGCGTATCGGTGACCAGCGACAACCGCAAGGCCGTGAAGGACGCAGACATTGTACTGCTGGGCCTGAAACCGCAAGTGATGGCGGAGGTGTTGAAGGAGATTGCCCCAGAGATTGGGGCGAAGGCGGTAGTGATTTCGGTAGCGGCGTCGGTGCCTACAGGCTATTTGGAGCAGCACTTGGGTGAGCGTGCGGCGGTGGTACGGGCGATGCCGAATACGCCGGCGGCGGTGGGCTGCGGGATGACGGGAATTTGCCGGGGTGCTCATGCGGGAGCGGAACATCTGGAGATTGCTCGGGCGATGTTTGAAGCGGTGGGCCGAACGGTGGTGGTGGACGAGAAAAATATGGATGCGGTGACGGGGCTTTCGGCGAGCGGGCCGGCGTTCGCCTACATCATTCTGGAATCGCTGGCGGAAGCAGGAGTAAAAGTTGGATTGCCGCGCGATGTGGCGACGCTGCTTGCGGCACAGACGATGAAAGGATCGGCGAGCGTGGTACTGGAGACGGGAGATCATCCGGCGCTGCTGAAGGATGCGGTGACGACCCCTGCGGGCTGCACAATCGACGGGATAATGGAGTTGGAGGAAGGGAAGCTGCGCGTGACGTTGATTAAGGCGGTGGTGAAGGCCACCAGCAGGGCGGGGGAGCTGTTGTTTGAGAAGTGAGGACGGGCGACGCAAGTAAAGCAATGAGATGACGTTCCAACTCTTAAAGTCGGTAGATCCTGCGGGGGTAAGTGAAATGCGGCCACTAAGTGAGATGGGGTCGTGAGTAAAGAAATTGACGAAAGTTCGAGGACTAACCCGGCACAAAGAGATGCGCAGAATTTGCGGGCCCAATCGGCGCTGGCTATGGAGTTGCCATTAACCATCGTCGGAGCCATCGTACTCGCCGGATTTCTCGGGTACCTGGCGGACCGCTGGCTGCGCACGGCGCCGTGGCTGATGATCGCGGGCGGCGCGTTGGGATTCGTGAGTAGCATGGTCGAGATTGCCCGGCGGTTCCGGCCGCGGTGACTTTAGGGGCACAAATGAACAGCCGAACCTATGTACCGGAAGCGACGGTTGCCGGCGAGCAGGTACTGCGACGAATCGCAGCGCTGACGCTTGGATTTGGATTGGCCGCTGCTGCCGTGGCGCTGGCGCAGCACCATATGGATTGGGCGAAGGGGCTGGCGGGCGGAGCGGTGCTGGCGTGGCTGAACTTCCGCTGGCTGCGCCGAGGCATCCGGGCATTGGTGGACAGAGCCTTGGCACATGCGAACGCCGCCGAGACTACTGTGGCGGACGGGAAAGTGAGCGGGTATCCCTTTGTAACCTATCTGACGCTGTTGTTCCGCTACGCTTTGGTGGGCCTCGGAGTGTATGTTATATTTAACTATCTGCACGTTCCCCTGATCAGCATTGGGCTGGGATTGTGCGCGTTTGTGGCCGCGATCCTCACGGCAAGTGTGTGGGAAATCGTCCGACCCGGACAATGACGGAGGGAGCCCGAAGAGGGCGCCAAGTACAGATGGAACACGCAAGCCCCATCACCCATTTTGTGAATCAACATTTCGGCTGGATCGCGATGGCACTTCTGAGCGCGCTGCACCAGAAGCCGGGAAATCCTGAGTCGCCGATACCTCAGCACATCGTGATGAGTATCCTCATGATTCTGTTGGTGACGGTATTGGCCTTGATTCTGCGCTTGCGGCTGTCGGTCGACAAGCCCGGTGCGTTGCAGCAAGGGGCGGAAATGCTACTGACGAATCCGATGAAGATCGGCATCCGAGACATTCTGGATGATGCGGCGGGCCACCATGCGCGGAGTTTTATTTACTTTGTCGGTTCGATCAGCTTGTTCGTTCTTTTTTCCAACTTAATGAGCTTGTTTCCGCCTTTTGCCGCTCCCACGAGCGAGAAAACCGTACCGCTGGCTTGCGCGAGCCTGGTGTTCATTCATTTCAACTACCAGGGCATCCGACACTTGGGAGCGGGCCACTATTTCAAGAATTTTGCCGCCGGAACGCCATGGTGGATCGCCTGGCTGATTTTCCCGCTCGAGTTCATCAGTGCGTGCGCTCGTGTGTTGTCACTGACCGTCCGGTTGTATGCAAATATTTTCGCCAGCGACATGATTTACCTGATCTTTGTGAGCCTGCTTTCGGGGCTGGTGTCATGGGGCTGGAGCAAGGCCCCCGTGCTGGGAGTCGGATTCGGAATTTTTCCGGCGCTAATCCCGCTGGTGTTTATCGCACTGCACTTGTTGGTGGCGTTCATTCAGGCGTTCATTTTTACGGCGCTCCCGTCGGTCTATTTGGGACTGGCGACGGCAGAAGAACACTAATCGGATTTGCCGGCTAGATTGCACGCGGCCGGCAGGGTGTCGCCTAGTGTGAGCCCGGCTGCACGGTGTCCGGGAACCACCTCCTGGCGACTATGAATAAGGAGGCAGTAATGAAGAAGTTGGGCATGTTGTTGAGCACGTTGGCCGGTGTGGCGCTTTTGGCGCCGGCGGCGTTTGCGCAGGCGGGAGACGCGGCTGCGGCAGGCAAGAGTGGCTTGCAGTGGCTGGCAGCAATCTTTGGCGTCGGCATTGCGGCGTTCGGTTGCGGTCTGGGCCAGGGGCGGATCGGCGCGGCGGCACAGGAAGGCATCGCACGAAATCCGGGCGCGGCGAAGGGAATGTTTATCCCGATGATTCTGGCGCTGGCGTTCGTAGAGACGCTCGTGCTATTGACGTTCGTAACTGTTTTCATCATGAAATAGATTAGATTTGAGAGAGTCCTAACGGGCTGGAGGAATTTCCTCTGGCCCGTTTTGCTTTTGTGTCCGTCTCGGTTGGGAAGCATGCCGAATCGAACTTGCCAAGAAGGGGTGCATCAGCCCTTAGCATTGTGCCTAAGGGCGGGCCAGTTCGGAGGCGTGGCTTGTCGAAAAGAGGAAGCATCCAAAGGCCTCAATTTTCGAATTCAAGTTTTTATCTTCTGTGCGGCTATTTGAGGCCGCCGATTAGGGTTTTTTCGAGCAGCAGGCGGAGCGCCTGGTTGGGGAAGAGGCCGAAGTAGATGGTGCCGACGGCGGAGATGAATAGGACGACGTTGACGGCGGCGGGGAAGGCGATAGGAGCAGTGGCGGCGGAGTCCTCGGCGGGTTCGCGCATGTACATGGCGACGATGACTTTCAGGTAGTAGTAAGCGCCGATGATGCTGTTGACGGCCATCAGCACCGCGAGCCAAATCAGGTGGGAGTTGACGGCGGCTTTGAAAATGTAGAACTTGCCGAAAAAGCCGGCGGTGACCGGCAGTCCGAGCAGAGAGAGCAAGAAGAGGCTGAGAGCGGCGGCTGCCCAGGGATGGCGCTGCGAGAGACCGGCGTAGTCTTCAAGGGTGACGTACTTTTCGTCTTTGCCGCCGAGCTGCGAAACGATAGTAAAGGCGCCGACTTTTACCAGCGCATAGCTCAAGAGGTAAAAGAGGACAGCCGCGTAGGCAGGCATCGCGCCGTCGGGGGAGTCGCTGCCGGCCATGGTGCTAACGGCGGCAAAAGCTACGAGAATGTAGCCAGCATGTGCGATGGAGCTATAGGCCAGGAGCCGCTTGACGTTGGTTTGTACGAGCGCGCCCAGATTGCCGGCAAACATAGTCAGCACGGCTAAAATCCAGAATGCCCAAAACCAATATTGCGTTGCCGCGGGGACGGTGGCGAAGATACGCAGCAGTAGCGCAAAAGTTGCGGCTTTCGGTCCAGCCGAAAACAGAGCCGTCACGGGAGTCGGCGCGCCTTCATACACGTCGGGGGTCCAGATCTGGAAGGGTGCCGCTGCGACCTTGAAGCCGAGGCCGATCAGCACCAGCGCGAGGCCCAGCTTGAGGAGAACGCTATTGGGGTCGGCGTTACCCATGGAATCGAGCACTGTCGTGCCTGTGGTGCCGTAGATGAGTGCGATGCCGTAAAGGAAGAAGGCAGTGGCGAAGGAGCCGAGAAGAAAATACTTCAGTGCCGATTCGCTGGATTTGAGCGTGTCGCGGCGATAGCCCGCGAGGATGTAGCTGGAAATGGAGCTCATCTCGAGTCCGATAAAGGCGGTGAGCAACTCCTGCGCGGAGGAGAGGACGCCCATGCCGGCGGTGGCGAAGAGAATGAGCGCGTAGAATTCCGCGCTGTCGAGTTTTTCGCGCGAGAGATAAGAATCACTGGCGAGTATAACTAGTACGGCGACTAATCCGATCAGCAGGTGCAGGAAGAAGCTGAAAGCGTCGGAGCGAATCAAGGAAAAGAAGCCCGGACCGATGTGCTGGTAGGCCAGATAGCTGGAAGCGGTGCCCGCTGCGGCGCCCAGGAAAGCGACTGTCGCGAGGAAGCTGCGGCTCTTGGTGAGAGGCTGGAGCAGCATCAGCAGAACGCCAAAGCCACACCACATCAGCTCCGGCATTACCCGGTAGAAGTCATCGGCACTGGGTCTGAGGATGGGCATTTAGCGGTTGCTCGACTTTTCGAGAGTGTGGACCGTGATGACTGCTCCGTTGTGCGGAGCAGGTGCGGGTAAAGCAGCTTCGGCGGGCCATTGCTGGCGTTCCATCTGCTTGCGGATGGTGTTGGTGGCTTCGGCGGTGCGTCTGGTGAGGAACGCGGAACCGATACCCATCCAAAGAATGACGGCGCACATGGTGGCGAGGATAAAGCGCTCGCGTTCTGAGGCGTCGGGAAGGGTCTTGTTTTTGTCTGCCGTAACTTCACCGAAGAAGACTCGCTGGTAGGACCAGAGCAGATAGCAGGCGGACAGGATTACGCCGGAGGCGGCCCAGGTGGCCCACTGCCAATGGACGATGTAGGTACCGAGGAGGATTAAGTATTCGCCGATGAAGCCGTTGAGGATGGGCAGGCCGAGCGAAGAGAGTACGGCGAAAAGGAAGAAGGCCGAGAGGCGCGGCATGGGCGTGGCGAGACCGCCGTACTGCGTGATTTCGAAAGTGTGGCGGCGGTCGTAGAGCATGCCAACCAGGAGGAAGAGCGCTCCGGTGGATATGCCGTGGGCTAGCATCTGGTAGATGGCGCCCTGCATGGCGATGGAGTTGAAAGAGAAGATGCCGAGGACGACGAAGCCGAGGTGGCTGACGCTCGAGTAGGCGACAAGTTTTTTGAGGTTGGGCTGCACGAGCGCGACGAGGGCGCCGTAGATGATGCCGACAATGGCCAGGGCGGCGACGTAAGGCGCGGCTTTGCGCGAAGCGAGCGGGAACAGCGGCAGGCAGAAACGCATCATGCCGTAGGTGCCCATCTTGAGCAGGACGCCGGCAAGGATGACGGAGCCCGCGGTCGGGGCTTCGACGTGGGCGTCGGGCAGCCACGTGTGCAGCGGGAAGAGCGGAACTTTAATGGCGAAAGCCACGAAAAAGGCTAGGAATAGGATGATTTCCGTCTTTTCGGGAAGAACGAGCTGGCCGGCCTGAATGGCGCGCTGGATTTCGACGAGATCGAAAGTGCCGGTGGCGTTGTACAGCCAGAGGATGCCCACGAGCATGAGGATGGACCCGGCCATCGTGTACAGAACGAATTTGACGGCGGCGTAGATGCGGCGTTCGTGGCCCCAGATGCCGATAAGGAAGGCCATAGGGATGAGCATGACTTCCCAGAAGAGAAAAAAGAGGAACAGGTCGAGCGAGAGGAAGACGCCGACGACGCCGACTTCGAGCATCAGCAGCATGACGAAAAATTCCTTGACGCGGTGGTGAACGCTGTTCCAGGAGGCGAGGATAGAGATGGGCGTCAGGAAAGTGGTAAGGATAACCAGGAAGATGGAGAGACCGTCCACGCCGAGGTGGTAGTGAATTTGCGGCGAGGTGATCCAAGGGATGCTGAGTTCAAGTTTGTAGCCCACGGAACCGAGTGGCACGCCCGGAATCAGGAGAAGCGAGAGCAGAAATTCGAATGTGCCGACGACGAGAGCCATGCGGCGGATCCAGATATGGTCATCGGCGCGGAGAATCATCAACGCGAGCGCGCCCAGGGCGGGGAAGAAGATTAGGACGGTCAACAGATGATTACCAGGCGCGATCATTTGGTCACCGTCGTTCCAAAAAGAGCGCTCAGCATCGGGCGAAACATGGGCCAGAAGAGTATGGCGATGACGACAAGCGCGCCGACCACGACCCACGCGGCGTAGCTACGAGTATTGCCGGATTGGGTGTGGCGCACGGTGTCGCCGACAGAAGTTGCGCCGTGCGCAATGCCGTTCACGGTGCCATCGATGGCTTCGACATCGACGGTTTTCCAGAGGACGTGATCGGAGACCCAGACGAGCGGGCGAACCATCGTTGCGGTGTAGAGTTCATCCACCCAATATTTGTTGAGCAGCGTCTTGTAAACGGGCTGCAGGGACTTGGCGAGTTCGGCAGGCTTTTTGGGCTGGCGAACGTAGAGCCAGTACGCGACTGCGATACCCAGCAGAGCAGTAAGAACGGCGACCACTGCGAGCGTGAGCTCGAGACTGTGGGCGGCAGCCTCGTCAGCCGTCACAGCGGCGCCAGCGCCTCCTCCGGAGCCGAACACCGGAGCGAGGAATTCCGTGAAGTAGTCTTTACCGCCCCAGAGCCCGGGAGCAGCGACCCATCCGCCGATCACCGAGAGCGCGGCGAGCACGACGAGGGGGCCGAGCATGCTCCACGGGGATTCGTGCACGTGGACGTGGTGTTCGTCGTAGCGCGGCTTGCCCCAGAATGTAAGGAAGACCAGGCGGAACATATAGAAAGCTGTGAGTAGCGCGGTCAGTAGACCGAGGATGTAGAGCGGACGGCCGCCGGGAACGTTGTACGCACTGAACAGGATGGAATCTTTGGAGAAGAAGCCTGCCAGGGGCGGAATTCCAGCAATGGCCAACGTGGCAATGAACATGGTGGCGAAGGTGTACTTGATGCTTTTGCGCAGGCCGCCCATGCGGAGCATGTTCTGTTCGCCGCCCATGGCGTGAATGACCGAGCCCGCGGCGAGGAAGAGCAGCGCCTTAAAGAAGGCATGGGTCATGAGGTGGAAAATACCGGCGGAAAATGCCCCGACTCCGCAAGCCAGGAACATGTAGCCGAGCTGGCTGACGGTGGAGTACGCGAGGACACGCTTGATATCGGTTTGTACCAGGCCTATGGTGGCGGCGAAGAAGGCGGTGGCGCAGCCGACGATGGCGACGACGACGAGGGCGGTTTTCGAGTGCTGAAACAGAATGTGCGAGCGGGCGACCACGTAGACACCAGCGGTGACCATGGTTGCGGCGTGGATCAAAGCGCTGACGGGCGTGGGGCCTTCCATGGCGTCGGGCAGCCAGACGTAGAGTGGGAGTTGCGCCGACTTGCCGCAGGCTCCCATAAAAAGGAGCAGGCTGGCAATCGTAAACGTGCCGAAAACGCCCCAGCCTTCGCGTGTCCAGGCGGGATTGGATGCCAGGGCGAAGAGTTGCGAAAAATCGAGGGTGTGGAATGTTCGGAACAGTAGAAACATGCCCAGCATGAAGCCGAAGTCGCCGATGCGGTTGACGATGAACGCTTTTTTGCCGGCGTCGGACGCGGATTTCTTGAGGAAGTAGAACCCAATAAGCAAATAGCTGGCGAGGCCGACCCCTTCCCATCCGACGAAAAGCAGAACGTAGTTGGCGGCGAGCACCAGAATCAGCATGAAGAACATGAACAGATTGAGGTAGCTGAAGAACCGGTAGTAACCGCCTTCGTGCGCCATGTAGCCAGTGGAGTAGATGTGAATCAAGAAGCCGACGCCGGTAACGACCAGGACCATGACCACGGTGAGTTGGTCCATTTGCAGATCGAAGCCCACGCGGAAATTGCCGGCTGCGACGCCGGTGAACATCCAGTCGAAAAATTCCTTGCGGAAGATTTGACCAGTGGGCGCGATATAAGTGACGAATTCGCGAACCGCTTCGAGTGCACTGAGAAAGGAAAGGCCGGTGGACGATAGCGCCACAGTATCGACGATTTTTTTGGGCCACCTCGCGGCAAAAAAACCGTTGATGGTCGCGCCGAGCAGCGGCAGCAGCGGAATGATCCACAAGTGTTCGAGTATGAGCTGATTAGGCATTAGAGTTTGAGCAAGTCCACGCGCTCGACGTTGAGCGATTGCCGGTTGCGCGCGGTGAGAATGATGATGCCCAGCCCGACGGCAGCTTCCGCCGCCGCGACCACGATGACAAAAAGAACAAAAAGCTGGCCGTCCAGCTTGTGCGGGTGATTAGCCGGCATGGACTGGCTAAATGCGACAAAGGAAAGATTTACGGCGTTAAGCATCAGCTCAATGGACATGAAAATCGTGATGATGTTGCGGCGAAAGACAAAAGCGACGACGCCGAGGCCGAAGAGAATGGCGCTGAGGATCAGGTAGTACTGCGTCGGCACCATGTCAGCTCTTCTCCCGCTGGGCGAGAACGAGCGCGCCCATGATGGCGACGAGAATCAGGAATGACGTGAGCTCAAACGGGTAAACGAACGTCGTGAAGAGGAGAGTAGAGATTTTGCCGGTGGGTGCGAGGGCCCCCACAGTTTCCGGATTCGGAATTGACCCGCCGTGCTTGGCCATCGTGGCGGCCAACAGGCCGGTAAGAGCCAAAGCCAGCGGCAGGCCGCCGAACTTCGCCAGCTTGGAAAAGTCAGTGCGCTCTTCTTCGCCAGCGTTCAAAAGCATGATGACGAAGACGAAAAGCACCATGATGGCGCCTCCGTAGACGATGATCTGGACGGCAGCGACAAATTCCGCGCCCATCAGCAGATAAAGGCCGGCGAGGGCGACCATAACCACGATCAAGGAAAGTGCGCTGTGAATCGGATGCTTTTGCAGGATCAGGCTGATGGCGCCGATGACTGCAAGCGCCGCGAGAATGAAGAAAATAAGCAGCGGCGCGTTCACGGCTTGCTCCTCAGGAGCACGACGCCGGCGGTGACGATGACGTTCACGATGGAAACGGGCAGCAGCAGCTTCCAGCCGATATTCATGAGTTGGTCATAGCGGAAGCGGGGCAGCGTGCCGCGCGCCCAAACATAGAAGAAAAGAAAAAAGAAAATTTTGCCCAAGAGCCAGAACGGCGCCTGAATGAATTCGTTGGCTTCGTGAAGCGGTGCAATCCATATACCCGCGAGAAGCAAGGCACCAATTATGGTGACTCCCGTGCCTATGACCGGGAGGACCAGCCGGCCCCAAATCGTTTCGTATTTAATGCCGTCGTAGATGACCCACAAACCGAACGGAAGCAGAATGATGCCTGGTAGGTAGTGCGTAAAGGTCCAACTGTCGGGGAACGGCGAATTCCAACCACCGAAGAAGAGAATCGTGCACAGCGCGGACACCGTGATCATGCTGGTATATTCCGCGATGAAAAACATAGCGAATTTGAAGCTGGAATACTCGGTATGGAAACCCGCGACCAGTTCAGATTCGGCCTCCGGCAAGTCAAAGGGAACGCGGTTCGTTTCTGCGATGGCGGCGATAAAGAAGCAAAGAAAGCCTACGATTTGGGGAAAGCCACCGTGGAAGCTCACGATGTTCCAGGCCGGAAGAACGCCCCAAACAGTGCGGCCGCGCTGCGCTTCGATGATCTGCGTCAGGCTGAACGTATTCGCCATCAGTACCACGCCAACCACGGACATGGTAAGGGCAAGTTCGTAGCTGACCATTTGCGCCGAGCTGCGCAGGCCGCCAAGCAGAGGATACTTGCTGTTGGAAGCCCAACCGGCGAGTGCAACACCATAGACGCCGAGCGCGGTAACGGCGAAAAGAATCAGCAGGCCGATGTCCGGATTCGTGATCCACAGATCGATCTGGTGGCCGAAAAAGGAAAAGGGAAGCGGCTTGGGGCCGAAAGGAATGACGGCCAGCGAGGCCAGTGAAAGCGTGAGCGCGAGAAACGGTGCGAGAAGATAGACAAACTTATCCACGCTGGCGGGCATGACGTCTTCTTTGAAAAGAAATTTCAGGCCGTCGGCGGCGGGCTGCAGCAAGCCGTGC
>AR_comb_assmDRAFT_10031217_pt1 | contig 10512 bp, 7 predicted proteins | sample ArasoioldDNA_FD_10543 | JGI IMG/M metagenome (IMG submission 10543) | reverse complement strand
GCCATCGCTGGATCTCAAGGCAATTTTGAACTCAATGCAATGAGACCAATAATTATCAAAAACGTACTCGAGTCATCTCGGATCCTAGGCGATGCCTGTGACAAGCTCCGCAGATATAGCATAGAAGGTGTGACACTTGACAAGGATAGGATAGGCAAATATGTTAACGAATCAATAATGCTAGTAACTGCATTGACTTCTGTTATTGGCTATGACAGGGCCGCCGCAATTGCACATAAAGCCTTCAAAGAGAACTTGACGCTGCGTGATGCAGCAATATCTAGTGGATATATTACTGAGAAAGATTATGATAGAGTGGTTGTGCCGGAAAATATGGTAGGGGATCCTGATAGAGATCTGGAAATATTAAAAAATTAGAGTGGCATAAAATGTTGCAAATTTGGAACTATTTATACTGTTGTTTAGTTAAATTAAGATGGTATGCGGCCCTTTGGCTTGGTCCAATCTCCAGTAATCCTTTCAAATGGATAGTCAGATCCAGCTCTCGCTATTAACCTTGTTGGCTAACCACTCTACGGGCGAATATCTCCATGTCAACTTTGAGGCAAAGTTCACCGAATTTCAAAAAACCATCTATTCTAGTGTTTGTTGCCATAATTGAATTGTGTAGCCGGATTCAAAACCACCTAATCGATGTTAATGTAAACTGGCTGCTAATGAATGGATCAATTTGTGTTCTTAACCTCATTTGTAAACTTTACCGTATTCAAAATACAAATAAATTGGCCGCAACTGCCTCTTGTGAAGCGGTTGCTCTAATTACGTGCGTCAAAGGAATTACCTCGAGAAGCTCCAAAGCTGTTGTTAACCGGTGCCAATTCTAGCCTAAAAAGTTAATATATTATCAATTTCCAAGGTCCGATGGTGAGGGAATAATATCTTCTGAGGAAGATCCACATAATCGAGAAGATAGGAGGATGAAATATGATGGGGATGCAGTTGTACAACGCGGCATAGCATCTCCCTCAGCAGCTGACCAGGAACATCTTCTGCTCATAAGATTAGATATAACTGGCTCGATTTTTGAGATGGGTGTTGAAGAGGCTAAAATAAAAGTCCGAGATGGACTTAAACGTCTATGTCTCTTATTCGAAAGAATTCAAGGTGGCGAAAAAACGATGGATGAGCTTGATTCCACTGGCATGATTGTAAGTCGTAAATTGGCGGACAGACCACCTAATGGATTTAACTTTTCTGCCACTATAGGATTTGGGGCAAGTTTTTTCGAACAATTGAAAGTAAATGAATCCAAACGACCAAATAAGCTACGCGAAATGCCTGATAATAAAGGACTTGGGGACGTAACTCCTTACAGTCTCGGACAGACTGACATGATCATACAATTGGGATCGACAAAAGACTTTGTCAATCATTGGGTCTTGGAGAATACCGTACAACCAGCCGAAGATGAGATAATAAAAAAATTATTAAAAAAGCAGAACGAAGGCAAGCTATATGATGAAGCAGAGAAAAGTATATTGGCAGGTTTACTGAACGAAGCAATCCCAGAAGGATCTGACAAATTAAATTCTGGAGAAAGATATTGCACTGATGGTCAGCGATTGTGGGATGGCGAAGAGGAATGCATTCCTGATATAGCGACTGCAATACAAGGATGGGCAACGATCACGGATCTGCACGCAGGCTTTCAACGCATTGATGGACGAAACCTACAGGGATTTAATGACGGAGTATCTAATCCAAAACCAGGCGACGAATTTCATGAAACTGGCTTGAATTTTGATAAGATAGTATTTTTAGACGAAAAAGATGGAAATGCGCAATTTGAAGGTGGTACATACATGGTTTTTCAAAAAATTGAACACGACTTAGACCAATGGCGTGCACTTTCCTTAGATGAGCAACAAGAATGGGTGGGACGAAGCAAGGGTACTGGATTACTGCTCGGAACTTTAGAGGAAGAAGAAGATAGGCGACTTGCTCGTAATTTAAGATCACCTAAAAAAGAAATCCGAGACGAGGCTGCTTATGACATCAAACAATTACTCAAGGTTCAAATGAATCCAGAAACGCGTTTCTTTAATGAGAACGCAAATGCTATTGACGTAGCGGGCAAGCACAAGGTATATAGGATAAATCCCAAGGAAATACGCAAGAAGGTTCCTGCATGGTCGCACGTAAGAAAAGCAAATCCTCGACGCGAAGACAATACTCCACAAATTATGATATTTAGAAGAGGTTATCCATATATCGAAACTGACTTAAATAATAAAATTCGTTCGGGATTATTGTTTGTTTGTTTTCAAAGAGATATTGAATTAGGCTTTGAGTATATCAAGAAAACCTTCTTTAATGATAAGAATTTCCCAGTACCTTCTAGGAGATTTTTTACCGAAAATGAATTGAATGAAAGACATAAACATGGGCGCTTTAGCGTACCCGAACTTAAGGCGCTATCTCCTGAAGGGAAGAAAGTTCTCGGATTAGATGGCGAGAGATATGATGAAGCACTAAAGGAGTCCGGTGTTGTAGAACCGGATATTAACAAGGATTTTACTTCCAGGGATATTGACATGATAGACCATAAGTTAGTTCCTGACAGTCAAAACACTGGCAGAGAAGGATTAGCGGGCCCTTCTGAAAATGGTATTGTTCCAACTGGAGAATTCCTAGCTATAGTTCCTCTTGGTGGAGGCTATTATTTTGTGCCACCTATACCAAATAAGAGATTAAAAGATATCGGACAATCATTTTTTGAATAAACATATGTGACAAGCGGCTTATTTTGTTTCACATTGGATCAATTCACCTTATATGTAATATAACTCGAAAACTACACACAAAGGAACTGCAATAAGATAATAGTGCCATTTATTTCCCGGTGCGTATAACAATAAGCACGGATCTACTCTGTAATCATCTAATATATGATGAGTTGCTCTGTAGGATTTTGTTACTACCATACCTAAAGATTAGATGCCATAATGGCTGACTGATTCAAACCAGAATTAAAGTTCCACCCACAATGAGTGCGAATTTATTTATTAGCCAGAAGATGTGAGAAAACGATATGGCCGTCCCCTCAAAACTATAACGTAAACATCAATTGGGGTGAAAACTATCTGAAAGGCAAAGCGTGAGATCGAATTGTCAATCTAAAACCGTTATACAATATAGTGGAGTTACGCGACTGCAAGATAGAACGCATCAATGTGATATCATTTTATATAACATAGAATGCTACGTAATAATAGCCCCCCAAAACGGACTACTAAATCCATTAGGTACTGCTACAGTTATTGATAATGTTGCAGTCTTTCTGTTCGCAATTTGCAGTGGTAACAAAGGATTTTAGAACATTATGCTTAGATTTCAAACATGGTGTGCTAACAATAATAGTAGCTAATTCAATAAAATCAGATATTCTTAGACCTATGCTCAATCTAGCTCGTTTGTATATAAACCGCTATTGGGACCGATAAAATCCAGAAAAAGCATATTGCTTAAAAACGCAGTCAAAGCCTATCTCTTAATTGAGCACTTTTAAATGATAAGTTACATCTTGGCAAAAGTTTCCTGTTGGTTGCATGTTGGGTGGATTAGTGGCGGGGCCTTGATAACATCCACCGAATTTTAGCTCATGGTTTCCGGGAGAAGGTGCTTCCAGGAAAACCCAGTATCCGTCAGAAACAGATGTAGTACTACCAGGTGGGCTCGCAGTATACACGTTCTTTTCTGGAAAATTCACTTTAAATGGAGATGATACTACACGAAATTTTTGGTGGATCTCACTATCTGAAATGGCAACTCCATCATAAATAACTTTTAAGCCAGTATAATGATCTGCCATGTCTTTTGTGCACGTGCGTAATCCTTCAACATTTGTTATTCTTTTATCCTCAACATAGGAACATTCGGTGTTCAATACTGGAAAGAGTATAGCTTTTCCCTTTGGGATAATACAGGTTTTTTCAATCCCAACTTTCTCACTTCCAGACAAGTACCAAACTGGCCCAGATTGATTTCTAGCGCACTGCGCACCAGTCCTATCTACAGATGGGTGATTGTTATCAAATGGCGTCTGAATATACCATCTCCACCAATCAGCTGTCCACTCAGAGTACGGCCTCCCAAATGGACTGGCAGTAGGAGGGATGACTACTAGTTTGCCAGCCACCTGAGGCAGAGGCAAACAGACTACTAGAATCATAGCGGCTATAGAGAGCATCGAGGTTGATATTCGGATCAAACAATTACTTGAACCTCCTGAATCCATTAAGACGGTATATATTATTGCCCTTTTAAGAATTTCTATATTTCTGTTGGACATTCTTGTTTCCTGTAATTCTGTCTAAATGAGGTACCTAACATGTTAACCTATCAGTTATCTTATTATAAAATCAAACACTATAAAAAATAATAACCACCTATGAGGATAGTTCTACTAGAGAATGTGGCCCAGAATTGTCCGCGATGTGACCTGTAATAACTAGAGGATTAGGCGAGGCAAACTGAATTCGGTCTTATATCCATCTATTCACTCTAACAGAGTTTTCCTTTTAGTATGTGGGATTTTAATCTTTGTTCTATTTGTAGATGGGACTCTGGCCAGCATTTATACATTCTTGGATAGCCTTTTAGATTCTGAATATCAGTATTATATTTTGATCTTGATAGTTACCATATTTCTCGTGGGGCAATATTTTATTTTAGCTTCGGTTAGGCACAAAATCCGACAGGTTAAATCAGCTGTAGCACTTCCCGCAACGCTGCATAGAACGGTTGCTATTTCTAATTACATATTGGGCGCGCTGCTAATTGCGATAGTTTTAGAAATGCTAATAGATTCAACTTACAAGACCATTTTATTTCTATCAGTTCTGGTTCTTAGTTATGGCCTATCTTTCTTTGCATTAGGAGCGTTGGCATTACGCCTGTTCGCATGGTTCAAAGCAAGAGGATCTCTTACTATTTTGCTCTATGGTTTGTCATCATCATTATTTGTAATAAGTAACGCGCTTATTATGATATTTGTACTGTTCGTAACGCCACAAATAGGTGATGTGATCCAGCCTCATGGTCATCTCATAATGTACTTTAGCGATCCAGGTTCAATTCAGTACCTACTCTACAACGGTTATGTAATATGCTCGATTCTGACCTTCATCTTTTTTTGGGCCTCAACTGCCTTACTTATGAAGCATTACTCCAAAAGGTTAGGAAATCTGAAGTATTGGATTCTGGTGGGTATCCCTCTTCTATATTTTCTAAGTCAATTCATTACAGTATATTTAAGTTTGTTTAACTCATTGATGATACAGAGTCCCCTAGTATATGGTGTCCTTCTCTCTGTGGTTTTTTCTGTAAGCAAGTCGGTTGGAGGTATACTATTTGCTATAGGCTTTTGGGTTATGGCAAAAAAAACCAATCAAATCACTACTCTTACTGATTTTTTAAAATTAGCAGCTATTGGTGTTATGCTATTGTATGCTTCCGAACGGGCAGTTTCCCTAACTTCTGCTCCATATCCTCCATTCGGTCTGACCTGTGTTGCGACAGTTGGATTAGCTTCATATCTAATAATGATTGCACTTCAGTATTCCGCTATATCCGTCTCGAGTGAAATGAGAACACGCAAAATTATCCTTCGTTCAGCCCTACAAGAATTTAGTCTTCTCGGTAATATAGGATTTGCGGAGAACGAAAATGAAATAGAAAAAGTCGTTGATAACATCGTAAAAAAACATTCATCGGTGATCGAAACCAATGTGGAGACTAGTCCAACTCCTGAAGACATTAGAAAGTACACTACTGAAGTCCTAGATGAAGTAAGAAGACTGAAAAAATTATGATATAAGATTAATGTCTACCCACACTCAGGGCGTGGGGTTTAGATAAGCTTGATGACTAGATAGCGTGTGTCTCAAATACAGGAATGCTCAAATCTTGCACTAATCATTTTCAATTTTTAAAAATGTATGAAAGGCCTACATTATTTTCAGTTGATACTAATCTATTAGCTTATGTATGGTCTATTATCTTATCAAATTATAATTTGCAAGGGGTCCAAATCGAGTACTGGATATAGTGTCGAAAACAAAATATGTTCAAGTTAAACATTTGTAACTTCTCGACATTTGGATAATTTGTAATGTTATCAAATGGTATCTGGTATCTCCAATTTTTGAAATTTGGATTTAAACTATGTTGGTCATAGAAAGTGTACGATAGCTATACTAAGCTATATGAAATTAAAATTCCGTCTAGCTCTTCATAATGTTAAATCCTACATATTCACCTGTATATTTCAATGCAACATATCAAATACTAAAGTATGGAAGATTACGTTATTGCCCATGATTATATGGTTTAGAAGGATCATTTCGAACGATTGTTACTTCCCCTCTTATGATGGCTCCTAATAGCGAGACGAACTTATGCATAGTTCTACTTAGATCAGGTAATTATTAAATCTATTGGAGTTAGGTACCTCTTGCGCGGGTATCTCAGGATATATGAATAGAAAACGATACTTCAGTTGAATATCCAGGTGCAACTGCACTGAACCAAAGAGTGTGATCCTCATCTTTTTTGAAGGTATTCTCTCTAATGAACAAGTAGTATCCATCTGCAGCTACTGGAGTTATACCATCAAGAGTATCGAATACATTATTGCTCACAAAATCAACACTAAAAGTCGACGCTACTCTGAATTGACACAACTGACCGGTATGAAGTCTCAACTCTTTGTCAGTTCCCTCATCAATTACCGCATCCAAGCTATACATATAATCCACATGTTCTCTGGCAAAATCTTTCAATTTACTTAGTTGTTGGGGAGCAAGCTTGGGTGCGACACCAGGATTAGTCTCCATGTAAGTGACAAGGCTAGTACGTGGTAAAATGCCAATTACTTCAGCCGGAGAAAACTCGTGGCCGATTAATAATAGAAGTATTGCCTTACCCGCCGGTATATCCACTTTGCGCTTTGCCTTACCTTCCATCTCGCCAGCAAGAAAGTATACATTTGGATTGTTCTGATTAACGTTACTATTTTTGCCAGACTTGTCGATTGCTGGACTATTTGCCTTAGGAACACTCATTAACCACTTCCACCACAATTGAGTCCAATACTCATAGGTGTTATCAAAGATCATATCGCTAGGTCTATATAAGCACCGTTCCAACTCACCCTCGTCTTCATCTGAGGACAATAGTTGTTTTTATCTATTGGTCCTTTATAAATAAGACGGTAAATCTAGAATCTGATGAGCAGTAGGAGATTTTAGTGGTGAAATTTTTATCTTATTTTGCATTACCCATACTCTTTATACATTTTGGGTAGGAAATGGGTAGCAAGCATTTCATTCCGAATAACCTAGTACATCATAAAGTCAATACTGTACAAAATCTTATAACCCGAATGTATCATACATGACCCCTTATTATTCATCCGGTGAGTAGCAAAATAGTTTAATTGGTTAAATAGACTAGCCCTTAATAACGCCTAACAATTACGTGTACATAAATCTTCTTCTCAACGAATAATACTGTGCCAAGAGACATTTAGAGCGGTGCTAAAGATAGTAGTGAACTTTTACAATGGTTTTTGGATTTTTCGGAACTAGAGCGTATATTTGCAATTTTGCTATCTCTTAGCAATTTTCAGGGAATAATCAGATCAACTGCCTTACCCAATTAGCAAATAAGCAGCTAGAGAATCTAAAAACGTCAAACTTTAATTTTAGGACACCGAATCTTTAATTCATGCTATTTCATAACAATTTTGATAGAAAAATGGACATGGATTTTCCGGATTCAAAACCATACGGTAAGACGCTTGGTGAATGGGCTGAAGAATGGATCAAGTGGGCACTTTCGATACCTAAGAAGCGTAATCCGGCATATGACTCATCAGGCGAGTACTCTAATACAAATCAATCCGGTCCCGTATTCTACCTTGCAGGCACTTTCGGTGGATTTGTTAAGCGGCAGTGTAGCATACCTTCTGGTAAGTCAATCTTCTTCCCAGTTATCGAGAAAGAGTGTTCATTCGTCGAAGATCAAGATCTACATAACGAACATGATTTGCATAATCGTGCACGACAATTTATAGACTGTGTAACGCATTTGGAGTTTTCTCTTGATGGGGTGTCCTGGCCAGATCTAAAAAAATATAGGGTACATTCAGAGGTATTTGATCTAATATTCCCTAGTGATAACGTTTATGACGTTGTTCCAGGTCCAACAAGGTCAGTAACGGATGGATACTGGATGTTTCTCAGACCATTGACTATTGGGAAGCATGAAATTTTCTTTTCTGGAGAAGCCTCACTCCCAGAAAATTCAAAATTGGTTGAGCTAGCCAGGCATTACAATAAAATAAAAGGTACTGTCTTCACGACCGGAGTAAACTATAACATACAAGTTATCTAAAGCCTTGACATTCCAAAATATTTGGTCATCTTTAGGCAATCAATATAGCTTTAAATGCAACAGATTTACATAACTCAGATATTTATCATTCTCAAACTCAGTCGAGTTTACACTAATAATATACTAAAAGGAAAATGTGGCTCTGTAAAGTTAAGGAATAATCTATAGCAATATGTTTAAGATATAGTTTATGATATGCCAAATAAGGGAGAACAGAACCCTAGGATATAGCATATTCTCTGTATCTTTATTTCCTTGGTCTTTCACTAAGAAAAACTTCCAAAGTTGTATCCAGATTCGTGAAAAGAAGCCACATTGTAATAAGAGATTGGATTAAAAAATATAATCCTAAAAGATTGTATTATAGGAAGACCAAAATCTTCGAATTTATAGTCGATGAAACTATTATCAGAGTTGACTCTGAATATATCTGGTTATGGATAGCCATCGAAAATAATAACCTAGAAATCCTTAAAGTAAGCATATTCAAAGAGAGAAATATGTATGTTGCAGAACGTTCTATACCAAATCTTGTGAAAAGATATCGAGAACATCCTGTTTCAAACAGATGGAGGTAAATACTATCCACAGGCTCGCAGGTTCTTGAGAATGCAACGTCATCACAACCACTCTCCATATGAAAAAAGAATCATAGAGTATATAATTCATCAAGAAGATTCTGATGACTATTCCTTGTAGAAAAATAAATGTAAATTGCAACACATACAAAAATGGCTGAATCTATTTGTCTATCATCATAACAAGGGGGATATCTTAACTGTACAGAGCCGAAAATCTAGTCTTCTCGCCGTCACACACCTTATGGGATTTAATCTTTGACATAATCTAGTCGAAGATCATTCACCAATTATCTGAACTATTATGGTACGTTGTCTTGGTCGTGTATCCATCTCAACAAACACTATTTGTTGCCATGTGCCGAGCATTAACCTATGATTGTTGAAAGGGATAGTTAAGCTTGGTCCGATTAATGATGCACGTACGTGTGAATGTCCATTCCCATCATGCCAAGTATTATCGTGTTCATAGTCAGTATCATTAGGTGCAATGCGCGACAACATCTTTGGAAAATCTTGTCTTAATCCTGGCTCGTATTCAATTGTAGTAACTGCCGCAGTAGATCCTGTGATAAAAACTGTAATTATTCCATTTTGTATATTACCTTCTCTAATCAATGCTGCTGTCTCTTGTGTAATATCAATCATATCGTTTTCTCCTTTCGATTTAATTTGGACGGTTTTGGTCATTACAACCATTCGATTTCACAATCCTTAATTGTTCGAATAATTTTAATTTTATCACAACGTGTTATCTATTTAGTATTGGATCAGAAGGCTTTTTGTCTGTGAATCGTAATCAAAATACTGCGACTTTAAGATAAAGCAATATTTTTTAACGTCTCCAATTCATCTACATTCTATCCTCTCCTAAAATTAAATAGACGCAGTTATCGCAGACGATGGACTTATACGACGCAAGATCTAATGGACTCAGTACAGTAATTCTACATTATTGGAATAGATTTCTATAATAAACTAAGTATTACAATGTAGACGAAGTCTTAGTGACATTAGCACACTATATTATCTTAATTATATCGATGAGCAAGCATGGCAGATAGACCTAATACGACAGGATGGCGACCTTGTCTTGAAACTGGCTGAACGTGTCTTCAAGCTGGTAGAGAAAATCAGGCATTATACTGCAGAACATTGTATATCAGCATGACGAGACGAATAAATCTCCTGAATTCGTCATTGAATTAGTAATTGCGCCTCATTATTATTACAGTGAACTAATCTCGAGAACAATGAATAGGAAATATTGGATTGTAATAAGTGCAATCGGCTTTTTTGTTGTTATCTCAGTTGCACTTTATATTAACTATCTCAAAATCGCTCCAATGCCATCGGCCGGACCTCGACATTTGTTTAAGGTAAAAGAGATCTATCCTACTAAACCTGGTGGGAGAGAATGGTTTATCGATATGAATAACCCAACGAGTGATGGTATATTCGATCCAGGATCACCGATAAAACAGCGTGCCGATGGGTCTTGGGAGATAAATGGAAA
>AR_comb_assmDRAFT_10305630_pt1 | contig 10513 bp, 7 predicted proteins | sample ArasoioldDNA_FD_10543 | JGI IMG/M metagenome (IMG submission 10543) | reverse complement strand
ACGGCTCGGCCGTTCTCCACGTGACGCTCGACGCGCAGCGCAACCGTTTCGATGCCCTGAAGCAGCAGGAATGCGCTCAGCGGCGACAAGACCGCGCCCGTCGTTCGCTGATACACACTGCGGCAGCGCCCGATGTACGCCGCCTCCCCGAAGCGTTCGGTGTAGACCATGTCGTGGTACGACGGATCCGGCTGGCTGAACACCGGGAATCGCCGAGCGTGCTCGCGCCACGGAAACCTGCCGCTGTCGATGATGGCGCCGCCGAGCGTGGTGCCGTGGCCGCCGAGGAACTTCGTCAGCGAATGCACCACGATGTCCGCGCCGTATTCGATCGGCCGCAGCAGGATGGGAGTGGCGACGGTGTTGTCCACGATCAGCGGAACGCCGTGCGCGTGCGCCACGCGAGCCAGCGCGTCGATGTCGCAGATGTTTCCCGCGGGATTCCCGACGCTTTCGCAATAGACCGCTCGAGTCCCGTCGTCGATCAGGCTCTCGATCGCGCAGGCGTCATCCGAGTCGGCGAACCGGACGGTGATGCCCTGGCTCGGGAGAATATGAGCGAGGAGCGTGTGGGTCGTGCCGTAGAGCTGAGGAACCGAGACGATATTGCTGCCGAGCTCGGCGACGTTGAGCAGCGCATAGTTGACCGCCGCCTGGCCGCTGGCAACGCACAGCGCTTCCACGCCTCCCTCGAGCGCGGCGAGGCGTCGCTCCAGCACGGCGGTCGTCGGATTGCCGATTCGCGTGTACCGATATCCCTCGATTTCGAGGTTGAACAGCGCCGCTCCGTGGTCCGCGCTGTCGAACGCATACGCGACGGTCTGATAGATCGGCACGGCCACGGCCTTCGTCGTGGGATCGACGTCGTAGCCGGCGTGCAACGCGATGGTTTCGGGCTTCACGGCTTCACCTCGGCCTCCTGGGACGTGAGACGGGTCATTTGTCCAACGACCCACTCGATGTCGGACTCGTTGGTCCGGAAGCTCGTGATGCACGCGCGCACCACGGGATCGCCGTCGCCCAACCGGATCTCCGACATCCATGCAATTTGGCGCTCGTAGAGCGCCGCCAGAAATCTGCTCGTGACCAGACCGTCCCGCGTGAAACACACAACGGGGAGCGGCGTTCTGTTGACGACCCGCCATCCCGCGCGCGTGACCGACTCCCGCAACACGTCGCCCATGTGCGCCTGGCGCTCGATCATGTCGACGTATCCCGATTCGCCGTGCTGCGCGAGCGAAAGAAACAGCTTCAACCCGATGAAGCGGCGCGACCACTGGACCGTGGTCGTGTACGGGTCGCTGACCGGGCCCGGCGTCCTCTGCGGCATGTAGAAGGTTTCCGCGCGGAACGCCTCACCGACCGCCTCGGCATGCCGGCAGAAGAACATTCCGGCGCCCATCGGCACGGAGAACCATTTGTGCGCGTCGCACGTGATCGAATCGGCGGCCTCGATGCCGGCGAGATGGCCGCGAAGCCGTGGCGAGATGACCGCCGCGCCGCCCCAAGCCGCGTCGACGTGAAACCACAGCTCCTCCAATCGGCAGAAACGGGCAAGATCCGGCAACGAGTCAATCACGCCGGCCGCCGTCGTCCCGGCGGTGGCGACGACCATCAACGGCGTGAATCCCTCGCGGCGGTCCTCAGCGACGCGTCGGGAGAGGTCCGCGAGATCCATCCGCAGATCGCAATCGGTCGCGACAATGCGGAGCGCCGAGCGACCGAGGCCCGTCATGTGCGCGATCTTGTTGAACGAATGATGGGCTTCACGCGTCAGATAGATGGCGGGTGACGAGGAGAGACGGCGCAGTCCGTGCTCGCCGTAGTCCGGGAACGCGCGGGTCAGCGCGACGATCACCGCGGACAGGTTCGCCTCCGCTCCTCCGGTCGTGAAGTTGGCCGCCGCGGTGGCGGGGAACCCAAACCGGCTGGCCAGCCATCGGAGCGCGTGTCGTTCGATCTCATTGGCCGCCGGCGATGTGCGCCACGTTGCGAGCTGCGGATTGTACGAGGCGACGATCGTGTCCGCGATGATCGAGGCGGGCGTGACGGCCGGATTGAACAGCCCAAAGTAGCGCGGATGGGTAACCTGCACCTGCCACGTTCGCAGCATCCATTCGACGTCGGCGACGACATCGTCCAGGGCCATCGGCGTCGTGAAGTCATAGCGCGAGCCGAGGTAGCTCTGCACCTCGGCTGGTGTCACGGTCGGCACGATGGGGCCGCTCCCGATGTCCGATTCCAGTTTCGCGACGACGGTCCGGAGCTCGTTCAACACAGGTGTGGTGAACCCGCGGGATGCTCCGCGTCGATCCCTCGCCACGTCGCGATCAAATGGTGATTCGACCATCCCGTATCCGCTCGTAAAGTGCTCCGTCGAGGCGCACGTATGCCTGACTCTTGCGATCGTCGAAGTAGATGGCGTCGTGTATGGCGACCGGGTCGTACCCGTCGCGCACCAACGCGCCTTTCGTGTGCTTGAACGTTCCGGTCACTTCCAGGTGGCTCTGCATGCGCAGGAACACCGGGCGCGCATACGCAGGTAGCCGGTCGGCCACGTGTATTCGGAGCGCCACGAGGTCCAACTCGTCGTCGCCGACGATCGTCGCCATGCCGGCACGGCCCTCCGTGCCAGGAACCGCCACGCCGTACACAACGGCCTCTTTGATTCCCGGGAACGAAGCGATCGCCGCCGACACCTCGGACGTCGCAACGTTCTCGCCCTTCCATCGGAAGGTGTCACCAATCCGATCGACGAAGTAGAAGTAGCCGTGTTCGTCCTTCCGCATCAGGTCGCCCGTCCGAAACCAGGCATCTCCGCGTTCGAAGACGTCGCGCAGCCTTTTCCTCTCGGTGTCCTCCACGCTCGTGTAGCCCTCGAATCGGCCGCCCACGTTCGTCGTGTTCTCGAGGAGCGCGCCGATCGCTTCTCCGACTTCGTTCGGCGCACAGGGAATGCAAAAGCCCGCATCGGTGCGGAGGGGTTCGCCGGTTTCGAGGTCCAGCTTGACCAGCGCCGCCGGGAATCGGTGCGCGAGGAACAACGGAATCCGCCCGATCGCCCCCGGCTTGCCTTCGACGTTGACCAGGGACACGTTGCCTTCGGTCGCGGCGTAGAACTCCAGAATCTGCGGAATCTGAAAGCGGCTCTGGAAGGCGTTCCACACATCGGGCCTCAGCCCGTTGCCGCAACACAGTCTGATGTGGTGCTCGGTCTCCCGCGGGTGCGGCTCGGCGTGCAGGAGGTACCGGCAGAGCTCACCGATATACTGGAACAGCGTGCAGTCCCAGCGAACGACGTCGCTCCAGAACTGGCGCGCCGAGAACTTCTCGCGGATCACGATGGAGCCGCCCCCGGCAAGGACCGCGCCTGTCGCGAGCACGCCGCCGACGCTGTGGTACATCGGCAGGCAGTTGTACATCCGGTCGCTCGGCCGCGTGTTCATCAACCCGGCGAACCAGTAGCTCCACTGCATCACCCGAGCGTGGCTCACGATGGCGGCCTTTGGCAGCCCCGTCGTGCCGGACGTGTAGATATAGAGCGCACGGTCGTCGATGCTCAGGGGCCGGCGCTCGGCGTCGTTCAGCCTGCCGCCGTCGTATCGCTCGATCTCGCGATCGATTCGTCCGAACCCGTCGTGGTCCAGGCCGTGCACCCAGATCTTTGGAGTCCCCTCGAGGCCCTGCCGCGCGGCCGCCAACCGTTTGACGAGCTCGCCGTCCACGACGATGTGCCTGGGCGCGACGAGATTGACGCTGTGGGCGAGGGAGGCGCCGGTCAGGTTGGTATTGAGCAGCGCGACCACACCGCCCACACTGGTGATGCCGAGCCAGATCGCCATGTATTCGGGTCGATTCGGCATGAGGAGGCACACGACATCGCCCGTCCCGATTCCCTGGTCCAGCGCCCACCGGGCATACCGGTTCGATCGCTCCGCAAGCGCCCGATAGGTCAGGCACTCACCGTCGGACAGGAGGGCCGCCAATTCGCCGTCGGTTTCGGCGTGTTCCTCGATCACCGCCGGGAGAATCCGACGGGGATGGCGCGCGATCGGCGCGGTCAGCTCCAGTGCACGCGACCACGCCTTGGCCGGCGACGGTCGGATCGGGCCAGCTCTTGTGGCTGTCTCGGTTGGGCTCACGGTCGTTTCTCCAGGGCCTGTGGCATCGCGTCTTACGCGGTGCTCCCGGCATCGACCGTCAGGACGGTCCCCGTAATGCTCTTCGCCCGGTCTCCGAGCAGAAACTCGACGGCGCCCGCCACGTCATCGACGGCTGCAAACCGGCCCAGCGCGCTCCGGCGGGCGACTCGCTCACGGCGCTCATCGTCCATGGCCTCCGTCATGGTCGTCTCCAGGAAACCGGGGGCGACCGCGTTCACGTTGACGCCCATGCGGCCGACCTCCCGCGCGAGCGATCGAGTGAAGCCGATCAACGATGCCTTCGTCGCGCTGTACACCGAGAGGCCGCTGTACCCGTTGGAGCCGACAATCGACGTGATGTTGACGACGCGGCCACCGCCGTCCGCCATCATGTGGCGAACGACGTATTTGGTCAGGACGATCGGGGAGAGCGTATTCACGCGAATCAGCCGCTCGATCCGCGAATCGTGCATGAGGGCCAGCGTGCCGTCCGTCCCGAGCGCGGCGTTGTTCACGAGCCCGTAGATCGGCCCGGAATCCTTGCGGAGCTTCCTGACGAACGCCGGAATCTCGTGCACGTCTCCGAGATCGAAGGGCACGAACCGGACCGAGCCCGGACGGGCGTTCTCGGCCTGCTCCATTGTCGAGGCGAGATCGTCGTTCATCTGCCTCGCGACAGCGATGGCGCAGTAACCCTCGCAGATCAGCCGCCGGACGATTCCCAGACCGAGGCCGCGGCTGCCGCCCGTGACGATCACATTACGCATGGCGGGCCAGCTTGCCGGCGGCGGCCATTTCGAGTGCGGGCACGAAGCGAATCGTCGCCGGCACTTTGTGAGCGGCGAGCCTGTCGTGGCAGATTCGCAGGATTTCCTGCCGGTACTCCACGAGCGGACAGCCCGCCGTGCCCGGATCGGACTCTCGCTTCAGTACGACGTCTGCGATGACGAGCGCGCCGGTAATCGGACTCCGCCGGGGTCGAACCATCGACATGCGGACCGCGGGGTGTCGATTGATCGCCGCCTCCACTTCCTCCGGGTAGACCTTCAGTCCTCCGACGTTGATGACGCCGCTCCTTCGACCGAGGAAGTAATAGCGGTCGCCCCGCCGTTCCACCATATCGCCCGTGTCGACGAAGCCGTCGTCGTCGGTGAGCGCCGGGTGTTCCTCGCCCAGATAGCCGACGGCGTTGCGTGCGGAACGCAGCCGAAGCGAACCATCGTGGACTCTGATGTGGACATCGCCGGGGGCGCCGACCAGGCTCGTGGGAAACCCCTCCAGGCCATCGTTGACTTCGAATCCCACACCGGCCTCAGTCGAGGCGAACGCATGGCCGACGCGGGCCTGTGGGTAGAACGTACTGAGCGCGTTCAGAATCCCCTGGTCGGCGATTTCTCCGGACAGCCTCACGTAGCGGGGCGCGATCGCGCGAGCGTGCGGGCTCATGAGCGCGCGACGCCAATGCGACGGCGTCCCGGAGACGTGTGTGGCGCCATGCGAGCCGAGCCGGACGAGAAAATCGCCTATCGGCTCGCCGGCGCCGCAGAGCACGAAGGATCCGCGTCCGAGCAGCGCGCGGAAAAAGATCTGAAGCCCGCCGTACCGCCGGATGTCATAGAACGTGCCCCACACCACGTCGCCCTCCTGACGCGGGCTGCCGCCAATCGGCGCCGTCAAGCTGGCGAAATTGTGAGCGACCATCTTTGGCGCGCCGGTAGTGCCCGAGGTCAGCAGCAGCCACTCGGTTGCGCAGCGATCGCGCGGGACGCTTTTCGCAGGAGTGACCTGAGGGCTGCAACGAACGCGTAGGGCCACCGCCAGACGATCGTCGTGATCGTGATCCGACACAATCGCATCCACGCCGGCCGTCGCGATGATGGCCGGGAGATGTTCGGGCGAGATGTCAGGGGGGCAGACGATCAGCCGCCGAGCGGAGCCGTCGAGCTCGATCAGAGCGAGCGCCGCGGTAAATTGGTCCCGCGTTGCGACGAGAACCGAACGGCCGGTGAGTTGCGCAGCACCACCGCCGAGAGCCGTGCCGCACAGGAGATCGTCGAGCGAAATGCCGCCCGCAGCTCCCCACAGAGAGCGGCCCGAGCACCCCGATGCCTTAGCCAGGCTGTCTCGAATCGACGTCATGGTGTTTGGCTGCGTTCTCGTAGGACCTCTCGTAGGACCTGATGAAGTCGCCGAGCGTGACCGGATAGGAGACATCATCGGATTCGCTGAACGGATCGACGCCCAGAGTCTCTTCGAGCCGCGCAACGAGGATGGCAATCGCCAGAGAATCGAGTCCCGAGTCGAGCAAGACGAGCTGATCGGTCAGAGGCGCCAGACCCTTCTTGTTCTCTGCCGCGATCTGCTCGACCTCCGAGATGACCGTTGACCTGATCGACATTCCACCCCCATACGAAATGCGTTTAAGCTCTGCCAATCACAGCGACCGAGGGAGTTGGCGTGACGTCCCGTTAGCGACTCGGATACGCGATCAGTTACGCGAAATCGTGCTCGCGATCCGCAACCGGCACCTGATCCGCGTATGGCACATGGACATTGGCGAGGGAACCACCATTTCCTTGAGCGCGAAGCTCCACAAAACGAATCCCCGAGGACTTCACATCGGGAAATACACGGCCGTCACGTTTGGCGTCGCCTTGCAAGACGTCTCGCTACGGCGTGGCCTTCCTCCATCGGCCGGGCCGTTTCGCTCGCAACGATCGTCCCGGCCTCAGTCGTTGACCACGATGTTTCGAATCAGGGTCCGAAGCAGCGCGACTCCTTCGAAGACCTCATCGGTGGCGACGGAGCCGTTCGCGAGCGCCATCTCCGCTTCGAGCGCGCGGAAAAGTTCCTGCGTATGGGTGATGTCGCAGACGCCATGCACGTCCGTGTACTCCATTTCATTGGAGCCCTGCCGCCGGGCGAGTTCGGCAAGATACGGCATGAACCGCTGGATGAAGCCCTCGAAGAACGCCATGGTGACGACAATGGGGACCGGCGAAAGCTTACCGATGAACAGCCTGACGTTCATCAGGTTGCGATAGACGGCCTGCGCATCCGCGTCGGTCGGGATGGCGTGGGCGCCAAGAGCGAACCTGCGCATCATTCCTGGATGACAGTCGCGCACCTCTTCGCGAAGGTTCTCCACGATCTTCGCGCGGGCGAGATCCGACCCGACCGCCAGATAGGCGCCCGTCATCCAGTAGATGAAGTTCCCCTCGAGCACCGCGCTGTAGCGCGCGATGATCCCACGGCGCTGGTCTGCGGACACCTGTTCCGGGGCCGGCAGCGAGGCTAGGAGGCCTTCGATCGCTTCGTCCAGATGCGCCTGGATTGACGCGGTCTGAGATTGCTTCGACGCAAGAACACCCACTGATGCTGAACTCATCCTCGCTCCTTCGGCGGACACTCGCCTGTCGTGAATCAATGGCACACAAGCTGAAGCACATCCTGTGCCCGGTCGACGCGCGAGCAGATGGGCTTTGTGCCCGGTCGACGCGCGAGAGTCATCGACTTAAGTCATCCGATGTGAAGACCTTCCTCACCCGAAGCAGTTACTGCGCAACGTTCAGACGCGAACGTTCGGGGCTCTCAGACTGCGACCCGTGATGGAACGCCATGCGCGACGTTGCGCGAGCCTTCTCACGCTTGCACGTTTTGGCACGTGGTTTTACGACTTCGAGCGAACTCGGACCGACGCGTGCGGTCTCGATGAAAGGCTGCTCGAGCCCCGCGTCGTCATCGGGGGCGGGATCGTGTCGCGTGAGCTATCGGCTTTGGCGAATTGCGGGGTTACCGAGTCGGACGCAGGCGTTTGTGCCGGTGGGCGACATGGAGGGGGTTGCCACGTTCCTGCGCTTTCGTGGTCTAGAATCAAGTTCGCTCGATGTGCGCACGCCCATGAGAATGTCTATCCGTGTCGGGAGCGCAATGATCCCGCTCATGCCGCAGTTTGGGAAATGTAGTCAGATCTGCGCAGGCAAGAACGGCCGACGAGGATGACCCCCGTCGGCCGTTGTTCTTTCCGCTCGTTTGTCTTCTCAGTGGAGTCGGCGTTCCGACGCTGGTCGCGCTACCGCTGTCCCGCTACCCCGGCGCCGCCGCTCGCGGTCTTCAGCGCCGCAAGTTGTGCCGAGGTCCTGAACTGCAGGCGCGCCGCCCGGTCAGCTTCCCGGTAAGGCACCCACACGTCTCCGCGAATGTCGTCCACCGTGATATGGCGCAGCTCCGCGCCGATGCTGGGCAGCTTGTACACCGTCCACTGCTCCGTCTTCGGATCGAGCTTGGCCACCGCGTCGTCGGACATCAGGTTGGTCCAGACCATGTGGTTCTTGTCGACCACGGTGTTGTACGGGTTCGCGGTGGTGATGGGGGCCGGCAGCTTGTAGTACGTGACCTTTCGGGTCTTGAGGTCAATTCTGGCGAGGTTCGATCCCCACCAGTTGGCAACCCACGCGGCCTGGCCATTCTTGTCGGTCGAGAGCCGACGCGGCGCCTGGGATCCCGGCCGCGCGAAGGTCCCCGAAAACCGGTCGCCGCCGATGTTGTAGTAGAACTCCCGGTCGGCCGGCGTCATGACGACCTCGGCGCGATCGGGCGGGCGCATCGGGATCTCATACGTCTGACCGCTCGCCACGTCGGCGTGGACGACGTTGTCCATGTTGAACTGCGTCCACCAGCCGTTGCCGTTCACGTCGGCCGCCGCGCCATAGGTCTGTCCGTCACCGATTGTCTTGTCCTGGAAGAACCTGAACTTCTTCGTGTTCGGATCGAACATGAGCGCTCCCCGACGCGCGGACATCCAGATTCTGCCGTCGGGCGCCGCATCCACCTGCCCTGAGGTCGTCGTCGGCGATCCGAAGGGCGGCCGATAGAATTCGAAGGTCTCGGTCGCCGGATCGACCCTACCGAGCTCGCCGCCCGTGTCGAACCACATCACGCCGTTGGCATCGCGCCCGATCCCGTGCGACGTCTGGACCGAACCGTTGGGCGCCGTGACCTTGAATCCGCGCACGTTGCCGGTCTTCGAATCGACCTTGACGAGCGTCCGCTCCGAGTTGATCACCGAGTCGGTCAACCACGCGTTGCCGTCGTTGTCCACCTGCACATCGTGGATCCCGCCCTGGCCGTGCAGGCCGGAAAGGATCCCTTCGGACCACTCGCTGCCGTTCATGACTGCCAGCTCGCGCTTGCCGACGGCGGTGGGAATGTCGTACTCGGTGATGACGACGCGGGCCGCGTCGCCCGTGGGACGCGGGTGGAGCTTCGCCTTGAGGGGAGGTGACTGGGGCCCGCGGACCTTGGCAAGGTACTGGGCCAGCTCCTGCTTGTAATACGTGATCGTGTTGCGGGGTGGCGTTCGAGGCCCGGTCCATCCGTGGTAGCTCGCTCGCTCCATCACTTCGATGATGGCCAGCCAGCCCTGCTCGTCGAAGCGGTTCTGGAGAACGAGACCGATCTGATGACACTCGGTGCAGTTCACGCGGAAGATCTCTTTCATACGGGCGTCTTCGCGGGTCTGCCCCGGCATCGCGTCCAGCATCTCCGAGCCTGACAGCTGAAGAAAGACGTCCTGCTCAGGCAGGGTGTTCAGGACGAAGTCGTGGCGAGCGGAGCTGCCTGCCTGTATGGTCTCGGCGCCTCGGGAGGCGGCGAAGCCCACAGCCTGAGCCCAGACCTGGTACGAGCCGGCTTCGAAAGGAGGCTCGAGCGGAGGAAAATAGAACTCGCCGCGCTCGTCGGTGAAGACGGACTTCGTGAACGTCCTGCCATCGGGACGTGCCGAGACCGTGACGCCCGCCATGGCCTCGCCATTGGCAGACTTCACCGTTCCCTTGAGCATCGCGGCACCCGACCTGACGTCGGCGCCTTTCACGAACACACCGAAGAGGCCGACTCCCACGACCACCCCGGCTAGTAGCGCCACCCTCGGCTTCGACATGCTGCCTCCTTCGCGATCTACCTGGCCGCCAGTCACAGCTGACGGCCACCAGCGGTCCCCGCGGTCGCTAGTCAATCGGCACTTCGAGCTGGCGCGGGGGTTTGGGTTTCTGGTCAGGCGTGACGGTCTTCAGATACGAAACGATCCGGTCGATGTCGGGCGCGTCGAACGTGTACTGGAAGCCTGGCATGCGGCGCGACCCGTTCTTGATCTTGTCGCGGACGGCCGCCTCGCCTCTCGCCTTCACGGTTTCTCCGTCCACCCAGGGCCCGACCGTGCTCGTCGCCGGCTGCCCCAACAGATCGTGGCAGAGCGAGCATCGCTGCACGAACAGCTTCTTGCCCCGAAGCTCGCCCCCTGAAAGCGATGCGGGCGTGCCCGCCTTCTGCATGTCGTAGTCGGTGACCGCCACCCTCGAAGGAGCGGGTTG
>AR_comb_assmDRAFT_10079126_pt1 | contig 10513 bp, 7 predicted proteins | sample ArasoioldDNA_FD_10543 | JGI IMG/M metagenome (IMG submission 10543) | reverse complement strand
AAGCTGTCCAGCAGCTGCTGGAACAGGCCGCCCCTGCCGAGCCCGAAGGTGTGCACCTGCTGCCGTTCCAGGGCCTTGTCCCACGCTGCCAGGGTCTTGCGCTGCGCGGCGGTGGCGGTCTTCGGCAGCTTGGACCCCATCAGCTTCCAGAAGATGTGCATCTCGTTATCCACGGACTTGAGCAGGCCGAGCAGGCTGGGGTCTTTCTGCCACAGGGCCGGCGCGCCAAGAAGGCTCGCGCCTACAGCGCCGAGTCCCGGTGCGCCGGGGATCTTCTTGCCGGTCAGGGCGCTGATCTGGCCCAGGTAGTGCCGCAGGTCCGACGCCCAGCCCGGGTGCCCGCCGGGCATCGCGGACAGGGCCTTGTCCCCGGCGGTGGAGTACTCGGCGCGGGCGGTCGCGCCCAGGTGGCTCAGCTCCGCCGCGGTCAGCGACCCGGACATGACCGCCTTGTACGCGGCAGCCTCGGCCGCCTGGCGCGCCGCGAGGGTGCGCAGCTCGGAGGTGACGGTCGCCGTCCGGTATTTCGGCGGGCCGATCGCGAATGCGTGGTGCAGCCCGAAGTACTTCTGGAGCTCGCCGTACTGGGCGGCGCCCAGCCAGTACCGCCGCTGCGCCGTGGTCATGCCGCCGGACCCGGATGTCCCGGTCGCCGCGGCCACGGTGCCCCTGGACAGGTTGCTGACGGTCGTCAGGTAGCCCCGCAGGCTCGCGGCGATGCCCGGGTGGCCGCCCGGTACCCGGTTCAGCGCCTTGTCCGCGGCGGTCGACAGCTCGGCCCGCGCCAGCGCGCCCAGGTGGCTCAGGTTCGTCGCGGTTTTCGCGGCGGAAAAGGTCTTGTACCCGGCGACCTCAGCGGCTTCCCGGGCGGCCAGGGTAGCCAGCTCCTGCCGGGTCAGCGTGGTGCGGTACTGCGCGGGGCCGGCCGCGAAGGCGCGCTGCAGCGCGGCGTACTGGGCCTGCACGCCGGCCTGCGCGCCGCCGACCGGGCCGCCCGCCGCCATCCGGGGCACGGCGCCGCCGACCGGGCCGCCGGCTGCTCTCCGGATCGCGCTGCCGCGGACCGGGCCGCCGCCGGCATACCAGTGCGGGCTGCGGGACAGCCACTTGCCGTACGCGGCAGCCGGGGACCCGTACGTGCCGGAGATGTAGCCCAGGCCCCAGCGGACCTGGTTGGCGTAGTCGCCGAGGTTGTACGGATGGCCGTGCCCGAGTGCCTGGGGTATCCCGTAGGCTCCGCTAGACGGGTTTACTGCCCAGGCGTTCCAATTCGATTCTCCGTTCCACAGCGCGAGCAGTGACGGCCACTGGTTCGCCCCCCAGCCGTACGCCCACAAGATGGACTTCGCGTAGTTCTGCGCGGCCAGCGCGGAGCCGGATGCTGCCGGGCCGAGGGCGAACCCGCCGGGTCCCATGGTCGGGGCTGACCGGAACCCGCCGGGCGGCACCCCGGTCCACATGGCGCGGTTGAGACTGCCCACGGTAGGCCCGAGCGCGCCCGGCGGCCCGGCCTGGCTGATCATCGAGTTGAGCCCGGTGACGATCCCGACGTGGCCGGGCGGCGGCCCGCCTGCCGGGGAGTCGAAAAACGCCAGGCCACCGGCCTGCGGCAGCTTGGTCCGGGTCACCCAGCCGCCCTGCGCCTCGGACGTGCGCGGCGGCTTATAGCCGAACTTGTTGTAGACCATCTGGACAAATCCGCTGCAGTCGGCTCCCAGCGGTCCTGTTCCGCCCCACACGTACGGGATTCGCCCGAGGAAGCTGCGGGCGTAGGACACGATGTCGGAGCCGGTCCCGACCCCGCCGCCCGCCGCCGCCGCCATCGCCGCCGCGATCGCGTTCTTCATCGCGACGGTCATGGCGCCTTTCATCGCGCCGGTCATCAGGTTCTCGAATGCCGCCACGTTCTGGGTGGTCCACGGGCCGAGGCCGCCGACGTTCCCCTTGTAGGACGGGACCAGGCCGCCCGCCGCGAAGCCCGGCAGCGCGCCCCGCAGGTGATCCACCGCCCCGGCGCTGACCATGTTCGCCGGGACGACCACCTCGCCCCGGGACAGCATGGCCGGCACGTCGTCGGCGGTCGGCCCCGAGCCCATGGCGATGAACCCGCCGCCCGCCAGCCCCCCGGCCGCGTTACCGCTGCCGCCCGGCCCCTGGGACGCGGCGATGCCCGGCCCGGTGATGGTGAACAGCCCGGTGCCCTTTTCGGTGATGGTGATCGTCTTGTGGGACGGCAGGTTCTGGATGGCGGGTCCCAGCTTGGTGGTGAGCTGGGTCCACAGCGCGTCGGCCTGCTTCTTGGTCAGCCCCAGCCCGCTCTTGCCGTCCACGCCGGCCCAGGCCTCGAACGCGGCCCGGGCGGCGGGCGTCTTGTTCTTGGTCAGGTCAGTCAGCGTCGGCCCGAACGTGCCGGTAAGCATCTTCCACAGGCTGTCGGCTTCCTTGTGAGTCATGCCCAGGCCGCTCTTGCCGCCCTGGCCCGCCCACGCCTCGAACGCGGCCTTAGCGGCGGGGACCGTTTTCTGCGCCTGCTCGTTCAGCGCGGGGGTCAGCTTCCCGGTGATCTCGTTCCACAGGGTCTTGGCCTGATCGCGGGTCAGGTGCAGGCCCACCTGCGCGAACGTCATGAACTGGCTGTGCGCGGCGGCTGTGTTGCCGGTCAGGTTGACCAGTCCCTGCGCCAGCTCCTGCGCCTTGTCGCGCGTGGTGTCGCTGTTCAGCCCGGTATGGAGCACGGCGTCGGCGAAGTCAACGAACATCTTCTGGCCGCCGTTGGCGGTGATGATGGCCTGCGACATGGCTTCGTTCAGGGTGGTGCCCAGCGCGATCGACAGGTTCTTGACGTCCTGGGTCAGGTCGGCCGCGTCGGTAGTGAACTGGGTGGTGATGCCGTCCAGGTCCTTCATCGGGTTCTTGGTCTTGCCGACCCACTCCGACAGCGCCTTGAAGGAATCCGCGCCCCGGTACCCGCCGCGCTGGGCCAGCGCGTACAGGATGTCGGTCATCGCCTGGCTGCTCTTGGCGGCCGGCAGCATGGACGCGACCATGTCCTTGTTGGCGCGGCCCAGCAGGTTCACGCCCTTCTGCCCGAGCCCGGCCGCGTTGGCCAGCATCGACAGCGCGTCCATCTGCTGGTTGGCGGAGTCAGCGGTCTTCAGGAAGGTGTCCCGGGCCTGCAGCGAGGCGGTGTTCAGCCCGGTCATCGAGACCTTGCCGCCCTGCGCGGCGTCGGCGGCCAGCTTGGTGGACATGCTGACCTTGCCGTTGGAGTCGGACAGCTTGACCCCGGCGTTGGACAGCGACTGGTACAGCCCCTCGGTCTGGGTGGCGAAGGCGTTGAACCCCTGCTCGCCGCCCTCGATCGTCTTTATGAAGGTGTCCCAGCCCTGGTTCAGCTGCCCGACCTTCTCCTGCTGCTGCAGGGCCGCGAAGGTGACCGCGTTAACCGAGGCTTCCAGCGCGCCGCCGGTCCCGGTGACCGACTTGTAGCCGGTGATCAGGTTCTCCACTTTCTGGTGCATGATCTCGAACGAATCCGCGGCCTTGACCCCGGCCAGGTCCATCAGCGCAATGGAGCCGGCGACGCTGTAGTGCTCTTTGATCAGGGCGCCGATCGTCTTGTAGTAGCGGCCGGAGGTCTCGTTCAGCTTGGTGAGCTGGTCATTGAACGCCTTGATCGCGTTGGTGACGGCCACGCCCGCGGCGGCCTGGCTGGGGTGGAAGATGGAGGAGACGGCGTGACCGAGATCCCGGCCGGCATTTGCCAGGTTGTGCCAGCTGGCCAGCATCTGGGGGACGTCCCCGATGGCCTTGCCGAAGTTCCTGTCGATCCCGAGCAGGGCGTCGGCCGTTGCCTGCCCGTGGAACCCGAAGCTGGACAGCTGCTCGCTCATCTTGGGCAGGAACGCCGCGCTGGTCGTGGCCGCGATCTGGGCGTTCACCAGCCCGATGTCACGCGCGATAGCGGGGATGGCCTGGCTGGCCTTCATCTGATTCAGCGCGCTGTTCATGTTGCTGATGAAGCGCTTGGTGGAGGCGTCGGCCTGGTTGCCCTCGTAGGCGACGTACGCGAGGCCCGCTGCGGCTACAGCCGCCCAGACGAACGGGTTTGTGGCCAGCGCGACCAGGCCCGCCCCGAAATTCCTGGCCATGGTCCCGGCCTTGCCCAGCGCCCCGGCCAGCCCGCCCACGGCCTGCGCGTCGGTGGCTGCGGTTCCCGCCAGCTGCGTCTCCGACAGCAGGGCGACCTCGCCGGCTGCCGTCTTGCTCGCCGCGCCCAGCCTGGTCACCCAGCCGACCATCTGGACCAGCGGGTTGACCATCTTCAGGAACACGGCGCCGAGCACGGCCGCCCAGATGTAGAGGCCGTGCAGCCCGATGGTCAGCTCCACGATCGGCTTCGGCAGCTTGGTGAAGGCATCGAGCAGCCCTGAAGCGACGACCAGGATCTGCAGCAGGTAGTGCGCGATGCCGGGGTCCTTGGACAGCAGGTTGTGGATCGCCTCGGTGATCTGGCCGACGATCTGGCCGAACTGGGCCAGGTACGTGGTCCCGTGCGTGACGGCGCCGGCGAACGTCTGCTGGTGGGTGACCCAGATGTCGATCTGGGCGACCCATTTGTCAAACAAGTCAACTACCGGCTCGAGCACCCCCCGCAAGTTCTTGGACTGGCTGTTCACGATGTTCAGGGCGCCGCCGAAGATCTCGATGCCCCGCGGGGCCATCGCCTTGACCAGGTCATCGAACTTGCCGGTCATCGGCGGTATCTCCGTGCCCAGCGCCGCGTTCACGGTCCGCACGGCGTTGAGCCGGGTCGCGACGTCCTTGGCGGTCTCGCCCAGCGCGGCTGCCCCGGCCGTCGCGGCGATGGCAGCGCCTGTCACCGCGATGATGGCCTCGATCACGCCGTCCAGCACGACGTGCCACAGCTTGACGCCGCCGATGGCGCTGCCGAGGCCCCAGAGGCCGCCGCCGCCCTTGAACGCCCAGCCCTGCAGCCTGGCCCAGGCGCCTTCCGTCTCCGCGATGGCGGGGGTCAGGCCCCTCAGCCCGCCGGACAGGGTTGCCACCGCGGCAGCGGCAGCCGCCAGCTTGACCGGATCCCCGCCGATGGACAGGTCGGCCAGCGTGACCTTCAGCTTCTCTGCCATGAGCTCGAGGCGGGCCAGCTTGACTTCGGCAGCGGGCTCGCCTGCCAGCTCGATCTTCGCCTTGGCCAGTACGGCGTCCAGGTCGGCGGCCCGGTCCCGCAGCCGGATCAGCGCCTCGGTCGGCTCGCCCTGGGTCTTGGCCAGCTCCGCGTTCAGCCTGGCCACCTCGTCGTCCAGCCCGGCGATCCCGGCGCCGAGCGACGTGACCTCCGCCATGGTCAGGCCGCCCAGCCGGACCCGGTCCGCCTCGGCTCTCAGCACCTCCACCTCGGAGGTTGTCGCCGCGATCGCGGCCTGCACCCCGGCGATCTGGGCCGCGTTCATCAGCTTCGCCTCGGACGCCTCCGCGCGCAGCCGCATCAGCTTGTCCTCGGTCGCGCTCAGCTGCGCGAAGAACCGGGTGACGTTCCCGGCCAGCTCGATCTTCCGGGCGTCGGACCTGATCACGGCGATCCGGGCGCTGATCACGTTCAGCTTGCGCTGGAGCAGGGTGTCCTCGACGTCGCCGGGGATCTTGTCCAGCGCCTTGCGGATCGCCTCGGCCTGGTGCTCCAGGTACTTCAGCTCGTAGACGGCCTCCGCGTCCTGCAGGGACAGCTGCATCCTGGACAGCTTCTGCTGCAGCCCGGCCGCGGCGGCGGCTTCCCTGGCGATCGCCGTGCTGAACTTGGTCGTGTCCGCGCCCATCTCCAGGCTGCGCAGCTGTTTCTGCAGCCCGGCCAGCTCGGTGGCCTTCTTCGCGAGCGCCGCGTCCAGCTTGGCCGGGTCGGCCGCCAGCTCCATGCTGCGCATCTGCTTGGCCAGCAGCGCGACCTTGTTCAGCATCTTGGCGACCGCGGCGTTCAGCGCCGTGTCGTCCGCGCCGACCTTGATGTCCGAGATCCTGGCGGTGACGGCGGCCAGCTCGGACCGCATCCGGGTCATCGCGGCGGTCATCGGCGTGGTGTCGGCGCCGACCTTGACGTCCTGCTTCGGCACCGCGGTGACGGCGGCCTTGACCTTCGCCGTCAGCTCCTGCAGGAAGTTATCCGTGTCCGGGCTGATCACGATCCAGGCTTCGCCGAGGACCCGGCCGCCGACCGCCACGTCAGAACACCAGGCCTTCGAGGCTATCGAGAGCCGTGGTCATGAAGGGATAACGGTCTTGCTCTGTCCCTTCCGGTATCATGAACAGATGGCGGTACGGCACGGGCTTACACATCACGAGCTCTACGGCACCTGGTGCCAGATGATGGCCCGGTGCTATAACCCGAAGAACCGGAGCTACGGAATCTACGGCGCCCGCGGCATCGCCGTGTGCGAACGCTGGCATGATGTCCGGCTGTTCATTGCCGACATCGAGCGAGCAATCGGATCCCGGCCCCCTGGCATGACCCTGGACCGGAAGGACAACAACGGTCCCTACGTTGAGTGGAACGTCCGCTGGGCCACCCGATCGCAGCAGCGCCGAAACTCGCGGGAACCGGTTAGGCTGCCAGGCATCCGCCGTCACCCGCTGTACCACGTCTGGTGGCGCATGACCAGCCGTCACCCCACTGCAGTATGTGAACGGTGGCGCCAGTTCGCGTCCTTTGCCGCAGACATCGAGCGACTGATCGGAATTGTCCCAGCAGGCGTATTCCGCCGGATTGACCCAGACGGGCGATTCGAGCCAGGCAATGTTCACTGGGGGGCCACTGGCCGTCCCCGGCGTGAAGTATGATGCTAGAGTCAAAATACAGTCCCTTCGAGGCTATCGAGAGCCGTGGTCATGAAGGGATATCTGTCATACATTTGCGATGACGGGTGCTCCAGGAACACGGCGGGGAACGCGGCCACGTTGACGCCGCCGTACATCCCGCCGCGGCTGCCGGTCACCGGGCCGTGGGTACGGATCGACGCCTTGGTGAACCCGGGCGGCATCGCGTACCGGGCGGTGGACGTGGCCGGGTTCCAGATGGTCGACCGCCGGGTGCCGGGGAAGACGTGCACGGCCCCGCGGGCGACGATCGCGGCCCGTTCGTCCAGCTCGGCGATCAGCCGCCCGACCGGCCCCGCCGGGTCGTTCAGCAGCTCGTGCACGTCGCCGGCGTCGATGCGGGCGCTTCCCAGGTTCAGCGCCATCTCACGTCCTCGTCGCCGTACAGGGTGTTCTCCGAGGGGGCGACCGGGGCGTCCGGGTCCTCGAAGGCGATGCCCGCCTCGTCCTGGTGGGCGCGCAGTGCGTCCAGGGCTTCCTCCTCCGGGTTGGTCACCATGCCGAGCGAGATGTCCAGCAGCTCCAGCTCCTCATCACTGCGGCCCTCCGCCATGATCGAGTAGGCGACGTTGCACGCCTGGCGGGGTGTCAGCGTTTCGAGGCCCCGCCCCGACGTGCGGAGGAGCGTGCCATCGACGTGTCCCGCGTGGACCGCCGTCCAGGCGAGGAGGGCGGTGGCGGCCCGGTAGGGCGCGCGGCGATCAGCTCGATGACCTTGGTGACCACGTCCATCAGCTCGTCGGCGTCCGCCTTGGTCTCCATCGCATGATCCTCGAACGCATGCCAGTCGCCCGGGTCGTACTCGGCGCACGCCTGGTCCGCCCCGTTCTTGCAGTCCTCGCACTTCCCGCAGCCCGGGTGCCCCGGGTGGATGCAGTCCCTGAGCATGGCGTACAGCGCGCCGAGCGCCCGCGGGTCCTGCACGGATACGTCCGAGAACGCCGAGAACTTGAGCAGCGGCATCAGCCCGATTTTCTCGGCGATGCGGAACCGCCTGCCCATGAACTCCACGGTCCGCTCGCTGGTGACGATCTTGTCCGCGACGACGATCTCGGCGACGGGCGGCTGCTCCACGCCGGACACCGCGCCCTGGATCCTGGCGAGCTCATCATCGAAGTCGATCTCCAGCCCTGCTTCTTCCGGCACGGGCTGCTCCTCTCTGTTTCAGGTGAGGGCAGCTCCCCCGCAGTGGCACGGGGGCCGTGCGTGAATGTTCCGGCCGTCCGGACGATTACTATGTGCCAGCAAGTCCGTACACCGGGTAACGCTGGATCCTGCTAGCTGCGTTCCAGGTGCTCTTAAGTGACACGGCTGCCGTGACACCACCCGTGATGCTGTAGTCAGGCAGGATCGTTCCCCAGAAGTACTGAGGCAGCTGAGCCGGAAGCGACGAAGGGTAGAGGTAGAAGTTGCGGGGTAGGCCGTCTGTGGCGGAGACGTACGTCTGTGCCGTGGACGTGTCGTAGAAGCCCGTGAAGTCCCCTGATGCGTCTGGGAGTCCTGCGACCCAGATGAGGTTCTGGTCGCCCATCGCCGTGACGTCGCACTCTGTTACCTCCCGCTACTCGCGCAGCGAGCGGGCTGGTCATTTCTGCCAGCCTCTGCATATCTCTATGCAGGCCGGGCCATATCTTCACCCGCGTGGGGTGCCGCGTACATGGTCTCTGAACCTTCCCGTCGCTCACGCAGGCGGGCTCGGCTGCTGATTACCCCTGCCGGCTGCTTTTCGGACCGTCGCGCTCGCGCTTTCGCGCCACGCTGTGGTGCAGCCGGGTGACCCGGGCGTCCCAGCAATTCTCGCGGTTTGCACTCGCGGATTACTCCGCGAGGAGGCCGTTGTTGACCTTCGCCACTGTAAAATTTATCGACCAGGCACTCAAAAATGCCATGGGGCTTGCTACCGGGTTGGCGCCTCCAGGACCATCGACGGCAACGTAGGCGATCCCATTTCGCCCGTGGATTCTCGAAATTTCGTTCGACCCCCTTCGAGGGCGTTAGCCCGGCTCCGCGAAGGGCCACGGGGAGGTGGATACAACCTCTGTCATATCGGTTTTTCTGCTCTACCAGGTTGATAGAATTGATACGACAGAGAGACCAGGAGACAGCAACATGAACGACGTCAACGTGTGCCCGGACGGGTGCGGCAAGCCGGTGAAGGCGCGCGGACTGTGCGCGACCCACTACCACTACGCCTGGAAGAACGGCACGCTGCCTCCGAAGGCGCCGAAGCCGATACGCTGCCGGATCAATAACGCCGAGTGCCGGGGCAAGATTGTCGCCCTCGGGCTGTGCGACCGGCACTATCACCGGCAGCGGGATAAGGGCACCACTGAGCTGACCCAGCCGCAGCGCCGACTTCCGCCAGCGGAGCGGTTCCGGGCCTACGTCAGCCCGGAGCCCTGCACATGCGGGCACGGCTGCCTGCTGTGGACCGGCGGGACGACCAAGCAGGGCTACGGGGTGTTCTTCCTGGACGGGGGAAAGGTCCTCGCGCACCGGTACGCCTGGATCCTCGGCGGCAACGAGCTCTCGCCGGAGCAGCACGTCGATCACGTCCGTAAGCGCGGCTGCAGTCATACAGGCTGCGTGAACCTGACACACCTGGAAGCGGTCACGCCGGCGGAGAACACCCAGCGCGCGTGGGACAGCTCGCCGCCCAGCCGGAGGCTTGCCAACGGGGCCAGGACAACGATAGCCAACGCCGAGCGCCGGGTTCCGCGGTTCTGGGCCAAAACCGACCAGGCCGGCGGGCCGGACGCGCACTGGCCCTGGCTGGCCTACGTCCGTAAGGACGGGATCGCCACCGTGTTCTGGATGCAGACCACGCAGCCAGCCCGGAAAATCGCCTGGCTGCTCTCCGGCTACGAGCTCCCGGACGGGCAGATCCCCGAGCAGACGTGCGGCTTGGACAACTGCATGAATCCGGCGCACATGAAACTCGTGAGCCGGAGGGAGATCCGGGCACGCTACACGGCACTCGCCCGCGAGGGGAAGCGCCGTCGTCGTGAACATCCGGACTCCGCAGAACGCGAGTAACGGAGCCGGCTTCGCCATCCGTGCAGACCCTGGACCGGGGGCAGCTACGGGACCTCGGCAGTTATCAGCAGCAAGCCTAACAGGCCGCTGAGCAGTTAGTTTGGTGACATGAGCGATCCCGGCGCGGAAAGATGGCTGCCGCTGCCCGGGTACGCGGGTTTTACGAGATGAGCGACCAGGGCCGCGTGTACTCCCTGCCACGGGCGGCGACGCGCGGCGGCCTGCTCAGGCTCTCGGTCAACTCCCGCGGGTACCGGCACGCGGCGCTGAGCAAGTACGGCGTGGTCCGGGTCGTCCCGGTCGGGCGCCTGGTCCTGACGACGTTCAGGCGCCCGCCGAGGCCGGGAGAGCGGGCCAGGCACGGCCCCGGCGGCCCCGGGGATGACAGCCTGCCTAACCTGTGGTGGGGCTAGTTTGCAGACACGCGTAGGGTGAGCCTGTGGACAGCGAGGCCGTCAGGTCCGCGGCGCTGATCGCTGCCTCCTCCGCCGTCCCGCGAGGGACCAGCGCGCCGGACCTGACCGAGTACGCAGGACAACTGATCCCGTGGATCACCCAGCCGCCTGCCGTCCGGCTGGACGTGACCGTG